>Ga0079224_100005324_pt1 | contig 16866 bp, 14 predicted proteins | sample Stecom2015_FD_80414 | JGI IMG/M metagenome (GOLD analysis project Ga0079224, IMG submission 80414) | Agricultural soil microbial communities from Utah to study Nitrogen management - Steer compost 2015 | ecosystem: Environmental > Terrestrial > Soil > Agricultural land | place: USA: Utah... | reverse complement strand
GCAGGCGCCGCGGCTGACTGTCACAGGGCTCCCGTACCGTTCGATCCGAGTGATCGACGGCGACGGGGGCCCTATGAAGTTCAGGAAGATAGACGAGGACCGCTCGATGCGGCGGCCCGACGTCGAGACCGAGGCGCTCGTCGAGCCGACCGAGGACCTCGATCTCGATTTCGAGTACCACGGCCTCCTCCTCGACGGCACCGACTGGTCGGAGCGCGGCGGGGACGGGATCCTCGAGTCCAGTGCCGTCGTGAACGCGAACCTCTCGGGGACCGTCCTCTCCCCTCTGGAGATCGTGGACGTCACCGTCGACCGCTCGGTGCTCTCCAATGGGCGCTGGGAGCAGACGACCGCTAGGCGGGTGGCGATCACCGACAGCCAGCTCGTCGGGTGGCAGGCCCAGTTCGCCTTGGCCGCCGACGTCTACATCGCGGACTGCCGGGCCGATTTCGCGGGGATCTCGATCGCGGCCGCGAAGGGCCTGGTGGTCTTCGAGCGGTGCCGTTTCATGAACGCGAGCTTCCTCGGGGACCTCTCGAAGGCGGTGTTCATCGAGTGCGCGTTCCCCGGCGCGGACTTCACGCGCGTGTCGAAGGCGCAGGGCTGCGACATGCGCCGCTCGGATCTGAGCGGCGTGACCGGCCTGATGAGCCTCAGAGGTTCGCTCATCACGGCCGATCAGGCCGTGCAGATCGCGGGCGAGCTCGCGGTCGCCGCGGGCTTCAAGCTGGCGTAGGCCGCCTCACCGCCCCACTTTGACGCCGACGCGCGGCAGGTAGAACACCGCGGCCGCCACCATGGCGGCCGCGAAGAGTCCGAACAGCGCGAGGGGGTAGCCGATGCCGACTCCGGCGACCTCGGAGTCGAAGGAGTAGAGCACCTGCAGCATCGCCTGCACGGCCGTGGCACCTCCGGCGACCATCTGCCAGACCATGTCGTTGGCGTTCACCAGCCACAGGACCATGCCGACGAGGGCGACGAGCGGCCAGGCCGCGGCGGCGAAGGAGCCGTTCGACTTCGACGCGGGCGCCCCTTGGGCCGTCATCGAGCGGCGCCGGTCCTCCAGGCCCCAGAACAGGGCGGTGAACACGAACAGCGCGGGGACGGCGATCCAGGCCCGCGGCACGAGACCGGTAAAGGTGGTCATCGCCTCGGCTTCGACCAGCGACTCGTGACCGGCTATTGCCAGCGGCCCCGAGCCGACGAACAGCCAGGGGGCGAAGAGCAGCAGCAGCCATCGCGAATGCTCGCCGAAGGGGCGCAGCGCGCCGATCGCGAACCCGCCCGCCAGGGAGGTCACGAGCGCGACCCCGGTAGTGATGAGCGGCGGGCCCCAGGTCTCGATCACGACATCGATCTCCTCGTACACCGCGTTCGAGTCGCCGTTCAGGCGCGTCAGCCACGGCAGCAGGTTCACCAGGACGCCCGCCGCGAACAGGATCAGCAGCAGGATTCCCGCGATGCCCGCGCCGGCGCGGAAGCGCCGCGGGCGGCCGGGCCCGGGGGAGACCTCGATGCGGGTCCTGGTCAGGATGAACAGCAGCGCCGCGCCGAGCCCGAGGACGGCGAGGATCGCGAGCAGCACGGTCGACCTGGCCGCCGCGCGGCCGGAATCGAACAGTTGGAAGCCGTCGCGGAACACGTGGCTCAAGGGGGTCGCGGCGGGGGGCGAGGGGACGCCGCCGATGTAGGGGAAGGTGAACGTCTGGAGTGAGGCGGCCGTCAGCGCGAAGGCGGTGAGACCCGCGGCGGTCACGACTGCCTTGGCGGGCTTCGCCGGCTCGGCGCCGCCTCTGAAGGCGGCGAGGGCGACGAGGACACCGGAGCCGAATACCACGCCGGAGATCAGCGCCGCCCACTCCATGATGGTCGCGTCGCTGAAGGCGGTGCCGCTTCCCATGTGCTCCAGGACCCAGGCGACGGTCATGGCCGCCGGGGCGAAGGCGATGGCGGCCAGGCCCCAGACGATCCGGGCGGCCATGCGGACCCCGGATCCGGCGCTGTGCAGGCACCAGGCGACGAGCGGGGCGATGACGGCTCCGGCGATGACGAGGCCGAGTGCGAGCGAGGAGACCGAGACGAATCCCTGGAGGAAGTCCACGTCGCCGGCGATCTCGCTGTAGTTCTCCGGATCCGTCGATGCGGGCTCGTCGCTGAACGGGTTGCCGCTTTGGAAGCTGAGCTCGATCGTCCGCAGGGTGGGCAGGAGGTAGGCGACGACGAGGGCGGCCAGCGGGAGGACCAGCAGTCCGAGGCCGAGGCCGAGGCGGAGGCCGCGGTTTCCCGGTGGCGTCCGCGGCGGGTATTGAGCGGTCGGCGCCGGGTCGTGGGGGTTCGAAGGGTCGGTCATGGAGGCTCCTCGGGCAGGTGGGGACTCGCCCTCACTGTAGGGCGGGGAGGCCACCGCCGGCCAACCGTGGTTCACGGCGGCGGGCGCTGTGATCGATGTATCGGTGATCCTCGGCATGGTGGCCCCTCGCGAGCGGCGGGATCGCGAGGCCGCGTGCCTAGGATTCGGGTCAGACCCGCCGTGACCACCTGATGCGAGGTACCCGTGTTCGCCAATCCCGTCTTCCGCTACCGCATGCTGACCTTGGCCGAGGGCTGGTCCTTCATTCTGCTCCTGGTGTTCGGCTCCTTCCTGAGCCGCGTCTCGGACATCGACCTGGTCATGCCGCTGGGCGTGATCCACGCCGTGCTGTTCATGCTCATGGTGGCGGGCACCCTCGTGATCCGCCGCCGCCTGGAGTGGGGCTTCGTCATGACGATGACGGCGCTCGCGGCCGCCGTGTTCCCGGTGGCGCCGTTCGTGCTGCACCGTTGGAAGCGCGAGGAGCTCCTCGCCGCCGAACGGGCCGCCGAACCGGTCCGCGCCTGAGGCCGGGGCGGCCGGGCCGCTCGACCGCCCGTCCGTCGCCCGCCTCCCCGCTCGATCCGCGCCTGCGGCTCGTCGACCTCTCCGCGGCGTCGACGACCGGTGCGAACTCGGGCGGCGTCCCGCGCCGCCGCTTCAGCGGCTTCCGGAACAGCCGGGACGGTCCTCAGGCCCTTCGAGGACCACCAGGCCCAGTTCCGGGAGCCGGGAGGGGTCGGCGTCGAAGCGGAGCAGCCATTTCATCGCCTCGAAGGCGACGTCCCCGTCGAGGAACTCGGCCGGGAGCCGGGCCCGGCTCGGATCGGGAGGCGGCAGCGACCCGTGCTGTCGCGAACTGTCGGTGGGCTTCGACGCGTCCATCGCGAGATCCGTTCACTCGGTTCCAAATCGGCTACGCGGAGTGATCCGCGCATGTCATCGAGCGTACGGACGGGACCGACAGTTTCTCCCCCGCCGGGACCGCCCTCGGTTCGAACAAAGCGCCCTGACCTGCCCAGACGGGCCCCGGACCGGAACACGACCCGGAGCGCTCACCCTCCTGGCTTCGGCTCGGGCCTCCTCCGGCCGGAGCGCCCGGCCCGGGCGGTGACGCGGTGGGCCAGGAGCGAGGCCGAGCCGGCCAGCACGACGGTGTTGAAGACCATCTGCGCGCACAGCAGGCCCCGGGCGAGCTGCCCCTGGGCGGTGACGTCCCCGAAGCCCACGGTCAGCAGCGTCGCCAAGGCGTAGTAGAGGGCGTCGATCCGGGTCTCCAGCCCGCTGAACTCGCCGGGCCGGTGCACGGCGACCGCGAAGTCGATCAGCGCGAAGAGCAGGACTCCGGCGACGATGCCGACCACGAGGCCGCCCAGCGGCGCGTCCGGTTCGCGCAGTTGGCGCAGGGCCTCCCAGCGGATGGCGAAGGCGAGCGCCGCGAGCATGGCGATCGTGACGCTCCAGCGGAGGGCGAGGTTCGCCGAGGAGGGGCCGGCGTCCACCGGCGCGGCGGTGTAGGCGGTGACGAGGGCGAGGCAGGCGAACGCGTGCCGCACCGCGGCGGGCGGTCGTCGCAGCCGGTTCATCTCCCGAAGAGCGCGGCGCCGTCCGCTCAGCCGACGAGGTCCGCGAGCTCGTCTACGGTGGCCGGGGAGACCCGCTCCCAGACGAGGAGGCGCCCGCCGGCGTCGTGGATCGTCTTGGAGAACCCGGCCGCCCAGGTGTGCTCGAAGAGCATCATGCCCACCGAGGAGCCCTGCGCCAGTTCCTCCGCGACGGCCTGAATGTCCTCGTCGGCCAGCATCCCCGCCGGGTCGCCCACGAGCCGCGCCAGGCGGTCGTCGACCTCTTCGGCCTCGGCCCACCGGACGACGCCGTCGGCGTCCTTGGTGACGAGCAGCAGGTCGAGGATGTCGATCGTGCCGCCCGCGACGAGCCGTTCGAGTTCGGTGGTGACGGCCCCGTCGAACTCACCGGACGGGAATTCGACGAGCACCATGTCCACCGGTGCCAGTTCGCTCATGATCTGCCCCCAGTCCGGTCGGCGGCCGACCGGGCTCATGCCCTTCCGCGAAGCCCGGTGGCTTCGGCGGGCGTCCGAGCCGATTATGCGGCCGAGACGCGCCACGGGAATGAGAATTCCACATTTCCCACCGGGTCCCGCCGCATGGAGTGATGATGTGCGTCGCACGAATATTGCCTGGAGGGGACATGAATCGCAGCGCGTGGGCGGTGGGCGGGACGATCTTCGCCGCCCTGATGATGACCGTGGCGGGGGCGTGGCAGGTGCTGGTCGGCATCGCCGCGATCGCCAAAGACGACCTCTTCGTCACCGGAGCCGAGTACACCTACATGTTCGACCTCACCGGCTGGGGATGGGTGCATCTGATCATCGGCGCTCTCGCCCTGGCCGCCGGTCTCAGCCTGTTCAGCGGAGCGGCCTGGGCGCGGGCGGTGGGCGTCGTGGTCGCGATCGGCTCGATGATCTCGAACTTCATGTGGCTGCCGTTCCAGCCCTGGTGGTCGATCATGGTGATCGCCCTCAACGTCTTCGTCATCTGGTCGCTGGCCAATGTGGGCGACCGCCTGGAGTCTCCCGGCCGCCGGTCCTGAGACCCGCCGGGCCCGTGGCCGCCGATGCTCCCGACGGGGCGGGCGGTCACGGGCCGACAGGCCGGCGCCGGGCGCTCAGACCCGGTCGAACGTCTTCGGGTCGGGACCCACCCGGCCCGACTCGCCCTTGTCGAGCGCGTCGATCGCGGCGGCCTCTTCGGCGGTGAGATCGAAGTCGAAGACGTCGAAGTTCTCGACCATCCGCTCGCGGCGCATCGACTTGGGGAAGACGATGTCGCCGCGCTGCAGGTGCCAGCGCAGGATCACCTGCGCCGGGGTCTTGCCGTGCGCCCGGGCCGCCGCGAGGACCGCCGGGTCCTCCAGGACGCCGGACTTGCCCTGGCCGAGCGGCCCCCACGCCTCGACGGCGACGCCGTGCGAGGCGCACGCGGACCGGACGGCCTCGTTGCGGAAGTACGGGTGGACCTCGACCTGGTTGACCACCGGCGCCGTGCCGGTCTCACCGACGATCCGCTCCAGGTGGTCGGGTTCGAAGTTCGAGACCCCGGCGCTGCGCAGGCGCCCGTCCTCGAGCAGCCCGATCATCGCCTTCCAGGTGGAGACGAAGTCGCCGTCGTACCGGGTCGGCAGCGGCCAGTGGATGAGGAACAGGTCGAGGTAGTCGACGCCGAGCTTCTCGAGCGTCTCGTCGAACGAGGAGCGGACGTCCTCGGGCGCGTGCTTGCTGTTGGTGAGCTTGCTGGTGAGGTAGACGTCCTCGCGGGCCAGGCCGGACCGGCGGAGGGCCTCGCCGACGCCGGCCTCGTTGCCGTAACCCTGCGCGGTGTCGATGTGCCGGTAACCGACTTCGAGCGCTTCGGAGACGATGCGGGCGGTCTCCTCGGGCGGGACGAGGAACGTCCCGAACCCGAGCTGCGGAATCGCGGTCTTGTCATGCAGTTCGATGGTGGGAATCATGCTGGTGATACTAATGCGTCCTCGGCCCGATGCCGAGCAGCGAGAACGACCGCTCCCGAACGCTCGCCGGGGCGCGGGCCGCCCTCGGTTCTCGTCCTCGACCCGGTCCGGCGGAGGTGCCCGGCCGTCTCCGGGTCATGCGGCTCCACGGCGCCGGGGCCGTGCGCGATTCGACCGGCAGGCCGCCCGGCCCGGAGACGGGAAGTCCGCGTGAGGCGGTGCTCACCGATTCGGTCGTTCAATGTGCGGGGAGCGGGGCCGGGGCGGGCGGCCGCCCCGGCCCCGGTGCTCAGGAGAGGGCCAGGGGGAATTTGAAGTTCGCGAAGACTTCGCCTGGGGCGGCGTTCCGCCCCCGCTGTCGCAGCGCGTACGAGACGAGCGCGTGACCGAGCATGTGGAGCCTGCTGCCCTCCTCCTCGGCGTCCGGCGAAAGGTGGGCGGCCACCCAGGAGAACGGCGAGTCGCCGTCGTAGCGGGCCCGCCCCTCGAAGAGCCTGTCGGCCGCGCCGAGCTCTCCGAGGATGTTCACCAGGTATGCGAACGGGTAGGGCCGGTTGACGCGGTCCTCGTGGTGGCGCTCGTAGTCCGGGTAGGAGTCCACCACGCGGTTCAGCATCTCCTCGGAGACGAGGTCCATCCGCCCTGTCATCATCGCGGTCTGGATCATGTACGGGTAGGCGATCCCGTTGAGGAAGTAGTTGTCCCCCGGGTCGAGTCCCCTCCACTGGCCCACGATCCCCTCGACGAACCCGTCCAGGGAGGGCAGCTGCTCGTGCAGTCGGCCGAGGTTGTGCAGGGCGACGATGTAGTACAGGCCCATGTGGGTCCGCTCGGCGGGGGCGAGCGCGTCCACCAGCTCCCGGGCCTGCGCCAGCCGGTCCCGGCCGTGGGTCAGGTATTCGGCCCGGCCGGTGGCGGCGACGGCGTTGAGCATGGTCAGCAGCGGGTAGACCTTGCCGAACGCCTCGGTCATGGGCTGAGGGAACGCGGGCGGCAGCCGCAGCTCGTCGACCCGGTCGAGGTATTCGAGCACGTCGCGCAGGTGGTCCCGTTCGCCGTCGAGGGCGATCGCGTCGTACCCCAGCAGCGAGATCGCGGAGAACAGCATCGAACCGCCGCGGCCGCGGAAGAACGGTGCTGGGATCCGGTCGAGCAGCCCCAGCGCTTCCCGGATGTAGTCGCGGGGCCCGGAGACCAACCGGTCCTGCAGCCCCAGCCGGCCGTAGGCGAGCAGGACCGCCGAATAGGCCGAGAGCCGCTCGTAGTCCCCGTGGTTGCCCTGGTTCTCGTCCTCGATGCCGTTCGGTTCGATCTCGTCGGCGGTGGCGAGCACTTCGGTAGGCACGTCGCGGCGGCCTGTGAGCAACGGCGTCCGGTCGAGTCCGAGTTTGGCGAATCCGTCCAAGAGGACGCATCCGGCCATGAGCCGCCAGTACGGGTTCGGGACGGCCCGGACCGCTTCGAGCAGGACGCCGAGTCGCCGCTCGACGTCGTCGCGGTCGAGCCGGACCCTCGGGTCCGACACCGCGAGCGCGAAATCGGCCATGAGTCGGCAGAAGCGGTGGTAGGCGTTCGAATCGCTCACCTTCACGGCGATCATGTCGAAGCCGGCGCGGATGTGCGCGGCTGCGCGCGGGTCGAAGTCGACCGCGTACTGGCCCAGGCCGATGCCGCGGACCATGCGGCTCCACGGCGTGGCGATCAGCCGTGATTCGTTGTTCAGATCGCCGAGACCGGACACCGGCGGTGTGACAGAGGCGGATCCCATCATGAATCCCTTTCTGCGAGTTGGAGGTGGCAGGTGTTCGCCGGGCGGGGGCGCGGGTGCGCCGCCCGCCCGGTGCTCAGGAGCGTTCGGGGAGGGCGAGGCCGAGGAAGGAGGTCCGCTTGCCTTCGAGCATGTCGACCGCCCAGTTCAGCCATTTGACGCCTTCGCAGTAGATGGCGACCGGGCGGCGCTGGACCTGGTAGGTGTCGGTGAGGGAGCCGTCCAGTTCGGCCTGGAAGTGGAACGGTGGCATGGCGGTGAAGTGCGTGCCCATCATGAACACGAACCGCACCAGCCAGTGCGGGTCTTCGGCCAGGTAGGCCGAGTTCGGGTCGTCCAAGGCGAACACCTCGGTCATGACCGGCGCGAAGTGGTCCTCTATGCCTCGGGGGCGCTCGAGGTCGACACGGCCGTCGCGTTCCACGACGTCCCTGACCCGGTAGGCCCGCTGGAAGGGGTTGTCCTCGACGAACTCGATGTCCACCCGAGGGGGCCGTCCGCCGCCGGTGTCGACCTCCATCCGGAAGTGCTCGAAGTGGATCTCGTCGTAGTGGCCGAGGGAGTTGTGCCACGGCTTGTTGTCGTACATCGGGTCGTCGACGGTCTCCCGGCCGCTGGTGCGGTATCCGATCGCTCGCGGATCGAGGAACCTGATGCCCAGTGTCTCGGCGGTGACGGCGGCCAGCGCCGCGTCGATGTCGCGTCTCGGAGCGCCCTCCTCGATGAGTTTCTGGGCCGCTTGGAGCGGCCCGGTGTCGGTGAGCTTGATGTTCTCGGTGTTGGTATCGCCCATGACCAGCGAGTGGAAGCGGGGCTCGAGGACGGCGTGGTGCTCGGGGTGGTCGCGGAACCAGCGCACCAGTGACATCGCGTTGCGGTGGGCGACACCGTTGATGAGGATGGTGTCGGGTTCGAGCAGGTCGGGGCCGAACGTGTGCGGGGCGGTGCGCCGGCACAGTTCCAGGCGGTCCTCGATCTTCTTGAAGTAGGACTCCTCGAGGGTGCCGCCGGGAGCCGGGACCCGGCCGACCGAGTGGACCTCGCGGTAGAGGACCCGGTAGATCTCCTGGTAGATCTTGGCGACCACGGGCGGGGGCGGGGAATGCCGTTCGATGTACCGGCTGACCTCGTCTCCCGGCACATAGCTCATCTCGTAGATGACCTCCTCGTGCGCAGCACGCTCGCCCTCCTGCCGACCCGGCACCGGGATAGAGCGCTCCCAAACCTCCTGCACCTCGGGGAAGTAGCGCTTCACCGGCGCGGGGAGGTGGCGGAGGAAATCCGCCTGCCGCCCGGCCTTCGCGAAGGGCGGGAGCATCACGCCCTCGCCGTCGGCGCTCCAGTCGGCCGTCACCAGCGCCTCGCTGAGGATCTTCCTGACGACGGTCGCCTCAGCACCATCCTTGACCAGGAAAATCGTCATGGATTCGCTGCCGCCCTTGCCGAAGCCCACGATCCGTTCCCCGGACTCCACATAGGCGTTGACGGTCGCGCTGAGGACGCGTCTCGCCCGCGCGTGCTCCAGCACCAGCTCCTTCTCCACGGTCAGGCCCAGGATCGCGGCGTCCTCGAACGCGTCGAGCTCCGGATTGACGCCGCGTTTCCACACCTCGGCCGGGGAGTGCACGGTGACCGTCGAAGCCGACCGCCCGTCGGCGTCCGCCACCGGCGGGACGGCCGACCCGAAGCCGATGCTCCAGCTCTCCCCCAGGAGGGGGGCGGGCTCACGCCCTTCCTCCAACGTGCCGTCGAAGAGCACGGCGCGAGTGGCGGTGGCGATGTCTCTTCTGGAGTAGAGCGGTGTGCCGTCCGGGCCGATCACCGGGACGTCGGCGTCGTGCAGCCTCGCCGCCAAGCGGTCGAACGCGTTCTCCAAGGCCGAAGGCTCGACCGCGCTCTCCATGCAGAGGCCGTAGATCTCGAGGAGGTCTCCGGGGGCGGCCGCGCCGGAGACGGCCAGCGCAGAGAGCCAGCCGAGCCGGTCGCCGCCTTGGAGGTAGCAGTCGATCTGCGCCGTCAGGGCCGGGCGGTACAGGCGCATCATGTGGTAGACGCAGAAGTGGTAGGTGATTCGATCGGCGGCCTCCTCGGGGTTCGCGAAAGCGCCGTCGAGGTTCTCGAGCAGACGCTCGCGGACCATGCGCGCCAGCGACTGCTGCTCGACCAGCCGCCGCACGCGGCGCCGCAGGGTCTCCACGTCGAGGCCGGGCATCCGGTCGAAGTGCATGACCAGGACTTCGGGCCCGCCGGCGTCGCGGAGGCACCGATCGGACTCCACGCCGTCGGTGTCGACCGTCCGCAGCTCGACGTAATTGCGCCCCAGTTGCGAGGCCCGTCCGACGAGACGTTTCTTCTGTCGAGCCTGGAGCACCAGCTCGCCCTTGTCGGCGTCGATCAGGCGCCGGTGGGCCCAGGTGTGCTGGAACGCCTCCAGCATGCGGTAATACGCCTCCGAACCGTTCCGATCTGATCGGAGCATCTCGCGAGTCGCGATGCGACGCAGGGCGTGCAGCGCATACCTCTCGCAGAATTCGGTCTCCGAGATCGATCGGAACAGCCCGCGCAGCAGGTCCAGGTGCCGCTCCTCCAGCTGCTCTCCAGCCGGGCGGAGCCGCTCCAGCTCCCGCTTGAAGCCGCAGACGTCGCCGATCGCCCTGAAGAGCAGCAGCGTCTCCTCGGTGCTCCCGGTGTAGGCGATCGTCGGGGTGCGGACGTTGTTGTCCGCCGAGAGCAGCATCGACTTCCCGCCGGGTCCCAGCTCGACCGCCATGTCGGGGTGGAGGCCGTCCAAGGTCTCCATGGTCGCCTGCGAGGCCATGATCCGGTCGGTCATGGCGAGCACGCCTTCACGTACTTCGCCGGCGGTGGTGAGCAGGCCGGATCGGTGATTCACGATCACCGGGGTGCGCGGCTCGTCGAAGCCGATGCCGTTGGCCTCCATGAACCGTTCGAGCCCGGACCGGACCGCGTGCATCCGCTCGGAGTGCGCCAGGAACGTCGTGGGCTCCTTCAGCTCTTCGACCGCGATCCCGCCGAACCCCTTGAGCAGTTCGTCGAAGTCGTCCTTCACGCCGCCGCGGACGTAGACGTTCGTCTGGCGGGGGGAGTAGTGCTTGTGGACCTCCACGTCCTGCTTCGGGAACGATCGGGCGAGCGTCTCGAGCGCCGCCGCGAGCTCCTCCGGCATGCCCTTGACGCCGATGACGTGGAACGGCTCCGGCACCTGCGGCTCGCCGACGACCGAGGGAGGAAGGTAGGAGGCCATCTCCTCGGCCATCGGCTCGCCGCTGCTCGTGCCCTCGGCCGCGACCAGGGAGAGCGGCGTGAAGGCCCGCGCGATGGCGACGCCGTCGGCTACGGACAGACTGCGGCTCGCCACCGCCGCGGTCAGGATGCCGAAGCTCTCTCCGGTGTAGGCCTGGAAGTCCAGCGCGGTGCCGCCGCGCTTGGCCAGTGTCCGCAGATACGCCTCCAAGGCCAGGCTGTGCACCAGCATCGTGGCGCCGATGAACCCCTGCCGTTCGAGTCGGCCGTCGGGGAGGTTCACGGTGTCGGTCAGGAGCCGTTCGGGTTCGCCCGGGGAGCCCAGCGCCCGGGCGGCGTCGTGGTAGACGGTGAGGACTTCACCGATCCCCGAGTCGAGCAGGAACCGTCCGAGGTCTCGGTACGCGGATCGGCTGCCCAGGCCGGGGAAGATTCCCACGAGGTGCGCCCTGCGGCCCCGTGAGAGGTATTCCGGCACCGAGCGAGGCGGGGGTGTCGGCAGGCCTTCGAAGTGGATCGCCTCTGCCAGGCGAATCGCGTCGCGCCTGGTCGAATCGAGATGAGCGGCTATGTCCCGCTCGGGGGGGTTCTTTTGGGGAATTGTCGATCTTGCTGCGGACATGGTGCGTACTCCTTCCCTGAGGATGAGCGCCATCGGGGTTTCGAAAGCACGATGAAGAACGGCGGGGAGGACGCCGTGGAGAATCGCGCTATTCGCATCCGGTCGCGCCCGTGCAGAGGCGCTCCGGCATATGAGATTCATCGAGGAATATCGGGGGTTTGGCCTTGGTGCGCACTTCATCGTGCGCGCACAGCACGTTGTGCACCTTCATTGCCGCCGGCGACATCGGTTACCGCACACCTGAGTAGACTCTTACGGGAAGTGGGGGATCCCGTTGTCGATTGACGCCGACGCCATTTGATCTGATCGCCTATGCGATTTTTCTTCAAGTTTCTGTACTCAGAGTATTGACTCGAAGACCGCTTCGCAACCCTTCACAATGGAGTATGACTTATATCACTCATAATGGGTTGAATGGCGATTAATTGCACGACCGATAGCGCCTTGACGAATTCTCAGAATAACGTGAAGGCGCATTTACAACTGCAATTATTTCTTATCCGACCGAATGCGGGGGATCGTCTCTCAAGCCTGGGGGGCGGGGTGGGCCTCGGCGGCTCGGATCCCGGCGACCAGAGACGCCATGTCGGGGTTGCGCGACGCGTCGTCGAGCGCCTCGCTGAGGACCGCGTTGTGGTCGGGCCTGGCCTGGTCGAGCAGCGCGAAGCCGGCGGGGGTCACGTTGGTGTAGATCCCTCGACGGTCCTCCGCGCAGAGGGTGCGGACCAGGAGCCCGCGGTCCTCCAGCCTCGTGACCAGTCTCGTCGTGGCCGCCTGGCTCAACGCCATGGCCATCGCCAACTGACCCATTCGGAGGTGATGCTCGTCCTGACGGGAAAGGAGTTCCAGCACACCGTACTCGTTCACACTGAGGTTGTAGCGCTCCTGGAGCACTCGCTCCAGTCGCGCCTCGATCCGAGAGTGGAGCACAGCCAGCAGCCGCCATCCGTGGACCAGAGCCTCGACTTCATCATCTGGCAGTGACACGGATTCCTCCCGACCAACTGACCTGGCCACGACCGTAGCACAGTCCGCGCCGGGGGACCCTCGCCGACTTGCCGCTCGGCTAGCGGCGCAGGGCCCCGCGGAAGATCAGCGCGCGGCGCCGACCGTCGCCTCCTTCCCGGGCGCGGCCGACGGCACCGGCCCGGACGGCCGCTTCGCCAGCGCCGAGCCGAACGCCAGGACCCCCAGGCCGGCAGCGGCGAGCCCGGCCCCCACCCACAGGGGCGAGGTGAAGCCGTAGCCTGCGGCGATCGTCAGACCGCCCAGCCAGGCGCCGAAGGCGTTGCCGACGTTGAGCGCCGCCACGTTCGCACTGGAGGCCATCGTGGGCGCCTCCTCCGCGAAGGTCATGATCCGCAGCTGGAGGCCGGGGGCGGTGCCCAGCCCCACCGAGCCCATCAGCACCAGGCCGAGGATCGTCATGATCTGGTTCTCCGCCGTCAGCGCGAACAGGGTGAGCACCCCCGCCAGCAGCGCCATCAAGGTGAGGAGCGAGGGCGTCAGCGCGCGGTCGGCGATCTTGCCGCCGATGAAGTTGCCCACGAAGGTGCCGACGCCGAACAGCACCAGCAACCAGGGAACGGTCGCCGTCGAGAAGCCGCTGACCTCGGTCAAGGTGAACGCGATGTAAGTGAAGGCGCCGACGACCGAGCCGAAGGCGAGGATGCCGACCAGGATCGAGATCCAGACCTGGAGCTTCTTGAACGCCACCATCTCCTGGCGCAGGTTCGTGCCCTGCGCGGACTCGGTGGCCGGGACCAGCACCTGGATGCCGATCAGCGTGAGGACACCGATGACGGTGATCGCCCAGAACGTGGCGGGCCAACCGAGCTGTTGCCCTAGGAACGTGCCGAGCGGCACGCCGGCGACCGTGGCGACGGTGAGGCCGCCGAACATCAGGGCGATGGCGCTGGCCTGCTGGCTCTCCTTGACCATCTTGGTGGCGACGACGGCGCCGACACCGAAGAAGGCGCCGTGGCAGAGCGCCGCGACGATGCGGCCCAGCAGCATGATCGAGTAGTCGGGGGCGAGGGCGGAGATCAGGTTGCCGAGGATGAACAGCAACATGAGCGAGACCAGCAGCTTCTTGCGGTCGAACCTGACGACCGCGGCGGTGAGCACGATGGCGCCGAAGGCGACGGTGAGGGCGTAACCGGAGACCAGGTAGCCGGCGGCCGATTCGGAGACACCGAAGTCCTCGGCGATCTGCGGCAGCAGACCGACGATACCGAACTCGGTCAATCCGATACCGAAGCCTCCCAACGCCAATGCTATGAGCCCGATGGGCATGCGAGTTCCTCCATAATAGTGATGACCCTGTCACCATGATTCTTGCACACGCGCTATATCTACACAAGCGGTATAGGTTTACGTGCAACTAAATGGAGGGCGCGGCAGACCGCGCGGCGGAGGAGACCGCCCTCAGACCTCCTCGTCCACCGCCCGCAGGCCCTCGGCGGTCAACGTCAGATGGCGCGTCAGCAGTGCGGCCGCGGCCTCGGCGTCCCGCGCGAGCGCGGCCTCCTCGATGCGGCGGTGCTCGGTCGCGAAGTCGCGCCCGGGCGTCTTGTGGACCGACCAGCGGCGGGCCAGCTCGCTCATGGTCCACATGCGGTCGAAAGTCGCCAGGAGGACCTCGTTCCCGCAGCCCTCCAGCAGGGCGCGGTGGAACCGGTGGTGCGCCTCCGACCAGGCGTCGCTGAAGTACCTGCCCCCACCCGGCGCCTGGAGCGGCGTGCGGGAGAGGCGGTGGTGGGCGGCGCGCACGCCGGCCTCCCATTCGAGGTCGCCGCGCTCGACGGCCAGGCGCAGCATCTGCGGCTCGATGGTCCGGCGCGCCTCGGCGATCTGAGCCCAGCGCTCGTCGGTGCACTCGGGGACCGCGAACCCGCGGTTGGGCAGCCTCTCGGCCAGGCCCTCGCCCACCGCTCGCAAGAGCGCCTCCCGCATGACGGCCAGGCTGACCTGGTGACGCTGCGCCAGCTCCTGCGGCTTGAGGGCGTTGCCGGGGCGGAACTCACCGTGGAGGACGGCCTTCCGCAAGGCCAGGAAGACCTTCTCGGAGAGCATGGGCTTGGCTGCGGGGCCGGATTCACTCATGAGAGGAATGATATCCTCTTCCCTGAATAATCGATTATTTAACCTTTGATCGATGAACTTTGCGTCTTCGATCTCAGCGGAACCGCCAAGCATCCGTTCGACACCGACCGAGAGGTTCGACGCCATGACCGGCAACAACCCGTTCGCTCGTCTCCCCGAGGCCGCGACGTTCACGCTCACCAGCAAGACCATCACCGACGGCGCCCCCTGGCCCGCCGAACAGCACTCCGGAGCGCTCGGCATCCCCGGAGGGAAGGACATCTCCCCGCACCTGGCCTGGAGCGGAGCACCGGAAGGCACCAAGAGCTTCGCGGTGACCGTCTACGACCCCGACGCCCCCACCGGCTCGGGCTTCTGGCACTGGGCGGTGGCCGACCTCCCCGCCGAGACCACCGAGCTCCCCGAAGGGGCCGGCGACAATGACGGCTCGGGGCTCCCCGCGGGAGCCTTCCAGCTCCCCAACGACGCTCGCGCCAAGCGGTTCGTCGGCGCCGCGCCGCCGGCAGGGCACGGACCGCACCGCTACTTCGTCGTGGTGCACGCCCTCGACGTCGAGAGCATCGGTGTCCCCGCCGACGGCACCCCGGCCTTCCTGGGATTCAACATGTCGGGCCACACGCTGGGCCGCGCGCACATGGTCGTCACCGCCGAGACCCCCGCCTGAGCGGTTCCGGAGAGCGAATCCGCCGGGCGCTTGCAGCCCGAATCGAACCGCCGTGGCCGTGAGGAGCGCAAGAGCGCCTCACGGCCACGGCGCCGGCAAGGAGACACGAGTGGAAACCCTCATGCGCGCCGTCGTCCAGACCGAGCTCGGTGGGCCCGAGGTGCTCACCCTCACCGAAATCCCCCGCCCCGAACCGGGGCCGGGCGAAATCCTCGTGCGGGTCGAGGCCGCCGGGGTCAACCCGATCGATTGCAAGACACGCGCCTCGGGCGGGCTGCTGCGGGCCAGCCCGTCCTTCACCGTCGGATGGGACGTCTCGGGAGTCGTCGAAGCCGTCGGCCGCGGCGTCCGCCTCCACCGAGTGGGCGACGAGGTCTACGGCATGCCCTCCTTCCCTCGCTTCGCCGGGGGCTACGCCGAATACGTGGCAGCCCCGGCCCGCCATTTCGACCGGAAACCGGCCGGGCTGAGCCACATCGAGGCGGCGGCGCTGCCGCTGGCCGCCCTCACCGCCAGACAGGCCCTGGTCGACACCGCCGGCCTGGGAGCGGGCCTGCGGGTCCTCGTCCACGCCGGGGCGGGCGGCGTGGGGCACCTGGCGGTCCAGATCGCCGGCAGTCTCGGCGCCTTCGTGATCGCCACCGCGAGCCCCCGCAAGACCGGCTTCGTGCGAAAGCTCGGGGCCGACGTCGTACTCGACTACACCGCCGCCGACTTCGCCGCCGATCTCGCCGATGTGGACGTGGTGCTGGATGCGGTGGGCGGCGACTGCACCACGCGGTCGGCCGCGGTGCTGCGCGAGGGCGGCACACTCGTCTCGCTCACGCAGCCGGGCACCCTTGCCGCATCCGATCAGAGGCGTATCTCGGCGGGGTACATGCTGGTCGAACCCGACCACGCCGGGCTTCAGGCGATCTCGACCCTGGTGGAATCGGGGGCGCTCGCCCCGACCGTCTCCCGGACGTTCCCCCTCGATCAGTCCGGGCTCGCGCACGAGGCTCTGGAGGCGGGTCGCACCGTCGGAAAGATCGTGCTCACCGTCCCCTAGCTTGATTTTCAACCTTTGACGCTGGTCAAGCGCCGTGGGGCTTGTCCCTGAAGTGTCGACACCTTGATTTCCCGGGCCGGTAGGGTCCGGGTCAAGGAGCTGCCAGTGGCCTCGAAGTACCACAAGCGGTCCCCGCTGAGGCGGTCCGGATGCACCTCGAGGACCCGGCCGACCTATTCCTCGGTCGAGAAGCGCTTGGGCGTCTCGCCCGAGACGCTGCGGAACTGGGTGAAACAGGCCCGGAAACGGCAAGGCGAAACCCCCGCGTACCAGGCGCCTACCAGCAAGAACGATGGCCTCGGAGGCTACGACGCTGTGATAGCTGAAGAGAACCGCCGTCTCCGCGCCGAGCTCGACAAAGTCAAAGCCGAGCGAGACATCCCGCGCAAGGCCGCGAAGTCTTTCGCGATCGAGGCCCGACTCCAGATCGAGTCCTGGATCATCGGCTACAACACCGTCCGGGGACACTCCTCCCTCGGACAAGTCTCACCCATCGACTACGAAAACCAGCGAG
>Ga0079224_100005323_pt1 | contig 16872 bp, 16 predicted proteins | sample Stecom2015_FD_80414 | JGI IMG/M metagenome (GOLD analysis project Ga0079224, IMG submission 80414) | Agricultural soil microbial communities from Utah to study Nitrogen management - Steer compost 2015 | ecosystem: Environmental > Terrestrial > Soil > Agricultural land | place: USA: Utah... | reverse complement strand
TTTTTTTGACCTATACAGAGCAGGATACAACGATTAGTTCCCATTTGGTATCTTGTCGTAAACTCTTGCTATGGAACGAAGGACGTTTATCCGTAACGCAGCGCTTTCGGCCGTCACCCTGTCGATGCCGGCGTTTGCCCGGAACATCAAATCAAAAAACCCACTTCCGCGCTGGAAGGGATTCAACCTTCTGGATTTTTTTTCGCCTGACCCAACACGCTCGCGAAAACCTACCGCCGATGACCACCTCAAATGGATGCGAGACTGGGGATTTGATTTCGTTCGAATTCCAATTGCATATCCGTACTACCTCGATATTGATCGTTCCAAAAACATAACAGCAGATGACGTCTACCGTATAAGTGAACCTGCAGTCGAAAAAATCGATCGCCTCGTTCAGGCTGCTCACAAGTACGGCATGCACGTCAGCCTGAATCTTCATCGCGCGCCAGGTTATTGCATTAACGCCGGTTTTCACGAACCATTCAACCTGTGGAAAGATCAGGCCGCGCAGGATGCATTCTACTTTCATTGGAAAATGTGGGCTAAGCGATATAAAGCAATTTCCAGTGACAAAATCAGTTTTGACCTTGTTAACGAACCGAGTATGCGCGATGACATGAATGATCAGCATTCACCGGCTCGTACTGTTCCTGGTGATATTTACCGAAAAGTTGCAAAGGGTGCGCTTGATTCGATCCGAAGCGAGAAAAAAGACGCGCTCGTTATCGCCGACGGAAACAACGTGGGTAATACCGTGATTGAAGAAATTACGGATCTTCCTATCGCACAAAGTTGCCGCGGATATTTTCCGCATGCGATTTCACATTACAGGGCACCCTGGGCAAACAAGGATCCGGAAAGTCTTCCCGAACCAAAATGGCCTGGGCAGGTTGGCAACCAATATTTAAGCCGCGAGATGCTTGAGAAGTATTATGAACCATGGATTAAACTTGCAGGCAGCGGCGTGGGTGTTCATTGTGGTGAATGTGGTTGCTGGAACAAAACCCCGCACAATGTGTTTCTCAGTTGGTTTGCTGACGTTCTGGATATTCTGAAACAGCACAACATCGGATTTTCCATATGGGAATTTTCCGGTGACTTCGGCATACTCAATTCCGGAAGAAATGATGTAAAGTACGAGGAATGGCATGGCAACAAACTTGACCGAAAATATCTCGAGTTACTGCAGCGTTCCTGATACCATCACAACGGTTCGGCCAACATATTCCATCTTATCGCGTTGTTTATAACAACTAAGATATTCATTGCCGTTTGGTGCCTCACATTTTATACGGGATTCTCACATCCTTTTACAATTTTTCCTATTTTGAAAAGCCGCTCTTCAGTACGTCCAGGCGAGTATTGATCAAATGTCAGCAGGATGAGAGCATTCACCCCAGCCGCGAAACGAATTTTGTTGGTAGACGACGATATCGACGACCGGGAACTCTTCGTCGAGGCATTCTCCTTTATCGATGACCCATCGATTGTTTCCACCCTCGAGGCTTCCGATAAGCTCCTGGATTACCTTCAAAGTGCGGACGTGCTTCCTGACTACGTTTTCCTCGACCTCAATATGCCGCGCAAGAGTGGTAAGGAATGTTTGAAGGAAATCCAACAACACGAATCATTAAGAAACATTCGCGTGATTATCTACAGCACGTCAATAAATCCCAGGGACGTTGCCGAAACATATCAGGACGGAGCGTATTGCTTCATCCAAAAACCAAATTCTTTTTCGGACCTGAAGAATATCCTTCAAAAAGTCTTAACTTCAAAGGCCCGGTCTTTTTCGCTTAATGGAGGTTATATATTCGCCGGAAGCCAAAACTCCTGACTATGGGAAAAGATGATGAGAAATGTCTCCTGTCCGACTGCACATTCATCCATCTGCCCGGATATGCGGAATTTATTCTTACGAACCGCCTGGAATTCTTCGTGCGTCGTATTGTCGAATACTCCTTCGAAGTTGATCTCCCGTTGCTGAGACATCTCTCGTCAGTATCCCGCGAAGAACTTGTTGCGATATCCATGTCTTCCAATCGTACACTGCTCGAGGCGCTCGCAAACAATGAAATTCCCCGCTATATCAACGAATCGAAAGAAAACTGGCTAGCCAACATGCTGCCGGTCATAACACGTGAACAAATTTTGTCCGATGATATCACCCTTTTAAGTCACATCCGCCGGACAATCTTTCTCGAAGTACTTGCCGATTATTCGATGAATCCAAACGAATGGTCTGACATCATGAAAGAACTCGACAGGTTTACCGTTATGTTGGATTCGACTCTTATCAACACGTACCTCCTCCTGCAACAAGAGCGGCTCGAGGAAGTTGGTCGCGCCTTAGAAGGCAGGGAAACTCAGTGGCTTGAGGCTCAGGCTATCGGAAAGATCGGCAGCTTTGAATGGGACCTTGTCAGAAATGAAAGCCGGAATTCACCACAATGCCTTGCCATTTTTGAAATCGACGACGATGAGACTTATCCGCTTGAGAAGTTCATTCAATACGTTCATCCTGATGATCGAAAGAAGATCGAGACTGCTTTCGTTGAGAGCCTGATATCAGGAGAATGCAAGTGCGAATTCCGGTATGAAAAAAATGGAAATGAAAAATTTCTTCTGTTAAGCGGAATGGTCGGCTATGACGATAAAATTCCCGTGCGGATTGTAGGTACCGTAAGCGACATCACCGAAAAACAATCTATCATACAAAAGCTTGAAGCAAGTGAAGAATTAAACAAACAGGCACAGGCACTGACTCACATCGGAAACTGGTCCCTGGATCCCGCGACCGGAGAAATGGAATGGACTGATGAATTGTACCGCATTTTCGGAATGGAACCGCAAAGCGAAAAGATAACGATTGATTCGGTGCGGCCCTTTTTCCAAAGCGATCACGGAAGGCTGATGGTAACAGGCCTCAGATACGCGCTCCGCTCAGGCAGGGTCCCTGAAAGTCACTTCCGCATATCTCGTCGCGACGGCGGAGCTAAAATCATCAAAGGAAAAGGCGAAGTGATATTCGACAAAAACGGAAAGGCTACACGCATTTCCGGAACAGTCCAGGATGTCACAAATGAGTTTCTTCTAACCGAACACCTTAAAGATCGCGAGCGTTACCTCGATGCCCTTAACCGCTCTCTCGCACAAAAAAACGAACAGCTCACTAACAAAAACAAGGAACTTGAGTCGTTTAACTTCATTGCAAGTCATGACCTGCAGGAGCCGTTGCGAAAAATTCAGATATTCAGCAGTCGCATTCTCCAGGAATCGGCCGAAGGACTTGGAAGCGACGTTCTGCTCAACTTTGAGAAAATTCGAAACGCTGCAAACCGGATGCAAAAATTGATCGACGACTTTCTTGCATTTTCGCAAACATTGAACGTCCCAAGCATCCTTGAACCTGTTGACCTCAATGCCATTCTGCATGATGTACAAATCGACCTTTTACCAAGAATTGCCGACAAAAAAGCAACGTTTCATTTCACGAACCTACCTGTGATTGACGCAATCCGTTATCAGATAAAACAACTTTTCATCAACCTGGTGAGTAATTCATTGAAGTATGCACATCCCGAAAAAGCACCTCATATACACATCAGCGCACGAAAAGAAAAAAGTCAAGATCAGTCCGACGTAGCTGTGATCACTTACCGTGACAACGGCATCGGCTTTGAACAGAAGTACGCCGAAAAGGTGTTCGAGCTTTTTCAACGCCTTCACAACAAGAACAACTATTCGGGAACGGGTATTGGCCTCCCTCTTTGCCGAAGGATTTGTGAAAATCATAACGGCTCAATAACGGTAATTGCAGAGCCTATGCAGGGTTGTACGTTTACCATAATTCTTCCGGTGAAAAATTCTTAACCAACATTTCATGAATGACCACGAGACGCTGATCGGAAACTTTTACAAGGCATTCGGTGCACGCGACTTCAAAACGATGCAGCAATCATACCACCCTGACGCTGACTTTTCAGACCCGGTCTTTCCAAAACTCCGTGGAGAAGAAATTGGCAGTATGTGGGAAATGCTCGTAACGACGGCAAAAGATCTTCGGATCGAAGCCGAGAACATTGTCGCCGATGCCAACGGCGGCAGCTGCCGATGGCACGCATGGTACCCGTTCTCACGGACAGGCAGGCAAGTACATAATATCATTGACGCCACCTTTACATTCCGGGATGGTAAGATCATTGTGCACAATGATAACTTTGATTTCTACCGATGGTCGCGCCAGGCGTTCGGATTGACAGGCGTCCTTTTAGGATGGACTCCCTTCCTTCAAAACAAGGTCCAAGACACGGCAGCCCGGGGCCTCAAAAACTTTATTCAGAAGCACTCTCACTGAATATGAGAAACTTGCAATATGTTGTGGGGCTAATTTTCAAAAATGGAACTCGAGGAGAAAGTCCAGGCAGTCGAAGCACTGATGGACGACCTGGACGCCGAAATCCTGAAGTTTCAGGGGTGGTCGGGACTTGGCTGCAAGGCAGGCTGTGGAAAGTGTTGCCTTAAGCCCGACATTGAAGCAACCGTTCTCGAATTCCTCCCCTTTGCATTACACCTTTACCGTACCAACCAGGCCGAAATTTGGCTGGAACGATTGTCCAACGAGCCCTCTTCTCTGTGCATGATTCTCGATCCGCTGGGCCTCGCCGGAATGTGTTCAAGCTATCGGTATCGCGGATTGGCATGCCGGCTTTTTGGGTTTTCCGCGCGAATCAATAAGCATAATCGGAAGGAGATTGTAACGTGCCAGCTGATTAAAACCGACCAGGCCGGCGTGTTTCAAAATGCACAAACCCGCCTGGAGGAAAACTTGTCCGTACCGGTAACGAGCCATTTCTATATGCAGCTGCACGCGATAGATTTCAATATGGCACGCGAATTTTTTCCAATCAATCAGGCTATAAAGCGCGCTATAGAAGTTATCTTGCATTACTATGCGTATCGGGCGTGATATATGGTTAGTGTTTTTTCTGATCACGGTATGCGCGACGACTAAAGGAGTATCCGCCGATCTTAATGACAGTGATACTGTCCGCAACCGCCTTCTGGAAATGTATTGGACGAAGCCGCGGCTAATACCCAAAGTTGGCGCCAGTATACAGGAACGCGCCATCCTTGAACTGGGAGTCCAGTGGCACAATATCTACCGGCATCCACTTAGCCTCGCCTCCAAGGGGCCTTATGCATCGGTTGATATTATCAAGGACAATACGAACTACGTAATCGGACCTAAATTCGGTTACGAATTCACCGCAGGCGTGTTTGGCACCGCCTTCGATGTCACATACTTTTATGATAAGGATTACGACAGCGAAGGCAATGACCGGCGCGCCTGGGTTGCCACCCCAAAAGCAGGGCTAACTGTTCTGGGATTCCTGAACTTCTTTTATGGCTACCAGATCCCGATTTCCGATCAACGGATTACGAGCCTTTCACGACATCGGCTGTCTATAGTTTTCAACCTGAATAAAGATTATTTCGACGTCAAAAACGCTCCCAGAAAGAACTGAGCGGAAGCAGAACTTTATCGGTTTTCAGAATGGTTCGAACGGATGGCTTTGAACGCGACTCACCGTTGCCGGTAAAACTGAGCTGCTGCGTTAACAGGCCGATTATTATGAACAGGGCGACGAGTATCCCGACTACCAGTGTTATCTGACGTTTAGAAACTGTGTTGTTCATGACGACTTGCCTTCGCCAACGGCGTGCCATAGAAAAAACGTCGCAAATTCAAGATTTTTAAGGCTTTTTTGAAGACAAGTCTGTGCGGATACGGACAATGTTCGGTTACGTTTCTGAACAATGGTTACCCCCCGGCGTTTCTGCTTATCAATGCATGGAACTCCATTTTTTTTATCTTGTTATTGTTATAAATCGAAGTTCATGAAGAAAACCCTGTTTACGGCCGCATGTCTACTGATTTGGGTATCGACCCTCGCACAGTCAGGAACGCCGGTAAACCCGGTTAAGTGGCTGACTTTTGAAGAAGCAGTGGAGCGATCTGAACAAGAAAAGCGGCCCATTTTTATCGATGTATACACCGACTGGTGTGGCTATTGTAAGGTGATGGATAAAAATACTTTTTCCGATCCCACCATCGCGAAATTGCTTAATGAAGAATACTACCCGGTCAAGTTTAATGCAGAGCAGAAAGAGCCGGTCACCTTCCGGGGCACGACTTTCAAATTCGTTCCTTCCGGTCGCGGTGGGTATCACGAGTTGGCTGCGTCACTACTAAACAACCAGTTAAGCTATCCCAACTTCGTTTTCCTTACCGAAGATTTCAAAATTGTCCCGGTGATCCCGGGTCGGCCATCACTCCCGGGTTACCGTCCCCCACAGGACTTTCACATTTTCCTGCAGTATGTTGCTGAAAAAGGATACATGGAGAAGCAACTTGCTGATTATCAGAAAACATACCAATCTCCATACGGTCAACCATAGGAGTTTGGCATCAACAAAAAAGCCCCGATTTTAAAAAAACCAGGGCTTTTTTTATGGATGAAAATTCCTGAAATCAGCTCAGTCGTTTTCCTGCTTCTTTTCAGTCTTCAGGAAATCGAGGTACCCAAGTGCGGCCACAAAACCAATCAAAACAGCGACAATGGTTATGAAAAGGCTGGCTCCGTCTCAGATATATTGCTCAAACATGGTATGGAAATTTTAATCGCAAAGCTATAGGTTTGGCAGAGATTTGAAAACGAATTTTCCGTTAAAATTCCACTCCCCTGATGAGAAAACTGCTTCTTCTTAGCAATTCAACGATGCCGGGAACAGTCTTTTTCACCTGGCCCCGGCCATGGGTTAAGACATTTCTGGGCGAAAAACCGAAGAACCTGATTTTCATTCCGTACGCCGCGGTAACCTTTCCTTTCGATGAATATGAAGAAGCGGTACGACAGGTTTTCAACGAAATGAATTACGCCATATTCAGCCTGCACCGCGTATCAGAAAAGCGCAAGGCGATCGAAGACGCGGACGGAATCGTCGTCGGCGGTGGCAACACATTCGCATTGCTGAACCGAATTTATGAAGATAATCTGGTTGAACTGATTCAGAAAAAGGTCGACAACGGAACACCATACATTGGCTGGAGCGCAGGTGCCAACCTCGCGTGTCCCACAATCAAAACGACTAACGATATGCCTATTGCTCAACCGCAGTCGTTTGATGCGTTGAACCTGATCCCATTTCAGATTAATCCGCATTATCACGAACTGCGATTCGAGAACCAGGACGGTGAAACACGAAAGGAAAGACTGCAGGAGTTTATTACGATGAATCCCAAAATGCCGGTACTGGGTCTTCCCGAAGGCATGTTGCTGCAACGCGATGACGGCAACCTCACACTACTGGGAGACGGAACGGCCAAGTTGTATCAACATGGAAAAGCAGCGACCGAGGTGAAATCAGAAACAGACTTGAGTCACCTGCTCAGTTTGCCACTTGTTCCGGAACTCTAGGATTTTGCAGGCTTGCGCTTGATAATTTTCTTGCGTGTGAGGAAAACGTAATTGAGCACGCCCAATACACACATCACTCCGAGAACTGCGATCAGAATAATCAGCCTTGCATTACGAAGTTCCAGCGTCTTGATTTCGTCTTCCTGCTTGAGCAATTCGAATTCCTTTTCCATATCCTGGAAGGAAAGGCGCAGTTCCATCTGTGCAATCTTTCGTGTGCTCTCCTCACCGAAGATCAGTTCGCGCGCATCGTCGTATTTCACCTCTGTTTCGTATGCCTCGCGCCATTTGCCCTGGTTGGAGAAATTTTCGGCCTGTGCCTTATACAAAGCGGGAAGAAATGAAAATGCCTGTATTTCGTTGCAAAGCTCAAGGGCTTCACTGAGAAACACATCAGCATCGCGGGTTTTCTTCATCTTCACGGCAGAGACACCCAGATTGGTCAACGCATTTAGGATCCCAGTTCTGTTGTTAGCTTTCCGTTCGATATCAAGGGCCTGCTGATAAAAATTGTACGCCTCTTCGTATCGCTGCTTCTTGAAGTAAAGATTCCCGATGTTGGTCAATGGATCACCATAGAGCGTCCCTTTTTCAGCATTGACTTTTCGCGCTTCTTCGAAATATTCAAGCGCCTTCTCATCCATCTGCATTTCACTGTGAAGATTGCCCAGGTTGTTAAGACTGCCGATAATCTTTTCGGTATCGTTTAGTTCAACGAACATGTTGTACGACTCAGTCATGTATTTCATCGACTGTTCATAGTCCTTCTTGATCGAATAAATATTTGCAATATTATTCTTCGTAGACGAAACACCTTCCCTGTTTTCAATCGATTCATAAATCCTCAGGGCGTTGATGTAATACTCCAGGGCTCTGTCCATCGCCCCTTGGGTACGGTACGCAACGCCAAGGTTGTTATACGCAGCAGCTAGTCCTTTCTGGTCGTCAACCTCACTCGCATAACTCAAAGCTTCACGTGCGTATCCTACCGCCTTAACAGGATCCCCCGAGAAATGGTATCGGAACAGTTCGTTCAATGCCTTAACACGATACTCATTTTTTGCTGTATCGAGCACGGCCAGAATGCTGTCGGCGCGTTGGCCATATAACGTCAACGACGTGAAAACCAGCGCAACGGTACAGAAACGTAACAGGTAGGTCATAGGGAATGGATTGCAATACCAAAAATAAAACAATTGATGACAATTTCTTCCATTTACAAAAGTCGCCATCCTTATAATTTTCACCAGCGGATCAGCAGGTTTTGCTTACCTTATCGAAAAAAGAATATGCGATCCATACTCACCTCCCTTGCCGTTGTCTTTTTGGCTATACCGGCCTTTTCCCAGAGAAGCGAAGAAACCGAAATCAAAAACATCATTGCTCAGCTATTTGAGGGAATGGAGAAAAGCGATAGCGCCATGGTTAGCGCGGCCTTTGATCCCGCTACTTCAATGGCAACGTTGTACCGGAACAAAAACAATGAACCTTCATTTCATCGCGAAGCGTCAATTGCAGAATTTCTCAGCGCCGTGGCTTCTCCCAAGAAGGAAAAATGGCACGAAGAATTCTGGAATGTGAAAGTAAACGTCGACGGTGACCTTGCTTCAGCCTGGTGCGATTACGCGTTCTATGTTGGCAAGACATTCAGTCATTGTGGTGTAGACGCATTCCTTTTACGAAAGACTGCCGCAGGTTGGAAGATATTCTATATCGCGGATACACGTCGCAAAGAACCCTGCGCCATCCCTGATGAAATCAAAAAGAAATACCAATAAAAGGGAGAACCACTTTCAGTCAAGTGGTTCATTGAATAAAATCCTGTTATTGAACGGATCGACAACCTCCATTGTCAATGCGCGCCACGGGGCCTCTTCGAGACCGGGTCGGTTGTATTTGTATTTTTTGGCTATCAGTAGCGAGTGAAATTCCTGCAATCCCGTACAATGGACGAACACCTTTGATCCGGGAGTGCCATCACCGTGATGTTCGCTAAGGTGCAGTGTAATCTCACCACGGGAAACCTGGAAATACACCGGCGCGCCCGGTTCAAATCGATGTTCCCAATCAACAGTAAACCCAAGCCAGTCGATATAGAATTCGCGGGCCTTGTCAATGTCAAAGATGCGCAGGATAGGTATTACTTTTTTAACTTCCATGCGGCAGGTATTAGTCAAACAATTTAACAAACCTTGCCATAAACTGAAAAATCCGGATGGCTCTTCTCGAATTTACCGACAAAGGCATTTGCTGTCCCGAAGCAGACGTGTGGCTGGATCCCTGGAAGCCGGTAAAGAGGGCACTCATTACCCATGGCCACTCGGACCACGCACGTTGGGGAAACGAAAACTACCTCTGTACCGACAGCGCAGCGCCTGTGATCAAATATCGCCTGCAAGAGCAGGGCAATATTGAATCCGTTCCGTTTGGAAAAACAGTAACCATTAACGGCGTTAACTTTTCTTTCCATCCGGCCGGTCACATTCCCGGATCAGCTCAGATCCGCGTTGAGCATAAAGGCGAAGTGTGGGTGTTTTCAGGTGACTACAAACTTCAACCTGATAACCTCGCAGAACCTTTCGAACCAATCAGGTGCCACGCATTCATTACCGAATCGACCTTTGGACTACCGGTATATCAATGGAAATCACAAGCGTCGGTTTTTGATGATATCAATTCCTGGTGGAGAAAAAACCAGCAGGATGGAAAAGTATCCGTCATCGCGGGTTATACCCTCGGGAAAAGTCAACGTATCCTGCGTAATCTCGATACATCCATAGGAAAAATATTCACGCACGGCGCACTTGACAACATCAATCGGATAATGATAGCACAGGGGATAGCGCTTCCTGAAACTCAACGTGTCACTCCGGAGATGGACAAGAAAACATTTGAGGGCGCACTGGTCATTTGTCCGCCCTCAGCAACAGGTTCACCGTGGATGAATCGCTTCCTCCCCTATTCACTTGGGATTGCTTCCGGCTGGATGAAACTCCGTGGTGCGCGCAGACGACGCGGTGCTGACCGGGGTTTTGTGTTATCCGATCATGCCGACTGGAATGAACTCAATACAGCTATCAAGGCCACTGGTGCCGAGAGGGTTTTCGTCACCCACGGATATGCCGAGGTCTTCGCGCAGTGGTTGAACGAAAACGGTTATGATGCAAAAGAGGTGAAAACCCAGTATGAAGGCGAGCTCGCCGAAATCATTGAAGGAAGCGCAGAATAGCTAATCACCCTTAGGTCAAACGTTGGATCGAAGAACTGTTGATTTGCCTTACGCTCAATATGCATGAAAGATTTCATACGCCGGCATACGCAGCATGCCCCATACCGACAGGTTATGCAAATAGCATTCCGCCTGAAGGAATTGCTGCACTGGCATTTAATTATTGGTTAAGATAACTTTCAGTACCTGGAATCTGCTCATGAAACGCTTCGCACAGCTTTTTACGGAACTCGATCAGACTACAAAAACGCGGGTAAAATTAACCGCACTCGAAAGCTATTTTAATGAAGCCTCCGACGAAGACAAACTCTGGGCAATTGCATTGTTATCACATCGCCGTCCAAGGCGAACCGTAAATACTACATTGATGAGTGAGTGGGCCAGCGACCTTGCTCGCGTTCCCGCATGGCTATTTTCGGAATCGTATGGCGTCGTGGGTGATCTGGCAGAAACGATAACGCACTTATTGCCACCCCCTCAAAAAAAATCTGACTTCACACTTGCATACTGGATCGCATACATACGTGAACTTGAAACTTTGGACATCGATGAAAAGAAGAAACGGATTGTCGATGCCTGGGATCGACTCGAAGAAATGGAACGCTTCGTGTTCACAAAACTGATCACCGGAGGGTTTCGCATTGGTGTTTCACAAAGCCTGATGGTAAAAGCGCTTTCACGTCACGCTGCACTGCCGGAAAATGTCGTCGCACACCGGCTCATGGGTAACTGGTCGCCTCAGGATGATACCTTCCGTGACCTGCTTCATGCCGAGGGCCAGACCGACGTATCAAAACCATATCCGTTCTACCTCGCGTATGCTATTGAAGGCGACATTTCCGATCTGGGTGATCCGGCGGAATGGTTTGCCGAACGCAAGTGGGATGGCATCCGGGGCCAGGTTATCGCGCGCGAAGGTGAATTGTTCGTGTGGTCACGCGGTGAAGAACTCGTCACCGACAAGTATCCTGAATACGAAGCCATGAAAAGTATGCTTCCCGACGGCACCGTACTTGACGGTGAGATCATGCCGTTCAAAGACGGGAAACCGCTTTCGTTCAATCACCTTCAGACACGAATCGGTCGAAAGACACTTTCGCCAAAATTGCTTCGCGATGTTCCTGTGGCTTTCGTTGCATTCGATGTGCTGGAATGGAAAGGCATGGACATCAGAGCGCAACCCATGACAGAACGCAGAAAAATCCTCGAAGACCTTTGCGCATCATCGGGCTCGGTACTCCGGTTGTCTGAACTTGTACCATTTGACAACTGGCAAACGCTCGCCGCGGAACGCGAACGGTCACGTGAGTTGCAAAGCGAAGGAATCATGCTCAAACGCAAGAATTCCGCATACCGCGATGGCCGCCGTCGTGGCGACTGGTGGAAATGGAAAATAGATCCTTACACAGTAGACGCCGTTATGATTTATGCCATGCGCGGCAGCGGCAGGCGCGCAAATCTTTACACGGATTATACGTTTGCCGTCTGGGATGGAGACCGGCTTGTTCCGTTTACGAAAGCTTACAGCGGACTTACCGACGAAGAGTTTCGCGAAATTGACAAATGGATTAAACAAAACACCATCGAACGGTTTGGTCCTGTGCGCAGCGTGAAACCATTACTGGTTTTCGAAATCGCTTTTGAAGGTATCGCCCGGTCTACACGCCACAAATCAGGCATAGCACTCAGATTTCCGAGGATGAAACGATGGCGAAAGGACAAACCAATCAACGAAGCAAATACAATTCAGGATCTTGCCAGTTTACTGGAAAAATAAGTTTGAATTCTTCGCACCTCCTGCACCTCGTGGTAAAGTAAAGCTCCAAATTCAGAAAATCTTGTTACCGGATAAATCCGGTATTTAAAAAAATGACGCCGTTGGTCCAATTTGTATGTAACCGGTGGGCACGTCGTTCCCTGCACTGCCACTCCTTCAAAAATCGCAGCAACTTATTGACCAAATCAGTTGCAGTTCATATATTATAGATCGATTACGCGGCGGAGACTTGATCAATGCGTGAAAATTATTTACGCGGTCGATTATTGTCGGGAATAAGCTCCAAATTTGCAACGGTAATCGCAGCAAGAATGAATAGCTGAAAACCTAACCGTTCAATCATAACTATGAAACGACCGCCATTCATTCGCTCTGATATCTCTGAAAGTGGTATACCTTGCGATGTCACGTCGCCTTCAGCGGCGATTAACGCCAATCAATAAAACCACGACACTCTCGCAGACGTTACTCTTCCTCACGTATTTCCATCGTTAATGAAAATTTCACTCGATAAAAAGATTCTTGCCGGCTTCCTTGGATGCTCAATTTGTTTGATCATCGTTGCCGTCCTGTCGTTCAAAAACAGTCGGGAATTTCTCGAAACCAACCAATGGGTTAACCACACCCACCGTGTCCTACATGAATTTGAACGCGTTCTGCTTTATTCAATAGATGCCGAATCCGGCGTCCGCGGGTACGTCATTTCAGGTGACGAAAACTTTCTCGAATTCTACGAAGCTTCACGGGATGGCATGTACGCCCACCTCGCCAATGCAAAATCTCTTACCAAAGAAAATCCGACACATCAGGATGCCATAGCAAAGCTCGAAAAGTCGCTGGCCGCACGGATAGCAAATCTGGACAGCGGGATCGACTTGACGAGGCAGGGAAATATCACCGAAGCCCAGGCATTCGTGTCATCCGGCCAGGGAAGAACCCTCCAGGATGAAATAAGATCCCTTATTAACAACGTAAATGATAGCGAACAAACAGTTTTGGCCGCGCGAAGTGAGGAAAGTGAAAGTTCTGCAGATACCTTCAACAAAGTTTTTATCGCCTTCCTCGCCATCATTACTGTCGTTTTGGGATTCGTATATGTCTTAATCACTGTTAACCTGAACGCTCTCCGAAAAGCGGAAGCGACGGCCAACGAAAAGAACTGGAACCTCTCCGGAACTGCCGAACTCACGCGACGAATGCAGGGAAACAAGACAATCCGGGAACTTGGTCAGGAAATTATCAACCTCCTTACTGAATACCTCGAAATACCAGCCGGAGCGTTGTACGTTCGCGAAAGAACCGGTCACGCACTCCGGCTTCAGGGCGCGTGCGCGATCAATACCTCAACGGCATTTGAAGAACTGGTTGCACCGGGTAGTGGTATCGTTGGTCAGGCTGCAGCAGAGAACAAAGTTGTCGCTATTACCAACGTCGAACCCGGAGCGTTCAATATCGTGTCTACATTTGGAAGCATTACACCCGCAAGCATTATGGCGATTCCCTTTTCTTTCGAAAATAAAGTCGCCGGGGTAATCGAACTGGGCTCACTTACGTCGTTTACACCGCAGCAACAACAATTCATCGAAACGGTTTCTGACAGTATAGCCATTTGTATCGCCTCCGCACAGGCTCGCGAAGAAGTGAATGATCTGCTTGAAGAAACACAACGGCAGGCCGAGGAGCTCGAAGCCCAGCAGCATGAATTACGACAAATCAATGAAGAACTTCATACAAAGACGGATCTCCTTGAGCGCTCTGAAGCAACACTGAAAGTACAACAGGAAGAGCTGGAGCAGGCAAACTCTGAATTGGAAGAAAAAGCAAATATGCTGGAGGTGCAGAAACAACGTCTGGAAGAAGCCAAAGACGAAATTGAACGCAAAGCCGCACAGGTAGAACTGTCCAGCAAGTACAAGTCGGAGTTCCTCGCCAATATGTCACACGAACTTCGTACACCCCTCAACAGCATCCTGATCTTAAGCCGCATCCTTTCCGAAAATAAACATGGTCGTCTTTCCGAAAAAGAAGTCGAGCATTCGAGAAGCATTCACAGCTCCGGAAATGATCTCCTCAACCTCATCAATGAAATTCTTGATTTGTCAAAAATCGAGGCCGGTAAAATGGTTCTCGACGTTGAAGAATTTACGCTGGGCGAAATAATCAGTTCTATAAATAATACATTCACCGAGGTCGGACGGGAAATTGGAATCAACTTTGAAATCACATGCGACAATGACAGCGTCGGGCTGAACTCTGACAGACAACGCATTGAACAAATTCTGAAAAATCTGCTGTCAAATGCCTTTAAGTTCACCGGGAAACAGGGGCACGTAGCATTGGCAATCAATGAACGTGAAAACGGATTAATTTCTTTTGCTGTTTCCGACACAGGAATTGGTATTCCTGAAGATAAGCAGCGTATCATCTTTGAAGCATTCCAGCAGGCCGACGGTTCTACGAAACGTAAATACGGAGGAACTGGTCTTGGATTATCGATAAGCCGTGAACTTGCAAACCTCCTCGGAGGATGGATTGAACTGAAAAGCAAAGAAGGTAAGGGCAGCACGTTCACTCTTGTGGTACCGGCCGCATTTGACGAAAGTAAAACAGAAACCTTTCCCGTTGAAATCAAGTCGGAAATAAAACCGAAGAAGAAGAGCACCGATCACACCAATCAGATCGCACTTCCTGAAAGTGACAACGGCTCCGAAGTGCCGGAACATAATGACGACCGCGAGAACATCAGTGAAAATGATCGCGTGGCATTGATCATTGAAGACGATGAAGCATTTGCCCAATCACTCCTCGAATTTGTTCGCGGCAGAAATTACAAGGGCATAATAGCCACACGCGGTACGGCAGGTATATCCTATGCGCGTGACTACAACCCTGACGCTATCCTCCTTGACATGAAGTTGCCGGCAATGGACGGCAATGAAGTTCTTGTTCACCTGAAGTCAGACCCGGGGCTGCGACACATTCCTGTTCAAATCATTTCAGGATACGATCATCAGAAGACATCACTCGCCTTAGGCGCCTTCGACTATCTGAAGAAACCTGTTGATGTACCGGATCTGCATAAAGCATTTGATCGGATTGAAGAGTTTACCAACAGAAGATTCAGAAAACTCCTTATCATAGAAGACGATAAGCAACAGAATAATGCAATTAAGGAACTTGTTGGAAACGGGGACGTAAAGTCATTCTCAGCATTCTCCGGCGGTGAAGCCCTTCAACTTTTGACGAAAGAGAACTTTGACTGCATTATCGTCGACCTGGGACTGCCCGATATGTCCGGATTTGACCTGCTCGAAAAAATCAAACGCGATGATCGGCTCAATACAATTCCAATGATCGTCTATACAGGCAGAGATCTTTCTAAGGAAGAAAGGCTAAGACTTAACAAATTGTCTGACACGGTTGTGCTGAAGACAGCTAACTCCTACGAAAGGTTGCTGGACGAAACCACTTTATTCCTGCACCGCGTTGAGTCGCGCCTGCCGAAGGAAAAACAAATGATGATCCGGAAGCTGCATCGCTCTGATGAAGTCCTCAAAGATAAAGTTGTGCTTCTCGTCGATGACGATATCAGAAACATTTACGCCCTGACCAACGCACTTGAAGAAGAGGGGCTCAAATGTGTGACGGCTGAAAACGGAAAAATAGCTGTCGAAATATTGAACGCGGATCCGCGTATCGAGCTGGTCCTTATGGATGTGATGATGCCAGAAATGGATGGCTATGAGGCCACCATTGAAATCAGAAAACACGAAAAATTCGAACGGCTCCCGATCATTGCCTTGACAGCAAAAGCGATGAAAGGCGATAAGGAAAAATGCCTCGCAGTTGGTATGTCTGATTACATTTCAAAACCGGTAAACGTAGACCAGTTGCTGTCTTTAATGCGCGTCTGGCTTTACAAATAAAGCATGACAAACGACAAGCAGCTCACCCAGTTACTGGAAGCAATACACGACCGGTACGGATACGACTTTACCAGATACGCCGGCGCATCCGTATCAAGGCGCGTGAAACACTATATGGAAAGCAAGGGTATCGATACGATTGAAACATTGCGCGAGCAGCTTTTTTCGGACGAAAGAACCTTTATTGACTTCGTCGAACACCTTTCTATCACAGTAACGGCGATGTTTCGGGATCCCACATTCTTCAGGGCGCTTAGGGATACCGTGATTCCAAGACTTGCAACGTATCCCATGATCCGAATCTGGATCGCAGGCTGTGCTACCGGGCAGGAAGCGTATTCGGTGGCAATCATTCTTAAGGAGGCCGGCCTGCTGGAGCGATCGTTGATTTATGCCACCGATATCAACCAGCGTTCCCTTCGGATTGCTCAGGCAGGAATCTATCACGTGGATAAC
>Ga0079224_100005322_pt1 | contig 16874 bp, 9 predicted proteins | sample Stecom2015_FD_80414 | JGI IMG/M metagenome (GOLD analysis project Ga0079224, IMG submission 80414) | Agricultural soil microbial communities from Utah to study Nitrogen management - Steer compost 2015 | ecosystem: Environmental > Terrestrial > Soil > Agricultural land | place: USA: Utah... | reverse complement strand
CTGCAGATAGCCTGCGTGCACATAAAAACGGGGTGAGTAAAGCAACAGGCCGGTCCTGACGTTGATGTTCCGGAAGTTTGAGTTGGTGTTATCAATAAACTGGTCCTCCGGATCGCGGAGCTGGACCTTATCCCACCGAATTCGCATGGTTCCGTAGTTCAGGCCTACGCCAAGCGCGAGGAAGTACCCGGAATTCAAGGGATAATGCAGTGCGTAGCCAAGACCAGCTTCCATGTTTTCAATGATGCCTTGTGCTCCATTTGAAATGTGGACGAGGTTAGCGCCAACTCCATGCACAATCCGTTTGGATCTCGGGATTTCATCCACGGCAATAGGAGCGCCCGAGCGCAACGCGTTGTGCATAACATCTGCTGGCTGGTTCACCCGATGCGTGGCTACGAGATTGAGAAATTGTGGCGCACCGGGAAAGGAGGCCCACTGACTTCGATAGCCAATCTTGACGCTCGTGAAAGGTTCCACCCCTGTGAAGGCAGGGTTAAACGAAGGCGCCAGTTGAAAACTCTGACTGCTGTTTGGAAGCATCTGCGCTTCCAGTATCCCAGCTGTCAGCACTACCAATAATCCCGTGAACGTAAAATTCCTCATCGCAGCAGGGTTACAGCTCCTTTATAGACCTTCTTCCTGAAGGGAAGGTTTAAGTCGATTGTATAGTAATAAGTGTCCGCGGGTAGCAATTCCCCCTTGTAGGTTCCGTCCCATCCCGTGTACACACCATCCGATTCGTAGACAACCTGCCCCATAATTGTGTAAATCCTTACACTGGCGCCGACGTGACGTTCCAGGTTGGTGATCAACCACAAGTCATTTATGCCATTGCCGTTACCCGGCGTAAATGCATTGGGTATTACCAGCTCCTCGAACGTGTCAATCAGCCGCAGTTCACGGTCGCGCGTTACACTTAGTGCTGTGCCATCCGACACAGTATACGAAATGGTCTTTATCACTTCTTCTGACGAAAAGACGGATGAAACGTTGTCATATCGGATGGACCGAATGGCAGCGTTGTATTCGTCAACAGTAGCCGTTCCTGTCAGGGTAAGGATGCCGGACTCCGGATTATACGTCCCGGTAATCTTGGGGGTATTGTCAAATATTAACAAGTCCTCCCCAGGCACGAAGTTCTGTCTGCGGAATCCTATTTCCGCCCCTGTCAGGAGTTCGTTGTCCACATCCCTTACCTCAAATTCCGTACTGATTTGTACAGGCCCCTCTCCCGCGTTGACAGTCAGGATGACGGTCTCGAGGTTGACGATCACAGGCGGGTCGTTTACGGGGACTACGTTTATGAAGATCTTCGCCGGCAATGCCGCGTACGCACGTCCATCTGATGCATTCCAGACGATGGTATCTTTTCCGTGGAAATCCGGCATACCCTTATAAGTGAAGTTGGCCAGGTCGGTGACGCTGATCTCCTGCCCTTCGTTGATGGCCTGCGTACCTACAAACAGCTGTCCAAACGGGGGAAGCTTCTCGATTCTGACCATCTGGAGGAAATCATTGTCTGCGTCCGCGAATGCCGCGTCAAACCGAATCTTCTCAATCAGCTTTGGCACATCCTCTTCTGCAGTGATGAGGAAGTCGCTCAGCACCGGCCGTGAATCAACGTACAGCGTAAAATTCTGGAATGCCTCAAGGTCTGTGTCGTCGGTAGCCTTTAGGCTGACCAAAACAGAACCCGCAGATCCCGGAGGCGGCGTTCCTGTAAGTGTTGCCTTTCCATTGCTTACCTGGTTCAGCGTGAGCCACGCCGGTGCCTGCAAAGCTTCAATCGTAATGACAGCGCCAGGATCGGCATCCGCTACTTCGACATTGTATTCGTACGCTTCCCCGATAAGCGCCAGTTCAATCGGCTCAGAGATGAACATAGGCTCGTCAGGGACGGGAGTTATCTGCAATGTAAACTGCCGCGTCACAGAGTTCTCATGCGGCGGCTCATTGCTTCCGTTGTCCGTCACCGTCACAGTGATCACCGCATCACCATAAACGTTAGGCTTGGGCAGCACGGTGAGGGAGCCTGTAGACTGCGGACTCGTGTATGACCAGGTAAACGTTTCAAACAACTCAGGCCTGTCCGTTTCGGCGGTAAGCGTGAGCACCTGGGTCTCTCCCGGTCCGGCGGAGATACCTGTCAACGGGATCGTCTGTACGGGCGAGTCCTCCGGAATCGGACCGAACACAATCTCGTCAAGCGTTGGTGCGGCATTTATGTCTTCGATGGTAACAGTAAAGGTCCGCGTGAATTCCAGCAATCCCGTATCGATCACCCTGACCGTCACCGTAACCGTACCGGTCTTGTTGGGAACGGGATTCAGGATTATGGTTGCTGTTGAACTCGTGCCGTTATAAGGAGGGTTGAACGTCGGAGACGGCAGTAGGCTTTCATTGGAAGATGTCACAGTAATGCTCAGATTCTGTGTCTCCATGGGTCCGGGCGAAATGCCCGTAATCTGAACGGCATAGTTCTCCGTGTTTTCGGGGATGGTCACATCCGCAATCGGAGCAATGGATGGCGGATCGTTAACGGGTGTCACCGTAACCACGAGGTTGTATGGCGCACTATCGTTAACCCCGTCATTGACACGTACGGGGACCGTTAATGGGCCGAAGTAATTTGCGGTGGGCCGTATGGTAGTGCCCTCCACCGTGTAGTTGGTCCCTTCAAGTACGGTCAGCGTAAAGTCGTCAGGATACACATCTTCCGGATCAGGATCTGTGACCGTAAGATCCGTGAGTTTGATTTCAAGCGCGCCGTCTTCAGCTACGCTCAGAGTCTTCTGACCGGTGATTGTCGGCGGATCATTATCGCCAATGACCAGGATTTCAAAAGGGAACGCCGGGCTATTGTTCTGTCCGTCGTTCACGCGAACCGTAACAATGAGCAAACCGGTAAAGTCAGGTGCAGGTGTGACAGTAGCGCCGGAACGGGTGTAGTTAGGACCCGATTGGACCACGATACTGAAATCATCTGGATACGTATTGTCTGTGTCGGTAACTTGCAAGTGCGAAAGCTCGATCGTAACAGGCGTGTCTTCCAGTGTCTGCAGCGGCTTGTTGACCTGGGCAACGATTATGGGGATGTCGTTCTCGTCTGTAACCTGTATTTTCAGGTTGAACCTGTTGCTAACCGCAGTACCATCGCTAACTTCCACGGGCACTGTAAGCTCGCCCGTAAAGTCGAGCGCAGGTGTTACTGTTAGTCCATCCAATGTGTAGTTTGCGCCGGGATATGCAAACATGGTAAAGGCATCCGGATAGGGATCATCCTCATCCGGATCCACGACGATCAGGTCTGCCAGAGAAAGCGTTATGGGTTCATCTTCGGTCGTCGTCACGATGTTCTGACCAACGATCTGGGGTGGATCGTTTACGGGTGTCACAGTAACCAGCATTTGGAACTGCGCACTATTGAGTGAACCATCATTCACCACGACGTTCACATGCAACGGTCCGTTGAAGTCCTCGCTTGGCGTTACGGTAAGGTTGTTAAACGTGTAGTTTGGACCCGGTTGAACAACAAGTGTCAAATTACCCGCTGGTGTATCCGGATCGGTCACGTTCAGCTGGTTCAATGCTAGTACCACGGATTGATCCTCGGCAATACTGAGCGCAACTGTTTGTCCCAGAATGATCGGTGGGTCATTAACATCCTCGACAGTTACGTTCAGCGTAAACATGCCGCTCGTTGCTGTACCATCCGATACAAACACAGGTATTTCAAGCACGCCTGTGAAGTTTGGCGCAGGCGTGATCGTCGTCTGTGTAACGGAGTAATTCTGACCAGCGACAACAATAAGCGTGAAGTCGTCCGGATACACATCTTCCGGATCAGGATCGGAGATCTGAAGATGCTCCACTGTAAGTTCGATAGATTCTTCCTCATCGATGGTGATGGGAACCTGTCCGACGATCGACGGCGGATCGTTTACCGGATTTACCGTGAGCTGAAAATTGTATACCGGGCTCACACCACCTGCACCGTCACTAACAGTAAGGGGAATCGACAGGTCGCCGTAGTAATTCGGTGCCGGTGTAATAACCCTGCCTCCGGGCCCGCTGGTGGTGTAGTTGGCACCGGGTTGTGTCTGGATAGTGAAACCCGAGGCGTTATCAGGATCCTCAATGACGAGATGACTGACCAGTATCGTAAAGTTCGTGTCTTCGTTGACGGAAACAGCAGCCTGGTCAACAATAACGGGCGGATCATTAACGGGCGTGATATTCACGGTAAACGCTACCTGCGTAGTGTTCACGTTGGGTGAACCGCCCGGACCATCGTCGGTTACCGTGATCGTTACGGTTGTTGAACCCGATTGATTTGCTGCCGGCTTGATGTTGAGTGTGCCTGTCGCGTTTGGACTCGTATACACTACCTCGAGGATTTCGAATAACGAGGGATCGACCGCCGACACGCTGATGTCTATTGTTTGCGTTTCCAGAGGTCCGGCGGATATACCGGTGAGCGCGATGCCTTGCTGGGCAGCGTCTTCCACGATATCAATTGTTCCGGGATTGTTTATCGTTGGCGCATCGTTTACAGGCGTCACCTCCACGGTAAGTACATCGGAGAAGTCTAGTCCCTCCTCATCCTCAGCAGTGACGGTAATAGTTACTGTGCCCGACCGATTTGCTGCGGGTTCAAAGGTTAGTGTCGCTGTCGTTTGTCCCTGTGTATAGCTTATGGAGGGATTCGGGATAATGGCAGGATCGGATGACACCGCGGTGAACGTGAGGTTCTGCGACTCACCCGGCCCCGGTGAAACATTTTCGATAGTAATGTTTTGCGGTCCGGCATCTTCGTTTACCTGGACCTCATCAACAAGATCAAAAGATGGCGGATCGTTCACACTCGTTATCGTGAGCGTAAAGTCCTCAGTTATCGTTGTGACCCCGTCGCTTACCGTAACAGTAAAGGTGGATGAACCCGAAACATTTGGAAGTTGCGTAATGGTGATCACACCTGTTCCGAGAACCGGCACAAATACCGGAGGTAAAAAAGTAAATAACCCGGGATTGTCTTGCGTAACGGTGACGGTTAACGCAAGTTCCTGAAGTTCATTCGGAGAACCGTCGGTAACACCTGAAATGTTTACAAGATGTACTACGGGAAGGAGGCTGGATTCAGGAAACGTTTGATCGTCAATAGGATCTATCGTGGGTGGATCGTTAACCTCATCGACCGTAACGTTAAACGTGCGGCTGACCTGTTTGGGATCCGTTGGATCGTTGTCCGTAACCGTGACGGTAATTTGAGCCGAACCCGAGCGATCAGCAGTGGGTGTAAATGAAATCGATCCCGAATTAGAACCCGGAGTGTAGTTAACCGTAGGATGTGGAATCAACGCCGTGTTGTTGGACGTGGCCGTAATGGTCACGGTCTGGCTATCCTCCAGCGGACCAGGCGAGATACCTGTAAGATTAACTGTGTGGGGGCCGGTGTCTTCATCGACGCCTATGTCTGCCAACGCTGCCAGTTCCGGAAAGTCGTTGACTGCGTTAACAGTTACGTCAAACGATACGCTGTAACTGGCGGGTGGCTCTTCTTCATCGGTTACCGTAACGGTTATTGTCACGGGTGTTCCGTTTGTAAACTGGTTGGCCACTGGCTGAAACGTCAGCGTACCCGTCTCGGTCGTGCCATTATGGCTAATGACCGGATCCGGAATAATAGCTGGATTGCTGGAGACCGCTGTTACTGTAACAGGTTGTCCTTCATCACCAGCACCGGCACTTATATCAGTAAGGTTGATAACGTGCGGACCGGAATCTTCGTCAACTTGCTGATCGGGAATGTCTGCAATGAAAGGTTGCGCGTTGATGTCTTCAACAGACATTTCAAACGGCTGATCCACGAAGTCGACGCCATCCGATAAGCGCACCACAATGTTGGACTGCCCTGAGGCGTTGTTGGCGGCAGTAAAGGCGATGCTGCCCGTGGGTTGTGGTGACGTATAGTTCGTAGTGATGTTCGAGAATAATCCTGGATTTGAATTGCTCTGGATTGAGACCGTCAGGGCGTCGTTTTCATTCGGGGCGCCCGTCGTAATTCCCGTCAACATAACATTACCCGTCTGCCCTGCCATCAGGTGAAGACCAGTGATAGCGTTTAGCGTCGGCGGATCGTTGACGTTGTTTACGGTCAGGTTATAGTTAATAGAGTTGCTGTTGGCCTCCCCGTCACTTACGATGACATTGGCGGTCAGCGGTCCGAAGTAGTCCTTAACGGGTGTGAGACTGGCGCCGGAAGCCGTGTAATTATCACCTGGGCCAACAATTACCGTGAACGTTTCGTCGTCAGGATCGGTGATAATAAGTTCGGACGCGTCTATTGTGTGTGTCGTTTCCTCGTCAATGGTCACGCCCATGTTCATGACGCCGTCAATGACAGGTGGATCGTTGACGCTGTTCACAACAACATTGAAAGACCGCGAGAACTCAATGGCTGGGACGCCGCTGTCTCTCAATCGTACCGTAATGACAGCAGGGAAACCGCTTGAAGTGAACTGATTCGGAAGCGGTTGATAGCGCAGCATACCTTCGGTGCCTCCTCCGTAAGAGATGGTCGGCGGAGGAATGACGTCAGGCAAACTCGACTCAGCTTCAAATGTTACCGTCTGCGTCGTCTCTTCTCCCGGTCCTGGCGTTATTCCCGTGATTTCAATCTCCTGCTCCGGTGCGTCTTCATCGATGGAGGCATTGCTGATGGGATCGAAGAATGGAGGCGCGTTTGTATCGTCCACGGACACGGTGAAGTCCTTTTCGACAAAGTCGGTGCCGTCAGAGACGCGCACGACGATGACGGCTTCACCGGACATATTCGGTGCAGGCGTGAAGGTTATAGCGCCACTGGGGTTGGGCGATGTATAATTCACCACTACTGAGCTGAAGAGCGACGGCTGGCTGTTGCTCTGCACGCTCACGGTAAGCACGTCAGACTCGTTTGCCGCGCCAGAACTAATACCGGTAAGCGTCACGCTTCCTGCTGGCCCGTTTTCAGTAAGGTTGAGGTCATTGATATCGTCAAGCGTAGGCGGATCGTTGACTGCACTCACCGTCAGGCTGAAATTGAATGGCGCGCTTTCAGCTTCGCCATCGCTAACAACAACGCTGACATTCAAAACGCCGACGTAGTCTTCGTTCGGTGTAAGACTGGCGCCGGACGCGGTATAATTTGCCCCCGGCTGTACCGTCACTGTAAATGTGTTGTCGTCCGGATCGGTAATGATGAGGTCCTCGACGCCGATTGTCAGCATAGACTCCTCATCAATTGTTATGTCACTGCTGACGATGCCGTCGATCACCGGCGGGTCGTTGACGCTGTTCACAGTGACGGTGAACGACTGCGTCACTTCAAGAGGAGGATTTTCGCTGTCCCTTACCGTAACTGTTATGGTCACCGGGGGACCGCCCGTGGTGAATTGGTTGGGAAGCGGTTGATAGCGCAGCTCCGCGGTGGTGGAGGTTCCATCGTAGCTGATGATCGGGTTCGGGATGACCGAGGGCATGCTGGATACAGCCTCGACAGTGACGGTCTGAACGCCACTTTCACCTGCTCCAGGTGTGATGCCCGTGAGTACCACCACCTGTTCGCCGGCATCCTCATCTATGTCGTCATCGGCAATCGGATCAAGCGTTGGCGAGGCGTTTACATTCTGCACAGTGACGGTAAAGCCTTTATCTACGAACGCCTGTCCATCCGAAAGGCGAGCGATTATATCTGACGATCCGGATACGCCCGGATTAGCCTGGAATGTGATGCTGCCGGTCGGGTCGGGCGATGTATAATCGACGGTGACATTGCTGAAAAGACCATCATTTGTGTTCCCTTCAATAGTAACTGTAAGCAGGTCGTCTTCATTGTCCGCCCCGCTGAAGATGCCCGTCAGGGCAACGTCGTCCGATGTTCCGGCATTCAAGGTCAGCGACCCGATGTCGTCCATCGTGGGGGGGTCGTTAACGTTGCTTACTGATACCTCGAACGGAAAGGTTTGGCTATCAGCTGTCCCATCGTTCACCGTAAGGGTGACATCAAGGGTGCCGTAGAAGTCGGGGTCTGGTGTGAGCGTGTTTCCTGATGCGGAATAATTCACGCCATCCAGGATGGTGACAGTAAACGTCGCGTCACCATCGACATCGGAAATAATAAGATCCTCCGGGTCGATGGTAAGCGTGGTCTCCTCATTGATCTCAATATCCGATTCAACGAGGCCGTTGACCACGGGCAGATCGTTTAGGGGCCTTACAACGATCTGGTACCCGAACACCTCAGATGTTTCGTTGTCCGGGTCAGTCACAGTGACGTCTACGGTGAGGGGACCGTTGAAGTCGGGGTTAGGTATTACCCGTGTGTCTTCGACTGTGTAATCTGATCCGGCAAGTATATTGAGTGTAAATCCGACGGGGAAACCGCCGTCCTCATCCGTTACGTCAAGGTGACTGATATCAAGGTCAACAAAAGTGTCCTCATCGATCTCGGGTATGAAGTTCTGTCCGGTGATTTCTGGCGGTTGTGCGGGTAAAATATTACCCGACAAAAAAAACAGTATGCCAGTGAATAGCGGGCAAAAGTAGAGTTTTCGCATTCGAACCAACTGATAGACCGACAAATTTAATAAATATCTTACATCAATAAGCAGGCCCCGGGTAAGATTATGCACGGCACCCCTAACGGTCATTAGGATGAAAAAATGACCGGTTTGTGTATACCCCCTATCATTTGGGTCAAACCCCTTAGAGTTTTAATTTTAGCGCCCGAGTTTCATCAGCCGCTAAATCGCCATGGGCAGAATATTCGAGAAACGGAAGCATAAGATGTTTGCACGCTTTGACCGTATGGCCAAAGCGTTTACCCGCATAGGCAAGGAGATTTCGATAGCCGTCAAGCAGGGCGGTCCCAATCCCGACTACAACCCCAAGCTCCGTTTGGCCATACAGAATGCCAAGGGTGCGAACATGCCCAAGGACCGGATTGAGGCGGCCATTCGGCGAGCCTCATCCAAAGAGGAAAAGGACTACCAGGAAGTGGTGTATGAGGGCTATGCGCCCCATGGTGTTCCGGTGATCGTAGAGTGCGCCACGGACAACCCCACCCGGACGGTAGCCAACGTAAGGCTGCATTTCTCCAAGAACGGCGGCTCCATGGGTACGTCAGGATCCGTTACCTTCCTGTTCGAAAGAAAGGGTGTTTTCAAATTCGACCCGGACAAACTGAACCTCGAAGAACTTGAACTGGACCTTATCGATGCCGGCGCCGAGGATATCGAAGTGGATGAAGATGTGATCACGGTATACACCAAGTTCGTCGACTTCGGCAACTTCCAGAAATTCATCGAAGCCCGCGGCCTCGACGCACGCAGCTCCGAACTCCAATACATTCCCAACACCACCACCGCCCTACCCGAAGATCAGCAGGACGATGTGCTCAAGCTGATTGAAGCACTGGAAGGGGATGATGATGTACAGGCGGTGTATCATACTTTGCAATAGGTCCCTATTCCCTCGCAGACCCTTAGCGTTGAGACAACTCCAACACATCAACACATCAACACCCCGGCACGTCAACACTTCAACACATTAGGGTTGCAGAAAACGTTTGAAATCGCTATTTTGAGACTCACGCAAATTTGAATATCATGGGATGGGTGCGAAATATCCTTGAGGAAAAGGGGCATGCGGTGGTGTCGGTTCCTCCTTCGATAACGGCGTTTAACGCGCTGGAAGTGATGCGAGATATGAATGTTGGTGGGCTGCTGGTGGTGGATCAGGATACGCTCGTGGGAATCTTTACGGAACGCGACTACGCGCGCAAGGTGATTCTCAAGGGAAAGACATCACGGGAGATACCCGTGAGCGAACTCATGACCCCCAATCCCATTACAGTAACTCCGGACACTTCCATAGAAGAGTGCATGTCACTCATGACGAACAAATACATACGCCACCTGCCCGTCATGGAAGGCGATAAGATTGTAGGCGTAATTTCTATTGGCGACGTCGTGAGGTTTATTATTGACGAGCAGAGGTACATTATTGAGCATCTCGAACATTACATTACAGGAAGGTAACCGGTAATCAGTGGTCATGCGCGCCGGACCCCTTTAGGGGGTACACTGCCACAGCAACACTTCCGTCAACAGTCCCAACACCAACGTCAAGGCAGTGAGCACAATCATTAACACCACTTGCCCACGAGGGATGGTGACAGGCGGATCGGCGGCGGGACGGAAGTACATGGCGATAATCAGCTGGAAGTAGTAATAAACGCCTACAAGTGAGGCGGCGACTGCTATCAGCACTAATCCGATGTATCCCTCTCCTATCGCGCCGACAAACACGAGATACTTGCCAAAGAAACCAGCAAGCGGAGGAATACCGGCGAGCGACAACAAACTTACCGTCATCACAAATGCCAGGAACGGATTTCTCGATCCAAGTCCGTTAAAGGTGCCGATCTCAGCAGGATTGTCATCATCTGAAACGGATTGTAACACGGAAAACGCGGCAAGGGTAGCGACCACGTAAGCGGCAACATAATAGCCTATCGTCGACGCTCCGTTACTTCCTGGGGCTACCACGGCAATGAGCAGATAGCCGGCATGTGCAATTCCTGAATAAGCGAATATACGCTTCACGTTTTGCTGCATTACCGCAGTAGTGTTACCCACGATCAGCGTAATGATCGTTATCCATTGAACAACGTCCAGCCATTGAGAAGATACCTCTGAAAACGCAAGGGAGAAGAGTCGATAGAACGCACCGATAGCCGCTGCCTTCACGACAGTAAGCATAAAGCCGGTCACCACCAGTGGCGAACCCTGATACACATCGGGTGCCCAGAAATGAAAAGGCACGGCCGATAATTTGAAGGCCAGTCCCACCACCATCAACAATATGCCCGCGTAGGCATAAACCGGAAACCTCCCTCCTCCCGATGCCATCGCTTCGCCAATGCCATCCAGGTGGAATGATCCTGTACTACCATACACCAGCGCAATCCCCAGCAGGAGGAAGCCTGTGGCGAACGAGCCCATGATCAGGTATTTGATTGCAGCTTCGCCGGACAACACATCGCGAACGCGACTGCCCGCCAGCACATACAGCGACACCGACAGGATCTCGATGCCCAGAAACAACATCACCATGTTGTAATAGGACACCATGAATACCCCGCCTACAAGCGAAAACATAATGAGCGCAGTGTGGTCGCTTATGTCGGTGCGTTCACGCACGTATTGTGCAGACATCAGGAACCAAAGCAGTCCCGCAAGAGCGATAATGATGCTAAAGGCCAACGCCTGGTTGTCGAATCGCAACATCTCATGGAAGTACGCCTGCGACGTGTTCCACTCGGTCACTGCCAATCCAGCGGCGGACAGCAGGCCGATCGCCGCTATGGGGAGCAACCACCGCTTCAGGTTCGCGATCTCGGCAATCAGCGAAAAAATGCCCAGTCCGGAAAGTATATATACCGCAATCATGTTAACGCATCGTATAGTATTGCTGCAGGATCGTAACCATTGAGTCGACAGCGGCCTCCGATACCTTCAACACCGGTGAAGGGAACACACCGAGCACCAGTACCAGGAGCACCAGCGGATACAACACCACGCGTTCGCGTGTAGTCAGGTCCGCAAACAGGCCCGCAGCCTCCCGCTCCTCGCCAAGCACTGTCACCTGGTAGCTGCGCAACATGTACACCGCACCCAGTATCATCGTGAGAGCACCGAAAACGCCGAGCCACGAATCGAACCTGAACAATGAGTTGATCAGCATAAACTCCCCGACAAATCCACTCGTCAGCGGCAGCGCTATACTGCCCAACAACACGATCATGAACACCGTTGAGAAAACGGGCGCTTCCAGTCTGATCGCGCCCAGGCTCGTCATGTCTTCTGTATTCAGTCGCGATTGAATAATATCGATGACATAAAACAGTGCCACCACAATAATACCGTGACTGATCATCTGTATCATCGCGCCCTGAATACCGATGCGATCGAGTGTGAGAATGCCGGCAGCGATCAAGCCAACGTGCGCCATCGACGAGTACGCCACCAACCTCTTCAAATCCTTTTGCACGATTGCAATGCACGAGGCAAACACAATCCCAATCACTGCGAGGGTCAACGCTGTTGTACCCTCGGATTGAACACCTTGTGGCACCAGTGGAATGAGCCAGCGGATAAGACCGTAGACACCCATCTTCAGCATGATCCCTGATAACAGCATCGTTCCTTGCGCAGGAGCGGCCTGGTACGTATCGGGTTGCCACGTGTGGAACGGAAACACCGGCATCTTAATCGCAAATGCGATGAACAACGCCCAGAAGACCATCCGTTGATGTCCGGCGGGAAGACCGCGGGCGGCATCGTACAAAGCCTGAATGTCAAATGTATGCGGCGCAGGGGTATGGAAGTACACGTAAATAAGCGCCACGAGCATCAACAAGCTGCCAGCGAGTGTGTAAATGAAAAATTTCAATGTAATCACTCCACTGTTGGCCGCTCCCCATCGCAGGCACAGAATGTAAATGGGGATAAGTGCCAGCTCCCAAAAGATGTAAAAGAGAAATCCATCCAGCGCGCTGAACACTCCCACGAGGGCCATCTCCATGACAAGAATGAGCGCGTAAAAGGAACGCGATCGCGTTGTATCGGAGGCAAGTATAATAAATGGTGTCAGTCCTGTTGTCAACAACACGAGCAACAGGCTGATGCCATCAAGACCGACATGATAGCGAATGCCAAGAGAACTTATCCATGATGCGTCGGTTTCAAACTGAACCGAGGCGTCAGTACGAAATTGAAACGCCACCCACAGGTTGATCAGCAACGCCGCAAACGCCGCGAAGGCTGCAAAGGTCCGCGCATGCCGCGTCTTCAGCGTCATCAGAATGATCGCCGCTATGAGAGGCAAGAATATCAACAACGTGAGCGCCATCACATTACAAGCATTTTAAGTGTGATCAACAACAACACGGCAGCAGCCATGACGAACACGTAAAATCCAGTGTTCCCCGTCTGCACCTTGCGGAAAGCCTGACCCAGTCCACGCACCACCCCACCGGTACTGTTGACGACCCGATCCACCAGCGCACGATCAACGATTTCATACAGCACTGTCGACAGGAGAAAAAGCGGGCGCACAATGAGCGCTTCGTATATCTCGTCGATGAAGTATTTGCGATTGAGCAATCGTGCCACACCACGCAATTTCGCCTCGTCCGGCTCGGGTACTCGTCCCATTCTGACGTACTCCCGATAGGCAAGCACAATCACCACAACTGTGAGTGTCACAATCACACCCATCAGGGTCAACTCTGTGCCGTGGGAAACATGATGCTGCTCCATTAGTCGCTGTGAGTCGGCGAACACCGGAGCGAGATAATTGCTGAATGCATGTCCTCCTCCCAGTACTTCCGGAATATTAACCCAACCACCCGCTACGGATAACACGGCCAATACGATTAGCGGGATTGTCATACTCCTGGGAGACTCATGAAGGTGTTTTTTTACATCTTCGCTCATCCTTGGCGTTCCCTTAAAAGTCAGGAAAAGCAATCTGAACATGTAAAACACCGTGAGCAACGATGTAAATGCCGCTGCAATCCACAACGAGAGGTTGTCAGCAAAAGCATTTGCGAGGATTTCGTCTTTGGAAAAGAATCCTGACAAGGGAGGAATACCTGAAATCGCCAGCGTCGCGATCAGGAACGTCAGCCACGTTACCGGCAGATGCTTTGCAAGGCCTCCCATCCTGCGAATATCCTGTTCACCGGCCATGGCATGGATTACACTTCCCGCACCCAGGAACAGCAACGCCTTAAAGAACGCGTGCGTCATCATGTGAAACATGCCTGTCGCATACGCGCCGGTTCCCATCGCAACGAACATGAGTCCCAGCTGACTGACCGTGGAGTAAGCAAGGACCTTCTTGATATCATTTTGACGAAGGGCGATAGTGGCAGCCATCAGCGCCGTGACTACACCCGTAACGGCAACAATATCCAGCGCCAGCGGTGACAGCGTATAGAGAATGTTGCTTCGCGCAATCATATACACACCGGCAGTCACCATAGTGGCAGCGTGGATAAGCGCTGAAACCGGAGTTGGACCCGCCATCGCGTCAGGCAACCACGTAAACAGTGGAATCTGGGCGCTCTTTCCGATTGCACCAATAAAAAGAAGTATGGCAATCAAAGTGATGATTGGGGGAACGCTCTCAACATTCGCCGCCGCCGGAAACACATCTTCATAGGCGATGCTTCCGAAGTGCACGAAGATGAGGATGATTCCGAGAATCATTCCCAGGTCGCCAATGCGATTCATGATGAACGCCTTCTTCGCGGCATCATTGTAGTCCTGATTCCTGAACCAGAAACCGATCAACAAGTACGAGCAGAGTCCAACACCTTCCCATCCCACGAACATCAGCAGGTAGTTCGAACCCATCACGAGGATGAGCATGAAGAAGATGAAAAGGTTGAGATAGGAAAAGAAGCGGTTATATCCCTCGTCTCCGTGCATGTAGCCCACGGAATAGACGTGGATGAGAAATCCCACACCCGTAATGATGAGCATCATCAACCCACTGAGACGATCCGCGATCAGCGAAAAAGAAACACTGAAGCCTCCGGACGAGAACCATGTTAACGCAGTGGTGGACAGAACGATGTTTGGATCGGAAAGAAGCCAGAAGAATACCCGCACCGCCAACAGGAACGCCAGGAGCACTACCCCCGGCGCCAGTACGGACACCGCAGCGTGAGGCAGGCGCTTGTTAAGCAAGCTAATGGTGATGAACCCTGCCAACGGCAACAAGGGGATGATCCATATCCAATCGTTTCCTACCATTTCAGCTTGTTGAGTATATCGATGTCGGTTGTTTTTAACTTGTTGTACAAAACCGTAAGGATGGCCAAACCTACAGCTACTTCGGCCGCAGCCACAGCCATAATAAAGAAGACAAATACCTGCCCCGCCATGTCCCCATGGAACGTAGCAAATGCCACCATCAGGAGATTCACGGCATTGAGCATGAGTTCAATGCACATGAAGATGATGAGTGCGTTTCTTCTGAACAGCACACCCAGTACACCTGCGGCAAACAGGGCCATACTCAGCACGACGTAGTGCTCCAGCGCAAGACCGTTTTGCATAAGGCTACTGTTCATGGACTACCGTTTTAGTCTGTTCACGTTCATGTGTCATGCCGACGACATTCGGTGCCGGTTTTATCCTCTTTCTGGAACGTGCCAGCATGATAGCACCGGTCATGGCTGCGAGAAGCAACAAGGATACCGCTTCAAAGGGCAACAGGTATTCATTCAGCAATACCTTTCCCAGGTTGCGCGCTGAGCCAACGACGCTGGTGTCGATGTAAGACGTTTCAGCGGTTCGCAACGCCGCGGAGAGGACGATCATGAACAAGCCGCCAGTAACAATCGCCGCCACTTTCAGCAACAGTGTCTTTTGTTTCTCCACTGCTTCATTCAGGTTCAGCAGCATTATCACGTAAAGAAATAGCACCATGATAGCGCCGGCATAAACGATGACATGGACAGCCGCCAGAAACTGCGCATTGAGCAACATGTAATGGCACGCAATCGTGAAGAACGTCATGACGAGGAATATGACGCTCGTTACCGGATTGCGTGAAAAGACAACCATCAGCGCCCCCATGACGGCAAGAAAAGACAGGAAGTAAAACGCGTACAGTGTCACAGCTCTGTCAACGGTTATGACGGTAATGTTTTATTTTCTTGAACTCAAGTACATTGGGAGTCTGTCGCTTCGACACATCCACACGCTTATCCACAGGCTCCACGAGTTTGTCCTTGCCATAAATAAATCCATCTCGCGCGTAGTCCGTGCTCACCAATCTGTCGGTTAAGAATATGGCCTCCTTCGGGCACGCCTCCTCGCAAAGTCCGCAGAATATGCAGCGCAACATGTTGATCTCGTAGGTCGCCGCATATTTTTCTTCCCGGTAAAGCTTTTCCTCCCCCGGTTTGCGCTCAGCTGCCGTCATGGTGATGGCTTCTGCGGGACAGGCCACAGCGCAAAGTCCGCAGGCCGTGCAGCGTTCAGCGCCGTTGTCGTCGCGTTTGAGCACGTGCATGCCCCGCCATACAGGACTAAATGTTCGCTTCTCTTCAGGATACCGTATTGTAGCCTTACGCTTAAAGAGGTGGCGGAGCGTAATGGTAATACCCCCGATGATGGCCGGCAGGTAAATCCTTTCCTTGAAGGTCATCTTCGGATTATCCAATACTTTCGCTCTCCCCGTCAGTGATTTCATATACGGTCCGTTAATATCATGACAAGTCCGGTGATGGCGACGTTCGCTATAGCCAGCGGGATCAGCACCCGCCATCCGAGATACATAAGCTGGTCGTAACGGAAGCGCGGAAGCGTCCACCGTATCCACATATAAAAGAATACGAAGAATCCAATCTTGATAAAGAATGCCAGGGTACCCAGGATTGTAATCGCATTCTGACTGAGACCGAGGTCATTCATGAACGGAAAATTCGTACCGCCAAAGTAAAGCGTGGATATTACCGCCGACGAAATAAACATGTTGATGTATTCGGCGAACAGATAAAATCCGAGCTTCATGCTGCTGTATTCAGTGTGATAGCCACCGACAAGTTCTGTTTCCGATTCCGGAAGGTCGAACGGCGTGCGGTTACATTCGGCAAAAGCGCAAACGAGAAACAGGAGAAAACCCAGCGGCTGGTACACGACATTCCAGAAGTTCCATGTGCTCCCCGTACCTCCCGCCTGAAACTCGACAATCTCTCTAAGACTCAGTGTTCCTGTCATCATGATCAGCGCAATGATGGAGAGGCCCAT
>Ga0079224_100005321_pt1 | contig 16874 bp, 18 predicted proteins | sample Stecom2015_FD_80414 | JGI IMG/M metagenome (GOLD analysis project Ga0079224, IMG submission 80414) | Agricultural soil microbial communities from Utah to study Nitrogen management - Steer compost 2015 | ecosystem: Environmental > Terrestrial > Soil > Agricultural land | place: USA: Utah... | reverse complement strand
GGCAATGGTCATACCTGATATTTCCGATAAGAACGGCATGTAGGCAGCAGTAGGCAGGTTCGGCGCGAGGGCGCGAGCGAACTATCATCGAGCAGTGCCGGAGACGTCGTTGGCCCAGGTGCTGCGGTCCCGCGGGTTGCGGATGACCCCGCAGCGGCAGCTGGTGCTGGAGGCGGTGCGGCGGTTGGAGCACGCCACCCCGGAGCAAGTGCACGAGCTGGTCCGGCAGCAGGCGAAATCGGTGAATCTCACCACCGTCTACCGGTCGCTGGAGCTGCTGGAGGAACTGGGGCTGGTCACCCACACCCATCTGGGGCACGGCGCCCCCACGTACCACCTGGCCGGTGATCATCAGCACATCCACCTGGTGTGCCGCGGGTGTGGCATGGTCGAGGACGTGGAGCCGGCACTGATGGAACCGGTCGCCGCGCAGCTGCGCGATCGGCGAGGGTTTCAGGTCGACATCGCGCACGTGTCGTTGTTCGGATGGTGCACCAGCTGTGCCGAGGAGCGAGGGAGCCGGTCGTGAACGCCACCCTGCCTGGCGCGGTCCCGGTCGGTGCGATTGACTCGACGTCGCCGGACGCGCCGGTCGCCGCCCACTACGGGGATCCGTTGCGGGAACAGCGGACCCTGGCCACCGCCGTGGGCTGGGTCGATCGTTCCCACCGCGGCGTGGTGGCGGTTCCCGGGGAGGAGCGGCTGAGCTGGCTGCACAATCTCACCACCCAACATCTGCTCGACCTGCCGCCCGCCACCGGCACCGAGACGCTGGTGCTGTCTCCGCACGGGCACGTGGAGCATCACGCCCAGCTGCTGGAGGACGGAGAGACGGTCTGGCTGGACGTGGAACCCGGCACCGCCGGACCGCTGTTGAAGTTCCTGACCGGGATGCAGTTCCTCACCCGGGTGGAGCCGCGGGACGCCACCGCGGAGCAGGCGGTGTTGGCACTGGTCGGGCCGGGTGCGCCGGAGGCGCTGACCACGCTGGGGGCGGAGGTCCCGGGGCCGCCGGACCTCCTGCCGGTGCCGGGCCCGAAGTTCGCCAGCGGCACCGTGCCGGCCCGCCCCACCAGCCGGTACGAGGCGCGCCCCCTGCCCCACGGGGGGTGGGTCCGGCGGGGACGGCTCGGGTTCGACCTGCTCGTCCCGCGGACAGCGGTGGGTGAGGTGACCGAGGCGCTGACCGCCGCCGGCGTGCCGGCCTGCGGTCTGTGGGCGTACGAGGCGCTGCGGGTGGCCGGCCGGATCGCCCGGCTCGGGCCCGACACCGACCACCGCACCCTCCCGATGGAGATCGACCTGGTGGCCCCGGCCGTACACCTGGAGAAAGGCTGCTACCGCGGCCAGGAGACGGTGGCGCGGGTGCACCATCTGGGGCGGCCACCGCGCCGGCTGGTGTTGCTGCACCTGGATGGGATCACCACGGACCAGCTGCCCCGCCCCGGCGCGGCGGTCACCGCGGGGGAGCGGGCGGTCGGGTTCATCGGCACCGCGGTGCGGCACTACGAGCTCGGGCCGGTCGCCTTGGCGGTCCTGCGGCGCAACGTGGCCGACGATGCCGCGCTGACCGTGGGTGACACCGCCGCCGCGATTGACTCCACCCCCGCCGCCGCGATTGACTCCACCTCATCGGAGCGGTGATGGCCTACCCGGCCCACCGGTCCGACGGTGGTCGTACCTTGATCGTTTCAAGCGGAGGTGGCGGATGACGGCCGGCACGTTGATCACTGTGGCACCCACCGGTGCGGAAGCAGACAAAGCGAAGGTGCCGGCGCTGCCGGTGACTCTGGACGAACTGGTGCGCACCGCGCAGGACTGTCAGGCCGCCGGAGCGGCCATCATCCACGTCCATCTGCGGGACGAACAGACCCGGCCCACCCTGGACCTGGGGCGGTTGAAAGAAGCGGTGGCCGCGCTGAAGGAGTCCACCGACCTGGTGGTGCAGCTGTCGACCGGTGGGGCGGTGACCGACTCGTTCGACGACCGGCTGCGGGTGCTGGAGGCCGGGCCGGAGATGGCCTCCTGCACCCTGGGCACCGTCAACTTCGGGGAAGACGTCTTCCACAACCCGTGGGATCTGATCGTCAAGCTGCACACCGGCATGCAGGAGCGCGGGGTCGTCCCGGAGTATGAGGTGTTCGACCTCGGTCACCTGTGGACTCTGCAACGGCTGCTGGATCGGTACGGCTTGCCGGCCGGCGGCCACGTACACCTGGATCTGGTGATGGGGGTGCCCGGCGGGATGCCCGGCACCGCCCAGGCGCTGGTGGCCTGCGTGGAGGCGATGCGGGATCTGCCGGAGGGCACCACGTTCTCGGCGACCGGGATCGGGCGGACCACCCTGCCGGTGATGCTGGCGGCCTTGGCCACCGGCGGCCACCTGCGCGTGGGAATGGAGGACACCCTCTCGTACGCCAAGGGACAGCCGGTGGAGTCGAACGCGCAGCTGGTGGCGCGGGCGGCGGGACTGGCGCGGTTGGCTCAGCGGCCCCCGCTGACTCCGGCCCAGGTCCGGGAACTGTTGAGGATTCCATGAGCTACCAAGGCGGGACGCTGCTGGCAGAAGTGGTCCGGTCCGGGTTCGTCGAGGGTCGGCACCACGGCTCGGTGGTGGTGTTGGACGCCGAAGGGCAGGTGGTCGACTCCGCCGGGGATGTGACCTCACCGGTCTTCCCTCGCTCCGCCAACAAGCCGATGCAGGCGGTGGGGATGCTGCGCACCGGGCTGGTGCTGACCGACCCGGCCGATCTGGCACTGGTGTGCGCCAGTCACTGGGGACAGGACTTCCACATCAACCGGGTCCAGACCATGCTGCACAGTGTCGGGTTGGCGGAGACGCATCTGCGCTGCCCGCCCGCGCTTCCGCTGGATCCAGAGGCGGTCGCCGCCGTGTATCGGGCCGGGGGCGGGCCGTCCCGGGTGCTGATGAACTGCTCTGGTAAGCACGCCGGGATGCTGCTGACCTGTCGGGCGGCGGGGCTGCCGGTGGAGGACTACTACGAGCCCGACCACCCGCTGCAGGAGCGGCTCCAGCAGGCGGTGACGGACTGTACCGGGGAGCCGGTCGCCGCTACCGGAGTGGACGGCTGCGGAGCGCCGTTGTATGCGGTCTCGCTGACCGGGCTGGCGCGCGCCTTCCTCACCTTGGTGGGAGCGGTCCCCGGTTCGGCCGAACGGATGGTCGCCGACGCGATGCGCGCCCATCCCGAGCTGGTGGCCGGTACCCACCCGGAGGCGACCGACACCCGGCTGATGCAAGGGCTGCCCGGGCTGCTGGTCAAAAGCGGGGCGGAAGGCGTGGTCGCAGCGGCGCTACCGGGCGGCGGCGCCGTCGCGGTGAAGATCGATGACGGGGCGGGGCGAGCCCGGGTCCCGGTGCTGGTGTCCGGGCTGCGCCGGCTCGGCGCGACCGCCCCGGTCCTCGATGAACTGGCTACCACGCCGGTGCTCGGGGGCGGCCGACCGGTGGGGGCGGTCCGCAGCCTCTGGTGATCGTCGCTAGGTAACTGGTCCCCCGCAGGCCTCTTGCGGGGGACCAGTGTGCTGTCGGCGGCGGGTTGCCGCCGGCGGCAGGGAATAGTGCCGGTAGGGGCACTCCGCCTTCCAGGGGCGGTAACTTTAGTTAGCGAATCGCTAGCAATTGTTAGCGCCCTGCGCTACCGTGGAGAGGTGGACGGGCAGCAGGAACCGGGTGTGGGACGGCACATCGGCGACTTCATTCGTGACCTGCGCCGTAACGCGGGGGTGTCGTTGCGGCAGCTCGCCGAGCGGGCAGGGGTGAGCAACCCGTATCTGTCGCAGATCGAGCGCGGGCTACGGAAGCCCAGCGCGGAAGTGCTGCAACAGATCGCCACCGCACTGCGGGTGTCCACCCCGGTGATGTACCTGCGGGCCGGGCTGCTCGACGCCAAGGATCGGGAGGGCGTCCTGGCGGCGATCGCCGCGGATCCGGATCTGACCATCGCGCAGAAGCAGTCGCTGAGTCAGATCTACGAGACGTTCCGCCGGGAGAACGCCCGAAACCGGTCTGAAACTGCTCGGACTGACCCGAACGATCAAGAGGGGGCAACAGATGACCACGGACACGACCGAGCGGCGGATTGAGCTGCCAAAGCCGCTTTACGCCGCAGCGGGGGCGGGTGAACTGGCCTACCAGCGGCTGCGGCGACTGCCGGAATTCGCGGTTCGCACCATGCGGACGGCGAGCCAGACCGCTGAGCAGCTGCGGGCGCGGCTGGGCGAGGAGGGGGATCTCGCCGACCGCCTGCGCGCCACCGCGTCGCGGGGGACGGCCCTGGTGAAGGAGCGGGCGGCGCGGGCGAAGCAGCGCGCCAGCGCTAGTTACCAAGAGTTGGTTGCCCGGGGGGAGCGGGTGGTAGCCACCCGGCTGGGTGCTCGGGAGCGCGACGAGGCGAGCCAGGTCGAGGTGATCGTCGGCCCGGTCAGTCGGGACGAGCGCCCGAGTGCACAGTCGGGTGGGCAGGCCGCCCCGGATCAGCCCACCGGTGAGGCGGGGTCGGACCAGTCCTGACCCGGCCGGCACGGATCAGGGGCTGACCGCATCGGGCCGGTCACCTGGGCGCAGGTGACCGGCCCGGGCGTATCTGGCGGGGGTCTCGCCGAGGCCACACCGCCGGGCCCTGGGGCGTTCGACGCCGCCAACCGCGGGGGCATACGCTTGGCGTATGGGCAATTGGCACCTGATCGTGGTGGCTTGGATCGATGGCGTCACCACCCTGTTCGCGCTGGTGCTTGGGCTGGTGGCGTTTGTCCACTGCGCACTGCAGCGTGCCGACGCCTTTCCTGCGATCGGGACCCTGCAGAAGCCGGCGTGGCTGGCGATCATTGGGGTGACCACGCTGCTGGCCTGGTTCGGTCGGGGAGGGTTCCTGCTTTTCACCTTGATCGCGCTAGGGGCCGCCGCCTTCTATCTGCTGGACGTACGCGCCGGCCTGAAGGGGCTGACCGACGGTCGAGGATGGTGACAGCGGCGGTTGCCCCGCAGTAGCCGCCGAACCGGGTAGGCTGCCGCTCCATGGGCATCACTCATCACGGGCGTACCGAACGCCTGGACCTTGCCGACCCCACGTTGCGGGAGTGGCAGTGCACGGTGCTGTACTCCGGTGAGGACGGCATCGTGCTGGACCGATCAGCGTTCTACCCCGGCGGTGGCGGCCAACCGCCGGACCACGGGGTCCTGCTCTGGCAAGGAGTGCAGACCCGGATCGTGGACACCCGCAAGGGAGACGATCTCTACCTGATCCCCGCGGAGGGTGATCCCATCCCGCCGGCGGGGGTTCAGGTCACGGGCGCGATCGAAGATGAGCGACGGACCCTGCTGATGCGCACCCACTCCGGGTTGCATGTGCTGTGCGGAGTGGTGTTCCGGGACTTCGGCGCGTTGGTGACCGGCGGCAACATGCAGCCGGGGGAGGCCCGGATGGACTTCAACCTTCCGCAGATCCCACCCGACTTCAAGACCACCATTGAGGATCTCGTCAACGCCGAGATCGAAGCCGACCGGCGGGTGGACATTCGGGTGCTGCCCCGCGAGGAGGCGCTGGCGATCCCGGACATCATCCGGACTCAGGCCAAGTTGATCCCGCATGACGAGCCGGAGATCCGGGTGGTGGACATCGTCGGGCTGGACGTGCAGGCCGACGGCGGCACGCACGTGGCCTCCACCAAACAGATCGGCCGCGTGAAGGTGACCAAGGTGGAGAGTAAGGGTAAGGCCAACCGGCGGATCCGGCTGCGGCTGGTCTGAGCCACCGGATCCGACCGGCCGGTTCCCATGACCGGGGTGGACCGGTTAGGTTCCCGGCATGAGTCTCCCCTCGGCCCAGACCCGACCGCCTGCGCAGGCGCCGTCCTCCTCCCCTGCCCGCCCGCCGGCCGCGGCCGTGAGCCTGCTGGTCGCGGCGGTGTTCCTGGCGGCGGTGGAGCTGTTGCGGGCCACCAGCCCGCTCCTTGACCTGGTGTCCGCCACGGCGGGAGTGGTCGGTGCCGCCCAGCTGGCGGTGTTGATCTTTCTAGCGCCGGCGCTGGTCGGTGGACTGGTCGCGGCCATCGGCCTCGCCCGGGCCACGACGGTGACGGTGCTCGGGCTGCTGGGGCTACGACTGGCCGCGCAGGTGCCGCACCCCCCGCCCCTGCTGTTGGTCGCTGCCGGGGCGGCGGTGGGGATAGCAGCGTTGGTGCTGGTGGTAGCGCAGACCGCGGCGATCCGCTCCCCGGTGGCGGCGACGATCGGTGTGCTGCTGGGTGGCGTAGCGGATCTGGCGGTACGCGCCGGATACAGCAGCTGGGACCCGTTGGTCCGGCCCGGGATAGCGGGATGGCCGGTGACGCTGCTGGTCGGCGCGGGGCTCGCGGTGGCGTGGTGGCGGGTCCGGTCGGCGTTCGTTACGGCTCCCGCGGTACGGGCGGGGGCGCTCGGACCGTACCTGGGGCTCTATGTGCTCAGTTACGGCAGCGCGCCGATCCTGGCCGCGCACGCCGGCGTATCCCTGACCACCGCCTCACTGGTATTGATCGCTACCGCGGTATTGACCATTGAGGTGCTTCGGCGGATGCGGCTGCCTGGGGGCAACGGGGCGATCTGGGAACCGCAGCGGTGGTTCGCGGGCCTGCTGGCGCTGGTGGGACTCGGGATCGGGCTGGTCGGCGGCTACTGGTGGAGCGGGGCGCCGGTGGTGGTGGCGTTTGCGCTGGCCGGGGGCGCCGCCGCGGTCTTGCTGGCCCGGGCGCTCACCCCTCGGCCGCAGGCGCGATCGGGCCGCCCCGGGATCGGGTTCACCGCCGCGGGGCTGTTGGCGGGCCTGGGGTACGTGGCGCCGGTGATGCTCTACCAGGTCCACTTCGAGCTGGAGTTCCCGTTCGACAACCGGCTGGTGCTGCTGGCCGCGGCGCTGGCGTTGGGGCTCGCGGGGATGGGGGCCCGTCCGGCGTCGGAGGAGCTCCAGCCGGGCCGGCGGGGGCTGTTCGTCGCCCCGGCGCTGGTGTCCGGGGTAGCCGCGGTGGCTCTGGTGGTGCCGTTGGCGATGGCGGTCACCCGGCCGGCGCCGGCGGCCGCCGAGCCTCCGGCGGGGTCGATCCGGTTGATGAGCTGGAATCTCCACTACGGACGCCACCACACCGATGGCGTGCCCGATCTGGAGGCGATCGCGACCGCGGTGGAGGCGGTGGCGCCGGATGTGCTGACGCTGCAGGAGGTGAGCCGGGGCTGGCCGATCGGCGGCGGGGTGGACATGGCGGAGTGGTTGTCCCGCCGATTGGGGATGACCTACTACTGGTCACCGGCGGCCGACGGCCAGTTCGGCAACGTGATCTTCACGCGGCTGCCGGTGCAGGAGGTGACCGCCGGGCGGCTGCCGTTTGTGCAGGGGCCGATGCAGCGGTCGTACCAGGCGGTGACGGTGCCGATGGCGGACGGCCGTACGCTCCGGCTCATCAACGCTCACCTGCAACACCGGAAGGTGAACACCCCGACCCGGTTGGTGCAGAGCGAGGCGTTGCACCAGGTGTGGGGTGGGCGAGCCCACACCGTGGTGGCCGGAGACTTCAACTTCTGGCCCAGCTGGCCGGAGGCGCGGCTGTGGCGCGCGGCCGGATTCATCTCCGCGCAGGACGTGACCGGGCATGGGGCGGAGTTCACGGTGCCCAGCGACGCTCCGGACAACCGCGTGGACTGGATCTTCGGCACCCCGGACCTGACCTTCCGGGATTTCCGGATCGTCACCGAGGCGCGGGTCTCCGACCACTTCCCGCTGGTGGTGACGGTGGTGCTGGATTGATCACTAGCCGGTGCGGAGGCTCGTCAGCAGCTCCGCGTCGCCGGAGATCTCCAACACCTCGAACGGCACCCGGCCGTACAGCGCCAGCAGCAGATCGCTGGCGCTGCCGCGGCCGATCGCCCGGGGGTCGTGCTCCTCGTGGTTGTGCCAGGCGCCGGTGTCCAACAGCGCGATCCCGGCCCCGCGTAGCCGGACCAGCCACTCCTGCTCCAGGTCGGTGGCGACCAGCCGGATCAGGCCGGAGCGGTCCAGCGGCCCCTTCCGCCGACCAGCCGGCAGCCAGGAGTCGAGCACCTCGCTGACCCCGTCGGCGGCCAGTTTGGTAGGGATCGGCTCGGCTTTACCGAGCGCCATCTGCGCGTCCCAACGGTGCACCGCGGTCTCGTGCGCCATCCGCCGCTGCCAGAACCATGCCTGCTTCGGCGCCGGGGCCCAGTTCCAGGCCGGCATCTGGGGGTCGAGCGCCTCCAGCAGGGTCAACAGGCGGGCATGTTCGTCCGCCCACCACTGGATCGCGGCCGCCCCCGTGGGGAGCTCCTCGAGGGTCTCGCGCGGGTCGCTCTCCGGGCGGCTGGTCACTCCCCGACTGACGTGGGAGCGTACCCACAGGTAGATGCCGGCTAGGTGGTGGACCAGATCCTGCATGGTCCACCCCGGGCAGGACGGGACCGCCACCGCCAGGCCGGACTCGCTCAGTACCGCCTCCTCGAACGCCAACCGGGTGGCCTCAGCCTCGGTGCGTAGGGCGGACAACCACAGTTCCTTGCGTTCGTGGAGCCTCGACATCGCGTCCTCCCCGTGTCGGATGCGCTCTCCATCCTCCTGCCGCCTAGGGTGGGTGGCGTGCCCGACGCAAGCGCCGACCAGCTGTGCCGGACCATCCCACTCGCTGAGCACACTACGCTCCGGCTGGGGGGACCGGCTAGACAGTTGATCACTGCCACCAGTGCGGATGAGATCGCGCAAAGTGTACGGGACGGGACGGCTAGTGGAGAACCGACACTCGTACTGGGCGGTGGCAGCAACGTAGTGATCGCCGACCGGGGGTTCCCCGGCACGGTCGTCCTGATCCGGTCCCGGGGAGTGCGGGTGGTGGATCAGGACGAGGACACCGTCACGGTGCAGGTGGCGGCCGGAGAGCCGTGGGACGAGGTGGTTACCCGGGCGGTCGCGGAGGAGTGGTCCGGGATCGAGTGCCTGGCCGGGATTCCCGGCCGAGCCGGGGCCACGCCGATCCAGAACGTGGGGGCCTACGGCCAGGAGGTGGCCGAGACCATCACCCGCGTGGAGGTGTATGACCGCAGCACCGACCAGGTCACGTGGATGGCCGCCGAGGACTGCCGGTTCGGTTACCGCGCCAGTGTGTTCAAGCGGTCGGATCGCTGGGTGGTGCTGACGGTGGAGTTCCGGCTGCGTCGCTCGCCGGACTCCGCGCCGGTCCGGTATGCCGAGCTGGCGCGGGCATTGGGGGTACCGCTGGGTTCCCACGCTCCGCTACCGGTGGTACGGGAGGCGGTGCTGTCACTCCGGGCCGGTAAGGGCATGGTGCTGGACGACAGTGACCCAGACACCTATTCGGCGGGGTCCTTCTTCACCAACCCGGTGTTGTCGGCCGAGGCTGCCGCCGAGGTCCGGGGGCGGTGTGACGGCCTGGGGGAGCCTCCGTGCTGGCCCACCGGGGACGGCCAGGTGAAGATGAGCGCGGCCTGGCTGATCGAACGGGCCGGTTTTCCCAAGGGGTACGCCCGGGGGGCGGTGGCGATCTCCTCCAAGCACACGTTGGCGTTGACTAACCGGTCGGGCGGTACTACCGAGGCGCTGCTCGCGCTAGCTGCGGAGATTCGGGACGGGGTGTATCACCGGTTCGGGGTACGTCTGTCGCCGGAACCGGTTCTGGTGGGTTGCACCTTTTGACCGTTTAAGCGACTTTGTTGTCCGTTTGCTCGTTATGCGTAGCGTGAGCAAACGTGTGCAACTCAGTCATCTGAAGCGCGGGGCGGCGGCGGCTGCCCTGCTGACCATGACCGGACTGGCCGCGTCGCTGCTACCGGGCGCGGCATGGGCGGAGGAGGCAGCGGCGCCGACCGAGGCGGCGATCGTCCAGAACGAGGTTCAGGACGCGCTCGGGGAGGCTGACGAAGCTCTCACCGGAACCGAAGCGGGCGACGCGCAGCCGGAGTCCCGGGCCGAAGGCCGCCGGGACAAGGACTGCAAGGCCTGGTGGGATCACAAGCCGTGGCGGGGCCCCGGCTACGACCCGTGTGACCAGAAGGACCGGAAGCACCACAAGAAGTGCCCGCCGCACAAGCGGGACTACCGGGAGAGCGGTGTTACCGAGTCCGGTGAGGAGGCGCTCGAGGAGGGCCGCGGCTGGCACGACAAGTGCAAGAAGGACCGTAAGGACAAGAAGGACTGGAAGCACAAGAAGTGCCCGCCGCACAAGCGGGACTACCGGGAGAGCGGTGTTGCCGAGTCCGGTGAGGAGGCGCTCGAGGAGGGCCGCGGCTGGCACGACAAGTGCAAGAAGGACCGTAAGGACAAGAAGGACTGGAAGCACAAGGACAAGGACAAGGACGACAACGACCTGCTGCCAGTGACCGGTAGCCGGAACCTCATGTTGGGTGGGGCCGGGCTGATGCTGATCGGCGCGGGTCTGTTCAGCTGGCTGCTGGCTGGTCGGCGGCGGGTGCGGGCCTGACGGCCCAGCCGCCTCGGCGGTCAGACTAGTTGACACGTACAAGGTCCACCGGGGGTCAACCCCGGTGGACCTTGTGCTGTGCCGCCTGGGCCAGTGGCCGAACCACCAGGCGATCCACGTTGACATGGTGGGGTCGGGTCACACACCACGCCACGCAGTCCGCGATGTCCTCCGCGACCAGCGGCTCCGCCACCCCCTCATAGACCGCTGCCGCCCGCTCGGCGTCCCCCCGGAACCGCACCAGCGAGAACTCGTCCGTCTTCACCATCCCCGGGTTGATCTCGATCACCCGGATGGGGCGGCCGCACAGCTCCAGCCGCAGGGTCTCCGCCAGCGCGGTTTCGGCATGCTTGGCCGCCGTGTAGCCACCACCGCCCTCGTACACGATCAGGCCAGCGGTGGAGCTGATCACCACCACCGTGCCCTGCCCCGACTCCTCCAAGGCCGGTAGCAGCTGCTGGGTCACCCGCAGCGTGCCCAGCACGTTCACCTCGTACATCCACCGCCAGTCGGCCACCTGGGCGCTCTCGATCGGGTCCAGTCCCAGCGCCACCCCGGCGTTGTTCACCAGCACCTGAAGCGGCCCCGGGATCCGCTCCCGGACCGTCTCCGCCAGCGCCGCCACCGAGTCGTCGGAGGTGACATCGCACGCGACCGCGGTGGCTTCCCCGCCAGCTTCCGTGATATTTGTCACTAGTTCGGCGAGGCGGTCCGCACGCCGCGCCGCCGCCACCACGTGGAAACCCTCCCGGGCCAGCCGCTGCGCAGTAGCCGCGCCGATTCCGCTGGAGGCGCCGGTCACTACCGCGACCGGTCGGATACCGTCGTCAACCATGCACAGATCATGCCGGATGGCCCGAGTCGGGAAGGAGTCCGCGGCCAGGTCGGTTACCGCCAGTGGTGCCGTTCCTCGGCGCCGGTACCGATCCGAAGGAGGCGACGTGCGCCGGTTGGCGACCATCTCCGTGCACACCTCTCCGCTGCACCAACCGGGCACCGGCGACGCCGGTGGCATGAATGTGTACATAGTGGAGGTGAGCAAGCGGCTGGCGGCTGCCGGAGTAGAGGTGGAGATCTTCACCCGGGCCACCGCCAGTGACCTGCCTCGCACCGTGGAGCTCGCGCCCGGAGTCCGGGTCGAGCACATCCTGGCCGGCCCGTTCGAGGGCCTGGCCAAGGAAGATCTGCCCGCCCAGCTCTGCGCCTTCACCCAAGGGGTGCTGCGGGCCGAGGCCCGACACGCTCCCGGGTGGTACGACCTGGTTCACTCCCATTACTGGCTGTCCGGGCAGGTCGGGTGGCTGGTCAAAGAACGGTGGGGCGTACCGCTGGTTCACACCGCCCACACCCTCGCCAAGGTGAAGAACTCTTCCCTGGCCGCGGGGGACCGCCCCGAACCGATGACCCGAGTGATCGGGGAGGAGCAGGTGGTGGCTGAAGCCGACCGGCTGGTGGCCAACACCGAGGCCGAGGCGGGGCAGCTGCGCGAATGGTACGGCGCGGCCCCGGAGCAGGTGGCGGTGGTGGAGCCCGGGGTGGACCTGGAGCGATTCCGTCCCCCGGTGGCGGGGCAGGAGCACGCCGTCCGGCAGCGGGCGCGGCGGGCGCTGGGGCTGCCCGAGCGGGGGCTGCTGGTCAGTTTCGTGGGTCGGGTGCAGCCGTTGAAAGGGCCGGACGTGCTACTGCGCGCGGTCGCCGAGCTGCTGGCCCGGCAGCCGGAGCTGACCGACCAACTGACGGTGGCGGTGGTCGGTGGTCCCAGCGGCAGCGGCCTGGATCGTCCCCGGGCGTTGATTGAGCTGGCCGCGGAACTGGGGATCTCGCTCCAGGTGCGGTTCCTGCCGCCGCAGACCGGCACCGCCCTGGCCGACGTCTACCACGCCTCCGACCTGGTGGCGGTGCCCTCGTACAGCGAATCCTTCGGTCTGGTGGCGCTGGAGGCACAGGCGTGCGGCACACCGGTGGTGGCCGCGGCCGTCGGTGGCCTGGTGACCGCGGTCCGGGATCAGGTGTCGGGGGTGCTGGTGGACACTCACGATCCGGTTGACTGGGCGCGGGTGCTGGGGACGCTGTTGGCCGCCCCCGGTCGGCGGGCGGAGCTGTCCCGAGGAGCGGCCAGTCACGCTGCCCAGTTCTCCTGGGACCGTACCGCGGCCCGGCTGTTGGCGGTCTACCGAGAGGCGATCGCGCACAATCGAGCCCGGCAGGCGGCCCAACTGGTGTCGGCGAAACGGCAAGGGGGCTGGTCATGAGTCAGGCCGAAGTGGCGGCGCTGATCGAGCGGGTCTGTCGGGAACGGGAACTGGAGTTCCGGTCGGTCGGTGATTACGCGTATGCGGTGACCCTGCCCGGCACTCACAAACTCGCCACTGTGTGCAACCTGATCGTGGGCGAGCATGCGTTACGGATCGAGGCGTTCGTGATGCGCGCCCCGGAGGAGCGGCACGAGGAGTTGTGGGCCTGGCTGTTGCGGCGCAATGCCCGGATGTACGGGGTGGCGTTCGCGATCGATGCGGTCGGTGACGTCTACCTCATGGGGCGAACCAGTCTGGCCGCGGTCACCGAGGACGAACTCGATCGGTTGCTCGGCGCGGTCCTTACCTACGCCGACGAGTCGTTCGACACCATGCTGGAGATCGGGTACGGGTCGGCGATCCGTCGGGAGTGGGCGTGGCGGCGTTCCCGCGGAGAATCCACCGCCAACTTGGCGGCGTTCCGGCACCTGGCCGACAGTCCAGATCGGCCAGAGGCGGGTCAGGTCTGACCGTGCGTATGGGCGCCTACGGGTGCGGACGGGCCGGCTTGGGTTTCCACCGGGCGGTGAGGCGTTCCAGGTCATCCGGGGGCTGATGGGTAGACCGGGGCATCCGGGGGTTGATGGGTAGACCGGGCCTTGCCGGGCAGCACCGGACGGTATGTCAGGGCTGGGACGGCGAGCACACCGATAACGACGACACTCGATTGTGATCAATAACGCAGCGCGTCGCGTTGGTTTCATGGCTGGCGGGCCGGTATCTTCGGAACTGCACAGCGCTTTGGGAGCGGTCTGTCAGTGACCGCGATTCCCCAAGTTCCGCGGGGGTGATGGAGAGCGCTTGTGCCTCGGGGGATGGGTGGAGACCGCCGTTGGGGGGCGGCGCCACCTGCATCGAGTCGGCGGTCGGGCGGCGCCTTCGGGGGTGGGCGCCACCCGACCGCTGCGTTTTCTTCCCGCCATGACGGTTTTCCCCACCGCCGCCGGTTTTCTTTGCCCCCCGATGCCAGCGGATCGTCGCGAGCCGGCAGGATGGAACCATGAGTATCGGGACGCTGGTGCTGCTGCGCCACGGCGAGAGCGACTGGAACGCCCGGAACCTGTTCACCGGCTGGGTGGACGTGGACCTGACCCCCAAGGGGGAAGAAGAGGCGCGCCGCGGCGGTCACTTGCTGCGGGAGCACAACCTACTGCCGGACGTGGTGCACACGTCCCTGCTGCGGCGGGCGATTCGGACCGCTGAACTCGCCCTGGCGGTGTGCGACCGGTCGTGGATTCCGGTGGCGCGGTCCTGGCGGCTCAACGAGCGGCACTACGGCGCGTTGCAGGGCAAGAACAAGAAGCAGATCCGGGAAGAGTTCGGCGACGAGCAGTTCATGATCTGGCGACGCTCCTATGACACGCCACCGCCACCGCTGCCCGACGACGACCAGTGGTCACAGGTGGGGGATCCGCGGTATGCGGTGCTGCCGCCGGAGCTGCTGCCGCGCACCGAGTGCCTCGCCGACGTGGTGGAGCGGGCGCTGCCGTACTGGTACGACGCGATCGTTCCGGACCTGCAGGCGGGGCGGACCGTGCTGGTGGCCGCCCACGGTAACTCGCTGCGAGCGCTGGTCAAGCACCTCGATCAGATCTCGGACCGCGACATCGCCGGGCTGAACATCCCCACCGGGATCCCGCTGCGGTACGACTTGGATCCGGAGACGCTCCGGCCGGTGCAGCCGGGCGGGCAGTACCTCGATCCGGACGCGGCCGCCGAAGCGATCGCCGCGGTGGCCAATCAGGGTCGCTGAGCGTCCCGGTGTGAGGAAGGTGCCCGGTGGGGTCATCCGCCCCGGAAGGGCACCTTCCTCAGCCCGGGAGTCATTCCTGGGCCTTGCCGGTGATCAGGTAGACCACGTGGTGACTGGAGTTGACGGCGTGGTCGGCGTACCGCTCGTAGTACCGGCCGAGCAGCGCCATGTCGACCGCGGCCTCCACCCCATGGGACCAGCTTGGGTCGAGCACGGTGGCCAGCAGGCGCCGGTGCAGGTCGTCCATGGTGTCGTCGTCCCGCTCCAGTTCGGTGGCGCGGGAAACGTTCGGAGTGGTGAGGATGCGGCTTATCTTGCCGGCCATCTGATCGGCGACGCTCCCCATCTCCCGGACTATCCCGGTCAGCTCTTCCGGCACCGCCGGGCTGGGGTGCCGCCGCAGCCCGGTCTTGGCCACGTGCACCGCCAAGTCGCCCATCCGCTCGAGATCGCCGGCGATGTGCAGGGCGGTGAGGACTAGGCGGAGGTCGGAGGCGACCGGTGCCTGCAGCGCGATCACCTCGTACACCTTCTCTTCGATGTTGCGGTACTGCGCGTCGATCTCCTCGTCCCCGGCGATGACCAATCGGGCTTGGTCGGCGTCGGAGTGCAGCAGCGAGCTGGTCGCCTGACGCAGCGCTGCCCGTGCCCCGTCGGCCATCTCGACGAGGAGGTCAGCGATCAAGGTCAGGTCGTTCCGGAATCTCTCACGCATCGTGACATCGTGGCACGTGATTGTGAAATCTGCCCGTCCGAGCGGTGAACCTATGGTGGTACCAGCCGGTTCGCCCAGTTCGCCGAGGGATTCGGGCCGGCCCGAGACATACGATCGAGGGGATGGACTGGGCAGTGGCTTCCTTCGTCGGCATGGTCGCGGGCGCGCTGGTGGGCGCGGTCGTGACGCTGCTGACCATCCGCGCGCGGGGGCGTTGGGCCGCACCGGTGGCCGATCCGGCGGTGCCAGCGCCGGCACCGGACCCACGGGACAGCCTGGCGCGGAAGGCGTTGGACTCGGTACGGGTCGGGGTGGTGATCCTGGATGGCACCGACCGACCGGTCCTGGTGAGCCGGTCAGCCCGCGCGATGGGGCTCCTGCGGGCCGGTCCACAGCCCGGCACCGTGGTGGCGCATCCGGTGGTGCGCACGCTGGCGGCCCAGGTCCGTCGCAGCGGGGTACGCCGGGAGGTAGAGCTGGACCTGCCCCGCGCCACCAACCGCTCCGCGGATCCGCTGGGGGTACGGCTGCACGGAGTGGGCTTAGGTGGGGAGTACGTGGCGGTGGAGGCGGCCGACGTGACCGAGTCCCATCGGGTGGCTCGGGTACGGCGGGACTTCGTCGCCAACGTGGGCCACGAGTTGAAGACCCCGATCGGCGCGCTGCAACTGCTGTCGGAGGCGCTGCTGGACGCCACCGGGGACCGGGAGGCGGAGGCGTCGGCTGCGGAGGCGCCGCGGGAGAACGGAGATGGTGGCCGGCCGGACGACCGGGCGGCGGTCCGTCGGTTCGCCGAGCGGATTCAGCGGGAGTCGACGCGGTTGGGGCGGCTGGTCGAGGAGCTCCTGGAGTTGTCCCGGGTGCAGGGGGCCGAACCGTTGCCGGAGCGGAAGCCGGTCGCGCTGGACTGGCTGGTGGGTGAGGTGCTCGACCGGGCCCGCACCGGGGCGGCCGCCAAGCAGGTGGAGATCGTGGTGACGGGGGAGACCGATCTCACGGTTTACGGCAGCGACCGACAGTTGGCGACCGCGCTGTCGAATCTGGTGGAGAACGCTGTGGCGTACTCGCCGGAGGGCAGCCGGGTGGAGGTGCGTTGTGGGCGGGAGCAGGACCACGTGGTGATCGCGGTGGTGGACCAGGGGATCGGGATCGCCGAGCACGAGCAGGAACGGGTGTTTGAGCGGTTCTACCGGTCCGACCAGGCCCGCTCCCGCGCCACCGGCGGCACCGGACTGGGGTTGGCGATCGTCAAGCACATCGCCACCAACCACGGCGGCCGGGTGGAGGTCGACAGCGCCCTCGGTAAGGGGTCGACGTTCACTTTGCGGTTGCCCGCTCGTCCCCGAGATGTCGCCGATCCGATACCTAGTCCGGGTGGGATCGAGGGGGCGGATCCGGCCCGGACGCGCGGCCCTGGATCACGCACCATTCCGGCCGCCGCCGGTGAGGGCGGCTGACGCGGAGCGGTACCGTGCCCGGCAGAGGAGGGGGAAAGGTGGCTCGGGTGCTTGTAGTCGAGGACGAGGAATCGTTCTCGGACGCCTTGTCCTACATGCTCCGTAAGGAGGGGTTCGAGGTATCGGTGGCTGACACCGGCCCGGCGGCGCTGACCGAG
>Ga0079224_100005320_pt1 | contig 16878 bp, 15 predicted proteins | sample Stecom2015_FD_80414 | JGI IMG/M metagenome (GOLD analysis project Ga0079224, IMG submission 80414) | Agricultural soil microbial communities from Utah to study Nitrogen management - Steer compost 2015 | ecosystem: Environmental > Terrestrial > Soil > Agricultural land | place: USA: Utah... | reverse complement strand
CTCCTACGACATCGAGGAACGCAAGCTGGGCGTCTGCTGTCTGGCCACCGCCATCAGGGACGCCGAGGGCACGGCCATCGCCGCGCTGTCCGTCGTCGGGCCGACCCATCCTTACAAGGACAAACTGGCGGACTTCCGCGCCCCGCTGGCGCGCGCCGCGTCGGCGATCGCCCGCGACTTCGTCCGCCGTCCCGCTGACGTGGCTTCCTGATGACGCCGCTCAGGGGCCCGGTGCCTCGGTGACCCTCCGCCGCCCCGGCGTGCGGCACACCTCCTCCCTCGGTACTCGAACCCCTCGAAGTCGGTGAGTCAGTGGAATCGTTGCTTCTGCCGATCGTGAACGGCCTCGGGCTCGGCGCCGTGCTGTTCCTGGTGGCGATCGGGCTGTCGCTGCAGATCGGCGTCATGCGGATCCTCAACATCGCCAACGGCGCGTTCTTCATGCTGGGCGCGTACTTCGCGGTGTCGATCTTCGGCGACCGGCCGCTGAGCGTGCCGGAGATCGTCCTGGCGGTGCTGGCCGCCTGTTTGATCACCGGGCTCTGCGGCGCCGCGGCGGAGGTCTCCGTGATCCGCAGGCTGTACGACCGTCCGGGACTCTACCCCTTCCTGGGCACCTTCGCGGTCCTGCTCATCATCCAGGGGATCGTGATCCTGACCTACGGTCAGATCGGCCGCTCCTCGATGCGGTCGAGCGCCTTCCACAGCAGCATCAGCGTCGGCGGGCTGAACCTGTCGGCCTACAACCTCTTCCTCATCGCGATCGCCGCCCTCGTCGCGGCCGGGGTCTCCCTGCTGATCCACCGCACCAGCCTGGGGCGGAAGGTCACCGCGGCGGCGGTCGACCGCGACATGGCCGCCATGCTCGGCATCCACGTCCGCCGGGTCTACTTCTTCATGCTCGTCCTGAGCGCGGTCCTGGCCGGCCTGGCCGGCAGCCTGGTCTCGCCGCTCATGGAGCTGAACCCCAACATGGCGATCACCCTGCTGATCGAGGCCCTCGCGGTGGTCGTGATCGGCGGCTCGGGCAGCATCAGCGGCACCTTCGTCGCCTCCATGATCGTCGGAATCCTGCAGTCCGTGCTGATCCGCTTCGCGCCCGAGGTCGCGGACGTCAGCGTCTACATCGCCATGGCCCTGATCATGCTGCTCCGCCCCCAGGGACTCATGGGCCGCCGCGAGATCGGAGTCGCCTGACATGGCCGAGACCGTACGTATGGCCGAGACGCCTGCGGCCGGGACGGTGCGCGGCCCGCGCGCGGGCCACCTGCGCAGCCTGGCGCCCTTCCCCCTGATCGTCGTCGCGGGCCTGATCCTGCCCTGGGTCACCTCCGGCGCCGGGCTCTTCCTCTGGGAGCTCATCGTGATCCAGGTCGTCTTCGCCCTGGGCACGAACCTCCTGGTCGGCCACGCCAACATCCACACCTTCGGGCAGGCCGCCTTCTACGGCGTCGGCGGGTACGCCGCGGCGGTGCTCGCGCTCGAAGGCTGGAACGCCTGGCTCGCGCTGATCGCCGCCATCGTGCTCGGGTCGCTGCTCGGCGGCTTCGTCGGCGGCCTGACCATGCGGATGACCGGGATGGGCACGCTCATGGTGACCGTCGCCGTCGCCCAGTGCTTCTCCATGCTGTCGGGCCGGCTGTCGGTGTTCGGCGGCGACAACGGGCTGAGCGCCATCGCCAACGGGTTCCCCAGCACCGTCGGCGTCTCGTACTGGTACCTGCTCCTCGGCATCTGCCTCGTCGCGATCGCGCTGATGTGGGTCATCGTCCACTCGCCGTTCGGCGCTGTCCTGCACGCGCTGCGCGACGATCCCGTACGGGTCGTGCACATGGGGGTGGACGTCCGGCGCTTCCGGGTGATCGCGTTCACCCTGTCCGGCGCCTTCTGCGGGCTGGCCGGATCCCTGGCCGCCTACACGCAGTCGGCGGTGAGCCCCGAGTTCTTCTTCTGGGTCATCTCCGGCAACGCGCTCATCATGTGCGTGCTCGGCGGGCTGAACTCGTTCTGGGGGCCGGCACTCGGCGCGGTCGTGTACGTGCTGCTCAGCCACGAGCTGCAGAGCTACTTCCCCGACATGTCGATCCTGGCGATGGGGATCGCGCTCCTGGTGGTCGTGCTCATCCTGCCGCGCGGGCTGGTCGAGGCCCCCCGGCGGCTCGCGTTGATCCTGCCCCGGCAGACAGGGAGGAAGCGGTGATGGCAGCGGGTCTCGTGGTCTCGGGCCTGAAGAAGCGTTACGGCGGGAACTGGGCGCTCTCGGGCGTCGACCTGCACGTGGAGCCGGGCGAGCTCCGGGCGGTGATCGGGCCGAACGGCGCCGGCAAGTCGACCCTGTTCGGCACGATCGCCGGCGAGCACACCCCCACCGAGGGGACGATCTTCCTCGACGGCGAGGACCTGACGCCGCTCTCGGCGCACGCCAAGGCCCGCCGGGGGATCGCCCGCACCTTCCAGGTCACCCGGAACTTCACCGAGATGACCGCCCTGGAGAACGTCCAGGTGGCGGTGCTCATCGCGATGGGGCAGAGCCGCCGGATGTGGCGGCCCGTCGGCTCCGACGTACGCTCCCGCGCCGAGCAGGCCCTGGCGTCGGTGAACATGCTCGGCCAGGCGCACGTCATCGCCGGCGAGCTGTCCCAGGGTGACCGGAAGCGGCTGGAGATCGCCGGCGCCCTGGCCATGTCGCCCCGGCTGCTCCTGCTCGACGAGCCCACGGCCGGCATGTCCCCGGAGGAGACCGAGCACACCGCCGACCTGATCGAGGAGCTGTGGCGCCGGGAAGGCATCACGATCCTGCTCACCGAACACGACATCGGCATGGTGTTCCGGCTGGCCGCCCGCATCACGGTCCTCGACCGGGGGCGGCTGCTGTGCACCGGGGACGCGGAGGAAGTCCGGCAGCGCGAGGACGTGCGCGAGATCTACCTCGGAGTGGAGTAGGCGATGCTGACGGTAGAGAACCTCTCCGCCTCGTACGGGCGGGCCCAGGCGCTGTTCGACGTCGGCTTCACGCTGGAGGACGACTCGCTCGCCGCCCTGCTCGGCCGGAACGGCAGCGGCAAGACCACCACGGCCCGCGCCCTCATGGGGGTCACGGTCCGGGCCCGGGGGAGCGTCGTCCTGGACGGCCGCGAGATGCTGCGGCTGCCCACCCACCAGCGGGCCCGCGCGGGCATGCAGCTCGTCCCCGAGGACCGGCGCGTCTACACCCAGTTCACCGTCCGGGAGAACATCGAGCTCGCCTACGCGGCGGTCCGCGACGGCCAGGGCCTGACCGTGAGCGAGGTGGTCGACCTGCTGCCCAAGCTCCAGCCGCTGCTCGACCGGATGGGCAACGAGCTCAGCGGCGGCGAGCAGCAGATGGTCGCGATCGCGCGGGCGCTCGTGGCCCGGCCCACCACGCTCATCATGGACGAGCCCTCCCAGGGGCTCGCCCCCGTCGTCCTGGAGCACATCGGGGACGCCATCCGCCTCCTCCGGTCGGAGTTCAAGACCTCCGTCCTGCTGACCGAGCAGAACGTGCACTTCGCGCTCGGGCTGGCCGACCGGGTCCTCGTCCTCGACAGAGGAGCCCTCGTCTTCGCCGGAACCAAGGAGGAGTTCCAGCAGGACACCGAAATCCAGAGCCGCTATCTGTCGGTCTGATCACAACCCAGGGAAGAACATGCGCAAGATACTGAAGCGGCTCTCCGCTTCACTCGTGGTCCTGACCCTCGGCGCGGCGGCAGCCGGGTGCGGTGGCGCGGCCGGAGGCCAGGACGACGGTGATGGGCCGATCCGGATCGGCCTCAGCACCTACCTCACCGGCAACTTCGCCGCCGCCGGCATCCCGATGCGGGACGGCGCCGAGGCGTGGGCCGCGATGGTCAACGACGCGGGCGGCATCGACGGGCGCCAGGTCGAGATCGTCACCAAGGACGACGCCGGCGAGCAGGCCAAGGCGCTGCAGAACCTGCGCGAGTTCGCCTCCGACGGCATCCACCTGGTGGTGCCCAACGGGACGAGCTCCATCTGCGCCGCGATGGGCCCGGTCGCCCAGCAGCTCGGCACGGTCGTGGTCGGCGGCTGCAAGGACCCGTCGCTGCTGCCGCCCGACGGCCCGAAGAACTACTACATGGCCGACCTCTCCCAGGACAGCTTCGCCAAGGCGGCCGGCGTGCTCGCCGCCGACCGGTTCTCCGACATCAAGACCTGGGACGTCTACACGATGGACTACCTGACCGGCAAGACCACCGCCGAGCAGGTCACCGAGGAGATCCAGAAGCAGCAGCCGGGCGCCAAGGTCGACCAGACGGTCTTCACCCCGATGGCCGCCACCGACCAGCGCTCCTACATCAGCTCCCTGCAGTCGCGCGCCACCGGCGACAAGCGCGGCCTCTACGTGTACCTGTTCGGCAGCCTCGCGCCGAACTTCGTCAAGCAGGCCACCGCCGCCGGGCTCTTCGACCGGTACGACGTCGTGCTGTTCCAGTCGCTGACCGACCAGATCCTCGACGCGGTCGGCGCCGACCTGCCCGAGGTGTGGGGCATCTCGGACTTCATTCCTCAGTCGTACGAGGACGTGGCCGAGCACGAGGCGCTGCGCAAGGCGTACGAGGCGAAATTCCCGGATCAGGAATACCCGTGGGGCCACTTCGCCGCGACAAACGCGCTGAGCGCATTCAAGGCGGCCGTGGAAAAGGCCGGTTCCACCGATCCCCAGGAAGTCCAGAAGGCTCTCGACGACGGTCTCTCCTTCACCAATCACAAGGGTGAGGTGACGGTCGCCAACCACTATTTGGCGAGCTCCGTCGCGATGGCGAAATGCCAGGGCGATTCCGCCTCGTCCCGCGGCTGGACCTGCGATCTCGCGGACACCATCCCCGCCGCCGACGTGACCGCCCCGGAATTTCTGCCGGGCGGCTGAAAACGCTGACCGGGTCCCGGATCGTGGGACCTCGGATTGCTGATCCGGGACCCGGACAATAGCTTGCTGACCTGGGGTCAGCCGGCCCTGCCAACCCTTTGAGGAGATCATGTGAGAGACCTGCAGCTGGGCTATCTCGGATTCTCGTCAACGGAACTCTCGCAGACCGCGGCGTTCTTCTCCGAAGTTCTCGGCGTCGAATTGCTGGAAGGCGGTCACCAAGGCGCGCGACTCCGTCTGGACGACCGGGTGTGGCGATTCTCCGTGGAGGAAGGCCAGGCCAACGACGTCACATATGTCGGGTTCGACGTGCCGGACCTGGAAACGCTCCGGCAGCTCGGTGAGCGGCTCGAGTCCCTCGGCCACACGGTGGAGGAAGGCTCCGACGAGCTGGTCGAGGACCGGGGGGTGACGCGCCTCCTGACGGTCACCGACCCCGACGGCCTGCCGGTGGAGCTCGCCTACGGCCCCCGTTCCTCCGCCGGCCGCCCGTACGTGTCGCCGATCGGGGCCCGGTTCGTCACCGGCAAGCTCGGCGTGGGGCACGTCGTCCTGTCGACCAAGGACCTGCCGGGCTGCCTGCGGTTCTACTGCGAGGGCCTGGGCTTCCGGGTGACCGACTTCGCCGACATCCCCGCCGACACCGGCGAGGTCCGCCAGGTGACGTTCCTGCGCTGCAACCCCCGGCACCACAGCCTGGCGCTGGTCCCCGCCGACCTCCCGCGCCGCCTGCGGCACATCATGGTCGAGCTGGCGAGCGTCGACGACGTCGGCCGGCTGTACGACCGGGCCCTGGAGGCGGGGGCGGTCGTCCGCGGCATCGGCCGGCACACCAACGACGGCATGCTGTCGTTCTACGCCCACGCCCCGGGCGACATCGAGATCGAGATCGGCTGCGAGGGGCGGCTGATCGACGACAACGAGTGGACGATCTCCCGCTACGGGGGACGGCCCAGCAGCTGGGGCCACCAGGTCGTGCGGGGCCGCGAGATCCAGATCGAGGAGCGAAAGGCGTCGTCATGAAGCATTGGATCGTTCCCAGCGCGCTGTCGCTGGCGGTTCTGGTCGTCCTGCACCCGGCCACCCGCCAGGTGATCAAGGGCATCCGGGAGACCCGGACGATGTCGGTCCGCCACGGCCAGCAGGTCCCCCGGGGTCTCGCCCGGCTGACCGCCCGGTCCTGAAGCACGCTCGGTGGCTAGGAGGAAGTTCTTTGACTACGAAGCCTGAAGAGGCCAACGGCAGCCGCAAGCGGAAGCCCCGTCCCCAAGGCCTGGAGGACTGGAGGCAGTGGCCGAACTACGAGGCGGCCACGCTCGGCCTGCGCAACTACTGGTATCCGACCGTGTGGGCGCGCGACCTGGGCGACAAGCCCCAGGGCATCAAGCTGCTGGGCGAGAACATCATGCTCATCCGTGAGGGGAGCGAGGTGTACGCCCTCCACGACCGGTGCCCGCACCGGGGCGTGAAGCTCTCCGAGGGCAAGAAGGTGTTCCCCGGCACGGTGAGCTGTCCGTACCACGGCTGGACCTTCGACGTCACCGACGGCCGGCTCTGCGCGGCGCTCCCGGACGGCCCCGACTCCCCGATCGTCGGCAACGTCTCGGTCCGGTCCTACCCGACCGAGGAGGCGCTGGGCCTGGTCTGGGTCTTCGTCGGCGACGAGAAGCCGACGCCGCTCCGCGACCAGCTGCCCGAGGAGCTGTTCACCAACGACTACGTCGCCGGCGGCCGCATCACGCCGGGCCGCTACGGCAACTGGCGCTTCGCCGTGGAGAACGGGTTCGACGAGGGCCACGCCCGTTACCTCCACCGCGACCAGGCGTTCATGATGTTCCGGCAGATGCCCGGCTGGGCCCGGACGAAGATCGTGGCCGACGAAGACGGCGACTGGCTCTTCCGCGTCCAGGAGTCCGTCGAGTACGAGTCCGACTTCCCCGGCCTCGGCAAGTGGCCGCGCCGCAAGATCACCCAGGTGGCGCAGCGGAAGATGACGCCCGGCGAGGTCGGCAAGCGGCTCGACCCCACCATCCGGTCGCTGAACCTGCCCGGCCACATCTCCGTGCGGCTCCCGGGCCTGCTGCGGGTGGCGTGGACCACGTACCTGCACTTCGAGTGGTACGTGCCCGAGGACGAGAACCACCACCGGTACGTGCAGTACGCGGTCCGGTTCAAGACCGGCCCCAGCGACTTCGCCTTCCGGCTGCGCTACTGGACCTACATCCGCTGGCTCTTCCACGGCAAGTTCACCGGCCGCGACGCCTGGATGGTCGAGGAGATGGACGCCCCGCCCGAGCGCCTGTTCCGCCCGGACGTCTCCATCACCCGGTGGAGGCGTCTCGTGGAGTCGGCCTTCGAACCCAAGCAGGACAAGAAGAAGCCGGCTCCGGCGAAGAAGCCCTGACCCGGTCCCGTCCGGAACGAGCAAGCAGCGAGGAGAAGGAACGTGCCCGATTTCGACGGCAAGGTGGCGCTGGTCATCGGCGGGACGTCCGGCATCGGCCGGACCACCGCGCTGGCGTACGCCCGCGCCGGCGCCAAGGTCGTCGTGGCCGGCCGGAACGAGACGCGGGGCGCCGAGTCGGTGGCGGCCATCGAGGAGGCGGGCGCCGAGGGCGTCTTCATCCCGGTGGACGTCACCGACTCGGACAGCGTCCGCGACCTCATCAGCGCCGCCGAGGCGGCCTACGGCCGGATCGACTGCGCCTTCAACGCCGCGGGCCAGGAGAGCAGGCGCGCGCCCGTAGCCGAGATCGACGAGGCGGAGTGGCAGCGCCTGCTGGACCTGCGCCTCACCGGCGCGATGCGCTGCGTCAAGTACGAGCTGCCCGCCCTGCTCCGCAACGGGGGCGGCTCCATCGTGAACATGGCGGGCGACTGGGGGCTGTACGGAGTCGCCGGCTTCGCCACGGCCTGCGCCGCCATCCACGGCATCCTCGGCCTGACCCGGGCGGCGGCCAAGGACTACGCGGCCCGGAACATCCGGGTCAACGCCGTCTGCCCCGGCGCGGTCCGCACCCCGATGCTGGAGCGGATGGCCGGGGAACGGGGCAGCGCCGCCGACGACTACGGCGCCGCCCTCGCCATCGGCCGGATCGCCGACCCCGAGGAGGTGGCCGAGGCGGTGCTCTGGCTCTCCTCCCCGCGGGCCTCGTACGTGAACGGCGAGAGCCTGGTGCTCAACGGCGGAGGCTGACGATGCCGGACACTTCCGCGCCCGACACCTCCCGCGGCCGGGTCGCGCTCGTCACGGGCGCGACCGGGCCGATCGGGCGGGCCGTCGCGGCCGAGCTGGCGTCCTCGGGATTCCGGGTTGTGATCACCGGGCGGAACGCCGAGGCACTGGCCGAGCTCTCCGGGGAGCTCGCCCGTACGAGAGGCGAAGCGCCCATGTCCGTGGCCGCCGACCTCACCGACGAGGAGGCCGTCACCCGGCTCGTGGAGACGGTCACCCGCGAGCTGGGCGGCGTCGACGTGCTCGTCAACAGCGCCGGAGGCTGGGTCGGCGCGCGCCCCGGGCCGTTCCTGGAGAAGAGCCGGGCGGACCTGCGCGCCCAGGTCGAGAACAACCTGCTGCTCCCGGTGCTCCTGTCGCACGCCGTGCTCGGCGGCATGGTGCAGCGGGGCTACGGGCGCATCGTCGCCATCTCCTCGGTGGCCGGCCTCATCGGGCTGGCCGGCCACGGGGCGTACTCGGCCGCCAAGGCGGGGCTGAGCGGGTTCGTCCGCCAGCTCGCCTACGAGTTCGGCCGGTCCGGCGTCACGGCCAACTGCCTGGCCCCCGGGCCGGTCGCCACCCCGAACGTGCGGCGGCTGGTGGAGGCGGGCGACCCCGGGCTGCTCGCGATGCTGGAGCAGACCCCGAGCGGCAGGCTGACGACGCCCGAGGACATCGCCCGCGCGGTCGCCTTCCTCGGTTCGGAGGCCGCCGGCCACATCAACGGACAGACCATCGCGGTCGACGGCGGGATGACCGCGGCCTAGGTGCCCACCAAGAGCCGGAGAACTCACGTGAACTTGATCGGTACGAACGCCAAGCCGGTGGACTGGGCGAAGATCACCAGCGGCACCGCTCAGTACGCCGACGACATCGACCTGCCCGGGCTCCTGCACGGCGCCGTGCTGCGCAGCCCGCACGCGCACGCCCGGATCGTCGCCATCGACGTGTCGGCCGCCCGCGCGCTCCCCGGCGTGCACGCCGTGCTCACCAGCGCCGACCTGCCCGACAGGCAGTACATCGACTACCGGCCGGCCGACTCCGACCGGTACCCGCTGGCCAAGGACGTCGTCCGGCACGTCGGCGAACCGGTCGCGATCGTGGCGGCCGACGACCCGGCGACGGCGGAGCGGGCGCTGGCCGCGATCCGCGTCACGTACAAGGTCCTGCCGACGCTGGCGACCGTCGAGGAGGCGCTGAAGCCGGGCGCCCCCGCCATCCACGCGAAGAACCCCGACAACGTGGCCAGCCGCATCCGGCGGGAGTTCGGCGACCAGAAGCGGGCCCGCGAGGCCACCCGGCACGCCATCAGCGCCCGCTACATCTCCAGCCGGCAGACGCACGCCACCATGGAACCGCACACCGTGCTCGCCCACTGGCGGGCGGACGAGAACCGCCTGCACATGTGGATCCCCTCGCAGAACCCGCGCAAGCTGCAGACCGACGTCGCCCACGTCCTGGCCCTGGAGAAGGACCGGGTGCGGCTGCACGAGCTGGCGGTCGGCGGCGACTTCGGCGGGCGCAGCCAGATCTCCAGCACCGAGGTCCTGGTCGGCGCGCTCAGCATGGCCACCGGCAAGCCGGTCAAGCTCAAGCAGAACCGGCACGAGGAGTTCGCCTTCACCAAGTCGCGCTTCTGGTGGGACACCCGGATCCGGATCGGCTGCGACGACGACGGCCGGGTGACGTTCCTCAACGCCGACTACGACGTCGACAACTGCGCCTACAACTTCTCCGGCCCGGGCGAGATGGAGTACGGCTCGGTCGCGCTCGGATCCTCCTACCGCTGGCTCAGCTACACCAGCAGCGGCCGGTGCGTCTACACCAACAAGCAGTCCCCGTCGTCGTTCCGGGGCGCGGGCGGCTTCCAGGTCAACTGGACGCTCGAATGCGCGATGGACGAGCTCGCCGACGAGATCGGCATGGACCCCATCGACCTGCGCCTGCTGAACGCCGTCTCGGAGGTGGGGGAGACCGCCATCACCGGCTGGGAGATCCACTCCAGCCGGCTCAAGGCCTGCCTCGAAGCGGTCCGCGAGAAGATCGGCTGGGACGAGAAGCGGCGCGCGGGCGGCAACGGCCGCGGCGTCGGCGTCGCCTGCAGCATCCACGTCACCGGGCTGCACCGCCAGCACATGGTCACCTCCAGCGCCGCGCTGGACGTCGGCCCGGACGGCCACGTCACCCTGCGCTCGGGCGTCGGGGACGCCGGCACCGGGCAGAAGACGATCATCGCGCAGGCGGTCGGCGAGATCCTGGGCATCCCGCTCGACGACATCAGCGTGCTCTCCACCGACACCGGCCTCACCCCGCCCGACGCCGGAGCGGGCGCCTCGCGCGGCACCTACCACTCGGTGCACGCCGCCAAGAAGGCCGCCACGGAGCTGCGGGACGCCCTGATCGGCGCCGCCGCCGACAAGTTCCACGCCGACCCGGCCGACGTGCGGTGGGCCGACGGCCACGCCGAGCACGACGGCGACCGGGTCTCCATGGGCGACCTGGCGGCCCTGCTCTCCACCGCCGACGACGGGTCCTTCTCCATTGAGAGCGAGTTCGTCGGCCCGTACCACGACGCCGCCGAGGACGGCTACGAGAACATCGCGCCCTCGTACGCCTTCGCCGCGCACGCCGTCGAGGTCGAGGTCGACACCGACACCGGCGCCGTCAAGGTGCTGCGAGTGGTCGCCGCCCACGACTCGGGCACGATCATCAACCGGAACACCGCGCGCGGGCAGGTCGAGGGCGGCGTCCTCATGGGCCTCGGCGCGGCCCTGAGCGAGGAGATGATCTACGAGGGCGGCCGGGCCGTGAACCCCGCGTACGTGGACTACGCGCTGCCCCGCTCCACCGACGCGCCCGACATCGAGACGATCTTCCTGGAGTGCGACGACCCGGAGGGGCCGTTCGGCGCCAAGGGACTCGGCGAGATCGTGCTGCTGCCCACCGGCCCGGCACTGACCACCGCCGTCTCCCACGCCATCGGCGTCCGCATCCGGGAGGCGCCGCTCACCCCCGACCGGGTGCTTCGCGCGCTCCGCCGCCGCGACGGGCTGCCCGAGACGGCCGGGCGGTCCGGCGGCAGCCTCAAGCGGCTCTGGATCGCGGGCATGCGCCGGTCCTACCCGCTCGGCGTGCACAAGCTGCTGGAGCGCGGCGGGCCCAAGCTGAAGGCCTCCCCGCCCGCCGGGCGGGTCGAGCGGGTCCTCACCGCCGACTCCGCCGAGGACGCCGTCCGCCTGCTGCGCGAGCAGCCCGGCGCCGTGCCGATGGGCGGCGGCACCGACGTGCTGGTCCGGGAGAAGCAGGGCCTTCCCGTGGCGTCCACGCTGGTCCAGCTCCGCCCCCGCGGCGAGCTGACCGACCTGCGGACCGACGACACGGGCGCGCTCGTCATCGGCGGGGCGGTGACCCTGGAGGCGCTGGAGACCGACGACCGCGTGGGGGAGGCGATCCGGGCCACGGTCCGCGAGATCGCCACCCCGCAGCTGCGCGGGGTCGCCACCCTCGCCGGGAACCTCTGCCAGGCCAAACGCTGCTGGTTCTACCGGAACGGCTTCGACTGCTACAAGCGCGGCGGGACCACCAGGCCCTGCTATGCCGTCCAGGGCGACCACCGCTTCTACCACGCCGTCGAAGGCGGCCACCGGTGCCAGGCGGTGACCCCGTCGGACCTCGCCACCACGCTCATCGCGCTGGACGCGGAGCTGACCGTGGCCGGTCCCCGGGGCGAGCGCAAGCTGGCGGTCGAACACCTCTACACCGGCCCCGGCGAGGTCGGGCTGACGCCGGAGGAGGTCATCGTCCGGGTCACGATCCCCGCCCAGGCGCGGGCGCGCTCCACCGTCTACCGCAAGTTCTCGCTCTGGAAGGGCGCGTTCGCGGTGGCCACCGTCGGCGTCTCCGCCGAGGTCACGGCTGCGGGCACGCTCCGGGACGTACGGGCCGTCCTCGGCGGCGTGGCGCCCACCCCGGCGCGGGTGCGCGACGCCGAGACGCTGCTGGAAGGCGCGCGCGTCACCCCCAGCCTGCTGGAACAGGTGGCCGAGGACTGGCTCTGCCAGACGCAGCCGCTGCCCGGCAACCACTGGAAGGCGTTCGCCACCGCGAACCTCCTGAAGTCGGCGCTCCGCGCACTGGTGCAGAAAGAGGAAGCATGAACAAGCGCCTGGTGGTGAACGGCTCGACGCACGAGCTCGACCTGGACCCCGCTGAGCGGCTGCTGACGACCCTCCGCGGCCGCCTGCGGCTCACCGGGGCGAAGGAGGCGTGCGGGGTCGGCGAGTGCGGGGCCTGCACCGTACTCATCGGCGGCAAGCCGCGGCTGGCGTGCCTGACCGTCACCGCGACGGTCGAGGACGAGGTCCGCACCGTCGAAGGCGTCGCCGAGGAGATGGCCGCGCTGCGCGAGTCCTTCGCCGAGGAGGGCGGCTTCCAGTGCGGCTTCTGCACGCCCGGCCAGCTCATGTCCGCCTACGCCCTGTGCGCGGCGGACGACGGCCGGGAGAAGACCGACGACGAGATCCGCGAGGCGATGGTCGGCAACCTCTGCCGGTGCACCGGCTACCTGGGCATCAAGCGGGCCATCCGGCGGGTGCTGGACGCCTGATTTCGGTCGTTCCGCCACCCGGGATGTGCCGTTGACCAGCCATTTCCCCGATGCGAGTCTTTCCCCCCAAGGAATGACGCACCCGCTTGCGTAACGGCGTGGCGAACGTAGCGGCGGGTCCTGCGCTTCGGCGCCTCCGATCCGGCTGCCGAGATCGTGCCGCACAGTCAGAAAGTTTCCCGCGTTTAGGGACGAGACGGGAGCAGTGCCACTTATGGCGAAAGTCGACCCCACAACCACTCATGAACAGCGCCCTTCACCGGCCGGCGGCCGGCGCAGGCGTTCCGAGAGGTCGCCGCGGTGGCTCTGGCTCGTCCTGCTCCTGGTGGGCGTGCCCACCATCCTGCCTGTTCTGTACGTGCTGGTCTCCAGCTTCAACGACGCCTCGCCCGGCCAGACGCCCGTCTGGTCACTGGCCCCATGGGAGCGGGTCTTCGGCAGCGGGACCACGGTCGACTCGCTGGTCGTGTCGCTGATCCTGTCGCTGCGGGTGCCGATCTCGCTCGGGATCGCCTTCCTGCTGAGCTGGATGCTGGTCCGGTTCGACGTGCCGGGCAAGGGCTTCATCCACAGCTCGCTCTGGTTCGCCTTCTTCCTGCCGGTGCTGCCGATGACGTTCGGCTGGCAGCTCCTGCTGGACCCCGGCTACGGCCTGGTCAACCAGCTGCTGATGAAGCTGCCCTTCGTCACCGGGCCGGTCTTCGACCTCGGCTCCATTCCGGGGATCATGTTCATCTACCTGACCCTGGCCACGGTGCCGATCATGGCGATCCTGGTCACCCCGGCGATGGAGGCGCTCGACTCCAGCTTCGAGGACGCCTCCGCGGTGGCCGGCGCGAGTGCTTTCACCACCCTGCGCCGCGTCACGCTGCCGCTGCTCATGCCCGCGATGCTCGTCGCGTTCCTCGCCGGGTTCATCAAGAGCCTGGAGACCTTCGAGGTCGAGGAGCTGCTGGGCACGCCCGCCCACCTGTTCGTGTACTCCACGCGGATCTACGACCTGCTCCGGGCCAACCCGGCCGACTACCCGCAGGCCATGGCGCTCAGCTCCGTGCTGCTCGTGCTGCTGTTCGCCGTCGCGCTGGTCTACCGGCGGGTGCTGGGCAGGCGCTCGGACATCAGCACCCTGTCCGGGAAGGCGGCCGCCATCCGGATCCGGCCGCGCACCCCGCTGGTCTGGGCGGGCACGGGCGTCATCTACCTGAGCATCGCGCTCTTCCTGATCCTGCCGTTCGGCATGCTGATCGCCGGGTCCTTCACCCGCCTCTTCGGGTTCTTCTTCCTGCCCGACCCGTGGACCACCCGCCACTGGGCCCAGGTCTTCACCAGCGACGACTTCGCCGGGGCGCTGTGGAACTCCATCTGGGTCTCGCTGATCGTGGCCGTCGTGGGGACCGTCATCTACACCCTGCTGGGCATCCTGTTCACCCGCCGCCAGGGCCGCATCGTGTCGGTCATCTCCGTCATCTCCTGGCTGCCGTACGCGATCCCCGGCCTGCTGATCGGCACCGCGTTCCTCACCATCGCCCTGATGACGCCGCTGCTGACACGCTTCCTGACCACACTCCTGCCGCTGATCCTCGTACTGATCATCCAGGCGATGCCGCTCGGCAGCCAGATGATGAGCACCTCGGTGCAGCAGCTCTCGCGTGACCTGGAGGACGCCTCCGCGGTGTCGGGCGCGTCCTGGCTCACCACGCTGCGGCGGGTGGTCGTGCCGCTGGTGAGCCCGATGATGATGCCGGTCTTCGCCATCACCTTCATGACCGCGATGAAGGACATCAGCGCCACCGTCCTGCTGGCCAGCCCCGGAACGAGCACGCTGTCGCTGCTGATGTTCAAGTTCGCGACCAGCTCCAGCCAGGAATCCGCGGCTGTCGTCGGGGTGCTGATCGCCGGAATGGCGTTCCTCACCAGCCTGCTCACCCGCATGGTGGGCGCACGGCTGCAGGTCAAGTGACTGATCCATCGAGTAGAGCAAGGGAAGTAGACGTGCGGACGACAGCGCAGCCGAACCAGCAGCAGGCCGCGGGGGATGCCGCTCCCGCCTTGGTGGTCAAGGAGCTGTACAAGACGTACCGGTCGAAGACCGGGCAGGACGACTACCTCGCGCTCCGCGGCATCGACCTGTCCATCGGCCAGGGCGAGGTCTTCACCGTGCTGGGGCCGTCCGGCTGCGGCAAATCCACCCTGCTGAGGTGTCTCGCCGGCCTGGAGGTCCCCGACTCCGGGACGATCTCCACCCCCGACGACGTCCTCTTCTCCTCCGACCCGCCCCGGCTCGTGCCGACCAACCGCCGCGGGTTCGGCATGGTGTTCCAGTCGTACGCGATCTGGCCGCACATGACCGTACGGGAGAACGTCGCCTACCCGCTCACCGTCAACCGCCGCACCCGGCCGAGCAAGCAGGAGATCGACGCCCAGGTCACGGCCACCCTGGACAAGGTGCAGCTCGGCCCGTTCGCCTCGCGCCGCGGCAACCAGCTCTCCGGCGGGCAGCAGCAGCGCCTGGCCGTGGCCCGCGCGCTGGTCATGCGCCCGCCCGTGCTCCTGCTGGACGAGCCGCTGTCGAACCTGGACGCCCGGCTGCGCGACGACCTCCGCGCCGAGCTGCAGCGGCTCCAGGCCGAGACGGACATCACGATGGTGTACGTGACGCACGACCAGACCGAGGCCCTGTCGCTGTCGTCGCGGATCGCCGTCATGAACCAGGGCAAGGTCGAGCAGATCGGCACGCCGACGGAGATCTACAACTTCCCGGCCACCGAGTTCGTCGCCACCTTCGTCGGCCACATCAACCTCATCGCCGGCACCGTCGCCTCGGTGGAGGGCGGCGACCACCTCCTCGTCCGCACCCCGATCGGCACCGTCGAGTCCGCCAACCACGGCGGCATCCAGGCAGGCGTCGGCGACGCGGTCACCGTCTGCATCCGCCCCGAGAACATCGGCCTGGAACCCGTCTCGCTCGGCTCGGACCCCGGCGGCGACATCCGCGGACGGGTCCTCTCCCGCAGCTACCTGGGCGAACTCGGCGAGTGCAGCGTCCAGTGCGGCTCCGAGACGGTGACGGTCCGCGCCCACCCCCGCCTCATCCCCGAGCCCGGCACGGACGTGACCATCAACCTCAACCCCGAGCGCAGCCACGTCATCCCGGCCACCAAGTAATCCAGGGGTTCCTGCCGCTGGCGTGACCCTCGTAAACCAGTGGTAGTGCAGGGTAGTCCACCGTTCTCAGGGGTTGCGGCGGGGTGGGGTTCGGGTGGGGGTGCCCGGGCGTTCCACTCGGGTGGGGTTGCCTCGTACCAGTTCGTCGTGGATGCGCCAGCGGTCGGTGGTGGCGGAGCGGGCGGCGGCCTCGTCGTCCTGTTCGACGCGCTCGCGGAGCAGGCGGATGGCGATGCGCCGGTTGAGGCTGAACTGGCGCTCGGTGTCGACCACGACGACGTGCCCGGTGGGCCGGTGGGTCGCCCGGACGGCGGTGCTGGCCTTGTTGCGGTGCTGCCCGCCGGGGCCGCCGGTGCGGCAGGCGACGATCTCCACGTCCTCTTCGGCGAACTCCGTGGACGCGACGCCCGGTGCGCACGGCTGGGAGATGACGTACCAGTTCTTGCGGGGGACCCGCCGGTAGGGGCTGGGGGCCTGCCAGCAGAGGGTCCCGGTCCACGAGGCGGCGAACGTCTCGGCGTCCGCTCCCGTGATCTCGATGAGGACCGACCGGAAGGTGCCGGGCCGTTCCCCGGGCACGGTCTCGACACGCCGGACCCGCAGCTTACGCCGGGCGGCGTCGGACTCCAGGCGGCCCAGCAGCCGCGCCAGCGCCCACGCGCACTCCTGCGGCCCGCGCCCGGCCGACAACATCAGGTGGACGCTCACGACCGGCCCCGCTTACGGCGCGGGTCCCTCCGCGGCCCCAGATCGGCCGTCTTGTAGGTCACCACAGGGACGGTGGTGGCGACAGGCGTGGCCAGCCCGTGCTCCACGAGGTCCGAGATCACCTGCTCGATGCGCTTGTAAGCCGTCGGCGCCTCCTCGAAGAGCAGCTGACGGTCGCCGCAGACCACCAGCGACCCCACCGGCGTGCGGCGCAGCTCCTCGACGGTGTGCTTGGCCCGGCCCCGGCGCAGGGCGTCCCCGCGCGACATCTTG
>Ga0079224_100005319_pt1 | contig 16885 bp, 13 predicted proteins | sample Stecom2015_FD_80414 | JGI IMG/M metagenome (GOLD analysis project Ga0079224, IMG submission 80414) | Agricultural soil microbial communities from Utah to study Nitrogen management - Steer compost 2015 | ecosystem: Environmental > Terrestrial > Soil > Agricultural land | place: USA: Utah... | reverse complement strand
TGTAATTTTCCGGATCTTTTGCCACACCTTTCTCATAATATTCCAGGGCCGGAACTTTCAAGTTTTTGCTGAGGTAATAATTGCCCATAAATTCAAAAACTTTCGGATTGCGTTTAGAATATTGATTTGCCACAGATTCTAATTCATCCTGATACTGTTGATGTGTCTCTACGAAAGCAATGAAATCAAGAAGCACCTTTAATACGGTGTCGTCGTCAATAATATCTGTTGAAAAAATAATTTTCATGGAAGACACGGCCTCTTCTACCTTCCCTTTTTCAATGTAAAACTTGTACAGCGCGAGATGAACCATCTTGGAATTTGGAACAGCTTGTAACAATTGCTGAGCAGTTTCAAAAGCTTTTTCCTTGTCTCCTTGTTCGCTGTATAAGAAAATCAGATTGAGATATTCTTTTTCATTTCCGGGATTGTCATCAATTTTTTGTTCGATTTCTTCTATAGCGCCGGCGGTATCTCCTGTTAATCGGTATATCTGTGCCTTTAGTGCATTTCTGATATCACTTTCACCCCAAATGGATTCCAGTTCTTTCAGAAGGGCAAGTGCCTCATCATATTTTTTAGTATGTACGTAAAGATTTACAAGGTCTTCTTTATAATCATCATGATACGAGATCAATTTTTGAACAATCGGAAGGGCTTTATCAAAATCTTGTTGCTTGTAATACAAATCGTATAGATGCTCTAGAACATCTTGCCTATCACCTTCGGAGGCCAAAACCTGTTTATAAAAACTTTCGGCTTGTACATAATCTCGCAAGAGCGCATGATTTTTTCCTTTTTCGAAAAACACTACTGCAGTCTTTTCCTTTGATCCTGCCACTAGTTCGGCCTTGTCAAGAGCAGTAAGTGCAAGTTCATAATTTTCAATTGCTTTTTGACGTAGGGCTTCAAAAAAGTACTCCTGAAACTTATCTTCCAAATCTTCCGTTGGCTCAAATGCTTGCACTGTAGCATCTCCTTCAGGTATCTGCCCAAAAAAGGAGATGCTCCAGAAACAAAGGATTAGTATGTTTAGGAAGTGCTTCAAGTTATTTTAATTCGGAATAATCCCCTATACTGATGTGTTTGAAATTCCCGTCATATACAACGTGGTTTCCTATCATTGCATTGTCCAGAGTGGCATTGGAAATTCTGGAATGCGATTGGATAAGGCTGTTTGTTATGCTACTGTTTTCTATGGTAGTGTTGGCTCCTACCGATACATACGGTCCTATTTTGCTGTTTTTCAACACTACATTTTTACCAATAAAACAAGGCTCAATGATTTCAGAATTGTCATTGGTGTGGTTCGAAATTAAATTGCCATCATCTGCAAGAAATCGGAGCATTTTTTGATTTGTTTCCACAGTCACTTCTTTGTTTCCACAATCCATCCATTCTTCCACAGTGCCTGTTTTAAAAATCTTTCCATTTTCCATCATGCGCTTAATTCCGTCATTTATCTGATATTCTCCGCCGTTGATGATGTTGTTTTCAAGAACATACTCCAGTTCCTTTTTTAAATCGCCCACCTCCTTAAAATAGTAAATCCCGATTACTGCCTGGTCACTCACAAAGGTTTTGGGTTTTTCAACCAGTTCAATAATTTCGTTTTTCTCGTTTAGATTCACAACTCCATAAGCCTCCGGATTTGCTACCTTTTTGGTCCAGATCACAGCATCTGCTTCTTTATCCAGATCGAAATTAGCACGGATCAAGGTATCTGCATAAGCGATGACAGCCGGGCCTGACAAGGAGTCTTTGGCGCACATAATGGCATGACCGGTGCCTTTTGGGTCTAGTTGGCGGTATATGGAAACTTTCGCTCCAAGTTTTTTTGCTAAATCTTCCAGACTTTCCACTACATCAGCACCAAAAAAAGCGGGATCTCCCAAGATGAAGGCAATTTCTTCAATCTCTTCATTAAGAACACCGGCAATATCTTCTACCAATCGATGAACAATGGGTTTTCCGGCAACGGGAATTAAAGGTTTTGGAACGGTCAACGTATGTGGTCTCAGCCTGCTTCCGCGGCCGGCCATTGGAACAATTATTTTCATATGGTTAAAGTAGTTTTGATTCGTAATTTATTTGATTCCGGTACTGCCAAAACCTCGGTGACCTCTTTCAGTTTCAGACAGCTCGGTTACTTCTTGCCACGAGGCTCGCTCATGTTTGGAGATAATCATTTGTGCAATGCGTTCGCCGTCTTCAATGGTGTAGGCTTCGTTGGAGAGATTGACCAGAATGATTCCAATTTCTCCACGGTAATCGGCATCTATGGTTCCGGGAGCGTTGGCCACTGTAATTCCTTTTTTTGCAGCCAATCCGCTTCTGGGTCTGATTTGTGCCTCATATCCAACAGGAAGTTCTATAAAAAGTCCGGTTTTTATGATAGCTCGCTCCAAAGGCTGTAGCGTTATGGGGTGATCAATATTGGCACGCAGATCCATCCCCGCAGAGGCTTGGGTTTCGTAATTGGGAAGTGGATTGCCGGATTTATTGATGATTTTTATTGAAACCATTTCAGATGTGTGAGTCATAGTTATTTATTCCAAATTCGTTTGAATTGTTCGCGCTCAAGATATAAGATTCCGCATAAAAACACGAACAGTAGTCCGCTCCCAATCCAGTAATTGCCTCTAAACACATAAAAGGACAGAGACGAAAACAAAATGGACGCCGTGAGCACGCTCCCTATCGCCCGCAATTCATAGGGAATGGCATAATATTTTTGCCCATAAATATACGAAAGGAGCATCATACTTCCATAAGCCAGCAAGGTAGCAATTGCCGAACCGACATAACCTATTTTAGGAATCAATATATAGTTTGCCAAAAGCGTAATTATGGCTGCAAAGATGGAAATGTATGCGCCAAATTTTGTGCGGTCCGTAACTTTATACCAAACCGAAAGATTATGGTAAATCCCTAAAAATAAATTGGCCACCAAAATGATGGGAACAATCTTTAATGCTTCCCAATAGCGGCTGTTTGGTATCAACAACAGCTTAAAAAAATCGATATATACAATAACCACCATTAAAATGATACAGCCCAGAGACGTAAAATATTTGGTAATCGCTGCATAAGTATTTTGTGCGTTTTCAGCGGAAGAATAATTAAAGAAGAAAGGCTCTATTCCCAGTCGGAAAGCCATGACAAAAAGGGTCATAAACATCCCGAGTTTGTAGCAAGCCGAATATAACCCGACTTCTACTTCCGCAATATCTTCAGGTAAGAGATATTTCAAAAGGATCCGGTCAAAAGCTTCATTAATACTAAATGCAATGCCTGCAACCAATACCGGAAGTGCATACTTCATCATCTCCCGCCACAACGACTTGCTAAATCCGAAACCTATTTTTATGTAAACCGGAAGGACCATTAGCAATGTTGCCGCACTTGCAATCAGATTGGAAATAAAAACGTATGCCACTTTGTTGTCCGGATTCCAGAGTTTGCTCCATATTCCTTCCGTTTCCGCGAGGATTGGGAGCGCCAAAAAGAAAAAGAGATTCAACCCAAGATTGATAAAGACGTTGATGATTTTTAAAACAGCATATCGCAGCGGCTGTTCATTAGCTCGAAACCATACAAACGGCAGTACTACCAGAGCGTCCAAGGTCAATATCCAAAGACTGTACACCACATAATCAAGCTGGAATTGGGATATTTCTGCCAGTAGAGTCCTAAAGGAAAGACCGGTAATCAGAAATATGATAGACGATGCTGTGAGAGAAGTAAGGGTCGTGGATTGAACTTTTTCCCGGTCAGTATCTTGTTTGGTAAAGAACCTGAAAAAAGCAGTTTCCATACCGTAAGAAAGCAACACATTACCGAGGATTATAAACGCCATGAGACCTGCATAAATTCCATACTCTTCGGGAAGAAGTACCTCCACGTAAAGAGGCACCAGGATTACTGACAGAATACGCGGCAGTACGGTGGCAAGTCCGTAAATAAAAGTTTGTTTAAAAAGTTTTTGAAAAAGCCCCAATCTCCTGAATTATATCTTCATCCTTCCAAAACAAGATGCTTGTTTGGAACAAAAGAAAGAGCGGACATGGTGTTGTCCGCTCCTGTTTATTTTATATAGTCAAATCCACAATAAGGCACCAGAACTTCCGGGATTTTTATACCGTCTTCTTGCTGATAGTTCTCCAAAATTGCAGCTAATACTCGTGGCAATGCCAGCGCACTTCCGTTTAAGGTATGTGCAAGTTTGTTTTTTCCGTCAGTATCTCGGAACCTAAGTTTTAATCTATTTGCTTGAAAGGTTTCAAAATTTGAAACAGAAGATATTTCCAGCCACCGATCTTGTGCTGCAGAATATACTTCAAAATCATAAGTCATTGCAGAAGTAAATCCTAAATCTCCTCCGCAAAGTCGGAGAATTCGGTAAGGAAGCTCCAACTCTTGAAGAATATCTTTCACATGAGCTACCATATCGTCTAGTGCTTTATATGAATTATCGGGATGCTCAATACGAACAATTTCAACCTTGTCAAATTGATGCAATCGATTCAATCCGCGAACATGGGCGCCATAGCTTCCGGCTTCTCTTCGGAAACAAGGAGTGTATCCTGTACATTTTATGGAAAAGTCTGCTCGGTCTATAACTGTATCACGAAACATATTGGTGATAGGCACCTCAGAAGTAGGAATAAGATATAGGTCATCCAGCTGTACGTGATACATTTGACCTTCTTTATCCGGCAACTGACCTGTTCCGTATCCGGAAGCCTCGTTTACCATTAAAGGTACTTGATATTCGGTGTAGCCTGCAGTGATATTTTTATCTAAAAAATAAGCAATCAATCCTCTTTGTAAACGGGCTCCCCAGTTTTTATATATGGGAAAACCTGCACCGGTAACCTTTACTCCCAGTTCAAAATCAATTAAATCATATTTTTTTGCAAGTTCCCAGTGTGGCAAGGCATTTTCAGGCAGGACAGGGATTTCTCCTTCTTTATGAACCTCCACGTTATCAGCTTCATCCTTTCCGGGATTCACAAGTTCATGAGGAATATTTGGAATAACATATAAGAGTTGTTGCAATTTCTCTGCAGCCTCAGTCATTTTTTGGCCATACAACTTAGAGGATTCTTTTAAGTCTCCCGATTTTGCCTTCAACTCATTTGCTCGTTCTACTTTTCCTGATTTGAAAAGCTCCCCGATTTCCTTGGAATATCGGTTACTTTCTGCCAAAACTTCATCAAGCTTGGCCTGGTTAGAACGTCTTTCTTCATCCAGTTGAAGAATTTCATCAAATAAAGTGGCGGCTTCAAAACCTCTTTTTGCAAGAGCATCCACAAATTTCTGCTTGTTCTCGCGAATTTCTGAGACTTGTAACATGATTCAAATTTTAAGTGCCAAATGTACAAACAAGTAGGAGATTTTGAAATGATTGAAATTTTATATTCCTAAAAAGACAATTGCTTATCCGGCTGAAAAATACCCTACTCAGGGTATTTTTTGCGGTAAACGTTAACATTAATTTCGGTTTTCAAACATTCCGACTATTTGAGGTAGTTGTGGTTAAAAAGAAATCAACTGATGAAAACAAGGTATAAAATATTAATTCTAAGTCTATGTGCCCTTCTTCTAAATGGCTCTGTTTTTTCTCAAGTTTCAAAAAGAGAAAAAGGTGCGCTCTTCGGAGTGAAGGGCGGATTGAACGTAGCAAGTTTTATTAGTAGCGATATTCAAGAAAAGATGGCGGTTAGAACAAGCCCGCACATAGGAGTTCTATCAGAGATGATATTGGGCGGAGATACTTCTTTGCAGATCGAGCTTCTTTATTCCGGACAAGGATATATAGGAGAGGATACAAAAAAGAAATTTGACTATATCACTTTACCTGTTCTTATAAAATATTATGTAATGCCTGATTTGAGCATTGATGCCGGTCCTCAAGCCGGATTTTTGGTGAGCGCAATTGAAAGAGGAAACGACGGGAATGACAAGATTCAAAAACAAAGTGTGTTTGATTTCGGAGTCAATTTAGGATTGGGATATGACATTGCCAATGGGATCTTCTGTCAGGCGCGCTACAATCTCGGACTTACCAATGTAAATCGTTCTGTAGATGCAGATGTCCATCGATACGCCAACTCCGTATTTCAAATCTCGGTAGGTTACATGTTCTAAAATCGAAATCAATTATGACCTGATATATCTAATCTCGAAAACATGAAAAAGATTCTCACCCTATTACTATTTGTCTGCGCTTTTAGTGGATACAGTCAAGCAAAGAAAAAAGCAAATATCGCAACCGAACAGTGGAGGTATGAATTGGAGTGTGCCGGTACCGGTACAGACGGCACATATTTAGTCAAGGTATGGTCTTACTCTAAAAAAGGCAACGTGGCCATTGAACAAGCAAAAAAGAATGCCGTGCACGGAATAATTTTTAAAGGAGTGGCAGGCTCGGGAAGAACTTGCAATTCTCAGAAGGCTCTAGCCAGAGATTCCGGAATAGAAGATAAGGAAAAGGATTTTTTCAAAATGTTTTTTGCCGACGGCGGAAATTACATGAAATACGTTAGTGTATCCACTGACGGCGGGGTCCACGCAAAAGACAGAATGAAGGTTGGGAAAGAATATAAGATAGGGGTAATTGTTTCCGTAATGAAAGATGCCCTTCGAAAAGAGCTGGAAGAGGCCGGTATTATTAGAAGCCTCAGCTCCGGATTTTAAAATTGACTCAAATGAAAACATTATTAAAAACATCAATTGTTGTGGCTGCTGTTCTAGCTGTTTTATCGTGTGCTCCCAAATCAACAGCGTCCTATATGGATCATAAACCCGTGTGTATGGGAGTAGAACTAGACGGATCGCACACGCTCAAAAGTTGGGGATTTGGCAGAAATAGAGCAGACGCTATAGAGCAAGCGAAGAAAAACGCTGTAAGAGAAATCATTTTCAACGGAAGTCGGGAAGGCAGGCAAGGGTGTAAATACAAACCTTTGGTGTTTGAGGTGAATGCCGAGGAAAAGTATGAAAGCTACTTTAATAACTTCTTTGCAGACGGCGGTCCGTTCTTAGAATTCATTTCAATGAGAGATGAACGCATCTCCAATAAGCTTGACAGAGACGGAACCAGGCAAAAAGAGGGTGTTGTATATTCCACTGTCGTGCGTGTGCTCCGATCAAAATTGGAAACCAGATTAAAACAAGACGGTATTATTAAATAAAGAGACATTATGAAAATTTTAAAATTGTTAGTTGGAATAACTGCCGTTATCTTTCTGTATCCGCAGACTGTGATTTCCCAAGCGAAAAAACCAACACTTATGGTAGTGCCAAGTGACGCGTGGTGTTTCCAGAACGGCTACATGATGCAATTTAAAAATCAAGGAGAGGTTGAATCCATTCCTGATTATGAACGCGCTTTTCGTGAAAATCCCGATTTGCTATTGGTTATCAGTAAAATAAACGGACTTATGGCTGAAAGGGGATTCCCTCTAAAAAACCTGGAATCCTCCATAAAATCAATAAAAAGAGAGAGTGCAGAAAATGCCATGTTAGCGTCAAAAGGGGGAAGTGAAGTTGTGGAAAGTCCTATAGATCTTCTTCGTAAAAATGCAAAAGCTGATATTATCATGCAACTTACCTGGACTGTAAATCATGTAGGTCCTAAAAGATCAATCACTTTCAATTTGCAAGGACTGGATTCTTATACAGATAAGCAAATAGCAACTGCTGCCGGGACGGGTACGCCTTCTTTTTCGTCAGAATCGCCCGTTCTTCTGGAAGAAGCTGTATTGGCACATTTAGACAATTTCAGTGCGTCTCTTCAGGATTATTTTGATGATCTCTTTGCAAATGGTCGGGAAATTATTGTTCGAATTAAAAGATTTGGATCCTGGCCAAACGATCTTGAAACCGAATACGATGGTCAAGAATTGGGTGAGATTATAGAAGAATGGATGAGCGCAAACACCGTTAAAGGAAGGTTTAATACTACTGATGCCACAGAGAATTTTATGCTCTTTGAACAAGTTCGAATTCCGCTTTACGATGAAAAAGGAAATGGCACAGACGCAAGAAGGTATATGAGGCAACTGCAAAATTTCTTACAAGCTGCTCCTTATAAAATTACAAATAAACTAATGACCAAAGGACTCGGTGAAGTAATCATTGTTCTTGGGGACAAATAAAAAATTACAATTATGAAACGATTCTTTATATACTTGCTTCTTCCTTTGATGTTTATCGGATTAAGCCTACACTCGTCAGCGCAAGGAGGAGATAATTTAGGTCTTTTGGCATTAACCTCCTACGTGGATTCTTCTGTGGCCAAGGACCTTGGAGGATCTGCTCCTATATTGGAAAATCGATTGTCACAAATTATAAGTGCCAATGGAATGACAAATGGTTATTCCAGGTTTATCCTTACAGCATTTCCGGTGGTGGTCACTAAAGACGTTTTAGGTACAGCGCCGTCAACATTCGCCTATACGATAAACTTGAGTCTTTTCTTGGGAGACGGATTTGACGGGAATGTCTTTACATCTCATACATTAACCTTGAAAGGAGTGGGGCGCACTGAAGAAAAAGCTTTTATCAATGCCTTCAATAATTTAAGCACAAATAGTCGCGAGATCAAAGATTTCGTCTCCCGCGGGAAAGAAGAAATCGTAAAGTATTATTCGCAACGTTGTGATGTAATTATCAGAAAAGCTCAGATGCTGGAAAATCAGAACCATTTTGATGAAGCCATTTATATGCTGATAAACGTGCCTGAGGCATCATCGTGCTTTAATAAAGCGCTTGCCGCAGTAGATGATATTTATAAAAAGAAAATAAATCGCGAATGTCCGTTGTTGCTTAATGATGCAAAGAATTATTGGGCTGCAAATCCCACTGTAGAAGGAGCTCAGGTAGTTGCTGAAATTTTGAGAGATATTGATCCGCGAGCCAATTGTTACAAAGACGTATCAAAATTTACGGCTACTGTAGGAAAAAGAGTTTTGGAACTCGATGGTCGTGAGTGGGATTTATATGTGGATAAAGAAGTGGGACTACAGAAAGATCTAATTAAAGCATACAGAGACGTCGGGAAAGCCTGGGGAGAAGGGCAGCCCAAAACAGTGCATTACAACATCAGAGGTTGGTGGTAAAGTAATTTCCACAAAACTTACCTGTGAAGGTTGATGTAGAGAACATCAGTTTCCTGCACCTTTTTAAAATGAAAAAACCGGTTAATGAATGGGAAATCTTCGGAAGAGGTTTTTTGTTCAGGTCGGATCACTATGCCAAAAACTAAAGTCATGAAAAAAAATTATTTATCTCTTATATTGCTTCTAATCAGCACCTTTTGTTTCTCGCAAATGGCGGAAAGAGAAACTACTTACCGCAGAAGCTCACTCTACACCGTGATGATCGAATCTCCCGGACTTCCATATGCGGAAGAAATAAAAGCTTACTTTACCAAAAGTCCCATTCCTGACAAATTTAACGATCACAACCTTGGAAAACGTATTTATACTTCTGAGGAATTGGCATCCGGTGAAAACGCTGTTTTGGGAAATAATGATCCCTTGAGAATTATAGCGCGTGATTTGGTAGCCAAATGGTTTAATCGGGATGCAAAGGGCGCCTTCAATATGGATTTGGTAGCCCAACGCGGAAATTATGATGCTTCGGCCATAGATATTGCAACAGCCAGAGCCAGTAAAAGAGGAGTCGATTTATTGGCAGATGCCGGGGAAGAACTCATTGGAAAAACCTTTGTGCTTGTTAACGAATTTAAATATGTAAATAAAGAGGAAGTGGCTGCTGCTGTTAATACAGGTCTTAGCATCTTAAAATTTGTAGCAGATCAAGCCGGGGCGGGCACCTTATCAAATATCGCTTCAGGTGCCCAAGTGGCGAGTACTGTGGCAGGAAAGGGTTATGTGGTTAAAACAACGGCTAGTCTGTATCAACTGGTTTGGGACGAAGAAACGGCAGCCATGTTTTATTCCATGTATTGGGCCGATGCGAAAACCATTACACCCGATAAGAAGCGAGCTTTTGAGGAGGCTATTATTTTCAAATTGAAACTGATTGGTTCCGATACCTCTTGGGCTGACGTGCAATCTACAATCTTCACAAATAAAACCGAAGTTGAGCTTGTGGAACGGGCAACAATGAAGGCGATGGATGCGGTAATTGTGAAACTTCAAAAGAGCCATGATGTCTTTAAAACCAAAACGCCAATTTTCACCGGAACACCCTTGACCGCTAAAATCGGGTTAAAAGAAGGATTGACCACTAAATCCCAATTTGAAGTTATTGAGCAGCGCATCGACGAGAACGGAAGAACCAAATATGCAAGAGTGGGAACGGTTAAAGTAGATCCTTCCTATCCTTTGTGGGATAATCGATTTGGAGCCGATGAGGAAAATCCTGATAGCAAGATTGACAGAACCTATTTCCGAAGAGTCAGTGGAGGACCATTTTATGAAGGCATGCTTTTGGTGCAAAAAGGAGGTAAAGGTTTTGCCACCTCAAGAGAACCGGTGGCAAGGAGAACATCGGAGAAAACTGAGGAGGTCCAACAAAAGCAAGATGAAATGCAAGATCAATCCATAGAAAGAAGGACTTTCTTATATCTCCGTGCAGGAATTGGATTGACACATTTCGTAATAGATGAACAATCTTCACCCGAATCAAAGACCGATTTTTTCTTTGAAGTCGGATTTGAGCATAAAGGTGGAATTGCAGGATTGGAAATGGGATTTTCTCTAACAAATGAGGGCGAGCCGGAATCCAATTTGATGTATTTAAATCTTTCATTTGTGCCAAAAGTCTATCTCGCAAAGTTTCTAAGTTTGGACGTTGGAGCTGATTTCGGATATCTTGCCTTTGCTGATGATGAAATTTTAGAAGAGTATATGTACGCTATAGATATAAAAGCGCAGGGCGGTATCGGGATTCATCTGGGAGACCATTTTGCAATAACAGCCAAAGCCAGAATCGGGGTGTTAACAAATTATATTGAGTCAGGATGGGGATGGGATTGGAATTTAAGAAATTCGGGATATCAATTCGGATTAACTTATAAATTTCTTTGATTCAAACATAATGGGAACATAAGCATTGTAAAACCTTACTTCTTTTACCTTTGCCGAAAATCCGAAATTGAATTTCTTTAGGAAAATCTCTCTCTTATGGATGCCGGTGCTGCTTTATCTGGCGTTGACGGAAGTGATTGTACTGGTTAAAAAACCGGAATTATTTCTTGATAAAACATTAGTATTTAACCGATTCATTTTTCTATTTGCTTTTACATCTATTTTCTTGCTGACACAAAGAGTGGGTCATCGTGTAAAATCTCTTGTAAACATTATGACGGTTTATGCCCTACTCGCACTTTTATACAAGGAAACAGCTATATTAAACCAACTATATTATCCGGTGATGGATCCTGTTCTTCAGGCGTGGGATGAATGGCTTTTCGGTTTCCAGCCGGCACTTCAATTTTCAGAAAGCCGGAACCATCCTGTTTTTAGCGAGTTGATGTTCTTTGGGTACTTCTCATATTATCTCCTTCCGCTTGTAGCACTATCTTTTATATGGATCAAAATGCCTCAACGTCTCGAGGAATTTGGATTTGTGCTTATAGGTTCATTTCTGGTTTATTATTCTCTATTTATTTTCTTCCCCGCTGTTGGACCTCAGTTCTTTTGGGATGCTCCCGATAATGTCATTGATGCTCGAGGGCTATTCAGTAAAATAGTTAAGACCATACAGTTGCACGGAGAGGCGCCAACAGCTGCATTTCCAAGTTCACATGTAGGGATTTCTATCATCATTTTGCTCTGGTTAAAGAGATATGAAACCAAATTTTATTTGTTTCTGGTTCCAACCACCCTTTTGCTCATTCTTGCCACAGTCTATATCAAGGCACATTATGTTACTGATGTTATTGGAGGTTTGATCAGTGCACCTGTTGTTTATTTATTGGTAAGGAAATGTTACTTTCGCCTACGAAAATTGATGTGGAGCTGATTTTTAACTCACTCCCCCTTCCTTATGTCTGTCCTCATTCGTCAAGTCCGTAGCTCTCAAGACCTCAAGACTTTCATTTATTTACCGGAGAAAATTCATAAAGATCATCTCAATTGGTTGCCTCCCTTATATGTGGATGAGAAGAATTTTTTTAATGTCAAAAAGAATCCGCAGTTTGAGGAAAATGAGACCATTCTCTTTCTTGCTTTTAAAGATTCTAAAGCAGTAGGAAGAATAATGGGGATTATTCCAAAAGAATTCAACTCCATAAATGGAGTGCATACGGCAAGGTTTAGCTATTTGGAATGTTATGATGATGAAGAAGTTTTTAATGCTCTTTTAAAGAGTGTTCAGGATTGGGCTCGGCCATTCCATTGTACCACAATCATAGGGCCTATGGGGTTTTCTGATAAAGAACCGCAAGGTTTTTTGACGAAGGGTTTTGAGGAAAAAACAATGATGGTGACAAACCACAGTTTCCAATATATGGAGGAATATATTGAAAGAGCAGGATTTTCTTCATTCGTTGAGCTTTGCCAGTATGAGGTGCCTTTGAGTCGTGCTATTCTCCAAAGGTATGAGCCCATAACTGAACGTGTGATGCGAAATTTGCAGATTAAAGTTCAGGAGTTTCGTAACACCAAAGAGATTCAGCCTTTCGTTCAGCGTGTTTTCCAATTAATCAACAGAACCTACACAGACATTTACGGCTTTACGAGAGTTACCGAACAGGAAGCATCGGAATTTGCGAAGAGATTTATTCCATTATTGAATCCGAAGCTTGTAAAACTCATTTTAGATAGAAACGAAAATGTAGTCGCTTTTGTAATTGCCATGCCCGATTTGAGTGAAGCTATAAGAAAAGCAAATGGACGGTTGTTGCCTCTCGGATGGTTTCACATTTTAAGAGAAATGCGTAGCTCTCAAAGGCTGGTACTCCTCTTAGGAAGTGTTGAAAATGAGATGCAAAACAAGGGGCTTGACGCCGTGTTGGCTGTAAAACTTATTAAATCAGCTCTCGATCTTGGATTCACGAAAATGGACAGCCACTTGATTATGAAAAATAATACTAAAATGAGGGCAGAGATAGAGCGGCTTCCGGGCTTCCGGCTTTACAAGGAATATACAATTTATTCGAAAGAGCTTTAGATTACTACTTCTATCAATCATTGCGTAGCGAGTTTTGATGTTGGCGCGTGTTTACTTTAAAATGGGTCTGTCACTAATAGCCAAACCCCAATTGATTCACATTAAAAACCATCATTAATTAAATCATCATTATGCGCAAAATTTTTATTTTATTTATCGCCCTATCTTTTATTCAATTTGCAAATGCTCAGGAAGACGCTGTAGGAGGATTCTCTGAGGGGAATATTTTTGTAGAAGGAGGAATTATGTATAATTCTGAAAAACAAGGAAATGAAACTGTTTCAGGGTTTGGAATTGCTCCTGTAGTAGGATATTTCTTTACAGACAACGTGGCTGCGGGATTAGGAGTAGCTTATGAATCATCAAAAGTATCTACCGGAGGAAATTCAGTTTCGGCTGATATTTTCGGATTTTCTGCTTTTGGAAGATATTACTTCACACCTGCTTCAAGATTTTCTATTTTTGGAGAGTTAAACGTGGGTTATGCTACTGCTGATGCAGGTCCTATAAAAGTGAATACACTTGCTGTAGGATTAAAACCGGCTGTCAGCTTCTTTCTAAATGAGAACTTTTTAATTTCCGGGAAATTAGGAGGACTAGAATATTCTTCTACAAAGGCTGATGTCAGCGGTGCTGAAGCTACTACAAACTTTGGTTTTGAATTGCTTCTTGGCAAAATGGAATTCGGAATCGCTTATAAGTTCTAAAAATCTTTTCTAAGTGTTAATTGGGAAAAAAGGAAGTCTGTAATGGACTTCTTTTTTTTTGAGGTTACTCATAATCAGGCTACAGTCAATTCACACTTGACTATATTGCTCAGGTCTGAAATCTTTTTTGGATGAAAAATGCTTACTTTTGCACACTTTATTTTAGAAAATATATCATGGGTACAAAGTTTAAGGAATATAAAAATTTGAATCTCCCTGCTATTGCGGAAGAAATACTTGCTTTTTGGAAATCAGAAAATATTTTTGAGGAAAGTATTGCTATTCGTGAGGGAGCGGAGCCTTTTATATTTTTTGAGGGTCCGCCGTCGGCAAACGGCCTTCCCGGCATTCACCATGTTATGGCTCGAACAATCAAGGATATTTTTTGTCGCTATAAAACCCAAAAAGGGTTTAAAGTAGAACGTAAAGCAGGGTGGGACACTCATGGATTACCCATAGAGCTGGGTGTAGAAAAGGAGCTTGGAATAACCAAGGAGGATATCGGGAAGAAAATATCTGTGGAAGCTTACAACGAAGCCTGCAAAAAGGCAGTGATGCGATATACCGATGTATGGAATGATCTAACAGAGAAAGTGGGATATTGGGTTGATATGGAACATCCGTATATCACCTATCATCCAAAATACATGGAAACGGTATGGTGGTTATTAAAAGAGATTTATTCCAAAAATTTACTTTATAAAGGCTACACCATACAGCCTTACTCTCCAAAAGCCGGAACCGGATTGAGTTCGCACGAGCTGAACCAGCCCGGAACCTATCAAGATGTTACAGATACCACTGTAGTGGCGCAATTTAAAGCTGTAGAATCGACTTTGCCGGCATTTTTAAAAGAAGAAGGCGCAGTTTGGTTCTTGGCTTGGACTACTACCCCGTGGACTCTTCCAAGTAATACTGCTCTTACCGTGGGGCCTAAGATTGATTATGTTTTGGTAAAGACCTTTAATCAATATACTCATGAACCCATTAAAGTTATTCTGGCGAAAAACCTGGTGAAGGCACAATTTACGGGAAAATATGAGGCAGTAACCGAAGAGAGCGCAATTGCTTCCTATATAGAGGGCGACAAGAAAATACCTTATCTGATATTACAAGAATTTAAAGGTTCTGAGTTGATCGGAATTCGATATGAACAATTATTGGATTACACCTTGCCTTATGAAACCCCCGAACTTGCATTTCGTGTGATAGGTGGAGATTTTGTAACTACCGAAGACGGAACGGGAATAGTTCATACAGCGCCCACTTTTGGTGCCGATGACGCCAAGGTTGCTAAAGAGGCGGTTCCTCCTGTGCCGCCAATGCTTGTGAAAGACGAGCATAATAATTTAGTGCCTTTAGTTGACCTACAAGGAAGATTCCGTCCGGAAATGAAAGAATTGGCGGGAAAGTATGTGAAGAATGAGTATTATGATGACGGGGAAGCGCCGGAGAAATCGGTGGATGTGGAAATTGCCATTAAATTAAAAGTAGAAAATAAAGCTTTTAAGGTAGAGAAATATGTTCACAGTTATCCCAATTGCTGGCGGACCGATAAACCCATATTGTATTATCCGCTGGACTCCTGGTTTATAAAAGTTACGGAATTCAAAGACAGGATGTTTGAATTAAATCGGAAGATAAATTGGAAACCGAAAGCAACCGGCGAGGGCAGGTTTGGAAATTGGTTGGCCAATGCCAATGATTGGAATCTTTCTCGCTCGCGATATTGGGGAATTCCGCTGCCCATTTGGAGGACTGAGGACGGAGCAGAAGAAAAAGTTATTGGTTCTGTGAGCGAATTGAAGCAAGAGCTGGAAAAATCAGTTGCTGTAGGATTTATGACAGAAAACGCTTTTGCAAATTTTGTTGAAAATGATTTCTCTGATGAGAATTATGCGCAAATAGATTTGCATAAAAATATTGTAGATCAATTCGTTTTAGTTTCAGATTCAGGGAAACCCATGAAGCGTGAAACAGATCTTATTGATGTTTGGTTTGACAGCGGAAGTATGCCTTATGCTCAGTGGCACTATCCTTTTGAAAATAAAGAGAAAGTTGAAAAAGAATGGCGTAAGGCAGATTTTATAGCAGAGGGAGTAGATCAAACCAGAGGATGGTTTTATACCCTTCACGCCATTGCCACAATGATTTTTGACGACGTGGCTTATAAAAATGTGGTTTCAAACGGATTGGTGCTTGACAAGAATGGTTTGAAGATGAGTAAGCGTCTCAGCAATGCCGTAGATCCATTTAAAACCTTGGATACTTATGGACCCGATGCCACTCGATGGTATATGATCAGCAATGCCAATCCGTGGGACAATCTGAAATTCGATTCTGATGGGATCGCTGAGGTTCGTAATAAGCTATTCGGAACTTTATACAATACTTACAGCTTTTTTAGCCTGTATGCCAATCTCGATAATTTTGAGTATATTGAAGATGATGTTCCTTTTGACCTACGTCCGGAGCTGGATAGATGGATTCTTTCAGAACTGAATACACTTGTGAAGCAGGTGGACGCTTTCTATGAAGATTATGAGCCTACCAAGGCGACCAGGGCCTTATCTGACTTTGTGCTCGAAAACTTGAGTAACTGGTATGTGCGTTTAGGAAGAAGAAGGTATTGGAAGGGAAGTTATAACACGGATAAGATATCTGCTTACCAAACGCTTTATATCTGTTTGGAAACCATCGCTCAACTTGGAGCCCCTGTAGCGCCATTTTACATGGATAAACTCTACCGAGATCTCACTAAAAACCTTAGCACGGAAGTGAAGCGTAGAAGAAATGTTAAGGAGTCTGTGCATCTTACGGAATTTCCGATAGCAGATGAAGGCTTGATAGATGATAGCCTTGAACATAAAATGAAAAAGGCACAAAATGTATCTTCGTTGGTCTTATCGTTACGTCAAAAAGAAAAAATAAAGGTTCGTCAACCCCTTCAGAAAATCATGATTCCGGTTTTGGATAATCGGGATCGTGAAGAAATCCTGGCGGTTGCGGAGTTGATAAAGCGTGAG
>Ga0079224_100005316_pt1 | contig 16890 bp, 18 predicted proteins | sample Stecom2015_FD_80414 | JGI IMG/M metagenome (GOLD analysis project Ga0079224, IMG submission 80414) | Agricultural soil microbial communities from Utah to study Nitrogen management - Steer compost 2015 | ecosystem: Environmental > Terrestrial > Soil > Agricultural land | place: USA: Utah... | reverse complement strand
CGATATAAGTTATAACGACGATGCGCTGCACATCAGCCGTTGTGGCGCTATCGGCCACGCCAAACATTGCTATCCATGCATTATTTACCAATACGTCGATAGTCCCCGCTTCAGCGACAAGTTTGTCTACTGCGTTCTTCACACTGGCTTCAGCAGTGAGCTCCTTGTCAAGAACTGTGACTTTCTCAATCTCCGATAAAGCGGATGCTTTGTCTGCATTTTTTCCGTTTGTGTCTCTCATTGTTGCATATACTTTATGCCCCAAAGCGGCTACACTCTTGACCGTTAGCCATCCGAAACCGCTATTAGTCCCGGTAATTAATATGGTTTTTTTTCATTGTTTTATTTTGTTTAATCAATGAGACAAAGTTCGGGATCGGTTTAGATATAACTTTTACCATATGGTAAAAAGCACTTTTAAGTGATATTTTTTCGTATCCTGCTCAGGGATTGCTGGGTGATCCCAAGGTAGGAGGCAATGAGAGAAAGTGGCACCCGGTTCATCAATTGCGGGGAGTGATCTATAAACGACAGGTATCGTGTGGTGGCATCTTCTGAAACCAATGGGCTTCTTCTTTCGATAGTCTTGAACAGGAAATTCTTTAGAATTCGGTCGGTAATTGTATTCCAGCCATCGACGATCCTACCGATCTCGTCCCAGTCGTTTTTTGTGAATACAAGTAATTTGCAGCACGTGATTGCCTCTATGTAATCGCAGGCTGCTACCTGTGTCTCAAATTTCTGTTGATCCCAGACAAAGTTATTCTCATCCACAAATGAATGAGCCACCTTCTCGCCTTTGCTATTAAAATAGCAGACACAAAGGACTCCCTCCAGAATAAACCCCACGTATTTGGGGATTTTGCCCGCCTCAGAAAAATATTCGCCTTTTTGAAGGTCTAGGGTTCTCGCTTTGCTCAAGACAACATCAATTTGCTGTTGATTCAAATATCCAAACTGCTGTATGTAGTCGACAAACTCTTTCATATGCAAAGGCGATGAGCACATCGTTAATATGCTTGCAATTTAGATGGATGAGTCAAGTCTATAGGTAGACAAAAGTCTATCTTTTTTTTCGTCAATTGTCTACGCAGTCATCTATTGATTTGTTGGAAGTTTGCTTAGCGACATGAGCCAGAAAGGGGTGTCGCAAGGGGGGAGGCAAAAGGCAGTCGGTATAGCTCCAAATGCAAACCCATAGAGTGCTATTATTACATCAATCGGGATTCGCACCTTTCAGTATTTCGTTGCCAAAAAACGTAGAAAATCTTGATGACAGGGCGTTTCCAGGGAACAATCAAGGAAGCGAACTCGCGGGAATGCGGGTTCGATTTCAAGATGGTATGAAAGGACCGCCCTGATTCAGAAGCCGACGCTTACAAGCTTTTTTTCAACTGCTTAAGTCACAATAAGCCGACCGGGCAACTTGAAACCTTTAATTAATCTATGTCACACCAAAACTTAAAAACCATGGAAACACATGAGTACCCCAACGGCCAAGTGACAATAGTCTGGAAACCCAAACTATGCATTCACTCGGGTGTGTGCGTCAAGACTCTGGCTAGAGTATACAATCCCAAAGAACGTCCCTGGATTAAGGTAGAGAATGCTACAACCCAGGAGCTTATCAGTCAGGTATCACAATGTCCCTCCGGGGCCTTAAGCATTAAACAAGAGCTTTTAACCAATACTTGAATGGAGACAACACAAATAGCCTTCAAAGACAACAGTGTTCATGGCGAAGTCCAGCTCTATTCAGACGAGGAGAGAGCCGGAAAGATGGACATCTCGGTCGCTGATGGGAGACTTAGGGTATACCACACCGAAGTAGAGCCTAAATTCGAAGGGAGGGCATTTTCGAAGGTACTGCTTACCAAATTGGTTAACTATGCGAGAGAGAACAATCTCAGGATAATTCCCCTTTGCCCACATGTCCTCTCAGAGTTCAGAAAACATCCTACTGACTACACGGATGTTTGGTTCAAAAGTGGAATGTAGCAGCCAGGTTCCTGATATCACTAGAGGAAAAAATTACCGGGCTGGCACCCACTGATTTGATCGCGGTGACCATTGGTCAATACAGATGGATATATGAATAAAAATTAACTCATGTTTTCCTAAAGCCGACTGTCCCGTCCAATATCTCGAAAGTTGAGAAACCGATTGCCAGCCGTCCGTAGCTCAATCAGGATCTTAAGAACGCAGGACCTATTTGTAGAGCCGGTGGTAGACACAACGTAAAATATTATGGCAAAAATCACAGCATTGATAGGCAAAGAAAACTATCGAACCCTGGTGGCATCTTCCACAAATGAAATTTTGGCAGACGAACCGGTCGATAAAGGGGGGACCGATTTAGGCTTTTCACCCGGCGAATTGTTGTCGGCTTCATTGGCATCCTGTACTGCAATCACCCTGCGGATGTATTCGGACAGGAGTCAATGGACCGTAAGACAGATAAGGGTCGAGGTTGAATTCCACCGGGATCCGGCAAGTAACAATACGAAGTTTCACCGCAACATTTTTATAGAAGGTGATCTTGAAGTAAGTAACAGGAACAAAATGCTGGCCATAGCAAATGCATGCCCCATGCACAGGCTACTGATGAGCCAGATCAATATTGAATCTCAAATAACAGAGCTATGACAATCGAACATCATAATGGAGAGACCAAGGGTTTTTTTAAGGCCGTAGAAGGCGCTACGGAGGCAGGCAGAATGACTTATTCCTGGGCAGGGAAGGAGAGGTTTATCATAGACCATACTGAAGTCAATCCTGCTTTTAAAGGCAAGGATGTCGGCTTACAGTTGGTGTTAAAAGCGGTCGCCTTTGCCCAAGAAAACGAGTTGAAGATCATTCCCTTATGCCCATTCGCGAAAAGCGTGTTTGATAAAAATGAAACAATAAGAGGTGTCCTTTGACAATTACGCAAAGGACCTGCCTTTTCATTGTGCATTTTCACAAAAGCAACAGCTCCAATATGGTAGAGGCTGGCGGTATAAGTCCTCCATATATTTGGAGTTTAATCATTGAATCAGCAAAGTTGCAAAAACGATTTTTGATGAATATTCTCTTTGGAGCGTTTTAGAGCGGTTTGGAGAGGAAGTAGATTTTTGTCTACGAATGGTACAATACTTGAAAAGGACTGAGGCATAACATTGCCTTCTCAACCTACTTGTGAAGTCCTTACTTTCGCGAATAGTAGGAGATATATTCCCTGAATATCCAGTACAGTATATAGTGGATAGACATCACTTGACGACAGTAAGACCCTCTGTTTTTGACAATGTATTTGCAGTTTAATCAGGAAGATGTGCTCGTTGATTTGATTTTCAGCGATAATGTGCATTGGACGACGATTGAAAATTATCTATTTATAAATCAGATTTTACGCTATGGAAAGTTTTAGAGAATTTAAGGATTTGGTTGTCGACAAGTTTCCCTATCAGGTGGTGTTCTTCAGTTCTGTAGGTCATGTGTTATATGCTAATGAGGCGTTTTGCAGAGTAATGGGATATACCCGGGAAGAAACTACGCAATTATCAATCTCTGATATTAACCTTGCCGTGGCTCCAAATGTATGGTATCAGCATTGGAATAAAGTTGCTAAGCAAGGGAGCTCCGTTTTCTCAACAACACATCGCGTTAAAAATGGTCAGAGTCTCAACGTAGAGGTTTATGTGTTTAATATTTCCCACAAAACGGAAAATTTAATTTGTGGAGTTTTTAAGGATGTATCCGACTCTGAACCCATTGAGAGTTTGGCAAAGTATACAAGCTTGATGGAACTAGTGGAAGAGAGGGGACTTGCTCTACAAGACGGGCGAACATCAGTTGGCGAAAGTGTACTAAAAATATTTAATAGCGATAACAAGGATGTATTGTCTGAAATCAAATCATTGAAGAACCGGATAGAAAATAGAAATGAGTCTGTGCAAGAAGATATAGGTAGGAATGCTAATTTTAGTAATATTTTACATTGCAGTAATTCATATAAGAAAGTATTGACACAGGTAGATCAGGTCGCCGTCACAGATACTACAGTACTCATTACAGGTGAATCCGGAACAGGAAAGGAATTACTTGCAAGTGCGATACATAGCAACAGTAGAAGAAATAGCGGTCCTCTAATCAAAATCAATTGCGCTACCCTGCCGAAGGAATTGATGGAAAGTGAGCTGTTTGGGCATAAAAAGGGAGCCTTTACAGGGGCTGTGGTAGATAAGATGGGAAAGTTTGCGCTCGCAAATGGTGGGACGATTTTTTTGGATGAAATCGGGGAACTGCCTGTCGAGCTCCAGCCCAAATTGCTAAGGGTTTTACAAGAGGGGGAATTTGACGAAGTCGGGGGGACAAAGACCATCAAAGTGAATGTCCGAATTATTGCTGCAACTAATCGGGATCTGAAGGACATGATGCGGAAGGGTCTTTTTAGAGAGGATCTTTATTATCGTTTGAATGTCTTTCCGATCTACAATATTCCTCTCAGGTCCAGAAAAGAGGATATTCCTTTGCTGGCCCAGTTTTTCCTGGAAAAATATTCCGCGAAAGCGTGCAAAGACTTTAAACGGCTGTCAAGTAAGACGATAGAATACCTGATGGGCTATGATTTCCCCGGCAATATTCGGGAGTTAGAGAACCTGATCGAACGCGCGGTAATCGTCGAAAACGGTACAATCCTGGGCCCGGGCAGCTGGATGCCCAAAAAGGATGTGTTTGCCATTAAGAACGAGTTTAAGTCTTTTGAAGCAAAACAGCGGGAGTATATCATTGATGTACTGGAGTACACCAACTGGCGAATCAGCGGTCCGAATGGAGCGTCCGCTATCTTGGAAATGAATGATAAAACCCTGTTTGCAAAGATGAAGCGACTGGGAATCGAACGGCAGGTTAGCCTCAAATCTCAAAATGTTTTTGTGAATAATTAATTGCCATGCAAGGGTTTGTATTGCTTTTTCAGCTCATTTGATGATTTGAGATTAAGTTGTGGCAATCCTCTGCCTGATTTTTTAATCTATTCCGATGGATATTTTTTCTAATCGTTCCTCACGGGACAGTTAGCATAGCCTACTTGGCTGTGTCGATTCCTAGGTTTTTCAGTGATGAAAAGGATATTGACTTCTGGTTATTGCCGCGGAGACTTCTCATTGGTGGTGAAGGCGCACCCACTTTTCCAAATTAAGGTTGATACTACAGACCGGTGCGCTTAGCAGATCGCTGGAGCTTAGTGAGATTGTCTCTGCCCAGAAGTTGTTCTTTTTAAGTACTTAATGCTGTGATATTAGTAACGATCTGCACTAGTGTAATTTACCAAATTATAGAAAGTTCCTAAATATCAGAAGTTATAATTTTGCATGATGGGATTATAGTCTGAATAAACGGGATTTACGATTGCGGCATGCCTATTGTATATTTTTAAATATAAAATATCGAAGTTGTGTAACATTCAATATATGTTTTCGCAATAAGTGTTTCATCCCTGAGTAATCCCATTTAGGCAGTTTTATCGATAGAGTGAGCGCAATGGTCAGTTACTTAAATACGAAAAGAATGTTTATTCTAATTGAACTATTTTTAATTCGCCCGTCCATGAGATGGCTGTTGATTGGCTTTATGTCTGTCACCCTGATAGGGATACATGCATCAGTAATCGCGCAAGAGCGCGACATCCCGGTTGAGGTTTTTGCAGGAAATCGTGCTTTCGCACATCAGATGTATATGACCAAGTATATGGATTCAGTCAGCAAGTTTGGATATTTTGGGTATCTTCGATATCAGGCACCCTATGCCGATCGGGAGCAAAGCTCTTTCCTAGGTCAGTCATTGTTCTTTTATGATATAGTCGAAGGTGTCAGTCTTGGCGGCGGGGGCTATGTTACAAACGCTGGCTTTGTGCCACAACTCGCCGCAGCTTATGGCCGGGAACTTAAGGACCTTTATTTTTTGGCTTTTCTCTCACTTGAGCCTATCAAATCGCCAAATAGCGAACTCTTTGTGCTGATTACTTACACTCCGCCACTGAATAAAAGTGGCAGTTGGAGGTTATTTGCCCAATTGCTAGGTTCTTATAATTTTAACTACAAAAACAATCTACGATACAACTTTGCCAATCAGTATCTCCGACTAGGTTTAGGTTATAATGATTGGCAATTCGGCTTGGCTACTGATTTCATTCAGGAGCGGCCCATGGGATTGCTGCCTACAAACACAGGTTTGTTTTTAAGACGATTGCTTTAATTTCAACTCTTTTTGGTACCGCTCTCCCTGACTTAGCGCTGGATATAGTCAAATTGTTAATCCAAGCAGAAAATCTCCTTAATGATCTTGAAGGGAAAATCTTATTGGAAATGACTAGTGATGAATAAGGGTTTCATGCACAAGTCCTTGAAAGTCGGTAACTGGTTGAGTTGTGAAACCTGGCGTATTTGCCGGCGCGGTTGAAGGAAGACCGATGATGACTCTCTGAACAGAATGATGAGAGCTTCAAAAAAGCGCACCATAGTGAGGCTGGATTTTTTCCGGAACCTGCTCGTCGCCCAGCATGTCGATCATGTCGATCTCTATGTTTCGGACGATCGTTCCGACGGGTATGTCATTTAACAGCCCTTCGAAAGGGTTTTCACTGATGTCCCCTACGTATTCCATGAACATGAAAACCCAGGATACGATCATGTTCAATGGGATCAACAGTAGCATATAGCGCTCTCCAAGCTCGAGAAACTGGGGCAGCAGTCCAAAAGGAAGTAACGTCATAAATACGAAGATGAAAAGGTTAGAAGTGGTGGCATACTGACGCGGAAAAGGAGTGTTTTTAATGCGCTCACTCTTTCCCTGTTCGTCATAGAGGCTAGATATGAGATTTTGTAAAGCAACGTGCTGGAACGCATCCACACTTCCAGTCAGTCGTAGCTTGGCAAGGTGTTGAGATTGTTTATCTAAGATTTGTGTAGACAGATTCTTTTTGCCCTTCAGTGCAATCTGTTCATCAATGGGGAGATATTTTTCCATCTCTATCTCGCACGCGATTTGGGAACTTCGCAAGGTGTCGCGTTGGCGCTTGCTTGCACGATCTTCATGTTCCCAGCTTGTGCGTTGCCACATGGCATGCTTAAGGGCATACAGCCAGGCGATGTGTCTGTAAATTATGACACGGGTATCGCTAGCGTCTGCGAGACCGTTTTCAGAGACAAAAGCTCGCAATGCCGCTCCGAATGATCTGCTATTGTTGGTAATACTGCCCCATATCTTACGCGCTTCCCAGCTCCGGTCATAGGATTGATTGTTTTTGAAGCCGACAAAAAAAGCCGTGGCAGTTCCTACCAGTGAGACGGGCAACCAGGGGATGGCAACCCATTTCCAATCTAAATAGGAATAGACAAAAACAGCCATTAATCCCGTAACAAGAGAAAATAACGCCATGCGCCATGAATAGTAGTATACTATCAGGGGAGAGAGATGTCGTTTTATATACATGAGCTTGATTTAGGATTGTCGGTAAAATATTTAGAATATTCCTTTTATTCAAATTATTCAAAAATAACGCCAATCAGGTTTCCGCTATTGGTGATGTATTGATAGGATTAGATGCCTATTTCGGAGAACTCGTTCAATGATTTTGTTTTCGATTATTATCTCTATGTGTCTCAAATCAACTGCCAATTGTAAGGGGGTATAATTTCTTAAATATGAGAAAATGATTAAATGACAGCATTGGGTGTAGCCACAAATCGAGTAAAAAGTCAGAATGAAAACGAATATTGGGTTGGCATACTTATGGATTCTTGGGTTTGAACAATAGATGATAAATAGTCAAATGAACTGTCGAGCGATTCGATGGGAAATTTGGTGAAATGATATAGAATGGACAAGACACTATGAGAGCAATTATTATAGAAAAACCCGGAGATGTAAACCAATTGATTTACACTGAGATTGAAAGGCCAGCAGTTTTATCTGATGAAGTGTTGATCAAAGTGAAAGCGATCAGTATCAATCCGGTGGATATAAAAACACGAACAGGCAACGGCGTGTATGGACGAATAAGTTCTGAAAGTCCGCTTATTCTGGGATGGGACATTGCAGGTGTGATAGAAAGTGTAGGATCTGCCGTCACCAAATTCAAGTCGGGTGAGGAAGTCTTTGGGATGGTGAATTTTCCCGGCCATGGCAGGGCATATGCAGAATACGTGGCAGCACCTGAAGGCCAACTGGCCTTGAAGCCAGTAAATATTTCATTTGAAGAGGCTGCGGCAAGTACCTTGGCTGTCCTAACTGCTTGGCAAGCCTTGGTGAAAAATGCCAAGGTAAAAGCAGGTCAAAAGGTTTTGATACACGCAGCAGCAGGAGGCGTTGGCCATTTTGCGGTGCAGATTGCAAAATACCTAGGCGCTGAGGTTACAGGTACTTCGTCGTCAAAACACAGAGATTTTGTTATGAGTTTGGGTGCTGACGCACACATCGACTATCGTGATTATCGTTGGGAACGTCATCCAAACCAATTTGATCTTGTTTTGGATGCGATCGGAGGGGATAATATCCAGCGTTCCCTCGTGGTCGCCAAAGAAGGAGGGACCGTTATCAGTATACCAGCTGGCTTGGGTGAAGCAGCTCAACAGACCGCTGAGCTAAAATCCATTGATGCATACTTCTTTCTTGTGCAGTCTGATGGTGAGGATATGAAACAAATAGCCTCATTACTGGAAGCCGGCCAGTTAAAAGCATCAGTTCAGGAGGTATTCCCGTTCACCGAGATGAAACAGGCGCATTTGAAACTTGAAACTGGTCGGACTGTAGGGAAAATAGTAGTAAGTCTTTAATTGCCCAGCTTGTATGGATGCTCTCAAGATCGGGTTCTCACGCCAAGAAGGGATGATGTGGGCGTTCAAACTTTTTACATGATTTCTCTCTGGATAAATAAGGAAAACCCAAGCCAAATGATCTCTATAATTGCACTCATCCGGGTAAAAGGCAGCGCACCGCTTGAGGAGCTAAATAGCCTCTTTAGGCGGCTCATAGATGAAACCAGGAAAGAGTCAGGTTGCCAAAGATATGAGTTGCAGGAAGTTACTGATCAAGCAGGGCTTTTTATGATGATGGAAGAGTGGAAGTCAGAAGTTGCACTCGAGCTCCATAATAATTCGAAGCATTTTAATGATTTTGTGTCTTCTGCTTCGCCTTATTTTGCGGCACCGATTGAGGAATTCCCGTTTAAGAGATTAATTTAGGTACCGCGTCTTTCAATACGATTTGATCTGAGCAATAGTGCGGGAGAGGATCTTCTCATTCTTGGCAGTATGTTGAGCCTTTGATGGAAAAAAACTTGACAGTCATAGGCGGGTAAATGAGGTGACATCGATTCAGCTTCGACACTTCGTCTGTAAGAGGCAAACAGAAAGCACCAGATCGCGTCTAGTGCATATAGAAACCAAAGGCAGTGTTTAGCAAGTATAATTATGTTGAAGATAGGAATTGCTGCGGATCACGCAGGTTTTTTGGAGAAGGAATCACTCAGGGAAAAGCTGGAGACCGGTCCATACGAACTTATCGACTATGGAGCGTATGCGGTCGATCCGGAAGATGACTATCCTGATGTTGTGACCCCATTGGCAAAAGCACTTTCGGATGGTGAAATCCAAAAGGGAATAGCGATATGCGGTAGTGGGGTCGGAGTGTCTATCGCGGCAAACAAATTTAAGGGGGTTCGCGCAGCCTTGATAACGGAAGGCTATTCTGCCCGGCAGGGCGTGGAACATGACGATATGAACCTGATATGCCTCGGAGCGCGCGTGATCGGCAGCGAACTGATCTTCGAATTAACCACGACTTTTTTGGACGCCCAATTTGATAAGGAAGAACGCTTTCGCAGAAGGCTGAATAAGGTGTTAGCCTTAGAGGAGAACTCTCGGAAAGCATGACTCTCCCGTAGCGGACTTTTTGTAGATAAGGGTTATTATCTATTTCGCTCGGGTAGCTTTTTCTTTCGCTCTGCGATTTTCAAGCTCGCATTTGAATTTTTTTTTGGGTCCCAAATTCTCTTTTAGAGGTGTATATAGTTATCCTCTATTTTACCCTACACATTCAAAAGATATTTTAGTACATCGTGTGTTTTTCGAAGTGTCGATGAGGAGAAAATATAAATTCTCAAATATGAGAAATTTATAACAAAATAGAATTTTTTGATCGGGGGAAAGTATTTAAGTAGCTGGAACTCAGCGTTTCATGAGTTGGCACAGTAATCGTAATTAGATGATTGACGATCAATGGATAGCAAATCTAAGGAGGGAGACTAGGGTCTCGAATGGGCTCGCTCTTGCGTGGGATATTCAGTTGATGACGACAACTCTTGCACGTCAACAATACTTAACTGATAAGCAGATTGTGTAAGGTGCCAACGGCTGTCTATTCTCTGTACATATGGTCGCTTCTAGATATAAACATGACTAATAGTATTTAATAATATGAAGATTGACCTAGCGCTTCTTATGGAAGAAAATTTGGATCAGGTGTGGAGTCAAAGAGATGCTTTGGCTAGAATGCAGGCCATTCAAACTATATATACTAATGACAGCAATCTATATCATGTGGGACATCAAACTACAGGATATGATGCAATCAATGCGAGTGTGAGTAATGTGGTGGAAAGAATGCCTCCGGACCTCTCGTTTTTTAAACTTAAGCCCGTTGTTATCAATAATAATATTGGGCGGCTAATCTGGGGCGTAGGATCCGACTGTCAGTCAATTGTTTCCACAGGAATGGACATCGCTGTTTTTGAAGACGGGAGGATCAAATCATTATATGTGTTTTTGGATTAGTGACTTGACAGATCGAAAGAGAATCCAAATAGATTATAGCGATTTGTTATCTATTGTATTAGAGCTATTCTGTTTTTGGTCTCGGAGTGTTATAAATGGTGAAATAGATAGTGTTAAAATATCAGTTTTAATTAATAAATCATGAGAAAGTTAGTTTTTATTGTCACGGCTATCCTCTTCACTGTAGGTGTGTCTGCGCAGTCCAATGAACAGTTAGTTGGTGCAGATTTGATTGTATTCAATGCAAAGATCTCTACGGGTAGTCTGACCAAACCTGAAGCTTCTGCTTTAGCGGTGAAGAGAGGTAGAATTTACGCTGTAGGCGTTGACTCAGAGATACTTGAACTAAAGGATAACAATACCAAGCTAGTTGATGCAAATGGTAGACGCCTGATACCCGGTATCAATGATGCCCACACCCATATTCTCAATGAAAGGAGCTACAACTATAACGTAAGATGGGAAGGTGTGCCAACATTAGAGCGTGCTTTGGAGATGTTGAGCGAGCAGGCAAATCGCACTCCCGAAGGTCACTGGGTAAAGGTGATCGGAGGCTGGTCTCCATACCAATTTGAAGAAAATCGACTGCCAACCATCGAAGAAATCAAGGAGGCAGTTCCAAACCGACCGGTGATTGTACAGTATGCCTACAACCGAGCCTATTTGAATGATTTGGCAATGGAGGCTTTTGGTGTAGGCACGGATCGCTTTCCGGCTTCGCCAGAGACGATATTCGAAAAGGACAAAGATGGAAATTTTACAGGGGTAGTGCACTCCTATACTTTCACGTTCGCTTCATTGGAACTAATGGTTCCCCAGCCGTCAGAAGAAGAGCAGCTGAGTTCAATCATCAATGCCATACATGATATGAACCGCTTTGGAGTAACCACGGCCGTTGACGCGGCAAGTATTTATGGTTACCCCCATGGCCATGCGCCAATTCAGAAGCTGGCGAAGGAGAACCGTCTGAACATTCGGATGCCATTCATTGACCTCCAGTTTGGTGACACCAGCAGCCCTAGTCTTGTGGACGCAGAGATCAACGCCGTCATAAGAAAACATCCCATAAGCGAGGGAGAAAACCTGCATCCGACCCTGGCACATGGGCACGAATATGAGGGCGCAGGTGAGATCCTCAGGCTCGAAATACATGACCATGAGAATTTCGACAGACCTGCAGTGATCATCGATAAGGAGATCATGCACCGGTCTATCAAAGAGGATATTACCAAGCTTGTTGCGCATGGAATTCCCTTTCGACTACATATAAGCTACAACGAAAATATCACCCCATTCTTGGATGCCTTAGAAGCAATCAATGATAGCACGCCATTGGACGGATTAAGATGGAGCATTGAACATGCCGAAACGATCTCCCCCGAGAACATTGCCAGAGTGAAAAAGCTAGGAGGAGGTATCGTCTTGGATATGAAAATGGCCATGCACGGTGATGGATTTGTGAAGACACACGGAGAAGAAAAGGCTCTGGAAACTCCAAGATTACGACACCTGGTCGACAGTGGGATTCCACTTGCTATCAGCACGGACGCGTTCAGGGCTTCTTCCTATAACCCGTGGATTGGCATCAGCTGGATGATCACCGGAAAGTCGGTATCGGGTTCCGAAATACTTGCCAATAACAATCGGCTGACTAGGGAAGAAGCACTGAGATTAGTCACAGTCGGACCTACATGGTTTGAGAACCAGGAGAGGGAAATGGGTAAGATCATTCCTGGTGATCTTGCAGATTTTGCGCTGCTTAACAAGGATTACTTTTCCATTCCAGAGGAAGAAATAAAGACCATCTCATCTGTAATGACTGTCGTGGATGGAAGAGTGGTATTTGGTGCAGAAGACTATAGCGATTTGTCTCCGAAAATGCCGAAAACCCTTCCTGAGTGGTCGCCTTTCAACTATTTCGGAGGATATTATAATACAAATAATAGATAGTATGTTATCATCAACTTAGGCAAACCACGTAGTCGATCATCTCTTTCGATTCAAGGCTGGATTAATGACCTGAGTATTTGTTACTTGTTATTGCTTGTTGCTAAAGTGATCGGTTGTGAAAGAAGGCTAATTGGTATCAAGTCGTTGATTGAATTGTATCAACAGCTCTAATGATACCCTCCAGTGTGATAGAGTAAAATAGGCCGTATGATCCGGGTTTTTAAAAAAAGTAAATACAATTAAGATGGAGAAGGGGATAAGTGTTGTAGAAGCAGGTGTTAAAGTAATGTTTATGTTGGTTGCTTTAATAGTGTCTGGTGAATTATATGCGCAAGATTTTGAACAGTCAACACTTCGAGATGAATTTCAATTGACAGGAGATGTTGTTTTCTTTCCCCTGACGATCGTGAATGGTTATCCATTCATCTCCGGTGAGATCAACGGTGTTAAAGGTAAGCTCATGTTTGATACAGGGCATAAGGGAGCTTTATCTATTAATAATAATATTGTTCCACTCACTTCCGAAAAGGAAATAGGTGGGGGCTCCACCGGGAGCGGTCAAAAATTTAAGAGGTACACCAACGATATTGTTGATAAGGTAGTCCTATCAAACGGTCTACATTTTCAAGATCTCAGACAAATTCCAAGCGCTAATTACGATTTTTTGCAGAATGGAATTACTCCTGATTGCATAGGATATTTAGGGCATGACTTCTTCAAGGGATATATCTTCAAGATCGATTATACCAAAAGGGTGCTTACTTTTTATAAAAGCACTTCTGTTAGAGAGGAATCAAAAGATTTCTTGTCTGATGAAAAAGTGGTAGCCGAATTAGACTTTGAAACTAGAAAGCTACCCAATTTTCCAATGATTAAGGTAGACGTAAGCGACGTTGAGATGCTTGCAACGTTTGATACGGGCGGTTCTTATGGCAGTTTAGAAGTGACTGACATGGATGCTGAAAAGCTTACGAAGAAAAAGGTCCTTGTCGATTACGGGAAAGACTGTTCAGATGATAATTTGTATTCTTTGAATAAGATAAGAATGCACCCACGGCTGACTGTCAATCTTATAGGGATTTATAAAGATCCCACAGATTATAATAGTCCGGTCAGAAAAGCACGGGGGATAACAGAGGATAATGAGTTAACCTTTGCATACCGATTTCTAGCTCAGTATAAAACGGTGTGGGATTATGGGAATAGGAAAATCTATCTTTTAGAGTACTAAGCAGTGAATTAACAGTGCTTTTTCTAAACGACAAAAAGACATATTATGACTAGAATAGTTTATAGTCTCGCATTTATAATGATTTCTACTGTTTTATGTGCGCAAGAACAGGAAGAATCAGCTATTCAAAATGAGTTTCGATTGATAGGAGATAGTATTTCCTTTCCCCTCACTATTGTCAACGCTTTTCCATTCATTTCCGGAGAAGTCAATGGTGTTAAAGGGAAATTCATGTTTGACACAGGGCATAAAGGTGCATTAGCTATCAACAATAACCTTGTTTCTCTATCTTCTGAAATAGAGACAGGGAATGGCTTTGTTGCAAGTGGTCAAAAATTTGAAATTTATACCAATGATAACGTTGAAGAGGTGCTTCTGGTAAACGGATTGTATTTTGAAGATCTCAAAAAAGTTAAAAGCGCCAATTATGATTTTTTACAGGATGGCATTACCCCCGATTGTATAGGGTATATAGGGTTTGATTTTTTCAAGGGATATCTGTTCAAACTGGATTACACTAAGAGAAAACTTACTTTTTATAAAAATACACCCGGAAGAGAATTTTTAAAAGATTTTCTAGCTGGAGAAAATGTATTGACAATATTAGACTTTGAAATAAGAAATCTGCCTAACATTCCTATGATAAAAGTAAAAGTAGCTGGTGTTGAGATGTTGGGACTTTTTGATACTGGAGGTTCCTACGGACTTCTTGAGTTTACCGATAGAGATACCGAAAGGCTTACAAAGAGAAAATATCTTAAAGGATATGGAAAGGACGGCTATGACGAAGATTTATTTGTTTTGAATAATGTAGCAGTGAGCAAGAAACTAACTACTGATTTTATAGGCGTTCACAAGATTGAAGAATCCGGCCAATTTAAGAACGCTATCGGAGTATCTGAGGATAATTTAATAATCTTGGCTTATCGGTTTTTTTCAGAATATAAAACAGTATGGGATTATGAGAACAGAAAGATCTATGTTTTAGAGTACTAAACAATCTATTATCAATTAATGAAATAAGAACTTATCTATTATGAAAAGACAAGCGACAGCCGTATGGAACGGCACCATCAAAGAAGGCAAAGGCCATCTGACCTCACAAAGCGGAGCGTTAGAGCAAACGCCTTATACGTTTGTCTCCCGTTTTGAAAGCGGAAGAGGCACTAATCCTGAGGAACTTATGGCCGCAGCACATGCAGGATGTTTCACGATGAAATTGAGTGCGGATCTCACCGCTGCGGGCTACACTCCGGACGAACTGACCACTACCTCGACTATCACATTAGACAAGGGGGTGATCACAAGGTCGGATTTGGTTTTGACAGCAAAGATTGAGGGGATCACGGAAGAGGAATTTCAAAATCTGGCGAAATCCGCTGAAGGGACCTGCCCGGTAAGCAACGCTTACAAGCTGGAAATCTCAGTAAAGGCAAACTTACTATAACGTTAAGAACAAGATGGAGACGATCAAGAACATAATTATGGTATCAGCACTCGCGATTACCACTGGCCATGCTGTCGCGCAGAGCCACGACGCCGCCTCTTTTGGGAGAGAAGAATTCATCCCGGTTGGAAAGAATGTCAAACTGCACGTGACCGACCTGGGTCAGGGGAAGCCTGTGGTCTTGATTCATGGGTGGCCCCTGAGCGATGCAATGTATGAGTATCAGTACCAATATTTGGTCGACAAAGGATACAGGGTGATTGGTATTACGCTCCGTGGATTTGGCAAATCTGACAAGCCATATGGGGCCTACAACTACGATGTCTATGCGCAGGATATCAAGACGGTGCTGGACAAGTTGGAGGTTGAGGACGCCACCTTGGGAGGATTTTCGATGGGTGGAGCGATATCCATTCATTACGTGGCCAAATACAACGGCGCAAGGGTCGGTAAGCTTGCGTTATTCGGCGCAGCAGCTCCGAGTTGGACCAAGAGAGATGGCTATGATTATGGCTTTTCCAAAGAGGATGTCCAGGGCCTGATTGAGCTCAGCAAGGTCAACAGGCCATTGCTTTTGGAGAACTTTGGTAAAATATTCGGCGCAACGGAAACAGCCTTGTCTCCGGGTTTTGGCCAATGGCTAGGAGGGATAAATATCGAAGCGTCTCCGTATGCTACTACGCAAAGTTTGATCGCCCTGAGAGATACCGATCTAAGAGGTGAGCTTTCCAAGGTAAACATTCCCACGGCAATCTTTCACGGAGCCAAAGACAATATCTGTGAATATGCTTTGGCGGAGCAAATGAAAGAGGGTATTAAAGACTCTTATCTCGTGAGGTTTGAAAATAGTGGCCATGGCTTGTTTCTGGAAGAGATGGAAAAATTCAATAGGGAACTGTTGGCTTTTTTGGAAAAGTAGAGCGCGGCTGCCCGGTGTATATCCTTCCGAAGCAGCCATGCGGGAGTGAATATCAAGTTAAAAATGGTAGGTATATGAAAGGAAGCAAGTGTATTCTAATTCTTCTGTCGATAATTGGCATCAGCTCCTGCTCAGAACGCGAACCGTTCATGGACTATGTGCTGAGCTGGAGTGGGCTTTCTGATAGATTGAGTGTTGAACTTACGTACTCCGCTGAACAAGACAGTACAGTCTTCCTTTTCGGGGATCCCGGTTTTGGCGGTCAGACCGACATATTCAAGGTGATTCAAAACATCCAGTGCCAGGCGCCCGAAGTGCTTAATATAGACGAAGCCGAAAGACGAATCACGGTGTACCACAATGGGGCCAAGGAACATACGGTGACGTATGAGATAGTCGGATCTCTTCCGCTTGATAGCCCGACCACAACTTCCCAGAAGGAGCTCTTCAGGCCTGTTATCACCAAAGGAGTGATGACATTGGTAAATAAGCAGTTCGCCTTGGAAATCACTGATAAGAGCAATCCCCT
>Ga0079224_100005315_pt1 | contig 16892 bp, 12 predicted proteins | sample Stecom2015_FD_80414 | JGI IMG/M metagenome (GOLD analysis project Ga0079224, IMG submission 80414) | Agricultural soil microbial communities from Utah to study Nitrogen management - Steer compost 2015 | ecosystem: Environmental > Terrestrial > Soil > Agricultural land | place: USA: Utah... | reverse complement strand
TGCCGGCGACAGGTAGTCGAGCTCCTCCTCGCTCAGGCTCATGAACGGCGTCGCGTGCTTCCAGATGTACTGCCCGGGGATCAGGGTGACCGCGACGCCGGCGTTGCGGATCGTCGCGAGATCCGCGGGGCTCGAGCGGCTCACGTGCTCGAGCACCCAGCGGCGCTCGCCGATCGGGAAGCGCTGCGCGAGGCGCGCGATGACCGGGGCCACAAGGGCGAGCTTGTCGGAGACGATCGTGTGCACGCGCAGGTCGTAGCGGCCCGCGAGCAGGCAGAGCGCCTCGAAGTCGGCCGTCGAGTTCGCCTGCTGCGTGAAGCCTGCCCAGCTCACGTGCTGGAGGTCCTTTTGCTGGACCTTCTGCACGTTGGGGTCGCCGCCGTGGGCGATGAAAAAGCCCGAGACCCGGAACCAGGCATCGCCGATGCCGCGGCCGCGGAGGAGCGGCGACCAGTCGCGCATGACGACTTCCGCCTCCTCGATCGAGCGCCAGCGCGGGCTCACGACCATGGAAGTGCGCATGGTGAGGTCGCCGCGCTCCCACACCTCCTTGTAGGCCGCGAGCACGTCGGGCGCGCTGCCGTGCCCTTCGTAGATGCTCGTCGTGCCCATGCGGTGATAGAGCGCCATGGCCCGGGTGACGCCGTCGCGCCGCTCGTCGTAGGTGAAGCGGGGGACCGCCGGCAGCAGGTCGGGCTCGAGCAGGTTTACGTAGCTCTTCTCGACGAATACGCCCGTCGGCTCGCCGTGCGTGTCGGTCTCCATCACCGTGTTCGGCGACGTCGGGCGCGTATGGCGGTCGATCCCGTTTAGCTGCAGTGCGCGCGAGTTGAGCGCCGCATGGCAGGGTGGCTCACCCCAGTAGCCGCCGGGGCTGGGGATGTAGACCGGATGATCGGGGGCGGCGGCGTCGAGCTCGTGCCGGTTCGGCATGCGGCCCTCGGCGAGCGCCGAGGGACCGTCGAAGTAGAAAGGCGGCGTGCCCACCGGCATGGTCACGATCCACTCGCCCTTCGGCGTGGCCTGCGCGAGCGCCCGGATGCGTGCCTGTACGTCGGCGATGCTCCGCGCCTCCTCCAGCGAGGGCCGGACGAGCCGCGCGCCGATGCTGTCCATGTGCGCGTGCGTGTCGTTGAACCCGGGCAGGATCGTGCAGCCCGGGAAGTCGCGGACCGCGGTTCGCGGCCCGCGCAGCTCGAGCATGGCTTCTCGCGTCCCGGTCGCGAGGATCGCGCCGTCGGCGATGGCCACCGCCTCGGCGCGGCTGCCGGCGTCGTCCATGGTGAGGACGGCGCCGATCAGGATCTCGTCGGCGCGCTTCTTCGTCATCGCCGGCTCAACGCTTCTCGCCTACCCTGCGCACGACGTCGTCCCAGTAGCCGAAGTCGCGCTTGATGATGCGGGCAAACTCTTCCGGCGGCAGCCCCGTCGGCGTGAGCGACATGTTCGCGAGCCGCGTGGCCACCTCCGGCGTCTTCAGCACTGCCTGGATGTCGGCGAAGGCCTTGTCGACCACCGCCTTGGGCGTGCCGGCGGGAGCGAACATGCCGAACCAGCCGACGACATCGAGCTGGGTGAAGCCGAGCTCGCGGAAGCTCGGCACGCCGGGGAGCAGCTCGGAGCGCGGGCCGACGACGGCGAGCGCCCTCAGGTTGCCGGACCTGACCTGCGGCCCGGCAGTGGCGATCGTCGCGAAGCCCGAGGTGATGTGGCCGGCGACGATGTTCTGCACAAGCGGCGAGTCGCCCTTGAACGGCACGTGCGCCATGTCGAGCCCCGCGGCCTCGTTCAGCACGGCGCCGAGGAGGTGGAGCGTCTGGTTCGGCCCGCCGGAGCCGAAGGAGTGCTTGCCCGGCTCCTTCTTCACGAGCGCGATGTACTCCTGGAGCGTGTTGGCGGGCAGCTTCGGGTTGATCGAGAAAACGACCGGCGCGAGCGTCATATGCGCGACCGGCTGGAAGTCCCTGATCGGGTCGTACTGCGGCTTGGGATTGAGTGCCGGCAGGACGTTCTGGATGAGGCCGGAGTTCGTGAGCAGCAGCGTATGGCCGTCGGGCTGCGAGGTCTGCACGCGCTGCGCGCCGATCATGCCGCCGGCGCCGGGCCGGTTGTCGACGATGACCGGCTGCCCCCAGCGGGGCTGAAGTTGCGAGGCCACGAGCCGGCCGAGGGCGTCCATGGAGCCGCCGGGCGCATACGGCACGACGATGGTGACGGGTCGTTGGGGAAATTCCGTCGCCTCGGCGTGCGCCGCGGAAGCAGTGAGCAGCGCGGCGGCGGACACCAGGGTCAGGGCAGCGAAGCGGGAAAAAGCAAGGCGGGAGAGGGCTGGGCGCATCTCGTTACTCCGATGAGGTTGGAACACGCTGGCCCATTGTGGCCGCCTGCACGAAGCGGGTGCGCTCAAAAACCTGACAGCGCGTTCGAATTTGCTTATGGACGAGCCGCGGAAGAGCCGCGCGTCCCGGCACGCGTCGCGCGCCTCGTCGGCGCGCGTTGTGCGCCTCGTGTTAGTGCGCCTCGTCCCAGTTTGCGCCGACGCCGACTTCGACGACGAGCGGGACTTCCAGGCGGTGGACGTTCTGCATGAGCCCGGGGAGCTCGGCCTTCACGAGCCCGAGCTCTTCCTCCGGAACTTCGAGGACGAGCTCGTCGTGCACCTGCATGATGAGGAGCGACGCCAGCTTCTTCGCTTCGATGAAATCCTGCACGGCGACCATGGCGAGCTTGATGAGGTCCGCGGCGGTGCCCTGCATGGGGGCGTTGATGGCGGCGCGCTCGGCGGCCTGGCGGCGCACGGGGGCGCCGCTCCTGATCTCGGGGAGCCAGAGGCGCCGGCCGAAGACCGTCTCGACATAGCCCTCGCGGCGCGCGCGCTCGCGCGTCTCGTCCATGTAGCGCTTGGCGCCGGGGAAGCGGGCGAAGTAGCGATCGACGTAGGTCTGCGCGGTGCCGCGGTCGATGCCGAGGTTCTGCGCCACGCCGAAGGCCGACATGCCGTAGATCAGGCCGAAGTTGATCACCTTGGCGACGCGGCGATGGTCGGAATCGACTTGGGACAAGGGGATGGAAAAGATCTCCGCGGCGGTCGCGCGGTGGACGTCCTCGCCCTCGTCGAAGGCGCGGCGCAGGCTCGTGTCGCCGGAGAGGTGCGCCATGATGCGAAGCTCGATCTGCGAGTAGTCGGCCGAGACGATGCGCCGGCCCGGCGGCGCGATGAAGCACTCGCGGATGCGCCGGCCGGCGGGCGTGCGGATCGGGATGTTCTGCAGGTTGGGCTCGTTCGACGAGAGCCGCCCGGTGACCGCGGTGGTCTGCGAGTAGGTGGTGTGCACGCGGCCGGTGCGCGGGTTCACGCTCCTCGGCAGCTTGTCCGTGTAGGTCGACTTCAGCTTCGAGAGCGCGCGGTGCTCGAGGATGAGCTTCGGCAGCGGGTGGTCGAGCGCGAGCTCGGCGAGCACGTCCTCGTCGGTGGAGGGCTCGCCGGTGGGCGTCTTCTTTCGCACCGGCAGCTTCTGCCGCTCGAAGAGGATCTCGCGGATCTGCTTGGGCGAGCCCAGGTTGAAGGGCTGCCCGGCGGCCTCGAAGGCCTTCTGCTCGAGCGCGAGCATGTCGGCGCCGAGCGCATGGCTTTGCGCCTCGAGCTTCGCCGAGTCGAGCAGCACGCCGTTTCGCTCGATGCGAAAGAGCACCGGCAGCACCGGCTGCTCGATCTTCCCGTACACGAAGGCGAGCTTTTCGTCCGCGGCGATGCGCGCGTGCAGGATCTCGTGCAGCGCGAGCGAGCAGTCGGCCGCCTGCGCGGCGTACTGCGCCGCGCGCTGGAGCTCCACGCTCGAGAAGGCGATGCGCGAGGCGCCTTTGCCGACGACCTCTTCCGCGCCGAGCGTCTGCCAGCCGCAATGGCGGCGGGCGAGCACGCCGAGATCGCGCCGCTCGTGCACTTCGAGCACGTACGACTCGAGGATCACATCGTGCACGCAGCCGGCAAGCCGGATGCCGTGGTTCGCGAGCACGTGCATGTCGTGCTTCACGTTGTGGCCGACTTTCAGGCGCTCGGCGCTTTCCAGCCAGCCCTTCAGCTTCTCCAAAGTCTGCTTCAGGGGAAGCTGCGCAGGAGCTCCGGCGTAGTCGTGCCGGAAGGGCAGGTAGGCGGCCTCGCGGCCGTAGGCGAAGGAAAGGCCGATGAGCTCGGCGCTCATCGGGTCGCCGTCGGTGGCGTGCACGGCGAAGCCGACGAGCGGCTCGGCCTCGAGGCTCGCGATGAGCCGCTCGAGCGCCGTTTCGTCCGAGACGATGAAGAAGGGACGCTGCTCGGGGCCCTTCTTCTCTGGATTCTCGGCCTGCGCCGGACTTTTCCCCGGTGATCCCTCGACCGGCGGCGATGGGGGAGAGAGCGCTCCTCCCGCTTCGCGCTCGGCCTCCTTCAGCCAGGTCTTGAAGCCGAAGCGCTCGTAGACCGAGCGAAGGCGCACGGGGTCGGGGGCGCGCACGGCAAGGTCCTCGAGGGTGATGTCGAGGGGCACGTCGCGCTTGACGGTGAGGAGGCTGCGCGCGGTCGGGAGCCAGTCGAGCGCCTTGCGCAGGTTCTCGCCGGCCTGGCCGGAGATTTCGCCGGCGTGCGCCATCACGCCTTCGAGCGAGCCGTACTGCACGATCCACTTGCAGGCGGTCTTGGGGCCGACTTTCGCCACGCCGGGGATGTTGTCGATCTGGTCGCCGATCAGCGCGAGGTAGTCGACGATGCGCTCCGGCGGCACGCCGAACTTCTGCTTCACGCCTTCGACATCGAGCTTCTCGTTCGACATCGTGTTGACCCAGAGCGTGCGCTCGTCGACGAGCTGCGTGAGGTCCTTGTCGCCGGTGGAGATGACGGTGCGCCAGCCGCGCGCGCCCGCCTGCGCGGCGAGGGTGGCGATGACGTCGTCGGCCTCCACGCCGTCGACGACCAGCACCGGCCAGCCGATGTCCTCGACGGCCCGGCAGAGCGGCTCGACCTGCGCGGAGAGGTCGTCGGGCATCGCCGTGCGCGTGGCCTTGTAGTCGGGATAGGCCTCGTCGCGGAAGGTCTTGCCCCGGGCGTCGAAGACGCAGGCGCGGGCCTGCGCCTTATAATCGGTCGCCAGCCTGCGCAGCATGTTCAGCACGCCGTAGATCGCCCCGGTCGGCTCGCCCTTCGCGTTCCTCAGCTCGGGCAGCGCGTGGAAGGCGCGATACAGGTACGACGATCCGTCGACCAGCAACAGCAGCTTTTCAGGAGCAGTCCCCGACACGTATGGCAAACCACAAGCTAGTGAAGCCGGCCGGATTCGGCCAGGAGATCTCCCCGCGCGAGGCGTGGAAGCTGTTCGGCATTATGGCAGAGTTCTTCGAGGCGACCGAGCGGCTGAAGAACGTGCAGCCGGCGGTTTCGGTTTTCGGCAGCGCGCGCGTCAGGCCGGGCACACTTTACTACCGGCTCGCCGAGGAAACGGCGCGCCTGCTCTCCGATGCCGGCTTCGCGGTCATTTCCGGCGGCGGCCCCGGCATCATGGAGGCGACCAACAAGGGCGCCTTCGAGGGCACGGGCATCGCGGTGGGCCTCAACATCGACCTGCCGCGCGAGCAGCCTTCCAGCCGCTACCAGAACATCAGCCTTCGCTTCAAGCACTTCTTCGCGCGCAAGGTGACCTTCGCCAAGCACGCCACGGCCTTCGTCGTCTTTCCCGGCGGCTACGGCACGCTCGACGAGCTTTTCGAGGCGCTCACGCTCGTGCAGACGGGAAAGACGCGCCAGATGCCCATCATCCTCGTGCACGAGCCGTTCTGGCGCGGGCTGATCGGCTGGATGCGCGAGCGCCTGGTCGAGGAGGGCATGATCGACGGGACGGACCTCGAGCTCTTCCAGATCTGCGACGAGCCGCGCCACGTGGTGGAGAAGCTCTGCGACTTCTACGAGCAGCGAGGCGTCGAGCCCTCGCCGGCGGAGCAGGAGGTGCTCCTCAATCTCTAGCGGCGTTTGAGTAAAATCGCCGCATGAGGCGCCTGACTTTCCTGGTTTTCTCGGCGGCCGCAGCAGGCGCACTCGCACAGGACCCGCCGCCGAAGCTCGAGCCGCTGCCCGAGCCGCCCCCACCGCCGGCGCTGCCGGCCGACGAGCCGGCGGTGCGCATTCCCGTGCAGGAGGGCGACAAGGTGGAGGAAATCCGCCAGGACGGACGCGTGGTAGCGCTCAAGGTGACCCCGCCGCACGGCCAGCCGTACTTCCTGGTGGACGTCTCGGGCACCGGCGCCTGGATGCGCCGCGACTCGCTCGACGAGGCGCTCGGCGTGCCGATGTGGCCGATCAAAACCTTCGACTGACCGCCCGGGCGCTTGTCGGTCTATACCCCCGTCACCGAAGCCGAGCTTTCGCGCTGGCTCGAGCATTACTCGGTCGGCCGGCTCACCGCCCTCGAGCCGATCAAGGCCGGCATCGAGAACACCAACTACTTCGTCACCACGACCGGCGGGCGCTACGTGCTCACGCTCTTCGAGCGGCTGCCGGCGGAGGAGCTGCCCTTCTACCTCGAGCTCATGGCGCATCTTGCGCGCCACGGCATCCCGTGCCCGGCGCCGGTCGCCGACCTCGCCGACCGCTACCTGCGGGAGCTGAACGGCAAGCCCGCGGCGCTCGTGACCCGGCTCTCCGGCGCCTCGGTCGAGCGTCCGGGGGAGGGGGAGTGCGCCGAGCTCGGCCGGCTCCTTGCGCGCATGCATCTCGCCGCGCGCTCCTATCCGGGCTACCTCGAGAATCCCCGCGGCCCGCGCTGGTGGCGCTACGCCGCCGAGCGGGTGCGCCCCTTCCTCGACGCGCCGGCGATCGCGCTCCTCGAGCGCGAGCTCGCGTTCCAGGCCGCGCACCGCCTGCCCGACCTGCCGCGCGGGCCGGTGCACGCCGACCTCTTCCGCGACAACGCGCTGCTCGAGAACGGGCGCATCAGCGGCGTGATCGACTTCTACTTCGCCGGGGTCGACCGGCTGCTCTTCGACGTGGCCGTCTGCGCGAACGACTGGTGCCTCGTCGATCCGAAGTCGGACCAGCGTCTCGATCCCGGCCGCACGCGCGCGCTCCTCGCCGCCTACGACGAAGTGCGGCCCTTCACCGCGGAGGAGCGCGAGGCGTGGCCGGTGCTGCTGCGCGCGGCGGCGCTGCGCTTCTGGCTCTCGCGGCTCTACGACCTGCACCTGCCGCGGCCCGGCATGCTCGTGCACGCGCACGATCCGGAGCCCTTTCGCCGGATCCTCGCGCTGCGCATCGACGGCGATTGCCCATGGATCGACTGACATGCATGCCCGCGTCGTAGCGCCGGCCGCCGGCGCCCGCTGGCTCCTGGAGGGCTGGCGCATCTTCCGCGCCGCGCCGCTTGGCTGGGTGGCGATCGTCATGGCCTACCTCCTCATCGTGCTCGTGGCCTCCTCCATCCCCGGCCTCGGCATCGCGGCCATCGCGCTCGCCACGCCGGGGTTCTCGGTGAGCTTCATGGCCGTGTCGCGCTCGGCGAGCGCGGCGGGCACGGTGCACCTCGGGCAGCTCTTCAGCGGCTTTCGCGAGGGGCTGCGGGGGCAGCTCCTGCTCGGGCTCGTGTACTTCGCCTGCGTCGCCACGGCCATCAGCATCACGGCCTTCACGACCGGCACGGCGGTCACGGCCCCCCCTTCAGGGGATGCTCCCGAGCCCGCGCCCGGCGCGCGTTCGGCGGCAGGCCTTGCGTGGTTCCTCCTGCTCTATGTGCCGACCATGATGGCGTTCTGGTTCGCGCCCGTCCTCGCCGCCTGGCATTCGATCGGCGTGGCGAAGTCGCTCTTCTTCAGCTTCATGGCCTGCCTCATGAACTGGCGGGCGTTCCTCGCCTATGGCGCGGTGCTCGGCCTCCTCGTCTTCGCCATGTCGCTCGCGGCGAGCTTCCTCGCGAGCCTGCTCTTCCCCGGGATGGACGCCACGCGGCTCGTGCTGCCGATCCTCGTCGTCGTGTATCCGTCCGTGCTCGCGAGCTACTACGCGAGCTATCGGGACGTCTTCGCCGCGCCTTCGCCGCAGCCATGACCGCGCCGCAGCGGGTGCGGGAAATCCCGTACAACTACACGTCCTTTTCCGACCGCGAGATCGTGCAGCGCCTGCTCGGCGAGGCGGGCTGGACGCTCGTCTCGGAGCTGCGCGACGAGCGCGTCACGGGCCGCTCGGCGCGGATGCTCTACGAGGTGCTGGGCGAGATCTGGGCGATCGAGCGCAACCCGTACCTGGAGAACGAGCTTCTCGCGCACCCCAGGGCGCGCTCGGAAATGCTCGCCGGCATGCGCCGGCGCCTGGCGGAGATCGAGGCGCGCCGCGCCGCGAACGACAAGGTGGCGCGGCTGCTCGCGCTCGCGCGCGAGGCGGTCGATCGCTTCGAGCGCGCGTTCGCCGAGACGCGCACCCTGCGCGCCCGGGTCACGAGGCGCCTTCGCCGCGTCACCCGGCGCGACAACGTCGCGTTCGACGGCTTCGCGCGCGTCGCCCACGTCACCGACGCCACCGACTGGCGCGTCGAGGTGCCCTTCGTCGTCGTCAGCCCGGACACCGAAGAGGAGGTGCTGCACGTCGTGCGCGAGCTGACCGCACTGGGGCTCACCATCATCCCGCGCGGCGGCGGCACCGGCTACACGGGCGGGGCCGTTCCGCTCACGCGCAATGCCGCGGTCGTGAACACCGAGAAGCTCGAGGCGCTCGGGCCGGTGGAGATGGCGCGCCTTCCGGGCGTCGCGCACGAGGTGCCCACCATCCGCGCGGGCGCCGGCGTGGTCACCCGCCGGGTCATGGAAGCGGCCGAGGCGGCGGGGCTCGTCTTCGCCGTCGATCCCACCTCGGCCGACGCCTCCTGCATCGGCGGCAATGTCGCCATGAACGCGGGCGGCAAGAAGGCGGTGCTCTGGGGCACCGCGCTCGACAACCTCGTGTCCTGGACGATGGTGACGCCGCAGGGCGAGTGGCTCGAGGTCCACCGGCTCGACCACAACCTCGGCAAGATCCACGATGCGGCGAGCGCGCGGTTCTCTCTCAAGTATTTCGATTCCCGGAAGCGGCCGTTGCGCGAAGCGACCATCGAGATCCCCGGCGCGCGCTTTCGCAAGGCGGGGCTCGGCAAGGACGTGACGGACAAGTTTCTCGCCGGGCTGCCCGGCGTGCAGAAGGAAGGAACCGACGGCATCATCGTCTCGGCGCGCTTCATCCTGCACCGCATGCCGGCGCACACGCGCACCGTGTGCCTCGAGTTCTTCGGCCGTGCGCGCGACGCCGTGCCGGCCATCGTCGAGATCCTCCAGTGGGTGCGCGGCAGGCCGGGGGTATCCCTCGCCGGCCTCGAGCACCTCGACCGGCGCTACGTGAAGGCGGTGGGCTACGCCACCAAGTCGCGCCGCAGCGCGTCGCCGGTCATGGTGCTGATCGGGGACCTCGTCGGCGACAACGTCGACGAGGTGGCGGCGGCCGCCTCCGCGGTGGTGCGCCTCGCCAACGCCCGCGGCGGCGAGGGCTTCGTCGCCGTCTCGGCCGAGGCACGCCGGCGCTTCTGGCTCGACCGCGCGCGCACCGCGGCGATCGCCCGGCACACCAACGCCTTCAAGATCAACGAGGACGTCGTCATTCCGCTCGAGCGCCTCGGCGACTACACCGACGCCATCGAGCGCATCAACATCGAGTTCTCGATCGCCAACAAGCTCGAGCTCCTCGACGCGCTGGAGGCCTATCTCGCGGGCGAGCTGCCCGTGCGCGCTTCCGACGAGGGGCTCGCGCCGGCCGAGGTGCTCGGCGATCGCCCGGCGCAGGCCCTCGAGCTCGTGCGCGCGGTCCGGCGCCGCTGGCAGCACTACGCCGATCGCCTGGAGGAGGCGTTCGCCGAGCTGCAGTCGCACGCCACGCGCCTTTCCTGGAAGACGGAGCTTCGCGCGCCGCTTCGCGACCTCTTCTCCGGCGCCGCCTTCCAGGGCGTGCTCGAGGGGATCGACGCGGTGCACCAGCGGGTGCTCCGCGGGCGCGTGTTCGTCGCCCTGCACATGCACGCAGGCGACGGCAACGTGCACACCAACATTCCCGTCAACTCCGACGACTACGCGATGCTGCAGCGGGCGACGCAGGCGGTGGCGCGCATCATGGGCATCGCGCGCGAGCTGGGCGGGGTCATCTCCGGCGAGCACGGCATCGGCATCACGAAGCTCGAGTTCCTGACGGCCGAGGAGAAGGCGGCGTTCCGGGCCTACAAGGCCGAGGTCGATCCCGAGGGCCGCTTCAACGCCGGCAAGCTCCTCGAGGGCGCCGACCTTCGCCGCGCCTACACGCCGAGCTTCTCGCTCATCGGCGCCGAGTCCATCCTCCTCGACGAGAGCGCGCTCGGCGGCATCACGCACGCCATCAAGGACTGCCTGCGCTGCGGCAAGTGCAAGCCCGTGTGCGCGACGCACGTGCCGCGCGCGAACCTGCTCTACTCGCCGCGCAACAAGATCCTCGCCGCATCGCTCCTCATCGAGGCGATCCTCTACGAGGAGCAGACGCGCCGCGGCGCCTCGCTCGCGCACTACGACGCCTTCGGCGACGTCGCCGACCACTGCACCGTGTGCCACAAGTGCGAGAGCCCCTGCCCGGTGGACATCGACTTCGGCGACGTCTCGATCGCCATGCGCAACCTCCTGCGCCGGACGGGCCGGCGCCGGCGCAATCCCGGCACGGCGCTGTCGATGTTCTTCCTCAACGCCACCGACCCGCGGACCATCAAGCTTGCGCGCAAGATGATGATCGAATGGGGGTATGGCGCCCAGCGCTTCGCCTACTCCCTTGGCAAATACTTCTCGAAGAAGCAGACGGCGAGACCGCCGGCAACGACCGGGCGGCCGCCGCTACGCGCGCAGGTGGTGCACTTCGTCAACAAGCCGATGCCCGGCAGGCTGCCCAAGCGCACGGCGCGCGCGCTCCTCGACATCGAGGACCCGAAGATCGTGCCGATCGTGCGCGATCCGGCGAAGGTGGGCGAGGAGTCCGAGGCGGTGTTCTACTTTCCCGGCTGCGGCTCCGAGCGCCTGTTCTCGCAGGTGGGCCTTGCCACCATGGCGATGCTCTACGAGGTGGGGGCCCAATGCGTGCTGCCCCCGGGCTACCTCTGCTGCGGCTATCCGCAGGCGGCCGCGGGCGACGCGGAGAAGGGCGAGCGCATCACGCTGCAGAACCGGGTGCTCTTCCACCGGCTCGCCACGACGCTCAACTACCTCGACATCCGCACCGTCATCGTCTCGTGCGGCACCTGCCTCGACCAGCTCGAGGGCTACCGGTTCGACCGCATCTTCCCGGGTGCGCGGCTTCTCGACATCCACGAGTACCTGCTCGAGAAGGGCGTGAAGCTCGGCGATGCCGACGGGGAGCTCCGCGGCGTGCGCTACGTCTACCACGACCCCTGCCACACGCCGATCAAGACCGCGCGGCCGCTCGACGTGGTGAACGGGCTCGTCGGGGGCGAGGTGCGCCTGACCGAGCGCTGCTGCGGCGAGTCCGGAACGCTCGCCATCTCGCGGCCCGACGTCTCCACCCAGGTGCGCTTCAGCAAGGAGGAGAGCCTGCGAAGGAGCGTCGCCGCCGCCGGGGGCGCGCCGGTCAAGGTCCTGACCTCCTGCCCGTCGTGCCTCCAGGGGCTTTCGCGCTTCTCGGATGACACGGGGGCGGAGGCCGACTATATTGTGGTCGAGATGGCTCGCCGGCTGCTCGGCGAGGACTGGATGCCGGCCTTCGTGCGCAAGGCGAACGCCGGCGGGATAGAACGAGTACTCCTGTGAAGATGACGCTCCCCGAGGTCTCGCCGTCCGCGGCGCCGGAATTCGCCGACGCGGAAGGCTGCAAGGCGTGGCTCGAGCACGTCCCGCTCGCCAACGTCGCCGCCGCGCAGGCCATGCTGCTCCTGCAGGTGGAGGAGTTCAACCGCTTCGCCTGCCCGGCTTCGACGCGGCTCGCCGTCATGGAGAGCCTGCGCGAGGCGGTCCACTTCGTGCAGATCGAGCAGGCCAAGCGCTTCTCGAACCGCGCGCTGCCCATGGCCGACGCCGAGCGCACCGTCTTCGAGGACACCGACGATCTCTGGGAAGCCATGCGCGTGGGCTACCTGCACTGCGTCGACGCGGCCGCGCGCGGCGAGGCGGCGATGCGCTCGCAGGCCGGGCTCGTGTGCCAGCGCGCGCTCGCGTACTCGGGCCTGAAGATGTTCCACCACTTCCGCGCCTACCGCGAGGTCCCGGCGGCGGACTGGGGCGGCCTGCACCTCGTGTACCGCATCGCCGAGAAGCTCAAGGTCGTGCACGAGCCGGTCAAGGACTTCCTCAACCGCGACGTGCAGGACACCTCTCCGCACATCGCGTATGCCCGCGCGGTGCTCATGGCGCTCAGCAACCCGAACGAGCTCAACCAGCGGCAGCTCACGTTCGTCGCCTACCTGCTCGAGCGCTGGGCGAGCAAGCTCGACATCCTGGGCGCGCCCGTGGAGGAAGACCTCGGCGTGCCGCCGCTCGTGGCCGACATCGCGGGCGAGCGCTGCCCCGAGCGCGTCGAGCCGGGCACCGCCACCCGGCTCGTCGAGCCGCGCTATCTCGATACGGCGAAGCTTGCGAAGAGCCTGCGCAACCGCGTGGGGCTGCTGCGCAAGGGCGAGTCGCCCGCCAAGCTCGCGCTCGGCGAGGACTGCGTGCAGCCCACCTGCGAGCAGCTCCTCGTCTTTCTCTACCGGCAGTGGTGCCAGCCCAAGACGGCCCGGGCCGTGGTGCGGCGGCGGACCGTCACCGAGGCGGAGGCCTGCGGCGAGCTCCCGGCCATCCACTACTACCTCTCGGGCCGGGCGTTCCGGCAGCCGGGCGAGCAGAAGGAGCTCAGCCAGAAGCAGCGCGAGGAGATCGCCACCTTCGGCCGGGTGAGCACCCGCGAGGAAGACGACTACAGCGAGATGCAGGGCTACGTGCTCGAGCGCTGGCACATCGAGGACGAGAGCGCACAGGGCATCCGCATCGTGCGCCGGGCGGCCGACCCGGGCCGGCGCCTCCTGCACGGGCAGCTCTTCGCCGTGCGCCCCACGGACGCCAAGAGCTTCATCCTCGGGCAGGTGCGCTGGCTCATGGCCGGCGGCAACGGCGACCTGCATGCCGGCGTGAAGGTGCTGCCGGGGCTTCCGGCGCCGGCGGCGGCGCGCCAGACCGGCCTCAACGTGCAGGTGGATCAGTTCGTGCCCATCCTCACGCTCGGCGCCGTGCAGGCGCTCGGCTCGGCGCCGACGCTCGTGCTGCCGGTCGGCTGGTACAAGCCCGGCCGCATCATCGACCTGCACACGACGGCCGCCACGCGCGTGCGCCTCACCGAGCTCGTCGAGCGCGGCATGGACTTCGAGCGCGTCGCCTACGAGGCCGCCACCTAAGCCATGGAGCCCGGCACCGGCCCTGCGCCTACCGAGATCCGCCTGCACCAGAAGTCGAAGGTGCTCGAGATCGCGTTCTCCGACGGCAAGACGTTCCGGCTGCCCTACGAGTTCCTGCGCGTCTATTCGCCCTCGGCGGAGGTCCGCGGCCATGGCCCGGGCCAGGAGGTGCTGCAGGCCGGCAAGCGCGAGGTCGCCATCCTCTCGATGGAGCCCGTCGGCTCCTACGCCGTGCAGCCCACCTTCTCCGACGGGCACGCCACCGGCATCTACTCCTGGGAGTACCTCTACTTCCTCGGCGAGAACCAGGAGCGCCTCTGGAACGAGTACCTGGCGCGGCTCGACGCCGCCGGCGCCAGCCGTGACGCCGCCCAGCCGTGACGCGTGACGTGAACGAGCAAACGGATTTCGGCTTCCAGCGCATCGCCGCGGGCGAGAAGCGCGCCCGCGTCGGGGCCGTGTTCGACCGGGTGGCCGACCGCTACGACCTCATGAACGACCTCATGTCGCTCGGGCTGCACCGGCTGTGGAAGCGCTTCGCCATCGACGTGGCGCGGCCGCGGCCGGGCGAGCGCATCCTCGACGTAGCCTCCGGCAGCGGCGATCTCGCGCTGGCCCTCGCGCGGCGAGTGAAGCCGGGCGGCGCCGTGTGGATGTGCGACGTGAACTTCCGCATGCTCTCGCGCGGGCGCGACCGCCTCGCCGACGAAGGCGAGCTCGCCCCCGCGGTGCAGTGCGACGGCGAGCGCCTGCCGTTTCCCGAGCATGCCTTCGACTGCGTGACCGTCGGCTTCGGGCTTCGCAACATGACGCGCAAGGCCGCCGCCATTGCCGAGATGACCCGCTGCCTCAAGCCGGGCGGGCGGCTGGTGGTGCTGGAGTTCTCGAAGGTCTGGAAGCCGCTCGAGGGCGCCTACGACGCCTACTCGTTCAAGGTGCTGCCCTGGCTCGGCGAGCGCGTGGCGGGCGACGCCGCAGCCTACCGCTACCTCGCCGAGTCCATCCGCATGCATCCCGACCAGCCGACGCTCGCCGCGATGATGACCGGCGCCGGGCTCGAGCGGGTCGAGTACTTCAATCTCGCCGCCGGCGTGGTCGCGGTCCACCGCGGCTACCGGCTTTGATAGCATTCCCCGCCTGGAGGGATTACCCATGCGCAAGATCCTGATCGCCCTATTCGCCCTGACGTTCACCGGCTTCATGGTGGCCGAGGACGCCGAGGCCCGCCGCTTCGGCGGCGCCCGCTCGCTCGGCGTGCAGCGCAACGTCACCCCGCCGCCCACGCGCCCGGCGCAGCAGCAGGCGGCGCCCGCGGGCCAGCAGCAGCAGGCGGCACCTGCGGGTCAGGCGGCCGGTGCGGCCGGCAAGGCGCCGGCGGGCAGCCGTTGGGCGCCGGTCATCGGCGGCCTCGCCCTCGGCGGGCTTCTCGGCTGGCTCTTCGCCGGCAACGGCCTCGGCGGCGTCCTGTTGCTTGCGCTGCTCGCGTTCGGCGCCGTCATGCTCTTCCGGGCCATGGCCCGTCGGGCGCCGGGCGCCGCACGGGTCGCCTATGCGGGTGGAATTCGAGAGCCCCTGCGAGACGGGATCCGGGAGCCGGCCGCCATGCCGGGCGGCGGATCGCTGCCGGCGGGCTTCGACGCGGAAGGCTTCCTCCGCGCTGCCAAGGTGAACTTCGCCAAGCTCCAGCTCGCCAACGACGCGGCGGACCTCGATGTGATCCGCGAGTTCACCACCGAAGAGATGTTTGCGGCGCTGAGCCCCGAGATCGTGGCCCGCGGCGGCACGGCGCAGCAGACCGACGTGAGCGAGCTCCAGGCGGAGCTCCTCGAGGTCGCCACCGAAGGCCCCCAGCACTGGGCGAGCGTGCGCTTCTCCGGCTTCGTGCGCGAGACGCCGCAGGGCGAGCCCGTGCCTTTCGGCGAGATCTGGCACCTCGTCAAGCCGCGCGACGGCTCGAGCGGCTGGCTGCTCGCCGGCATCCAGCAGCCGCACTGAGGCCTCCCTTCAAACCGCAGGCGCCGCTCGCCGCGGCGCTCAATCACGTCCTCGACGGGCAGGCGTGGGCGCGCGAGCGGCTCGCGCCCTTCGCCGGGCAGACGCTCGAGCTGCGCGCTCCGCCGTGGCCGGCCCTGCGCCTCACGGTGCAGGCCGACGGCCGCGTGGAGGCGGCGGGCGAAGACGAAGCGCCTTCGCTCGTCGTCACGGCGAAGCCCGAGGCGCCGGCGGCGCTGCTGCGCGGCGAGGAGCACCTGCTGAGGGCGATCGAGGTCTCCGGCGACTCGCGCTTCGCCGACGCGGTCCTCCACCTCGTGCGGCACCTGCGCTGGGACTTCGAGGACGACCTCGCGCGCCTGGTCGGCGACATCGCCGCCTACCGGATCGCCGAGGGGCTGCGCGGGCTCTTCGCCTGGCAGCGCGACACGGCGCGGCGGCTCGCCGAGTCGGCCACCGCCTACGTCGCCGACGAGCGCGGCCTCGTCGTGCGCCGCGCCGAGCACGAGCACTTCGCCGTCGAAGTGGCGCGCCTGCGCGATGCGGTCGAGCGCCTCGAGCAGAGGGTGCGCCTGCTTGGCCCCGCTGCCTAGGCTGCTCAGGATCCTGAGCGTCGGGCTGCGGCAGGGCCTGTACGAGCTCGCCCCGCGGGGCAAGGGGTTCTGGCCGCGCCTCGTGCCCTTCGCCGGGCTTCTCTTCGGCGCGGACGTGCGCTCGCCGCGCGGCAAGCGCCTGCGCGAGGCGCTCGAAGAGCTCGGGCCGATCTTCGTCAAGTTCGGGCAGCTCCTCTCGACGCGCCGCGACCTCGTGCCGCTCGACATCGCCGACGAGCTCGCCCGGCTGCAGGACCGCGTGCCCCCGTTTCCGTCCGCGCTCGCCGTGGCCGAGATCGAGCGCTCGCTGGGGTGCTCCATCGCCGAGACGTTCCGCACGTTCGACGAGACGCCGGTCGCGAGCGCCTCGATCGCCCAGGTGCACCTCGCGACGCTGCACGACGGGCGCGAGGTCGCGGTCAAGGTGCTGCGGCCCGGCGTGGAGGGCGAGATCGCGGAGGACGTGGCGCTCCTTCGCACCGCCGCGGCGGCGGCCGAGCGGCTCTCGCCCGAGGCGCGGCGGCTGAAGCCGCGCGAGGTGGTGGCCGAGTTCGAGCGCCACCTCGAGGAGGAGCTCGACCTCCTGCGCGAGGCGGCCAACGCGAGCCAGCTGCGGCGCAATTTCACGGGCTCCGAGCTTCTTCGCGTGCCGGAAGTGCACTGGGAGCTCTGCAACACGCGCGTCATGGTCATGGAGCGCATGACCGGGATCCCGATCTCGCAGCTCGATCGCATCCGCGAGACGGGCATCGACGTGAAGGCCCTGGCGCGCGCCGGCGTGGAGATCTTCTTCACGCAGGTGTTCCGCGACGGCTTCTTCCACGCCGACATGCACCCGGGCAACATCCTCGTGGAGCCGGTCGTCGAGGGGCCG
>Ga0079224_100005313_pt1 | contig 16894 bp, 17 predicted proteins | sample Stecom2015_FD_80414 | JGI IMG/M metagenome (GOLD analysis project Ga0079224, IMG submission 80414) | Agricultural soil microbial communities from Utah to study Nitrogen management - Steer compost 2015 | ecosystem: Environmental > Terrestrial > Soil > Agricultural land | place: USA: Utah... | reverse complement strand
GGATCGGCGGCGAGCTTGGCGCAGATTGCGTGAACCTTGAGCGCGGTGCGCTTGGGCAGGTTAAGAAACGCGGCGAGCGCCTCGTCGGAGTATTCCGGGTCGTAGGCGGGCACTTTTCAGCGGCAATGCGTTTCGATCAAGGCGCGAACCTCGTCGTGAGTGTAGCCCTTGCCTGCCTTAACCGCATCAATGCGCCGCGCCATCTCTTTGCGCCAGGCGACGGTGCCCGGGCGGGGCTCGCTGGCGCGCAACTCCAAGCTGGCCAGATGACGCTGCAAGGCGCGTCGCTGACGGGGAGTCATGCCGGCGATGGAGGCCTTGATTTCCAGAATGCTCATGCGGGCAGGTAAGCCGAGTCGGGGCCGGTCGTCAACGACCGGCCCCGAAGACAATCAGAGGGTCTCCAGGGCGAAGGTCTTGTGGGTAAGGCGGGCGGCCTCGTCGGCTTTGTCCTGCTCGATGATGATCGAGATTTTGATCTCGGAGGTGCTGATGAGCTTGATGTTGATGCCGGCCTCGGCGAGCGTGGCAAAGAGGTCGGCCGCGACGCCGGTGTGGGTCTTCATGCCGACGCCGACCACGGAAAGTTTGGCGATCTTCTCGTGGATGGCGACCTGGCCGCCGCCGATCTCGTCGAGCACGGGTTCGAGGGCCTTCTGGGCGCGCTTGGTGTCGGCCTGCGGCACGGTGAAGGTGAGGTTGGCGATGCCGTTGCGACCGACGTTTTGCACGATCATGTCCACGATGATGCCGGCGTCGGCGAGCGTGCGGAAGACCTTCGCGGCCGAACCGGGCTTGTCGAGGATGTTGCTGACGATGACCTTGGCCTGGTCCTTATCGACGGCGACGCCGCGGACGACGACTTTTTCCATGTAGGCGACTTCTTGTTTCACGATGGTTCCTGGGTTGTAGTTGAACGATGAGCGGACTTCGAAAACGACGCCATACTTGCTGGCGAACTCGACCGAGCGGGACTGCATGACTTTGGAGCCGGAGGAGGCCAGCTCGAGCATTTCGTCGTAGGAGATTTCGGAGAGTTTTTTGGCGTCCTTCACGACGCGCGGGTCGGCGGTATAGACGCCGTCCACGTCGGTGTAGATCTCGCACTTGTCGGCCTGGGTGGCGGCGGCGAGGGCGATGGCGGTGAGGTCGGATCCGCCGCGGCCGAGGGTGGTGATGTGGCCGTCGGGGTTGATGCCCTGGAAGCCGGCGACGATGACGACCTTGCCGGCCTCGAGGTCCTTCACGATGGGCGAGGCGTCGATGGTGGTGATCTTGGCCTTGGTGTGCAGGGTGTCGGTCATGATGCCGGCCTGGCCTCCGGTGTAGGAGACGGCGGGCAGGCCGAGCGCGTGCAGGGACATGGCGACGAGGGCGATGGTTTCCTGTTCGCCGACGGCGAGCAGCATGTCCATCTCGCGTTCGCTGGGGTGATCGCTGATGGATTTGGCGCGGGCGATGAGGTCGTTGGTCACGCCGGCGCGGGCGGACACGACGACGACGACTTGGTTGCCGTGATCGACGGTGAACTTGATGCGTTCGGCGACCTTTTTGATGCGTTCGACGTCACCGACTGAGGTGCCGCCATATTTTTGGACGATGCGGGACATGGAGGGAAATGGGGAGGTGATTCGGAGTTTTAACGCAGAGGCGCGAAGACGCAGAGGTCGCAAAGATTCGGAGTTGGCGGGGTGGCTGTCGGCTTTGCGTTGGAAAATCAGAAGTCGGCGATGCGGAGGAGGACGGGGTCGGCGAGCACGCAGTTGAGGCGCTTGAGGCGGGCGACGGTGGCGCGGATGGCCTTTTCGTTGCTCTCGTGGGTGGAAAGGATGAGCGAGGCGGCACCGGGGGTTTCGCCGGGGCGCTGGAGGACACTGGCGATGCTGACGTCGAGCTTGGCGGTGAGGCCGGAGATTTGCGCGAGCACGCCGGCCTGATCCTTGACCTCCAGGCGCAGGTAATAGCGCGAGCGCAGGTTCTCGGGTTTGGCGAGCGGGAGCTTTGGCAGGATGACTTCGGGCAACGGGGCGTTGCCGCGGGAGATGAGCGTGGCGGCGTCGGCGATGTCGCTGATGACGGCGCTGGCGGTGGCGTCCTGACCGGCGCCGCGACCGATGTAGATGGTCTCGCCGACGACGTCGCCGGTGACGGCCACGCCGTTGTAAACCTCATGCACGTTGGCCAGCACGAGCGCTTTGGGCAGGAGCGCGGGATAGACGCTGACGGAGAGTTCGCCTGTCTTGAAGTCGCGCAGGATGACGGCGATGAGCTTGATGGAGTAGCCGTTGTCGCGGGCGTATTGGAGGTCGGTCTGGGTAAGCTGGGTGATGCCCTCGACGGTCATGTGCCTGGTCGAGACCCAGGTGCCGTGCGCGAGGTAGGCGAGGATGGAGGCCTTGTGCGCGGTGTCCCAGCCCTCGACGTCGAGGGATTCGTCGGCCTCGGCGTAACCGAGGGCCTTGGCCTCGGCGAGGATCTGCGGGTAGGACAAGCCTTCGCGATCCATGCGGGTGAGGATGTAATTGCAGGTGCCGTTGAGGATGCCGTAGATGCGCTTAAAGCGGTTGGCAACGAGGCCTTCGCGCAGGGATTTTATTATCGGAATGCCGCCGGCGACGGAGGCTTCGAAAAAGAAGTGTCCGCCGTGTTTGCGGGCGGTCGCGAAGAGTTCGGGACCGTGGTCGCAGATGAGCGCCTTGTTGGCGGAGACGACGGTCTTGCCGGCGCGCAGGGCGGCAAGGGTGACCTCCCGGGCGAGCGTGGTGCCGCCGATGAGTTCGCAGACGATCTGGATGGAGGGATCGGTGGCGATGGAGAGCGGGTCGGTGGTGAGCTTGGACGCGGGGAGCTTGACGGCGCGGGTTTTCTTGAGGTCGCGGACCGAGGCGCGGGCGAGCACAAGGCGAGCTCCGAGGCGGGACTCGAGGTCGGCGCGGGCGCGCTGAATGTGTTTCCACACGCCTTGGCCGACGGTGCCGAGGCCGCAGATGCCGATGTTGATGACCGGGAGAGTGGAGGACGTGGACTTGCTCATGAACGTGAATCGGAGGCCGCCGGTGCGGCGGGTTTTTTCGTGAAGCGGTGCTCGGTGCCGTTGAGCAGCCGCTTGATGTTGGCGCGGTGCAGGAAGATAACGAAGGCGCTAATGATGATCGCCAGAACCAGCACCGGCAGCGGACGTCCGGTGAGCCAGGCCGCCAGCGGGACGGCCACGGCGGCGACGATCGAGGCGAGCGAGACGATGCGCGAGGCGAAGAAGGCGACCAGCCAGGCGGCCAGACCGATGAGGGTGACCAGCGGCATCAATACGACGAGGCCGCCGGCGGAGGTGGCGACGCCCTTGCCACCTTTGAAGCGGGTGAAGCAGGAGAAGCTATGTCCGATGACGGCACCGGCGAGGCCGGCGAGTTGCATCTCCGTGATGTGTTCGCAGGCGATAAAAAAGAGCGGCCAGCCGGCGGCGGCGGCTCCCTTGATGGCGTCGCAAAGAAAGGCGAAATTGCCGGCGCGCTTGCCGCGCTTGCCGAATTTTTCGCCGAGGACGCGTTTAACGTTGGTCGCGCCGGGGCTCTTGCTGCCGTGCTCGAAGATGTTGATCCCGTGCGCGCGCGCCACGAGGTAGCCGAAGGGCAATGCGCCCAACAGATAACCGACGGCGGCGGCGACAAGGAGCGGGATCAACATGGGTCGGAAAGGTAGGAGCGAGCTTGCTCGCGATCAGTGCTATACTGGCGAAGCGCGGAAATTGCCTGCAAGCAGGCTCCTACATGGGAATGCCTCAGAGCCGGACGAACTTGGCCTGCTTGATGGCGGGGTTGTTCTTGATTTCCTCGCGGGCGGCGGCGCTGGGCTCGTGATCGACACGGACGACCATGTAGGCGGTGCCGCCGGGCGTGAGGCGCGAGAGCGACATGTCGGCGATGTTGACGCCGTCCTTGCCGAGCAGGGTGCCGATGAGGCCGACCATGCCGGGCTGGTCGTTGTTCTCGAGAACGAGAAGATCGCCCTCGGCGGCGACCTCGACCTCGCGGCCGTTGATGCCGACGATGCGGGGTTCGTTGGTCTTGCCGGTGAAGGTGCCCTCGGCGGAGAAGATTTCTCCGGAGCCGGTGACGGCCTCGACCTTCATGAGCTCGGTGTAGTCGCACTCGCTGTTGCTCTTGACCACATCGACCTGCACGCCGAGGCGCTGGAAGGCGTGGGGGGCGTTGACGAGGTTGACCTCGTCGCCACTGATGCGACGCAGGAAGCCGAACTGGATCGAGCGGGTGATGGCGTTGGCGTCGAGATCGACGATCTTGCCGAAGTAGGAGATGCGCAGGGTGGCGATCTGCTTGGGCGCGACCTGCTGGACGAGGGTGCCGAGCTTTTGACCGAGGTCGAGGTAGGGGCCGAGAACCTTGGCGGTGGCGGCGTCCATGGAGGGCATGTTGACGGCGTTGCGCACGGCGCCGGTGTTGAGGAGGTCGGCGATCTGCTCGGCGACTTCGATGCCGACGGACTCCTGGGCCTCGGCGGTGGAGGCGCCGAGGTGGGGCGTGAGCACGACGTTGGGCAGGGTGCGGAACTCGCTGTCCTTGGCGAGGGGCTCGTCCTCGAAGACGTCGAGACCGGCGGCGGCGACGTGACCGCTCTTGAGGGCGGCGAGGAGGGCGGTTTCCTTGATGATGCCGCCGCGGGCGCAGTTGAAGAGACGGACGCCTTTCTTGCACTTCGCGAGGGCGGCCTCGTCGATCATGTATTTGGTGTCATCGGTCAGCGGCATGTGAACCGTGATGTAGTCGGCCTGCACGAGGAGTTCGTCGAGACTGACGCCCTCGACGTTCATGGCCTTGGCGCGGCTGGGGGCGAGGTAGGGATCGTAGGCGACGACCTTCATGCCGAAGGCGATGGCGCGCTTGGCGACTTCGCCGCCGATGCGACCCATGCCGACGACGCCGAGGGTTTTGCCGTTGATTTCGTAACCGCCGAGGGTCTTGCGATCCCAACGTCCGGCCTGCATGGAGGCGGCGGCCTGGGCGACCGGACGGGCGCCGCAAAGGATGTGCGTAAAGGTGAGCTCGGCGGTGGCGATGGTGTTGCCCGAGGGGGTGTTCATCACGACGACACCGCGCTCGGTGGCGGCCTCGACATCGACATTGTCCACGCCGACGCCGGCGCGGCCAACGACCTTGAGCAGCGGCGCGGCGGTCAGCACCTCCTTGGTGATCTTGGTCTCGGAACGCACGGCGATGGCGTGCACGTCTTTGACCAGCTCCAGAACCTGTTCAGGGGAAGAGCCGTAGGCCTCGACCACTTCAAAGCCCGCCTGCTGACGCAGAAAGGCGACTCCCTTGGGTGAGATCTTGTCGGCTACTAGGATTTTCATGTCGGAAAAAATAGCCGCCCAGCGAACAACACCGGCCAAGCCCAAGCAAGGAAAAGCTGTTGACTCGCCAGCGCCGCCGGCTCGCGCCATTCCGATTGCCATGCCGACCGAGCGCATCGCCCGCCAATTCGCCTTCATCATCGAGGCCGACCGCCTGAAGGAGGTCTTTCGCCAAACCCTGCTCACCCGAAGCCGCCGCCCCGAAAACGACGCCGAGCACTCCTGGCACATCTGCCTGATGACACTGGTTTTGGCCGAGCACAGCAACACGCCGATCAATGTGCTGCGCGTCCTCAAGATGCTCGTCATACACGACTTGGTTGAAATCGATGCCGGCGACACCTATGCCTACGACACGGTTGGCATGGCCGACCAACACGAGCGCGAATGCCGGGCCGCGGAACGCATTTTCGGCCTGCTCCCCGCAGATCAGGCGGACGACTTCCGCGCCGCCTGGGATGAATTCGAGGCACGCAAAACTCCCGAAGCGCGATTCGCAGCCGCCATGGATCGGGTCCACCCGATGCTGCTCAACATCCTGACCCAGGGCCAAAAATGGCGGGAGCACGGCGTGACGCTCCCCAAGGTCATCGCCCGCAACCAACACGCGGCCGACGGGGCGGCCGCGGTCTGGGAACACGCCCTGCGCCTGGTCAATCAAGCCGTCGCTGACGGATACCTGCCCGCCAAATAAAAATCGCGCCCGACGCCTCCCCTCCCCGCCCCTCCCCGCCGCTCAGCTCAGGTCCCGCAGCGAACCGAAATCCGGATCATTGAGCCGCTTGTAGGTGCGCACGATCATCCCGTCGGTCAGGCCGGCGAGCCAATCGCAGATGCGCCGCGCCTTGCCCGCCTCGGTGCCTTCGGCGTCAATCAGCCGGCCGACCTGCGGCGGCAGGATGTTGATCACGCGCTCGCCGCGATCGACGTAGTTTTCCCAACACGACCGCCACAGCGCGAACATCACGCGGCGCGCCTTGAACTCGATTTGCTGCAACTGCGGGCTCTCGAAAATGATGTCGTTGGCCATCCGCTTGTAGAACAGCGCCTCGCCCTCGGCCTCGGGCGCGACGACCAGATCGTAGCGATAGCGATTGGTCGCGGCGCTCATGAAATTGGTCCGTTCGCGCAGGCGGCACGCCCGGATAAAGTCGCCGACTTTTCCCGAAAAAACCTGTTCCAACCGGTCTCCGCGGATCGCCCGGACCAGCGTATCCAAATAGTGCTGACGCGCCGGATCGATCGCCTGCCCGGCCGCCCAGGTCTCGATACGCTCGGTCGTGAGAAAACCCGCTTTGACGCCGTCCACGATGTCGTTGAGCGAGTAGGCCGCGTCGTCCGCCCAGTCCATGATCTGACACTCCACGCTCTTCAAAGCGTTCAGCGCCGCCCCTTCGTGCAACTCCGCCGGGATGGACGCCCCGCCGAAAACAAACCCGCGATAGGCCACCTGCGGATCGTAGAGGAAATGATTGCGCGGCGCCTCGGGAAACTCGCGGTAGAGCTTCTTGTATTTGAGCACGCCGTCGATCAGCGCCCGCGTCGGATGCATGCCGCGCACGCCGCTGTCGTCCTGATACATCGTCTCGGTCAACAGGTGCAGCGTCTGCGCGTTGCCCTCGAAGCCACCGTGCGGCCGCATCAATTCCTGCAACGTGCGCTCGCCCGAATGCCCGAACGGCGGATGCCCCAGGTCGTGCGCCAGGCACACCGCCTCGACCAGATCCGAATCGATGAAAAACGTCTCAGACAACGCCCCGCCGCGCACCCGCAGAAACTGGCAGATCGAGCGCCCGATCTGCGCCACCTCCATCGAATGCGTGAGCCGCGTGCGGTAAAAGTCATACTCGCCCGACAGGAACACCTGCGTCTTGGACTGCAGCTTGCGAAACGCGTGCGAATGAATCACCCGGTCGCGATCAATCTGAAAGGCCGTGCGGTAATCGTCCTGGCGCCCGCCATCGAGATTCTCCCGGTCGAAGTCGTTGTAGAATTGATTGGTCATGGCGGCGGAAAATCCCAGCCAACGCCACCGCGCGCCCGCCGGCAAATACAGAAACGGAACGCGCGCTCGACCACGATCCCGCCATGCGCACTATCCGCCCCATGAGCCGGCCCTCCCTCGACATCAGTGACTCCACCCTCGAAACGCTGGTGCTGCGCGCGCGCGAAGCCGCCGGCCGCGCCTACGCGCCCTACAGCGAGTTTGCCGTCGGCGCCGCCGTGCTCACCGAGTCCGGCGACATCGTCACCGGCGCCAACGTTGAGAACGCGTCCCTCGGCCTGTGCAACTGCGCCGAGCGCACCGCCGTGTTCGCCGCCGTCTCCGCGGGCGCGCGCAAGATCAGCTGCGTGGTCATCCACACGCCCACGCCGACCCCCACGCCGCCCTGCGGCGCCTGCCGTCAGGTCATCAACGAATTCGGCCCGCACGCCCGCGTCGTCTCGGTGTGCGATTCGCCCGATCGTATCGACACCACGCTCGACGCGCTCCTGCCCGGCGCGTTCGGCCCGGGCAATCTGGACGATTGAGCGCCGCCTGCAGCAAGCGCGCGATCACTCCGCCGGCCCCGCGAAAAAATCGCGGACCATCGCGCCCACCTGATCGCGCGGCACCTCGTGCTCGCTGCGTTCGCCGAGGTCGCGAATCTTGACCACGCCGCGCGCCAATTCGTCGCCGCCGTAGATCAGCGCCAGCTTCGCGCCCGACTCGGCCGCCGCCTTGAACTGTTTTCCAAAGGCCAGCTCGCGCAACGGATACTCCACGCGAAAACCCGCCGCGCGCAGCGCGCCGATGTCGGCAAACGCCGCCAGCCGTTCCTCCGCGCCGCCGATGACCACATACACGTCGGTGCCCTGCGCGAGATCGGGCATCAACCCGCGCTGTTCGAGCAGCAGCGCAAACGTCATGTCGCCCACGCCAAAGCCCACCGCCGGCAGCTCCGCATAGCCGAGTTTGCCGACCAGATTGTCATAACGTCCGCCGCCGGCCAGCGCGCGCAGCTCGCCCTTGCGATCAAACGCCTCGAACACGAAGCCCGTGTAGTAGGCCAGCCCGCGCACCACGCCGAGATCGACCTGGATGAAGTCCGCCAGCCCCATCGCCGCGAGATTCGCGAGGAGCCGTCGCCAATCCGCCAGTCGCGCGTCGAGCTTTTCCGAACTCACGCCCGCCAGCGCCGCCTCCAGATCCGGCAGCGACTTGATCGCCAGGAACGCCAGCACCTTCGTCTTCAATTCGGCCGGCAACTCGCCGAACCGCTCCGCGTAATCCTTGAACGCGTCGTCGCCCATTTTCTCGAAGCGATCCACCGCGCCCAGCACCGCGCGAATGCGAGCGTCGTCGAGCCCCTGCGACTCCAGATAGTAGAACCACAGGTTGCGATCGCTCAGCCGCACAAAAAAATCCTCCGCGGTCAGCCCGAAACCCGTCAGGCACTGCACCAGCAGCGCGATCAGCTCGGTCTCCGCCTCGATGCCCGGTTCGCCGAAGATGTCGGCGTTGAGCTGAAAGAAGCAGCGCCCGCGCCCCTTTTGCATGCGCTCGTAACGGTAGAACTCCGCGATGCTATACCATTTGATCGGACGCTTCAGCGCGTTGGCCTTGGCCCCGACCATGCGGCAGACCGTCGGCGTCATTTCCGGACGCAGCGCGACCTCGCGCCCGCCCTTGTCGGTGAAGCTGAAAAGCTGTCCCTCGATCTCGTCGCCCGACTTCGTCTTGTAGAGATCGAGCGGCTCCAGCACCGGCGCGTCGTATTCCTGAAAACCAAACGCGTTCGCCGTCTGCCGCCACAGACGGAAGATGTGATTCCGGCGCGCCAACGCGTCGGGATAGAACTCACGGAAACCGGGCAGAGACTGGAACTGGGCCATAAAAAAGCCCGACCTTGAAAATCCTCCGCCCCGAGCGCGAACCGAAAAAACAAAAGGCCGCCACGGAAGCTCGATTCACGCCGACGCGGCTTCCCCGCCGCCGATCGCCCCTCCCCGCCACTCCCGCGAATTCCGCCCGCAAAAAAAGCCGGACTCCGAAGAGCCCGGCTTGGGGAAAGGCGGACGACCGGGTCCGCGATGCCGAATCAGAGCGTGGAGATATCCAGCTTCTTCAGCATCTGCTTGAGGATCTTGCCGGACTTGAACTTCACCACGGCGCGTTCCGGGATGACCACCTCGGCGGTGGGCTTGTTCGGATTGCGGCCGATGCGCGACTTGCGCCGCTGCACCTCCAGCACGCCGAAGTTGCGCAACTCCACGTTGCGACCTTCGGCCAGCGCCTTCATGATGATGTCCAACGTCATTTGCACGGTGGCCACGACTTCCTTTTGGGGGAAGCCGGTCTTCTCGTAGATATCCAGGACGATCTCTCGTTTAGTCAGATTGGCAGGCATGGTGTGATTTTGTTAGTGGTTTCTATCAGGGGTTGTTGGCTAAGTTATTTTCAAATCAAATATTACGTCAAACGACTTGGTGACAATTTTCGAAGGTTTACAATATTAAATCACATAAAATATTTTAAAATAATATTTTAGATCATATTTTATATCGAAAAACGCCCGGTTTTACCGGCCCGCAACTCCCGGTTTCCATTGCCGGGGCGGGACTTTACGCCGCCGGGAAAGAATGCGTCGCGCGCTTGCCAACATCCTCCGGGCGCACTCCCCTGCTCCGCTCCCGCGCGTTTCCCGTCATGCCCGATCCCGTTGCCGTCAATTCCATGTTCGCCCGCATCGCCCGTCGTTACGACGTGGCCAACCGCCTGCTCAGCGGCGGCACCGACATCTGGTGGCGGCGTCGCTTGGTGGCGGAAGTGCGTGCCGGCGCTCCGCGCGACGTGCTCGATCTGGCCACCGGCAGCGGCGACGTCGCCTTTGCCCTGGCGCGCGCCCTCCCCGCCGGCACCGCCATCACGGGCATGGATTTTTGCCAGCCCATGCTGGACGAGGCGGTGACCAAGCAGGCCGCTCGCCCCGAGGCCGCCGCCATCACGTTTCGCCAAGGGGACGGCATGAATCTGCCGCTCGACGACGCGTCGTTTGACGCCGTCACCGTCTCCTTCGGCCTGCGCAACATGGCCGACCGCCACCGCGCGCTGGGCGAGATGCACCGCGTGCTGCGGCCCGGCGGCCGGCTGTGCGTGCTGGAGTTTTCCCAACCGCAGCGGTGGTTTCGTCCCCTCTATTATTTTTATCTGAAACACATCCTGCCGCACGTCGCCGGCTGGGTGACCGGCGACCGCCAGGCCTACCATTACCTTTGCGGATCGATCGAGAACTACCCGGATCACCTCGCCATGAGCGACGAGTTGCGGCGTGCCGGGTTCGCCGAGGTGCGTGTTGTCCGCTTCACCTTCGGCATCGTCGCGCTGCACATCGCCTCCAAGGCCAGCGCCTGAACGCGCGCCGGCTCGCGTTCAGCTGAACGACTTGCCGCAGCCGCAGGTGCTCTGCGCGTTGGGGTTTTTGATCTCAAACCCCTTCCCTTGCAGACCGTCGTCAAAATCGATCTCGGTGCCCTGCAAGTAGGCCAGGCTCGCCGGATCAACCACCAGCGAAATCCCCTCGCTGGTCAGCGTGGTGTCGTCCGGCTTGGGGTCGTCAAAGGACATCCCGTATTGAAAACCCGAGCACCCGCCGGACTCGACCAGCACCCGCAGCGGACGTCCCTCGGCGGCGTGTTCCCTTTGCATGGCGCGCACCTGGACGGCGGCGCGTGAAGTCAACGTAATCATGCGCCAACTTCGCCACGCGCTCCTTCGCTGTCAACCCGTGTAGCAGCTTCCGTGCTAGATCGCATTTCCCCGCTTGCCAGCCGGTGCCGCGAACCCATGCTCCCGGCCCAGTGGCCTCCATCAAACACATCTTCAGCGAACTGCACTACGAGATGGTCCGCACCATAGCCGAGGGCGGCATGGGCGTTGTTTACCAGGCACTCCAGCGCGGAGCCGGCCAGTTCAAGAAAGTCGTCGCGGTAAAACTCATCCGCGAGGAATACTCCACCATCCCGGAGTTCCAGAACAACTTCATCGGCGAAGCCCGCCTCGTCGCCGACCTGATCCACACCAACATCGTCCAGACCTACCACCTCGGCCAGATCGGCGGCCAATACTTCATGGTCATGGAGTATGTGAACGGCGTGAATCTGGAACAGTTCCTCGACCGCCACCGCCAGCTCGGCCGCCTCATCCCGATCGACCTCGCCGCCTTCATCGTCTCGCGCGTCGCCCGCGGCCTCACCTACGCCCACCAAAAATGCGACGCCGACGGCAACCACCTCGGCATCGTGCACCGCGACATCGGCGCCAAGAACATCATGATCGCCCACGAGGGCGACGTGAAGCTCACCGACTTCGGCATAGCGAAGGCCTTCAACCTCATGTATAACGAGGAAGGCCAGGTCGTCGCCGGCAAAGACGAATACCTCTCCCCCGAGCAGGCCACCTGCGCGGTCACCGACGCCCGCGCCGACCTCTTCCCCCTCGGCATCGTGCTCACCGAGCTCTTGCTCGGTCACAACATCTTCCGCGCCGACGACCGCCTCGTCTCCCGGCGCAACATCCTGGAGCTCCCCATCCCGCGCTTCTCCACCCTCCGGCCCGACATCGACGTCAAACTCGAAGCCATCATCCAAAAAGCCCTCCAGCGCGATCGCGACCAACGCTACTCGACCGCCGCCGAGCTCCTCAACGACCTCGAGGTCTATCTCTACAGCGACGGCTACGGCCCCACCAACGAGAAACTCGGCGTGTATCTGCAGGAATTGATGCGTTGACCCGGACAACCGAAGCCAAGCTCCCCCGCCCCAGGGAACTCATCCACCCATGAGCGGACCCTCCTTCAGCCAAGATCTTCGCCAGCGCCAAACCCAGTCGCTGGTGCTCGCGCCCCAGCTGCGCCAATCCCTGAAAATCCTTCAGGTCGCCGCGCTCGACCTGCGCTCCGTCATCCAGGAAGAACTCCAGGCCAACCCCACCCTCGAGGAACTCTCCGGCGAGGGCGTCAGCCTCGACGAGGAACGCGACAAGCTCGCCGCCAACGACGAATCCACCGCCGACGACAACGCCGACCAGGTCGATTCCGGCTCCGACGCGATGGACTTCAGCAAGGAGTTCGAAATCCTCGGCAAACTCGACGACGACTGGCGCGACCACCTGGCCCAGGCCGGCGGCACCCAGCCCCACACCTCCGAGGACGCCGAACGCCGCCAGCACTTCTTCGACTCCCTCGTCGCCGAAACATCCCTCCAGGAACACCTCCTGCGCCAAGCCGATCTCGACGAACTCGCCCCCCCCGTCCGCGCCGCCCTCCAGCACCTCGTGGGCGACCTCGACGAACGCGGCTTCATCACCGAGTCCGCCTCCGACCTCGCCCTCCAGGCCGACCTCCCGCTCGACGCCATGCAGGCCGCCATGGCCCTGCTCAAGACCTTCGAGCCGACCGGCATCGGCGCCCGCGACCTCACCGAATGCCTCCTGCTGCAACTCCAGGCCAAAGGCCGCGGCGACTCCCTCGCCGCCCGCATCGTCCGCGATCACTTCCAACTGCTCACCCGCCGGCGCATCCCCGAAATCGCCCGCAAGACCGGCGCGCACGTTGACGACGTGCAGGACGCCATCGAGGAAATCGGCTCGCTCGACCCCGCCCCCGGCCGCCGCTACGCCGAGGACAACAACCGCGTCGTCGTGCCCGACGTCGTCGTCGAGAAAGACGGCGACGAGTGGAAAATCATCCTCAACAACGACTACATCCCCCGACTGCGCATCTCCAACACCTACCGCGAGATGATCGCCCGCGGCACCATCACCAAACAGGAACGCGACTACCTGCGCGAACGCATCCGCTCCGGCAAGTTCATCATCAACTCCATCGAACAGCGCCAGCAGACCATCGAGCGCATCACCCGCGAGATCATCAACGTCCAGCGCGACTTCTTCGAGGAGGGCGTCTCCAAGCTCCGCCCCCTCACCATGACCCAGATCGCCGACGCCGTCGGCGTGCACGAGACCACCGTCAGCCGCGCCATCGCCAACAAATTCATCAAGACCCCGCACGGCGTCTTCGACCTCAAGTATTTCTTCACCCCCGGCTACGCCGCCAGCGGCGGCGAATCGGTCTCCAACACCAGCGTGAAGGAAATGATCAGCGAGCTCGTCCTCATCGAGGACCGCAGCCACCCGCTCAGCGACCAAGACATCGTCGTCAAACTCAAGGCCAAGGGCATCAACATCGCCCGCCGCACCGTGGCCAAGTATCGCGAAGAGCTCGGCCTGCTCCCCAGCAACCTGCGCCGCGAATACGCCTGATCACGCGCGCGACGCCACCGGCTCGCCCACGTCGATCAGCGCGTCGGTCAGCTTGCCCAGGTGGATGATGTTCAGCTCGCGATTCGTGCAATCCATGATCGCCTTGCGCACCACGCCGCAAAGCTCCTGGTGGTTGCCGCGCCACGGCTGCCGGCCCAGCCAGGCCAACGCCAGCGGATGAAACGACCGCACCCGGTAGGCCGGGAAAATCGCCGTCAGATCCATCAGCAATTTGCGAACCAATGGCTCAATGTCGTCGCGCCGCTCCCGCAGCGGCGGCACCCGCACCAGGGTCGGCATGACGAATAACAACTCCTCCAAAAACGGACACTCCGCCGCCTGCCCGTTTTCATCGCACTCGGTCGCGGCAAACACCAGGCGCAGCGGCCGGTCGCGATCACGACGGCGGCGCGCCATGCGCAGATACTCGATCAACTGCGCCTGCTGCGCGACCGGCAGCCGCTCCACATCCGGCAGAAAAAACGTGCGCGGCGGCCCCTCGTTCAACCGATCCAGCGAACACGCATTGGCCAACCCCTCGGCGGTGATGTCGTGATGCGACAGGAGCACCGGATAACCGCCCGGGTCACCCGACATCGCCTGATACTCGCGGGCCAGCAATTCAAACTCGGTGCCCGCCTCGCCGCGCAAGATCACCCCCAACGGATCCTGCCGCCCCTTCCACAGCTGGCCCAGCACGCCGCGCATCCGCGCGCTGCGCGCGATCACATGCAGCGGACGGTAATCGCACTCCTCCGCGCCCCACGGGATGGCCGATCCCGTCGCGGTGTCCGGCGCCGGTGCCTTGGCCGCCTGGTCCAGCAAGCGCCGCAACACCTCCAACGCCCGCTTGGGATTGATCGGCTGCAACAACGCCTCGCTCAACCCGCGCGCAAACAACGGCAGCACGTCGTCCACATGCTCCCGAGCGGCCAGCATCAGTATTTTGGTGTCCGGCGACAGCCGCCGCACCGTCGAGATCAATCCCGCCGGCTCCGCGCCGCCGTCGGTCTCGTTGTGCGCCAGCACGCACAACTGGCAAAAGCGCGACGTCAGCACACGTTGCACCTCGTCGGCATCCGGACAGGACGCCACATGCGCGCCCATGTCGGTGAGAAGCAGCGAAAACAGGCTGCGAAGACTGCCGTTCGGAATACAGACAACAACATTGGGCGACATGCCGGTGAGGGGAAAAAAGGAAATGCGAAGCGCGCGCGTTCACGCGACCCCGCGGCCGAAAATCAATAGGGACGCCCGCGGAAGAAACGGAGCGGCTTGCTCGCCGCAGGCACCTCGGGCGCGGGTTTCGGCGCCGGGACCGCCGGTGCCGGCGCGGGCGATTCGGCCTCGGACGCCTTGGGCGACACCGCGACGGGAACCGCCGGCTCCGGTGCCGCGGAAGACTCGGACGCGCGGAGGGCGCCGTCCACCGGCAACTGGGCCAGTGCGTCGGGCGTCAGGTGCTTCATGGTCATGTTGGTGACCATGCGCGTCGAAGCCATGTTGGCCTTGTCGCCCGCGAGGATCAGCAGCACGAGCTGATCGGTGCGGCGCAAAAGCAACCACCGCTCCGCGTAGCGCAGCACGTAGTCGTCGCACGGCAGGAAGTTTTCATCCATCGTCTCATACATCGCCGTGATGCGACGCTGCGCATCGGAAAAAACCTCGGCGTTAATGAAGACGGGCATGCGGTTCACATGGATGCGTCCCTCAAAATCAAAGAGGCAGACGCCCTCGATGCCGGGCAGATCCAGGATGTTGTCGAAAAGTTTGCTGATTTCCATGGCGGCGCGCGGGTTCAGGGTTGGGCGATGATCTGACGCATCTGCGCCACGACCTCGGTGACGCGGGCGCGATTGTTGAGAATGACCCCGATGGCGCCGCCCTCATGCGGCATGCTGACCACCGTGAGGGACTTGCCCTGGATCTGGGCCTCGTGAAACTCCTCCAGCCCCAGCGACTCGCCGATGAGGCCGGCGACCTGCTGGAAATAGATCAGGACATTGGCGAGCACATCGACCTCATTCCCCTCCTGCACAAGCACATCGCCCGACTCCGCGCAGTGGACATAGCCCAGAACGTGAGGGGACTGCATAATTTGTTGGACCACCGTGTTGTTTGGCATGGCTGAAATGTTGGGTTTCACGCTGCCCCCGAGCTCGCAGCTCCCATGCCAGTTTGGGCGCGACCCGTGCATTTCTCTCGACTGTCGCCTCCCTTCGATGGTGCTTTTTTGTTCCAACCGGCCGCCGAACACCTTTCGCCACCGGTTTTCACCTTTGACAGCCCCACGGGGCAATCGTTACGTCACACGCCCAATCCTGCGGCGGTCACTTATTTAAACACACCATGGCTTCGTCCCTTCTCGGCTACTTCTCCAACGACATCGGCATCGACCTCGGCACCGCCAACACCCTCGTTTACGTCAAAGACAAGGGCATCGTGCTCCGCGAACCCTCCGTCGTCGCCCTGGACACCCAAAGCCGCAAGGTCCGCGCCGTCGGCGACGAGGCCAAACGCATGCTCGGCCGCACGCCCGGCAACATCACCGCCATCCGCCCGATGAAGGACGGCGTCATCGCCGACTTCGACGTCACCGAGGCGATGTTGAAATACTTCATCCGCAAGACGCACAACAACGCCCTGCGCGTCGCCCCCCGCGTCGTCATCGCCATCCCCTCCGGCATCACCGAGGTCGAGCGCCGCGCCGTCAAGGACTCCGCCACCCACGCCGGCGCCCGCTACGTGCACATGATCCCCGAACCCATGGCCGCCGCCATCGGCGTGGGCCTGCCCATCGACGAACCCGCCGCCAACATGATCGTGGACATCGGCGGCGGCACCACCGAGATCGCCATCATCTCACTCTCCGGCATCGTATTCAGTAAATCGATACGCGTGGCCGGCGACGAGCTCGACAACTCCATCGTCAACTACATGAAGCGCGCCTACAACCTGCTCATCGGCGAGCGCACCGCCGAGGAGATCAAGGTCCGCGTCGGCTCCGCCTATCCCCTGGACGAAGAGCTCACCATGGAGGTCAAGGGCCGCGATTCCGTCGCCGGCCTACCCAAGACCATCCACATCACCTCGCAGGAAATCCGCGAGGCCCTCAGCGACCCCATCGCCTCGATCGTGGACGCCGTGCGCTCCACCCTCGAACGTTGCCCGCCCGAGCTCTCCGCCGACCTCGTGGACCGCGGCTTCGTGATGGCCGGCGGCGG
>Ga0079224_100005312_pt1 | contig 16897 bp, 10 predicted proteins | sample Stecom2015_FD_80414 | JGI IMG/M metagenome (GOLD analysis project Ga0079224, IMG submission 80414) | Agricultural soil microbial communities from Utah to study Nitrogen management - Steer compost 2015 | ecosystem: Environmental > Terrestrial > Soil > Agricultural land | place: USA: Utah... | reverse complement strand
GGATTTACGATGAAGAAATTGCTCCCAACAGCTATGCGTTTGTCTGCCGCAGCCCGCTGCATACTACCAATGTTATGCGCGTGCTGTTGCCGGCCGAACCGCAACAATTCACGGTTACTGATCCCGAGGGACGGGCGGCCGGTGATGTAAAAACATCCTGGGATGCTTCCTCCCGAACGTATTTTCTCCAATTTGAGAACCATCCCGATGGAATGCACGTCACGTTAGGTTGGTAACACCCAAGCGTTCAAAACAACCGTTTGCGTGAATTACGCAAACGGTTGTTTTTATCGACGTATTGATTTATGTCAACGGTATGTGTAACATTGTTACCGTTTAATAGTGCCGATGGCACGAGTCGGCAATTATACAACTACCCGGTAACCAATTAATACGACCCGTCAATTAACGAAGGATGTGGGCTTTATAAATACGCTGCGTATGGATAAGAATCTGCAACAGACCCCCAATCTTCTGGCTTTGGTAGAAACGTTATTTAAACAGTACTATCCCCGGCTTTGCGATTTCGCTTTACGCTTTGTGGGAGATGAAGATGTAGCAGAAGATATTGTACAGGATGTATTCGCCAGGTTATGCGAACATCACGTACAACTCCCTAAAGCAAATCCGGCCATCAAAAACTTCTTGTATACCTCCGTAAAAAACGCCTGCCTGAATAATTTGCGCCATTTGCAGGTGGTTAATAATTATACCGAAGCAGCAAAGGAAATGGACACGCACCAAGAAAGTTCCCTGGAACACATAATCCATTCCGAAATGGTCGCTGCCCTTTTTGAAGCCATTGAAGCGCTCCCCGCCGGCTGCTCACTCATTCTTCGCAAAGGATTTCTCGATGGACTAAAAAACCATGAGATTGCAGCTGAACTTGGCATCTCCATCAATACGGTTAGAAGCCAAAAGCAACGCGCTATAGGTTTATTAAAGGAGCAACTTACCCCCGGGATGGCCCATATAATCTTGCCTTTACTTGCGCTGTTTGAAAAAATATCTATCTGACATCCTGAAGGTTGTAAAAATACATAAAAAAAAGTCAGTTTCTTTCCATCCGTTTTTGTCCTTCGGGTTTCTCTAAAGATATAGATCCCGGATTAGAACCTACATGGAAAAAAACCCTTACGATATTGCCGATCTCTTTGTCCGATACCTTCGGGGTGAACTCTCTTCCGGGGAGGAGCAGAAAGTGCATCGCCTGTTAGATGAAGATCCGACGTTGCGAAACCTGCTGGAACAATATCGTAGCACAACTACCATTGAGCGCCACCTGGCATTTCTAGGAAAACTGAATAAGGATCAGGCCTGGGAGGCGGTGTTAAAAAAAAGCGGGCACTTGGCTCCAAAACCTAAACGGATCTGGATACCTTATGCGGCAGCTGTTGTGATTGCTGCGGTGCTGATTTGGATATGGCAGCTGCCTGCAAAGAACGAACGTATAGTAAGCGATAATTCGTATGGTTATGTCAATGACGTATTGCCGGGCACTACACGGGCCGAACTCATATTATCCGACGGTAAGACGTTAAAACTGGGCGAAGCAAAAGTTGGAGTAAATGAAGCAGACGGTACGCAACTCGTCAGCGATCAGGGAGAGCTGCGATATGCGTCGGGCGAGGCTGAAAATACCGGCCCACCACTGATGAACACGCTGAAGGTTCCGGAGGCAGGAACCTATCGGGTCCGGTTACCGGATAGTAGTATGGTTTGGCTCAACGCCTCATCGGAATTGAAATTTCCGGTGAGATTTACCGAAGACACAAGAACGGTTTACTTAAAAGGAGAGGCTTTTTTTGAAGTCGCTCACGATCCGGCGCACCCTTTCCATGTAGTAGCAAACGGGAACGAAGTAAATGTGTTAGGTACGACATTCAATGTCGACGCATATAACGCCGCAGCAACCTCAACCGCACTCGTATCTGGCAGCGTCATGGTAAAAGCGGAATCCGGCAAAAAAGCCCTGCTGAAACCTCGTCAACAAGCAATCGTCAACGAGGGAGCCATTTCCGTTCAGACAGCAGACCTGAAAAAAATTACCGCCTGGAAAAATGGGTTTTTCCACTTCCACCAGGACAATCTAGAAAGTATTATGGATCAAATATCCCGCTGGTATGGTGTGAAAATCTCTTACCGTACCAAAATTCCGGTGGAGAAATACGGTGGATCTGTGAGTCGGCAAGCCAACCTTGGCGAAGTGCTGGAAATGCTAAAAGATGTAAGTGGATTATCGTTTGAGATCGATGGTATGACGGTAACCGTCACGAATTAAAAAATTAATTAAACATCAAACAGTTAATGTATATGCGAAAAACAATAACCCCGTAAAAAAAAGCCGGAAGCGCACCACCGCTTCCGGGCGTACTGGCAAACGCTGCCAGTGTGAATTGAATAACCAGCAAAATTATCCATTCAACAGCAGTAAAATTATGAAAAACGATTCGAACGGCAAAGTATGCCCCGGTAGTCCGTACGGCATACTCCCTGCCGTTGCATTATGGGCTCGTGTGATGAAACTGACATGCATGCTACTAATCTCGTTCTCGGTCGGCGCGTTCGCCACGGGGAACGCGCAAAACGTGACCCTGGACATCAATAACAAATCTTTGCGATTTGTACTTGATGAGGTCGGCAAACAAACAAACTACCATTTCCTTTACCGGGAATCACTGATTGAAGAAGTCGTATCACTGTCGCTCTCGTTACGGGACGAACCTATGCCAGGTGCACTGGAAAAGATATTCCAGGCTAGCGGGCTCCGTTATCGCGTAAGAGGCAATACGGTAACCGTACTGGGCAGGAAAACGGCGCCTCAGCCTGTTATACAAGCTTCCATGGAGCGGGCAGATATCGAGGTACGCGGTACGGTGCGGGACTCGTCGGGAAATGCTTTGCAGGGAGTTACCGTCAATGTAAAAAACAACCAGGGCATCGGAACCACAACCGATATTAATGGCCGCTATATCCTGACTGTGCCTGAAGATGCGATTCTCGTATTTACGTACATCGGCTTCCTCACGCAAGAAGTTGCTGTAAACGGACGGGAAATTGTGGACATCGTCCTGGCAAACGATGTCACCGGACTGGAAGAGGTCGTTGTCGTTGGCTTTGGTACACAAAAGAAGCAGAGTGTCGTCGGTGCCCAGTCTACGATTAAGCCTGAACAATTAAAATCGCCCGTACGCGATTTAACAACGGCAATTGCCGGACGGCTCGCCGGTGTGGTGGCAACCCAGCGGGGTGGCGGCCCCGGTGCCGACGGGGCATCCCTGTTTATTCGCGGCGTCGGCACCTTCTCCAGCAGCCCCCAGGGCCCGCTACTTGTCGTGGACGGCGTCCCCGACCGGGATATCAATAACATTGACCCGGAAGACATTGAAAGCTTCACGGTGCTGAAGGACGCGACAGCCACTGCGGTTTATGGCACCCGCGGGGCCAATGGTGTGATTTTGATCAATACCAAAAAGGGGAAGGCCGGAAAACCATTGATCAATGCGGAGTTCAACCAAGCGGTCAACCGGTTTACCGTTCTCCCCGACTTTATTGATGCCCCTACCTTCATGACGTTGTTCAACGAGGGGCTGGAAATGCGCGGGCGGGTGCCCCTCTATACGGATGAGCGTATTGAACAGCACGCCAATGGTGTCGATCCCGATTTATACCCCAATGTAAATTGGTATGACGTACTGTTCAATGATTACGGCACCAGCAACCGTGCCACCTTGAATGTGAACGGTGGTTCGGAGAGTGCACAGTATTACATTTCGGCAGGTTATTATGGGGAAGTTGGCCTATTTAAACGTGACAATGTACAAACCTATAATTCCACCTTACGTGTGGATCGGTTCAACTTTACCAGCAACGTGGATGTCAACATCACAAAAACAACCAAACTGGCATTTGGAATCAATGGGTTTATCACCAATCTAAATCGCCCCGCCTATGGTGTAAACGACATCTTTGCACTGGCAACGGCCTCCGCCCCACACATTATTCCGCCCCAATACTCGAACGGCCTGTGGCCGCAACTGCCCGGCACGTTGCAAAGTCCTTATATGGCCCTCACGCAGTCAGGTGTTACAAATGCTTATAATAACACCGTCCGGTCCAACCTTCGGGTAACCCAAGAATTAAATAGGCTGGTAGACGGATTGAGTGCAACGGGCATGTTTGCTTTTGATGTGAACATCAATAACAACCTTACCCGCGGACGTACCCTGCAAACCTACTACGCCAATGGCCGCGACGAGGACGGTAATCTGATTACGGAAATCTCCAGTACCGGTACCAATGAGCTGGGTTTCGATTTGTCACGGTACGGCGACCGTCGGTTTTATACCGAGGCGGCGATCAATTATGACAATCGGTTCGGTGTGCATGACGTTTCAGGAATGCTGCTCTTCAATCAATCTGACTTCAGTGATGCCTCCAGTCGCGTCAGTACGTATACAGCAGCCATTCCTTACCGGCAGCGCAACCTGGTTGGCCGCGCGACCTACGGGTACGACGCCCGGTACTTTGCGGAGGCCAACTTTTCGTATTCCGGTTCCGATAACTTTGTCCCCAGCGAACGATACGGCTTCTTCCCGTCCTTCGGCGTCGGATGGGTTGTCTCCAATGAGAAATTTTACGAACCCATTAGTCAGCTGATCCCACACTTTAAACTGCGGTACACATACGGTCTGTCAGGCAATGCAGCAACCAGTAACCCGAACCTTCGTTTTCTCTACCTCACCACCATCGGCAATTCCGGCGGTTACACGTTCGGAGAACCGGGCGCTACCATCTCATACACCGGATACGGAGAGGCACGCATCGGGGGAAACGTCCGCTGGGAAACATCTTACCGCCAGAACTTGGGTGTTGAACTGAACTTTTTAAACAACGACCTCCAACTGATCGTTGAACTTTTCAAAGAAAAGCGAGAAGGCATTTTATTACCCAATTACGTCATTCCCTACAGCTCCGGTTTCACAACGGGTAACATCCCGTATAACAACATCGGCAAGACAAAAAATAAAGGAATTGACGCCACACTTGACTACAATAAAAACTGGACAGAGAAAAACTTCTTCTCGTTCCGCGGAACCTTCAACTATAATCAAAACATCGCGGTATTTGACGGCCTCCCGCCTTGGCGTTATCCCTACCTCGACCGGATCGGGAAACCGATCAGCCAACGCTTCGGCTACATCGATATGGGGCTGTTCCAAACCCAGGAGGAGATCGAAAACGCCCCAATCCAGTCGGGCGATGTACGCGTGGGAGATATCCGGTATAAAGATCTGAATGGAGACGGCATTATTAACAGTAATGATCAAACGGCAATCGGCTACGGGGATGTACCGCGGATTGTTTATGGATTGAGCTTTGGCGCCGGATTTGCCGGATTCGACCTGAGCCTGTTTTTCCAGGGCGTCGGTATGGTTGATTTCAACTACGCCAGTGGATACGCCACCACCCCATTTTCTCAGGGAGCGACCTATGGCAATATGTACAAACAGGTCCTTGACCGGTGGACTCCCGACAATCCCAACCCACGCCCCTTCTACCCCAGGTTGTCCACAAACCAGGATGTCACCACCAATTACTACACCAGTACATGGTGGATTAAGCGCGCCGATTACCTACGGCTGAAACAGGCGGAATTTGGCTATACGTTTACCGACAATGCCTTCCTGAAACGGATCGCCATTCAACGGCTGCGCTTATACACAAACGGGACGAACCTGCTTACGCTCTCGCCCTGGAAATTTTGGGACCCGGAACTCGGCGACGGCCGCGGCGCGGTATATCCAAACACGACGGTGTTCAACTTCGGAATTCGTGCAAACTTTCAATAAGCTACGCCATGAAAAAAAATCTGTTAAGAACTATATCCATCTATTCTTGTTGCCTAATCCTTTTAACTGCCCCCTCGGCGTGTAATGATAGCTATTTTGACACCCAACCAGACAACCTGGTCACACTAGACGATATCTTTTCAAACCGAGGACAAACCGAGCGCTGGCTGGCTGGCCTTTACTCACTTGTTCCGGATATCTGGAATGCAGACCAGTTCGTCTACGTGTATACGAATACCACCGATGAAATGGATGTAAGTAATTGGAACAATCCTGCCATCAATAGTGGCGCGTTAAGTCCAAGTACCACCCCCTCGCGGTGGAATCAATATTATGAAAAGATCAGATTAGCATCCATCTTCCTGGAACGGATAGACGGCAACCAAGAAATTCAAGGGTTGGTTAACGGCGCGCAGCTCATCAAGCAATACCGGGGAGAAGCACGTTTCTTACGGGCTTATTATTACTGGCTGATCATGAAAGATGTTGGTCCGGCGGTCATCATGCCGTTAACACCCGGCACGCCGGAAGATGATTTCCAGATTCCGCGCAGTTCCTGGGACGAGTGCGTCGATTTCGTACTCTCCGAGCTGGCTTTGGCGAAGGAAGACCTTCCCCTGAATAATTATGTAATTGGCAGCGACACTGAACTCGATGCGACCCAGACCGGACGGATTAACCAAATCATTGCCACCGCCGTGGAATCGCAGATTTTATTATTCCATGCGAGTCCCTTATACAACGGCAATACCGAAATGAGCGACTTCAGAAATCTCGACGGCAAGCAGTTGATTTCGCAAACGGCCGATCCTTCTCGTTGGGAACGGGCAGCCACGGCAGCAAAGGCGGCGATTGACATAGCAGAAGCCAATGGCAAATCATTATTTCGTGTCGAAAACGAAGACCCATTCCGGGCAGCCTTTCTTTCCTCCCGCAACCTGTTCTGGGACGGGTGGAAAACGGAAGGCATCTGGCTACGCACCGCAAATGACATCAGCGGATGGGAACGTCGCGTTGCACCAAGATCCGTTCAGGGCACCGGTTACAACGGTCTGGCGGTGGTTCAGCGGCTGGTCGATGACTTCCGCATGGTGGATGGGTCTGACATCCATAATACCGAATTGGATTACCGCGAGGACCGCTATGTTGACGAAGCCACACCATACTATGTAGCAGGCACGAATACCATGTACACCCAGCGGGAACCTCGTTTCTATGTGAATATTACGTTCAACGGAGCCGTTAACCCCGGTGTCGCCAAATCAGGCGACAACAATTCAAGGGTAGAGTTTTTCAATACCGGTACCTCGGGCAAAGCCGGTGCCCCCCGGGACTGGCCGACGACCGGCTATGTCGCCCGAAAAAACATTCATCCAACGTACAGTGCCAGCCCGGCGGTTAACGTGGCACGCCCAACGATGGTGATTCGTCTGGGCGAGCTCTACCTCAATTATGCCGAAGCATTGAACGAAGCAACCCCCGGGCATCCCGACATACTGAAGTACCTCAACGCAATCCGCGAACGGGGCGGATTGAAACCGCTACTGCCCGGCATGTCTCAAACCGAACTGCGCGAGCAGATACGTTTGGAACGTCGGATCGAACTTGCCTTTGAGGGGCATCGCTATTTCGATGTCCGGAGATGGAAGCTTGCCAACCAACCAGGTTACCAGCAAGGAGGAGCCTTTTACGGCATGGATATGAATGCCGGGACATCGTTGTCGAGCCCCGAATTCCATAGACGGACGTTGGCGTTCACCCGCGCACCCTGGCAACGGCGTTATTATTTCCTACCCTATGGTCAAAATGAAATGGACCGAAACAAGCAATTGGTAAACGTACAAGGTTATTAACGATGAGCACAATAACAAAAATCCGGATATATCTGGTAGCAGCAACGATACTGCTGTCCAGCTGCGAAAAGAACACCGCCCCTTATGAGGTACATAGCGATTCGAAGGATGGCGCTATGGTTTACATTGCTAAGTCAATAAATGGCGTACAAAATTTACAGATTTTTCCCTATCAGGAAGCGCGTACGTTTCAATTTGCGGCAGGCTTAGGCATGCTTGGGTACCCTTCCCTTGCGGTTGATATTACTCTCTCCGAGGATATACACGCATTCGACAGTATAAATGTGGTTCGGGAACTAAATGGGTTACCACCGTATGAACCGTTTCCAAAAGATGCTTACGAAATTGATAAACTGAAGCTTACAATTCCCGCAGGTGCGGTCTCTTCGGATTTTGTAACCCTCACCTATCACCCCGAAGCATTCGACAACGAAACTGACCACTTACTGGCAATAACCATTACGGACGCATCCGGGTATGCAATCAATCCCGCCGCTAAGACGATCTTACTTGCTGCGAACAAACTCGAAGAACGCAGGGCAGAAACCAATGGATGGATCGCTACGGCATCCACGGAACAGCTTAGTGGCGAAAATACCGGTCTGGCCTCCGCCGTCCTGGACGGTGATCTGAACACCATTTGGCATTCACGGTACAACGGGGGCGAACGGAGCTCCTACCCCCATTGGCTGAGTGTAGATATGGTTAACGAAACCTACGTTACGAAAATTGCCCTGGCTCCCCGTCAAAATAATCCGAGGGGATTCACAAAGTTTAACCTGGAAGGCAGCACAGATGGAAAGACGTGGTTTGTCTTGGGTGAAGAGCTGGCATTTGACCCAGCCCATTTGTCGTATCAGGAATATCCCATTGAACCGCAATACCTTCGCAACATTCGCATTACGATGACCGAAGGACTTCAGGACCTTACCTTCCTGGCCGAATTTGCGGTATTTACATACTAATATATAGGCAGGGACAGCTCAAAGGCGGCGGGAGGCAGAGTACATCTTCCGCCGCCCTTAAGCTCCCCGATGGCAACTCTTAAATCTCCTTCACTTCCCAACCTTCGCGGTACTCCCGTTTCACGAACCGGTTTACTTCGTCAAAGTTGGTCACCTTCATCGCATTGTTGTCCCAAAGCAACTTCATATTGCGGGCCGGGTACTTCCCGTCAATGCGCAAGTCCGCTCCGCGGATGGCCAAATTTGCCATCAACAACGCTTCCGTCAGCGGACCGGATATTTCGAACGGCGCACTGACCGGTTTATTTCCATAGCCTGCTAAACACGCCTCCACCCATTGCGCGTAGTGTCCTTCCGATCCACCAGGCACCCGCTCATATTTCTGGGGCACCCGCATTCCTTCCATACGCGAAAGAGGCAGCAACCGCGCATTTTGTCCATACGTATCCGCCAGCGCCTTTCCTTTCGTTCCGATTAACAAGATGCCGTTACCCCCATCGCCGAACGGTTCATTAGGTCCAAGCTCGTCCGGTCGCTCCGGCTGAATGCCACCGTCCATCCAGTGTAGTTTGACCGGGCCGGCCGTTTTGGAAGTCTTGGCAAACGTCATTACGGCGTGGCTCGAAGGAGGACAGCTTTCAGGGAAATATCCCCGTTTGAATTCGTCTACATAGACGGTGCCGACACTGGCCTGTACGTCCTGTACATACGTCAATCCCAAGACGCTGAAAGGGACTTCCAACAAGTGGCAGCCCATGTCGCCGAGTGCTCCGGTACCGTAATCCCACCAGCCCCTCCAATTAAAAGGAACCAGCTTGTCCACATAGTGCTGCTCTGGCGCTGTGCCGAGCCACAGATCCCAATCCAGTTCAGCGGGTACGGTCGCCGTCGCGCTGGGCCATGCGATTCCCTGCGGCCACACCGGACGGTCTGTCCAGCAGTAGACGGTATGTACATCGCCCAACAAACCAGCTTCCACCCACTCCCGGATTTCCCGCGGACCGTCGCTGGACGCACCCTGGTTGCCCATCTGGGTAACCACCTTATACTTTTGCGCAGCGTTAGTCAGCAACCGCGCTTCCCACACGTCGTGCGCAAGAGGCTTTTGCACATACACGTGCTTTCCCAGCTGCATGGCCGCCAGCGCTTGGATAGCATGATTATGGTCCGGTGTCGACACAGAGACCGCATCAATATGCCGGTGCTCCTTGTCAAGCATCTCTCGGAAGTCCTTGTAATACTTCGCTTTGGGAAACCGCTTTACGGAGTTCGCTGCACGACGGTCGTCCACATCACATAGGTAAGCAATTTCTGCCTTCCCACTTTTATGGAAATTTCCGATATCCGATTCTCCTTTTCCACCGACGCCAATTCCTGCTATAACCAGTCGATCGCTCGGTGCAACAAACCCTTTACCCCCTAATACATGCCGGGGTACCACCATGAATCCTGCCGCCGAGGCTGCCCCCACACGGATGAAATCCCTGCGGGTCACTGCGGCGCTGTTCGTGCCTTTCTCTTTCATTTCAAATTTTACTGCTGTTAAGTTTCTGTTTATCGGCTAAAATAGAATTTCGGAAAAACGTATCCCAAAAATAGCCAAAAAGTTACTAAAACGCCTCTAAATGCCATACCCTATAAGGTAATTGTTTTTCCCGTCTTCACAGATTCATCACAGGCGAGCGCAATCTGCAGGCTGCTGACGGCATGTGCCGTAGATTCCGACAAATCCAGATTTTCCTGAATTGCTTTCAGGAAGAATCGCTGTTCGCGGTTGCACAGTTCCTGGTGATCCGGCTCGTCGGCCAGGTCAATCCATTCATCTTCTTTAACAAACGCATTGGCACCGTTTAAGTCGGCGTGGTGCAACCTCAGCGACTCCGTCTTGGTATGGGCGGATACGTTATCGGAATTGCCGGTAGCCCCGGCATCTTTGGCGACGATCGAAAGCGATCCTTTCGGACCGAACACATCTTTTACGAAGAACGCCGTCTCGCTCACCATGGGTCCCCAACCGGCTTCATACCATCCCACCGATCCGTCTTCAAAACGGATTTGTAGCTGTCCGTAGTTGTAGTTGTCCTCCGGGATGTCATCGGTAAGCCGGGCGCCGATGGCGTTCACCTGCGTCGGCCGGCTACCGGTCATTTGACACATTACGTCAATGTAATGTACCCCACAGTCAACAATCGGACTCAAGCTTTTCATCAGGTTGCGATGTACATCCCACATGCGTCCATGGCTTTGCTGATTCAGGTTCATTCGCATAACTAACGGCTTGCCGAGCCTGCCGCTCAAAGCTACGAACCGCTGCCACGACGGGTGGTAACGCAGGATATACCCGATGACAAGCTTTCTGTTCAATCTTTCGGCCGTAGCAGCCACCCGCCTGGCCCCTTCCAACGTATCGGCTAATGGCTTTTCCATGAATACATGGCATCCATGTTCCATGGCCTGAATGGCGTAAGCCTCATGGGTATCCGGATACGTTGATATACAGACCGCATCCGGACGGGTTTCTGCCAATGCCGTTGCAAAATCATCAAACAAGGCATAGGCGCCCCCCAGCTGTTCATTGAGCCGGTCCTTACTGGAACCCCGGGCAACCAGTCCGCAGATTTCAAATTCATCGATTCCGTGGTAGGCCGCAGCGTGGGAAGCGCCCATGTTACCGCAGCCGACTACCAATACACGCACCTTTTTTGTATGTTCCATTTTCATTGTCATCTTATGTTATTTGTATCTTCTATTGCCGCATCCCCGAGCTTCACTATGCTTTCGGATCCGCTGGAGGGTCGGTCCCGAAACGTCACCAAAAACACCACGAGTACCACTGCGGCAATGCCTGCCGGAATCAACCAGACCCCCTGCCAATCGAACTGCATGGCTGCATCTGCGGGCAATGCAAACCATTCGGTGATCAGTCCCGAAACATACGAACCGATCAGCATGCCCACGCCGTATGTCGCGAAGGTAATCAACCCTTGCGCTGCACTGCGGATACGTTCGCCCGCGGCACGGTCGACATAAATCTGCCCCGTCACAAAAAAGAAATCGTAGCATACGCCATGCAGCAGGATACCCACGTACAGCATGCTGATCCGGCTATCGGCGTCGCCGTAGGCAAATAGTAGGTAACGGATAATCCACGCAACGATCCCCGCGGCCAGCATAGCTTTGATTCCGAATCGTTTAAACGCAAACGGTATCACCAGCAGAAACAAGAATTCCGAAAGCTGGCCCAATGTCATCTTTCCGGCGGCATTCACGATACCGACATCGTTCAGGAAGGGATTTGCAAAGCTATAGTAAAAAGATAAGGGAATGCAGATCGCCAGTGATGAAAGAAAGAATACCAGAAAGGATCGCTGCCTGAACAACACCAACGCTTCTTTCCCAAGTACAGCCCCCAAGCTGGTATTTCCGGTTCGTTCAGGCGGCGTATCCGGAAGCGTAAAACTTACCAAACCCAATGCAGCGGATGACCCGGCAGCCAGGTAGAATAGGGAAGCACTGTTTTCAATACCGAGGTATCCCAATAGCAGTCCGGCAACGATCCAACCGACCGTACCAAATACCCGGATAAACGGAAACTCCTTCCCCCCGTCCTTGAGTTGCCGGAACGTAACGGAATTCATCAGGGCCATTGTAGGTGCATACAGCAGCGTATACAGCAGCAGCAACCACCAGAATGGCCCGTAATCACCTACGCGTGCCAACAACACCAGTACACCTGCTCCCAGCAAGTGCAGCACGCCCAGCACCCGTTGGGCCGCGAAATACCGATCGGCGATCAATCCCACAAAGACCGGCGACAGCGCCGCGGCAAGGGAAAAGTTGGCATAGGCCGACCCGACCTGCACAGCGCTCGCGCCGAACCGATCGAAAAGATAGGTTCCCAGCGTAACGTACCAAGCGCCCCACGTGAAAAATTCCAGAAACATGGCCAGCGAAAGCCGGACCCGCAGCGATATCGACATAACCTTCCCCCTTACCGGTTATAGAATTTCAGCCAATCCATACTGAACAGGGCCTTATCTGCCGCTTCGCCGTTTACGAATACGAAATAAAGGTCGTGCACACCCTGGGTTTCATCGACCGGTGCCATTAATTCCTTCCAGCCCGCTTCGGCACCGCTGAAATTACCGGATGGTATCTTCAGGCGGGAAACCAGCGGCCCACCGATGCTGTCCAAATGTACTTCAATGGTCCCGCCTACCCCACTAGCTTGCGCACGGTAGCCGATGCGACGCACATGCGTCAGGTCTATTTGCTTGAAAGCGATGTAACTCCCGTTCTGTATACCGTACACATACGACATAAAAGCGGTAGTAACCGTCGCGATCCGCACGTTGCCTGAATCGAAATCCTCCGCCTGAATCGTCGGATTGCGTAGCAGGATGTGGTCGTGTCCATTCAACGGCGGAATTCCGTTGGCACCCCGGTCGGTATAACGGGCACTAAGCAGATACACGCCATTCGGGTCGTCGCTGCGGTGGGCATCCAGCGCGAGACGTCCTTCCGGCGGTAATTTCTGCCCTTGCTGTCCAAGCGACAGGATATAGCGCACCATTTCCTGTGCGTCTGTTTCTGCCAGTTCGGGATGTGGAGACATTGCCCGTTCGCCCCAGTTACCGCTACCACCCTTGATAATTTTATCTGCAAGCAGCGCCTCAACGCCCGGTTTTCCTGCATAGCGCGCCGCTACAGCCTGGTAGGTTGGGCCTACGGACTCTTTATCAATGGAATGGCAGGACTTACAATCCAAGCTGGCTATCAGCTGCTGCCCTTTCAAGTAACGCAGGCTATTCGGATTCTGTCCGCCACTCAGCACCAATGCCGCATCCTTACCGTTGGGTATGTAACCAAATGCCAGCGCCACATCTTCCACCTGCACCTGGTCTTCGTTGTCGTGTGCTTCCACCTTGTAATCCAGCACACCACGATCCCAGTAAAAGCTGCGGTTGGCTGAAGTACGGATATGCACCTCAGGCGGCGTATTCCCCACATAAATACGGGTTGATGCAGTCCCCTGACCGCCATGCCCATCGGTCACGGTAAGTACCGCCTCGTACGTGCCGGGTTTATCAAACGTATGAGATATGGTCTCATCCGCATAGTCTTTGCCTTCAATGCGCCAGCTGAAAGATAGTTTGTCTCCATCGTCATGATCGCTTGAGCCACCGCCTGATAAGGATACCGTCAGCGGTGCGGCGCCATATTGTTTATCCACCGCGATCGAAGCAATCGGCTTGCGGTTGCCCTCCGCATATTCAATCCGAATCAGGCGGGCGTTGGTATTCTTGGAGAACCAGTTTGTACCGTACTCCAGCATGTAAATAGCGCCATCCGGTGCAAACTGCATGTCAACAGGTGCATCGAATTTCCAATGATCCAGAAACGGCTCCATTTCCTTGAAGTTCCCCGCTTCATCGAAGCTCACGGCCATGATCCATCCCCGTATCCACTCGTAGATAAAAAGCTTTCCGTCGTAGTACTCGGAGAGTTTGTAGGGTGCATTTTTAAAATGCTTACTACGGTAAACCGGGCCCGCCATGGCACTCGCCCCGCCATTGCCTACCAGTGGAAAATATTTCGAGTTCGTCTTACCATACCAGATCATTGCCGGTTGGGCTGGCGGTAGCTCCTTCAGCCCGGTGTTGTTGGGTGATTCATTCAGCGGCTTCACGGGATCTTTTCCGGGACCCAGTTCGCCCGTTGCGTAATCGTATTTCCCAAAGACTTCGTTGTTACCCAAAAAATAAGGCCATCCATAAAAACCCGGCTCGCGCACCTGGTTGATCTCGTCAAAGCTCATCAGCTCTCCATCCGAAGCTTTCAACTTCGTATCCGGACCGACGTCCCCGAAATAGAGGTAACCCGTTTCCGCATCGATGCTATAGCGGTACGGATTCCGCATGCCCATCGCGTAGATCTCGGGGCGTGTGTTCGTGGTACCTTTGGGGAACAGGTTTCCTTCCGGTATTGCATACCCTCCTTCGGGCAATGGCTTGATTCGCAGGATTTTCCCCCGCAGATCGTTCGTGTTGGCCGCGGTCGCCTGATCATCAGCAAGCTCCCTTCCCGGACGCTCATCCACCGGTGTATATCCCTCTGTTTCCTCGGCGTTGGTATTATCGCCTGTGGACAGATAGAGATTGCCATTCCGGTCAAACCTGAGGTACCCCGCAGAGTGGCAGCAATAAATACGCTGGGTAGGGATTTCAAGAATGACCGTTTCCGTCGACCGCAGCAGGCTATCGTTGCGGAACTCCATCCGTGACAACCTGCTTACCGCCTTCTCGCCCGCCACCGCATAATAAAAATACAGCCAATGGTTCTTCTCGTAATCCGGGTCGGCAACCACGCCAAGCAGCCCATCCTCGATGCCGCTGAACACCTCGAAGTTGGCCACCGCACGAAGTTCCTTCGTTGCGTCCTTATACAGCCGTACTCCGCCCTTCCGCTCCACGAACAGCACATCGTTACCCGGAAGAATGACCATTTCCATCGGCTCATCCAGCCCCTCGGCCAATATGGTACGTGTATAACGGCTACTGTCGGGTTTCACCGTCGGATCGCTGCTGCCGGCATGGTTACAGGATGCCAGTAGACCTGATAAAGCGATTCCCAAACAAAAGGAAATCAATGATTGGTTCATTTATTCTTGCTTTTAATTGTCAGATGGAGTCCTGATACTAATTCACCTGGTTCACATCTCATTGGTAACTACTATAAAGATCTTAAGGCAACGGGCCGTCCTTGGTTCCTACGGCTTTCGTCGGCCGCATGCATGAACGCAAAAAGCTCCAACGTCTCTGCTGCGCTGACCGGCGGCACCTTACTATCAAAGAATTGAATGATCTGACCTACCAATTGCTGATAAGCAGCTTCCGAAAAAGGCCCCAATGCCGCCGTCCCCTTTTCGCCGAATGCGGTGCCGGCTATTCCGGCAGGCCATTTTCGTACACCACGAACGGTGCCCATCCGCCCGTCCTCCCAGGTACCCACAATGATATCGGTATCCTGCTGGTACAGGCGGGTTACGGACACGCAGCCCCGGCCCAGGACCGCATATAGCATTTCGAGCCCATGGAGGGCGTACCACGCCATATCCAAATGGCTGGGCTCGATCTCTGCGGGCGTAAATACATCGGCTCCCGTTACGCGGCCGATGCTACCTGAGACTACCTTTTGCACGTTTTCATCAAAACGAAGGGACGAGGAAGAAAAGAAAGGAGTCTTGTATTTTTCCGATGCGGCGACAATCGCCTTTGCTCCCTCCAGCGTTGCGGAAAGAGGTTTATCAATAAAGACAGGCTTGCCTGCTTTCAGTACCGGCAGTGCTTGTTCGAGGTGGGGAACTCCGTCAATCGTTTCCAGCAATACCACATCGCACGCGTCCAGCAATTCGTCCATGCTGTTTACAAGCAGCGCCCCGTGCTTTTGCACCGCCGTGGCCATCTGTGGCCTGAGGTTAAGAATATCGCGGTTAGTCGCAGGATGGTAGGCCGCCACCACTTGGTAACCACGCATTTCCGCTCCGCCTGTATTAATCATCCTTGTAAATACTTCGCTGTGCGATGTATCCAAACCGATCACGCCTATGCGCTTTCCCTTTGCCACCGCCAAAGGACGCGCTTGCAGCAACGAGTGGTGCAATACCCCCGCTCCTGCAATCGCTACTGACGCCGCTTTTACAAACGCCCGCCGGTTATATGTCTTTACTTCCATTTTTCTAAGCTACGCATTAATAATTAGCATGTTGGGTCAATTTGCCATTGGAACGATCGATTTCGATCTGCGGAATGGGGAATGGCCAACTGTTGGCACTGGCATCCCGTCCTTTATCCGCAAAACCATAGGCTTTATAAAATGCCTGCATGGTGCTGGCGTAATCACCCCAGCGGATTAAATCATACAAACGCAGCCCTTCCAATGCCAATTCCGCCCGGCGTTCGCGTTTGATAGCCGCCAACAGGTCGTCCGATGCCTTCACCGCATATTCCGCTTCAAATGTCCCGTCGGTAATAGGTTGCAGGTCGGCCGCAAACTTCCGGAAGATCGCCGGCTCGTCCACCTTTGACGTCGTGACAAACGCCCGTCGCCTGACTTCGTTTACCTTGTCCACCACCTCTGATGTGTTCCCGTTGCTTTTCAGCGTGGCTTCTGCGTATATGAGTAAAACTTCCGCATAACGGATCCAGTAGGGCTGCCAATTGCTGCG
>Ga0079224_100005311_pt1 | contig 16898 bp, 15 predicted proteins | sample Stecom2015_FD_80414 | JGI IMG/M metagenome (GOLD analysis project Ga0079224, IMG submission 80414) | Agricultural soil microbial communities from Utah to study Nitrogen management - Steer compost 2015 | ecosystem: Environmental > Terrestrial > Soil > Agricultural land | place: USA: Utah... | reverse complement strand
TTGAAGGAGCTTTAAGCGAAATGGAAATGATTAACAGCTTTAATCAGGCAGTTATAAAACATCAATTTTTAACAACAACTAATTAAAAAAGCTCCAACGGAGCGTAATTTAATAGAGATGACTAAAAGTCATCAATAAAAATGAATAGAATTTATCAACTCCCTCACTAAACCCCTCTCTTCAAAAGAGAGGGGGAAAAGTAATCGAAAGATAACTTGGGGGTGAGTCAAAAAAACAAATATGAAAAACAATAAATATCTACCTATGAAAAATTTAATATACATCACCGTTGCCATGTTAATAGTTGCGTGTGGCGACAACAAAACACAAGAAACAACTGAGGCACCAGAAGAAACAGTGGTGGAAACCACCGAAAAAATGGTAGTACCTACCAATAAAAATATTGAATGTTTCGGAACGATAGATGTTCCACCATCAGCTATTTATGAAGTTTATGCCAAAGCCGAAGGGTTTATTACCAAATTAAGTTTGTTAGAAGGGGAGCACGTAGAAAAAGGACAAGTGTTAGCAGAAATTGAATCACCGGAGTTTGCTCAGTGGCAAAAAGAATTGTTATCAGCAAAAGCAAATTACGATTGGCAACAACAACATTTTGATAGAAACAAGCAGCTGTATGACAACAAAGCCATCTCTGATAAAGAGTTTCAGCAAATCGAAAAAGATTATTTGTTGGCAAAATCCACCTATCAAGGATGGAAAGACCAGCTTACAGCTATTGGGTTCTCAGAAAATCAATTGTTTAATCAAGACAATATTAAGCTTTCGATAAAAAGCCCTATTCATGGAAAAGTAGTAGCTATTCATATTAAAAATGGATCAAAAGTTTCTGCCGATAAACATTTGTTTACTATTGTGGACAGAACACATTTGCATGTAGAAATAAGCTTGGCAGCGGCCGATGCCGATAAAGTAACAGAAAATCAATCTTTTTTTATGCTTCATCAAAACGACACTATTCGTGGTCATATCTACCTCATTAATGGCATGATAAATGATAACAATACCATTAAAATTCATGGGCATTTTGATAGTGAAAAGGATGAGGAAAAATTAATGATAGGTAAGAAAGTTTTTGTTGAAGTTGAAAAAACCAATTAAACCAATCTTAATAATTTAAAAGTTTTTTAGATTTGTGTACAACTTGGCTTTATAAACATTTAAAAATACCCGTTAATTAGTGAGAACCCCCCATCACTTATATATTAAAAACATGGTATGTAGCCGCTGTAAAATGGTGGTAAAAACAATCCTTGAAAAATGGGGACTTCATCCTTTACAAATTGAGCTAGGAGAAGTGATTTTGGAAGAACAAGATATTTCTTTTGTAAAAGAAAAACTTCAGCAAGAACTCCAATCTTTTGGCTTCGACCTTTTAGATGATAAAAAAACAAAAACCATTGAAAAGATAAAAAACCTGATAGTGGATTTGATTCATCATAAAAATAATGGATTACATATAACCCTTTCCGAATACATAACTCAAGAATTCCACCAAGATTATAGTGCGTTAAGTAATTTGTTTTCGCAAGTTGAAGGAATTACTATCGAGAAGTATTATATCCTTCAAAAAATTGAAAAAGTAAAAGAGTTACTAGTATATGACGAGCTTTCGTTAAGCGAAATTGCTTTTCTGCTAAACTATTCAAGTGTTGCTTATTTAAGTAATCAATTTAAAAAAGTAACAGGTCTGACTCCAAGCCGTTTTAAAAAAATGCAAACAATCAAACGCAGACCTATAGAGGAATTGTAAATTTTACAAATTCCTTCCAAAATACTACAATAACGTATCGCCAAAAAGGGCAGACTTTTGTGTCATAATCAAAAAATAAAAATAATGACACATACTTATCAAATAACAGGTATGACCTGTGGAAGCTGTGAAGCTAAAGTTAAATCAGCTTTACTAACTGTTAATAATGTAACTGCTGTAGAAGTTTCAAAAGAAACTAAGAAGGCAATCATTTCAATGGATAAACACATTGCTTTAGGTGATTTACAAAATGCACTTGACAACAGGTATAAAATTTCTGCCTTTCAGCATAACGAAACAATAGAACAAACGAAAACATGGGTTGCCACCTATCGTCCTGTTTTGCTCATATTTATATATATTTTTTCAACTACTTTCTTTATAGAGTTTACTGCTGAAAATATTGATGTTTCAAGATGGATGAGAAATTTTATGGCCGGATTCTTTTTGACTTTCTCATTTTTTAAAATGTTGAATTTAAAAGGGTTTAAAGATAGTTATTTAATGTATGATATTATTGCTCGGAAATTTCCAACTTGGGGATATATCTATGCTTTTACAGAGCTTTTGCTTGGGATAGCATTTTTGACGAATTTTAACCCAATTATAACAAATAGCGTAGCTTTTGTGGTAATGTCGGTTAGTATTATTGGGGTTTTACAAACGGTTTTGAATAAGAAAGCAATTAAATGTGCTTGCTTGGGAGATGTTTTTAATTTACCAATGAGTACGGTAACTATTATAGAAGACGGATTAATGATGATAATGAGTTTGTGCATGTTAATTTTAACATTAGTTTAAATGAGCTATTTTTAACCTATAGGTTTAAAATATGTTAAAGATGATTAAAATCAGTTTCTATAAAATTAATTATTTGTAATTTAGACATATGCTTAGAAAGGTAATATCTATTTTGTTGGTATTTGTTGTAGTTTTTACAACATCGGGGTTTACTATTTCTTCACATATATGTAAAGGTAAAAAAGTAGAAACAGTTGTTGGCCTTCGAAAATTAGATGTTTCCTGCGGAATGGAAGAAGCTAAAAAAGAGAAGAACTGTTCAAATGAGAACAACTTTAATTCTAATTGTTGTCAAAACGAGTTTCAAACTTTTTTAATGACAGAAGATTATGTACAAGAGGTGTTTGAATTAAAAACACCTTCAAGTTTCTTTGTTCTCTGGTTTGTAATCATGGATTTAAACTTGGAGACTGGTTTTAAAAACTTGGTCTATAATGTTTATTTACCACCTCCTATACAAAAAGACATTCCCGTGCTTTTTCAGTCTTTCTTAATTTGATTTTTGTGTCCCCGACAACTATCGGGAATAAGATGCGTGATATTTTTTAATATCAACAGCATTTTTTGTGCGTTAAATCTTTTTTTGCACAATTACCTATTTGCACATTAATTCATTAAGATTATGTTAAATAAAGCATTAAAATATTTTCTTCATAATAAGTTGGTTACGCTTATTGTTCTGTTGGTTTTTATAACATGGGGAGTTATTACAGCTCCTTTTGGTTGGAAAGTTGGGGCGTTGCCTTCAGATCCGGTTCCTGTGGATGCTATTCCTGATATTGGTGAAAATCAACAAATAGTTTTTACACAATGGCAAGGTCGTTCTCCACAAGATATTGAAGATCAAATTTCTTATCCCTTAACGACTTACTTGTTAGGAATTCCGGGTGTTAAATCCATTCGAAGTACTTCTGTTTTTGGGTTTTCTAGCATTTTTATCATTTTTTCTGAAGATATAGAGTTTTATTGGTCTCGCTCAAGAATTCTTGAAAAATTAAGTTCATTACCTTCCGGATTACTCCCTGATGGTGTTCAACCGGCTCTTGGTCCTGATGCAACCGCTTTAGGTCAAGTGTATTGGTATACCATTGAGGGTAGAGATAAAGACGGAAACCCAACAGGTGGTTGGGATTTACATGAAATACGAACAGTTCAGGATTTTTATGTAAAATATGGATTAAATGCTACAGAAGGGGTTTCTGAAGTTGCTTCTATTGGTGGATTTGTACAGGAATACCAAATTGATGTTAATCCGGATGCCCTAAAAGCTTATAATATACCGTTGCATAAAGTAATGCAAGCCGTTCAAAAATCTAATCGTGATGTTGGAGCAAAAACCATTGAAATAAACCAAGCAGAATATTTAGTACGAGGATTGGGTTACATCAAAAAAGTTGCTGATGTAGAAAAAGCAGTTGTAGCTGTTCAGGAAAATGTACCCATAAGAATAAAAGACATAGGTGTTGTTAGTTTAGGACCTGCTACTCGAAGAGGGTTACTAGACAAAGGCGGAACAGAGGTTGTAGGAGGTGTTGTAGTGGCTCGTTATGGAGCTAATCCGTTGCATGTAATTAACAATGTAAAAGATAAAATAAAAGAAATAAGCCCCGGATTGCCTAAAAAAATACTTGCTAATGGAATTGAAAGTCAATTAACAATAGTTCCATTTTATGATCGTTCGGGTTTGATTTATGAAACGCTTGGCACACTTGAAGAAGCGTTGTCGCTTCAAATTTTAATAGTTATTTTAGTTGTTATCGTAATGGTGTACAACTTACGAGCTTCATTTCTAATTTCCAGTTTATTGCCAATTGCAATACTTATGGTGTTTATTGCAATGCGTTATTTTGGTGTTGATGCTAACATTGTGGCTTTATCAGGTATTGCTATTGCTATAGGTACTATGGTAGATTTAGGAATAATTCTTTCGGAAAATATTATTAAACACATTGACGAAGCTCCTGCGGGACAAAAGCTAATAGACACCATTTATAATGGAGCTTCAGAGGTTAGTTCAGCTATTTTAACGGCTGTTTCTACCACCATTGTGAGCTTTATTCCGGTGTTTACCATGCAAGCAGCAGAAGGAAAACTATTTGGCCCTTTAGCTTTCACGAAAACATTTGCCCTTATTGCCGCTCTTATTGTTGCTTTATTTATCCTTCCGATGTTAGCTCATTGGTTTTTTGGTGCAAAAATTAAAAGTAAAAAAATTCAGAAAGGAATTAATATTGGATTAATTCCTGTTGCAATAGCTTGTTTTTTTCTGGGTCAATTTTGGGCAGGAACGATTTTATTTGCTTTCGGAATAACAGGAATTTTAAAGGAAGTTAGAGATAAAAAATTAGCTAGACTAACTACTAATTTGGAAAAGAATACTGAAAAACAAAACAAGCTTAAAAAAACAGCAAATTGGTTATTAAATAATTCAGAAATAATTATTGTAGTTGTAGGAGTTATATGGCTTTTAGCTAAATATTGGCTTCCTTTAGGAGCAGGCAAAAGCCTTATGTTAAATGTAGTTTTTGTGGCACTGTTGGTAGGGTTTATTTTAGGGTTGTTTTCGCTATTGGAACATTACTATAAATCTATTTTAAAGTGGTGTTTAGATCATAAAAAAACCTTTCTTTTTATTCCTTCTTTTTTAATTTTTCTTGGAGTTGTAATATGGTTTGGATTCAGTGCTGTTTTTGGTTTTGTGTCTAAAGGTTTTGATGTAGTACATGTAGATATTAGAACAACAAGTGTTTGGCAAGGGCTAGAAAAAACTTTTCCGGGAATGGGAAAAGAATTTATGCCCTCGCTCAACGAAGGCAGCTTTTTGCTAATGCCTACATCTATGCCTCACTCGGGAATAGAATACAATAAAAACACTTTAGCTCAATTAGACATGTTATTGACTAATATTCCTGAAGTAGATATGGCTGTGGGAAAACTAGGAAGGGTAGAATCTGCATTAGATCCGGCTCCAATTTCCATGTACGAAAATATCATTAATTATCATCCGGAATACATGCTTAATGAGAAAGGACATCGAGTTCGTTTTAAAGTAGATAAAAACAATCGTTTTATACTTAATAATGGAGATACGCTTTCTAATGAGGAAGCGTTATTAAGAGGAGTAAACAGCCAAGTTTTAATACCTGATGATAATGGAAGTTATTTTCGTAATTGGCGATCACACATACAGTCACCAGATGATATTTGGGATGAAATTGTTAAAGTAAGCAAAATACCGGGATTAACTTCTGCACCAAAATTACAACCCATAGAAACACGATTGGTAATGCTCCAAACAGGAATGCGAGCTCCTATGGGAATAAAAGTATATGGACCAGATTTAAAATCTATTGAAGCGTTTGGAATGCAGTTAGAAGAAATTTTGAAAAATGTGCCAAGTGTTAAATCTGAAGCGGTATTTGCTGACCGAATAGTTGGCAAGCCTTACTTACACCTTAATATCAACAGAGAAGAAATTGCCAGATATGGATTGAGCATAGAAGATGTTCAACAAACTATTGAAACTGCTATTGGTGGAATGAAGATTACAACAACGGTTGAAGGTCGAGAGCGTTTTCCTGTTAGAGTTCGTTACCCTAGAGAGCTTCGTGATAATCCGGAAGCATTGAGAAGTGTTTTAATGTCAACTCCTACAGGAGCACAAATACCGCTTTCACAACTTGTTGATTTTGAATATGTGCGTGGTCCACAAGCGATTAAAAGTGAAGAAACTTTTTTGGTGGGCTATGTATTATTTGATAAAAAAGAAAGTTTTTCGGAAGTGGGAGTAGTTAATGATGCTCAAAAAATGATTCAAGATAAAATTGATGCAGGAGAATTGATAGTTCCTGCGGGGATTAGTTATAAATTTTCTGGAAGTTATGAAAATCAGGTGAGAGCTGAAAAACGTCTTGCTATTATTGTTCCTTTAGTTTTAATGATAGTCTTTCTCATTCTTTATTTTCAATTCAAATCAATTGCAACTTCGTTAATGGTATTTACCGGAATAGCAATGGCATTTAGTGGAGGTTTCTTTGTGTTGTGGCTTTACGGGCAGCCCTGGTTTATAGATGTTACCATTTTTGGAACTAATATGAGAGACCTGTTTCAAGTTCACACAATTAATTTAAGCGTTGCTGTTTGGGTCGGCTTTATTGCTCTTTTTGGGTTAGCAACCGATGATGGAGTGTTAATGGCTACTTATTTAGATCAAAGTTTTGAAAAAAATAAAACAGACACCCTTAAAGGAATAAGAATGGCAATTGTAGAAGCCGGGCAACGAAGAATTAAACCAGCAATAATGACATCTGCTACAACTATTATTGCGTTGCTGCCAATTCTTACTTCATCAGGTCGTGGGTCGGATATTATGATTCCTATGGCAATACCTGCTTTTGGAGGGATGGTTTTTGCGGCAATAACCTATTTTGTTGTACCTGTTTTGTACGCTATTAGAGAAGAAAGGAAGCTAAAAGCTAGAAGTTAGAGGTTAGAATCTAGAAGTTAGAAGCTGGAAGTTAGAAGCTGGAAGTTAGAAATTAAAAGTTTGAATATAAATTAAAAAACATAATTATGATAAAGTCCTATAAAGATTTAGTGGTTTATAAAAGGTCATTTAAGCTTGCTATGGATATTTTTTGGTTGACAAAAAAATTTCCAAAAGAAGAAACCTATTCTCTTACTTCACAAATTAATCGTTCTTCAAGGTCGATTACTTCAAATGTGAGTGAAGGATGGGCAAAGCGAAAGTTTGAACTTGTATTCAAACAACACTTAATTCATGCTTTGGGTTCAGCTAGCGAAACGGAAACATGGTTAGAATTTGCTTTAGAATGTAAATACATCGATGAACCTACTTATAAAAAACATACGGATGAGCTCGAACAAATTGGAAAAATGCTTAACAAATTATATCAAAACTGGAAAAGTTATGAAAAATAGAAATTGGAAGTTTGAGTTTAGTGTTAAAGGTTGGAGGTTAGGGATTGAAGATTGGAAATTCAGAAGTTGGTATAAGAAGTTTCTAATTTCTATCTTCCAACTTCTAACTTCTATTTTTCTTCTAACATCCAATTTACATGCACAAACCATAGATGATTATTTTAAAATAGCATCAGAAAACAACCCTGAACTTAAAGCCAAACACAAAGAGTTTGAGGCAGCTTTGCAAAGAGTTTCACAAGTGAATACTTTGCCTGATCCTACGTTTTCTTTCGGATATTTTATTTCTCCGGTTGGTCCGCAACAGGCAAGGTTTTCTCTTACACAAATGTTTCCTTGGTTTGGGGCATTAAAAAAACAAGGTGATGCTGCAGCATTAATGGCTGAAGCAAAATTTCAACTTTTTATGGATGCTCGGAATAAATTGTATTTTAAGGTAGCTGCTGCTTTTTATCCCTTGTATGAATTAAATGAATGGATAAAAATTGAAGCCGAAAACATCAGTATTCTTGAATCATATAAAACCATTACAACCAAAAAGTTTGAAAACGGAAATGGATCTATGGTAGATGTTTTACGGGTAGATATTATGTTGAAAGATGCACAAACTAATTTGAAAATTTTAAAAGAGAAAGAAAAACCACTTATAACTATTTTCAATAAATTACTTAACCGACCGGAAAATGAACCTGTAGTAATGGTAGATTCTTTAAAAACAGAAAACCTCCCGGAGAATTTCCGTAAAGATTCTTTGCTTGCTGCCAATCCAACTTTAAAAGCATTGGATTTAAAATTGGAAGCAACTAAAGCCTCAGAATTAGCAGCAAGTAAACAAGGTCTGCCAAAATTTGGAATTGGGTTGGATTATGTAATGGTGGGTAAACGCAGTGATGTAACCATGCCTGATAATGGTAAAGATGTAATAATGCCAATGGTTACAATGACTATTCCTATTTTCAGGGGGAAGTACAACGCTTCTGTAAAAGAAGCTCAATTGATGCAGGAAAGTTATGCGTATCAAAAAGAAGAGATGACGAATAACCTCCTATCTAATTATGAAATGGTATGGTTTGAAATTCAACAACAGCAACAACTTTTAGAGCTTTATGAACAGCAAATACAAACAGCAGAACAATCGTTGAGTTTGCTTTTCACTTCGTATGGAAATTCGGGCAAAGAGTTCGAAGAAGTATTGAGAATGCAGCAACAATTATTGAAATACCAGAAAATGAGAGCCACAGCCTTGACTCAATACCAAATTGCTGTAGCAAAAATCAATTATATAACATCAAAAACATACTAAAATGAAAAATATAAATAAAAACACCATTTATATAGCCGCAGCTACTTTAGTAGTAGGACTGTTGATAGGTTGGTTGATTTTTGGAGGACAGAAAAACTCTCCTAAAGACGAACATAAACATTCTACCGAAATAGTAGGAGAAACCATTTGGACGTGCTCCATGCATCCTCAAATTCGAAAAAATGAACCGGGCGATTGTCCTATTTGTGGTATGGATTTAATTCCTCTTGAAAATGAGAAAGATAGTGAAATTGACCCGATGGCAATTAGTATGTCGCCAACTGCTATGCAATTAGCCAATGTGAGCACTGCTCTTGTAGGAAAAATAAATCCTGTAAAACAAGTTCGGTTAAATGGTAAAGTACAAGTTGATGAGCGTTTAGTATATTCACAATCATCCCATATTCCTGGTAGGATAGAAAAGTTGATGGTGAATTTTACAGGAGAGTTTGTAAATAAAGGACAAACTATTGCAAGTGTTTATTCGCCTGAATTGGTTATGGCTCAAGAAGAATTGTTTGAAGCTCAAAAAATGATGGAAAATCAGCCGCAACTTTTTAATGCAGCTAAAGAAAAATTGAAAAATTGGAAACTTTCAGACAATCAAATTGAAGAAATATTAAAAAATGGTAAAATACAGGAAGAGTTCCCAATACAAGCAGATGTATCTGGTTATGTTATTAAAAAAATAATCAATTTAGGGGATTATGTTCGTAAAGGACAAACATTATATGAAATTGCTAATCTTTCAAAAGTATGGGTGTTGTTTGATGTGTATGAATCAGACATGACATGGATACAAAAAGGAGATAACATTAAGTTTACAGTTTCTTCGCTTCCGGGAGAAAGTTTTGAAGCTTACATTACCTACCTCGATCCGGTTATAAACCCTAAAACAAGAGTTGCAAAAGCACGAATAGAATATAACAATACAACTGAAAAGTTAAAACCGGAAATGTTTGTATCAGGTGTAGTTGAAGCAAAACTAACCAATAAGTCGAATTCGTTAGTAGTACCAAAAACAGCTGTGATGTGGACAGGTAAACGTTCGGTGGTTTATGTTAAAAATACAAATGCTAAAGGGGTAAGTTTTATAATGCGTGATGTAACTCTTGGGACAGCATTGGGAGACAGCTATATTATTAAAGAAGGATTGGAAGAAGGAGAAGAAATTGCTGTTAACGGGACATTTAGCATAGATGCCGCAGCTCAACTAGCAGGTAAGCCAAGTATGATGAATCCAGAAGGAGGTGTTGCAATGACAGGACACAACCATGGAGAAACCAAAATGGAAGATGGTAAAGCTTCTGCTAAAGAAAAAGATGTGAAGACAAACGACCCCATCTCTATCAGTAAGGATGCAAAAAAAGCACTTCAACCTGTTTATGTCGATTATCTTAAATTTAAAGATCTTTTGGCAGCAGATAATGTAGAAGACGCCAAAAAAGTAGCTGTATCTATGCAAGATAATCTTGCAAAAATTAATATGAGTATATTTACAGGAGAGTCTCATGCCGCTTGGATGAAATTCAGTAGCAATTTAAAAAACACCTTACAACATGTTCCTCATTTATCAAGCATTGAAGAAGTGAGAGAGAAGTTTCGTCAAATTTCCATCACTATGATTGAAATGACCAACACTTTTAACCCATTAGATGAAACAATTTATATTCAACATTGTCCAATGGCAAACAATGATAAAGGAGCCGATTGGCTAAGTTCGGAGAAAGAAATAAAGAATCCCTATTTCGGAAAGTCTATGCTTAAGTGCGGGGAAGTAAAGAAAGAAATTAAATAATTTTTATTAATCATTTAAAACCAAAAAACAATGAAAAAACAAATTTTAAAAGTCGGAACAGTAATAGTTATGCTATGTAGTGTGTTAACTGCTCAATCAGTAATTGGTCAGGAAACTAGTGCTACAGTTACTCAAGAAGAACAAGAAGAATTAGTGAACGCCACTCTTATCGTTTATGGAAATTGTGGGATGTGTAAAAAAAGAATTGAAAAAGCAGCTCTTAGTGTGGATGGAGTTAAGGAAGTTAATTGGGATGTTGAAACCAAAGTATTATCGGTAAAATTTAGTGACATCACTTTTGGTGAACATAATTATTCCATTAATACAGTTAGTGAAAAAATTGCAGCAGCAGGACATGATACACAGTTTAATAAAGCTTCGGAAGATGTTTATAATGCTTTACCAGGCTGTTGCCAGTATGAAAGAAAAGAATAAACATATTTTACAATTTAAGAATTAAAGCATGAAAAAAGAAATAAAAACGAACTGGAATGTAATTACAGGAGGACCATGTACAGGCAAAACAACTGTTGTTGACCTTTTAGCTAAAAGAGGTTATAAAACAACTATTGAGCATGCTAGGCACTATATTGATACACAAAAAATACAAGGTAAAACCATTGAGGAAATTAAGGAGAATAAAAAGGTTTTTCAGAGGGGTATTTTAGATATGCAAATTGAACAAGAAGCAGCATTAAACCCTGATGATATTGTTTTTTTAGACAGAGCTTTGCCTGATGCAATGGCATATTATCAATTTTTAGATCTTGAATATGATGATCGATTAGTTGAACAGTGTAGCAAATATTGCTATAGTAAAGTATTTATTTTAGATAGGCTTCCTTTAATTAATGATTATGCCAGATTAGAAGATGAAGAAGAACAAATTCGTATTCACAACTTAATCATCGAAGTGTATAAAACATTTCCTTGTCCGATAGTTTTTGTTCCTGTAATTCCTCCAGAAGAACGGGTTGATTTTATATTGCAAAACATGCAATAATGAAATATCTACAAGTAAAAAAACATCCAACATAAATAAATTAAAACCCATTAAATAATTATATATGAAAACAATACTAATCCCCACAGATTTTTCAGAATGTGCCAATAATGCAGTTATTGTAGCATTCGAAATGGCAAAAAAAGCAAAAGCAACATTGCATTTTATTCATTTTTTAAAAACCCCTGTTGAATGGAAAAAACTGAGAAAAGAACAGGAGAAAAATTTTCCAGAAACACTACATGAAATAGGTAAGGCAAGAGCCGCTTTAACAAACCTAGAAACAAAAGCAAAAAAATTAAAGTTGAAAATTCAAACAACCTTAGTTTTTGATAATGGAGATATTTCAGAATTGGTTAATAATTATAAAGCAGACTTTATTGTTGTTGGTTCGCATGGAACAAAAGGCTTTAAAGAAATTATAGGGTCAAATGCTCAGAGAATTGTTAGGTATGCAAAATCGCCCGTTTTGGTGGTAAAAGAAAAACCAAAAAATTTGAATTTCAAACAACTTGTTTTTGCTTCAACTTTTGAAGAAGAGGTTCACCAACCTTTCCTAAAAATTTTAGCTTTTGCAGACTTGTTTAAAGCTCAAATACATTTGCTGTATGTAAACATGCCTTTTCAATTTAAAGAGACGGATGAAATAGAGACACAAATGCAACAATTTTTAAAGAAATGTCCAAAAGGAACATGTTCTATAAATATCTACAATGCATTAAATGAGGAAAGAGGAATTCAAAAATTCTCAGAAAAAATAAATACAGATATTATAGCTTTAACTACCCATGGGAAAACAGGGTTTGTAAAAATGATTGCTCCCAGTATTACTGAAAGCTTAGTTAATCATTCTAAATCACCTATTTTGAGTGTAAACATTAATACCAAATAAATTTTTTACAACTAACAATATCAAAACATAACAATATCAAAACATAACAATATCAAAACATAACAATATCAAAACATAACAATATCAAAACATAACAATATGGAACATCACAATCATCACCATCATCATCATTCAAATGATAAAAATTCAGATAATCACGACAAACATGCAGGACATAATGTTTCTGATTTTTGGAAGCGATTTATAATTTGTACCATAATATCCATTCCTGTGCTTGCATTGTCACACATGGTGCAGCAGTGGTTGGGATTTGAATTAGCTTTTCCCGGAGATAAATATGTCTTAGCTATTCTTTCAACCTTCATTTTCTTTTATGGCGGCTATCCTTTTCTTAAAGGACTTTATGATGAAGTAAAAGACAATGCTATAGGTATGATGACCTTAATCGGTGTGGCTATTTCTGTAGCTTGGGCATATAGTGTTGCCATTACTTTCGGTTTGCAGGGAATGGATTTTTATTGGGAAACGGCTACCCTGATAGATATCATGCTCATCGGGCATTACTTTGAAATGAAATCGGTTATGGGTGCATCCCGGTCATTAGAGTTATTAGTGAAGATGATGCCTTCCACTGCTCATCATTTGGTAGATGGAGAAATTCATGAAATGTCTGTTGGAGATTTAAAAATTGGGGATATGATTAGGGTTAAACCGGGAGAAAAAGTTCCAGTTGATGGAATTGTTACAGATGGAGAAAGTTACCTTGACGAGAGTATGCTTACAGGCGAAAGTCAACCCGTTAAAAAAGAAAAAGACAGCAAAGTGATAGGTGGAGCAGTTAATGGAAATGGCTCACTTACTATAAAAGTAGAAAGCACTGGAAAGGATAATTACCTCAATAAAGTAATTAAATTGGTGGAAGATGCTCAAAAGGTAAAATCTAAAACACAAAATTTTGCTGACCGTGCAGCAAAAGTATTGACATTTGTTGCGTTGGGTGGTGGTATAATTACACTTGCTGTTTGGTTGTTATTGGGTTTTCCTTTTGTGTTTGCATTAGAAAGAATGGTTACGGTAATGGTTATTTCCTGCCCTCATGCTTTGGGTTTGGCTGTACCTTTGGTGGTAGCTATATCTACCTCTATTTCTGCCCAAAAAGGGTTACTTATTCGCAACCGAACAGCTTTTGAAAACGCACGATTAATTACAACTATTATTTTTGATAAAACTGGGACACTTACAAAAGGTTCACACGAATTGCAAGAAGTAAAAGTATTGGACTCAAATTTTGATGAAAATGAATTACTACGCTTGGCAGCTGGTATCGAACAACATTCCGAACATTATATTGCAGCTGGTTTGATGCGAAAAGTGAAAGAGCTAAACATCGAAATTCCGACATCAGATAAATTTAAGTACCTCCCCGGTAAAGGCTTAGAAGGGATTGTAGAAGGTAAAAACATTAAAGTAGTAGGGCCGAATTATCTGAAAGAACAGAATATTAATATCACAGAAAAAGAAGATGAATTTACAGGAACGATAGTTTATATGTTGATAGAAAAAGAAGTAGTAGGATATTTTACTTTTTCTGACCAAATAAGAGAGAGTTCTTTTGAAGCTATTCAAGTACTTAAAGAAGCGGGAATAAAAAATTTACTACTTACGGGTGATAACGAAAAAGTAGCCCAAAAAGTAAGCGATGAATTAAAAATGGACGGCTTTTTAGCTAATGTTTTGCCACATGAAAAATTAGAAAAAGTGAAAGAGCTGCAAGAAAAAAGTGAGTTTGTAGCAATGACAGGTGATGGAGTAAATGACGCTCCTGCATTGGCACAAGCAGATGTAGGTATTGCGGTAGGCTCAGGAACAGATGTGGCAGCAGAAACAGCAGATATAATATTAGTAAACTCCGACCCAAAAGATATTGCGAATCTGATTTTATTTGGCAAAGCCACCTATAATAAAATGATACAAAATTTATGGTGGGCAGCGGGTTACAACATTCTTGCAATTCCTTTGGCAGCAGGTGTTTTGTATCAATGGAACATCATGCTTAGTCCGGCTGTGGGAGCGGTATTGATGAGCTTAAGTACTATTGTTGTGGCTATTAATGCTCAACTTTTAAAAGTTAAAATGAAATGAAGATAACTAAAAACATAGATAAATTAGGAACTATTGGACTTTTTATTACAGCTATTTTTTCGCCTTGCTGTTTTCCCTTGTTTGCTTTTATTGCATCAGCTTTAGGTCTCGGAAGTTTTGAACTTTTTGGAGGATGGACAATGTGGGTTTTTCAGGCGATGGTTATTGTAGCAATTTTTGGGCTTTATATTTCGTATCGAAAGCACAAATGTTTGTATCCATTATTGGTTGCAATACCGAGTGGGCTTCTTATATTTTATGGTTATCATTTCAACGGTAGTGATTATTGGACATACTTCCTATATGCGGGAATGTTTGGACTATTAGCCGCAACAATATGGAATTATAAGAGAAACAGAATGCACGGCAACTGTGATACCTGTATAATATACGAGGGAAAAGAAGTAGAATTAAAATCAACCATTACCTGTCCGCAGTGCGGACATAAGAAAGATGAACTAATGCCGACAGATGCCTGTCAATATTTTTATGAATGTGAAAAATGTAAAACAGTTATAAAACCGAAACAAGGTGATTGCTGTGTGTATTGTAGTTATGGTAGCGTTAACTGCCCACCCATTCAAGCAGGTAATAACTGTTGTTAAATTACTTTTAAGGAAAAAGTATAAAAAGAGGGTTGAAAAATTATTAATTTTATATATTATAAAAACCAAAGAAAGATGAAAAAAACAATTTTAATTATCGGAACAGCAACTTTATTAGTTGCAGGCAGCACAATGTTTTCAGCTTGTGGAAACTCAGAATCAACACCTCATGAAGAAATGAATCATGATGAAAATATGGAAAAGACAGACCAGCATGCAGAACATGCACATTATCAGTGTCCGATGAAGTGTGAAGGAGAAAAAACGTATGAAGAACCTGGTATTTGTCCTGTTTGCGAAATGGATTTGAAAGAAGTGGAGTAGTATTTAAACAATATATTTCATCAAAACGACACTATTCGTGGTCATATCTACCTCATTAATGGCATGATAAATGATAACAATACCATTAAAATTCATGGGCATTTTGATAGTGAAAAGGATGAGGAAAAGATAATGATAGGTAAGAAAGTTTTTGTTGAAATTGAAAACAAATAAAAAAAAATTGAAACCTTTTATTTGTTCAAAACGTTGAAAGTTCAAAATGCTTTTGTCGATTAATATGTCGTATTAATCTAAAAGATTTTATTTATTTGTTAATTTTGTTTAAATTTACGTTGCATTAAACTTTCATTTTGATGAAATATATATACTACATTATTATCACGGTTTTTATCTCTTCAAGCATTAGTGTTGCCGCACAGAAGTTTGAGATTCACAATGGAGATACCATCAATTACATAGATGAAAACAATCTTAAACAAGGTTTCTGGAAAATATTCGGAAGAATGAAAAAACTCCCTGATTATCAGCCTGATCAAGTGGTTGAACAAGGGGAGTATGAAAATAGCCGTAAGCAAGGTATTTGGAAAATGTTTTATCCTAACGGAAAGACTAAAAGTGAAATTGCTTATGTTAACAGCAGGCCCAACGGATATTATAAAACCTATTATGAAAATGGAGAGTTAGAAGAAGAAGGCGAATGGAAAAACAATAGAAACGTAGGTAAGTTTGTTAGAAAACATCCTAACGGAGAAGTAGCTCAAGAGTTTGAGTTTAACGAAAGTGGTAAAAGAGACGGTGAGCAAAAATACTATTATGAAGACGGCTCAATTATGATAGTGGCTCAAATTAAGGAAGGTAAAGAAGAAAAAGTTACCGAATATTACCCTGATGGCTCACTTAAAGCTGAAAAAGTTTTTGTTGATGGAAACCTAGATGTTGCTAATACAAAAGTTTACGAACCTAAAACTCCAATTAAACCAGTTGAAACTACCGAAAAAGAACCGGTGAAAGTGGTAAAAGTAAACAAAGAAGAAGTTGTAAACAAAGGTACGTTTGACGGAAACGGACAACATAAACTTTACAACAAAGACAAACAAATTTCTAAGGATGGAGTATTTAAAAACTATAGATTGATTGACGGTAAAAATTACAAATACGATGAAAATGGAATCCTTATCAGTATCGAATTGATTAAAAACGGAAGATACATCGGAGAAGCACCATTACCAAAAGAGTAAACAATTTAAAATATATTAAAAAACCCAACTTTTGCAAAAGTTGGGTTTTTTGTTTTATAGATTAGCAGTATTTTTACCAAAAAATTTTATATGTCCGAAAATACATTAAAAATATACAATAGTTTAACAGCCAAAAAAGAAGTTTTTGAACCGCTTTC
>Ga0079224_100005310_pt1 | contig 16899 bp, 12 predicted proteins | sample Stecom2015_FD_80414 | JGI IMG/M metagenome (GOLD analysis project Ga0079224, IMG submission 80414) | Agricultural soil microbial communities from Utah to study Nitrogen management - Steer compost 2015 | ecosystem: Environmental > Terrestrial > Soil > Agricultural land | place: USA: Utah... | reverse complement strand
TACCTGCCCGGCGACGACGTCCGCAGCATCGACTGGAACGTCAGCGCCCGCATGAACGCCGCCTACGTGAAGGTGTTCGTGGAAGAGCGCGAGATGACGGTGATGCTCGTCGTCGATCTCAGCCACAGTCAGAAGTTCGGCACGCGCACGGCCACCAAATCGCGCCTCGCCGCCGAGGTGGCGGCGCTCTGCGCGTTCAGCGCGATCAAGCACAACGATCGCGTCGGGCTCATCCTCGCGACGGATCAGATCGAGAAGATCGTCCCTCCGATGAAGGGGCAAAAGCACGTGATGCGCGTGGTCCGCGAGATCTTGGGCGCGGCCCCCGAGCGACCGGGGACGGATCTCAAGATCGCGCTCGAGACGCTGTACCGCGTCGCGCGGCGGCGGAGCGTCGCGTTCGTGCTCAGCGACTTCTTCGCGAGCGATTTCGAGCGCGCGCTGTCGCTCGCGGCGGCGCGGCACGACGTGATCCCGGTGATGCTCGTCGATCCGCGCGACGACGACTTGCCCGACGTCGGCCTCGCCGCGTTCGAGGATCTCGAGACGGGCGAGAGCGTGCTCGTGGACACGGGCAGCGCCGCGGTGCGCGCGCACTACAAGAGGACGATGCGCGCCCACCGCGACGCGCAAATCCGCCTGTTCCGAAAGCTCGGCCTCGACCACGCCGTGGTGCGCACCGATCAGCCGTACGTGCGCCCGCTCCACGACCTGTTCGCACGCCGCGCGCGGAGGATTCGACGGTGAGGGCAAGGGCGGCGTTCTCCTTCATCGCCCTGCTCGCGCTCTCCGTGTCGCGCGGCGCAGGCGCGCAGAACGCCGCGGGCTCGGCCGCGCCCAGCGCGGCGCCGCCGGCCCCGCCGACATCGGCTGCAGCTCCGCCGACGAAGCAAGAGAAGGGCGCGAGCTCGACCTGCATCGAGCGCCTGCCGCAGGGCAAGGCCCGCCCGAAAGTGACGGAGCGCATCGAGCCGCGGGCCACGAGCGGCCACGCGCTCGAGCTCGAGCTGTCGATCGAGCACGGCATCGGCGAGACCGTGCTCCCCTCCGGGTTCCGCATCGATCCGGGGAGCGAGGACCTCAAGCGGCTCGAGTCGGCCTCCTTCTACTTGCCGGACCCGAAGGGGCCCGCCCGACCCGTCCTCGAGCGCAAGGAGGCGGGCGCCACGGCGACCACGACCGTGAAGCTCACGTTCGTGCCGCTTCCCCAAAAGCCGGGCCGCAACGAGCTCGTGCTGCCGCCCTTGCCGATCGCGATCTCGCGCGCGAGCGGCGAGCTCATGACGCTGTGCACGGCGCCGCATCCGGTCACCGTCGAAGACCCGATCGCCAACGAGCCGAACCCGAAGCCCAAGCAGAACCCGGAGCCGCTCCGCCAGCGCGAAGAATGGACGGCGGCCAAGAACGCCACCCTGGTCGCCTTGGTGGCGCTCGCGGTCGGCGCCCTGCTCACCTGGCTCGTCGGGCGCTGGATGAAGCGGCCGCGCCCGGCGCCCCCGCCGCCTCCGCCCCGACCGCCCTGGGAGGTCGCGCACGAGGCGCTCTTCGACCTCCGTCATTCGGGCTTCTTGCGGGAGCAGCGCTTCGCCGAGTTCTACGATCGCGTCTCCGACGTCCTTCGCCACTATCTCGGAGAGCGCTACGGCTACGAGGGTCTCGAGAGCACCACGCGGGAAGCGCTCGGCGCGCTGCGCGCGGCCGGCGTCCCCATGGAGGTCTGGGTCGAAATCCAAGCGTTCATGCAAGAAGCGGATCTCGTCAAGTTCGCGCGGCGGACGCCGAGTGAGGCCGAGTGCGTTTCGGCGCTCGAGCGCGCCGAGGCGATCGTGAGCCGCACGCGACCCGCCGAGGCGGAGCTCCGCTCGACACCGCCGCTCGCGCCGAAGGAGCCAGCGACGTGAAGAACCGCCGCGCGCTGCTGCGAGCCCTCACCGTCGCGGCGTTCGTCCTCGTCGTCGTCGCGCTCGGGTTCGCCTACCCCGCGCTCGCGCGCGGCGACGAGCTCGTGCGCGCGCGCTACGAAGGCCGCTATTTCCTGGTCGGCCTCTTGCTCGTGCCGCTGCTCCTCTGGCGCGGCACCTGGGGCGAAGACCGGAGGATCCCGCGCCTGCGCCTCGGCACGCTCTCGCCGATCGCCTCCGGGCCTTCGGGGGTGCGCGTGTGGCTGCGCGATCTGCCCGGGGTGGTCCGCGCCGTCGCCTTCGGGTTGCTCGTGCTCGCGCTCGCGCGTCCGGTGAACACGCTGCGCCCCCAAGCCGCCGACGAGGAGGGCATCGACATCGTGGTCGTGCTCGACATGTCCGGCTCGATGCGCGCCGCGATGACGAACGTGCCCGAAGATCTCGCGCGCTACATCACGCTGCCCGCGCGCGGGATCCGCCCGACGCGGCTCGACGCGGCCAAGGCCGTGATCCGCGATTTCATTTCGCGGCGAAAGAGCGATCGCATCGGCGTCGTCGTCTTCGGGCAGAGCGCGTACGTGCTCTCGCCCCCGACGCTCGACCACCACCTGCTCGACGCGCTCGTCGGCCGCATGGAGCTAAACCTCATCGATCCCGGCGGCACCGCCATCGGCGACGCCGTGGGCGTCGCGGTGGCGCGGCTGCGCAAGAGCTCGGCCAAGAGCAAGGCGGTGATCCTGCTCACCGACGGAGACAACAACGGCGGGCGGATTTCTCCCGAGTACTCGGCGCACCTCGCCAACGTCGTCGGCGCGAAGCTCTTCACCGTGCAGATCGGCCAGGGAGAAATGGCCGAGGTCCAGGACGGCTTCGACCTGTTCGGGCAGCCGCGCTACGTGCCGATGCACTTCCCCGTGAACCCCAAGCTCCTCGAGGAGCTCGCGAAGAAGACCGGCGGCGCGACGTACGTGGCCACGGACGCGCAGGCGCTGCGCGCGAGCTTCCACGACGTGCTCGATCGCCTCGAGAAGACGAAGCTCGAGGCGAGCGTCGCCCACTACGAAGAGCTCTACGGCTTCTTCCTCTTGCCCGGCGTGCTCCTGCTCGCTGCCGACGCGCTCTTGCGCGCGCTCGTCCTCCGGAGGTTCCCGTGAGGTTCGCGGAACCCATTTGGCTCTTCGGCACCGCGCTCGCGCTCGTCGTGGGCGTGCTCCTCGCGGTCGGCGGTGTCTTGCTCGTGCGCGCCACGCGCCGCTTCGGCGACGAGAACCTCGTGCTCGGCCTGGTCACGGGACGCCCGGGCGGCCGCCGCGCGCTGAAGGGGGGCCTGCTCGTGGCCGCGGTCGCGCTCGCGTTCTTGGCGCTCGCGCGGCCGCAGTACGGGCGCGGGACGCGGCTCATCCCCGCGACGAACCTCGATGTCGTGCTCGTGCTCGACTACTCGAAGAGCATGTACGCGCGCGACATCGTGCCGTCGCGCATCCAGCGCGCCAAGAGCGAGGTCGCGCGCCTGATCGGCGGGCTGCCGGGCGCGCGCTTCGGCGCGGTGGCCTTCGCGGGCCAGCCGATGGCGTTTCCCCTGACGAGCGACGGCGGCGCGATCGCGCAGTTCTTCCGGCAGCTCGATCCGAACGACATGCCCGTCGGCGGCACGGCCATCGCGCGCGCGCTCGAGGCGGGGCGCGAGCTCTTCTCGCGCGATCCGCTCTCGAAGAAGCACGAAAAGGTCATGCTCCTCGTCACGGACGGCGAGGATCTCGAGGGCGATCCGGTGAGCGTGGCGAACGCCGCGGCCCTCGACGGCATCTCCGTCTACGTCGTCCAGATCGGCGGCCGCACGCCCGAGCCGATCCCCGAGGTGAACGACGCCGGCCAGGTCATCGGCACGCGGAGAGATGCGGAAGGTCGCCCCCTCACCACCGCGCTCACCGTGGAAGGCGAGGAGCAGCTCGCCCGCGTCGCCGAGGTCGGGCGCGGCCTGATCGTGCGGAGCCAGCCCGGGACCACCGGAATCGAGGTCGTGGCGGATCGACTCCGCGCGCTGATGACGGAGGAGCTCTCCGAGCGCGTCGAGACGGTGTACGCGGACGTGTTCTACTATCCCCTGCTGCTCGCGCTGTTGCTCCTCGTCGCGGAGACGTTCGTGAACGAGACGCCGCCGCGCCCGCGCCCCGCGACGCTGCCGCCGCCCGCCGTGAAGCGCCGCCGGCGCAGCAAGGCGAAGACGGCCGCTTCCCTCTCGACCCTGCTCGTTCTCATCGGCTGCTCGGGCGACCGCTCGTCGCTCTTCGAGCGTTGGTCTCCCGCTGTCGACAGCGCGATCGAGGCGCTCAAAGCCGATGATGCCCCGAAAGCCGTCACCACGCTCACGGAGTATCTCTCGACCGGAAAGTGCGAAAACGGAGAGATCGGCGCGCCCGACACGCTGCGCACGTTCCCCAACGCGGGTTTCGATCTGGGCCTCGCCTTGTTCCGAACCGCCGAGCGCAACGGCCGCCCCTTCGGTGAGGAGCCCGCGCCCGCCGAGGCGCAACCGCCCCAACCGGATCCGAAGGCCGAGGCGCGCAGCCAGGAGGCGGAGTGTGGCCTGCGCCTCGTGCGCTCCGTCGGCGCCGACACCTCGGTCGCCCCCGAGGTGCGCGCTCGGGCCTTCTATCTCGCGGGCAACCTCGAGTTTTTGCGCGCCGACTACCGCGCCGCCGTCGACGCGTACAACGCCGCGCTGAAGCTCGTGCCCGGCCTCCCGGGAGAGACGAGTGATCGCGTCGGGCGGGACGCCGCGTTCAACCGCGCCATCGCCCTCCGGCGCATCCAGGAGGAAGAAGAGAAGAAGCCGCCGGAAGACGAGCAGCAAAAAGAGCAGGAGCCCAAAGAAGACCAGGAAGACCAGGGCGACGAAGACCAGAAGGACCAGCAGCAGCAGGAACCGAGCGACGACCCAGGAGAGGAGGAGCAAGAGCCCGAGCCCTCCTCCGAACAGGAGCAGGACTCGGAGCAGCCCGAGCCCAAGCCGGAGCCGGAGCCTTCCGACCAAACGCCGGAGCAAAACCAAGCGTCCGCGCCCCGGCAGGACGCGAGCCAGGACGACCGCATCCTCGACCAGCTCGAGCAGGCCCCCACGCTCCAAGAGCACGATGCGAAGAACCGCGCGCTCACCGGCCGCGTCGTCGGGATGGAGGACAAGTGATGCGCCCGGGCGTGCTCGCGGTCGCCGTCGCCGGGATCGTGGCCGCGGCCCCGGCGCGCGCCGACGCCGAGATCGAGACGCGCGTGAGCGCGCGCAAGGTCGAGGTCGGCGAGCCCTTCCGCTTGCAGATGAGCGTGCTCGCGGGCGGCGGCGAGAAGGTGTCGAGCCCGCGGCTCGCGCCGCCGCCGGGCATCGCGATCGAGGGCCCGAGCGTCAGCACGCAGTCGCAGGTCACCATCGCCAACGGGCGGATGATCCAGCAAACCGGGATCTCGGCGACCTGGACGCTGCTCGCGAGCCGGCCCGGCGTGTTCCGCATCGGGCCTCCCAGCGTCGAAGTCGACGGCCGCCTCCAGCGCGGAGAAGTGGTGGTCGTCGAGGTGGTGCCCGAGGGCACGGGCGGCAGAGCGCGACGCCCGCAGCGGCGCGCGCCGTTCGATCCGTTCGGCATGTGGCGGCACTTCGATCCCTTCGGGGGTCAGCGCTTTCCCCAGTTCCCCCTCGACGACCCGCTCCAAGATCTGCCGCCGGTTCCGGAAGAGCTGCAGACGTCCCGCGCGCTCGATCCGCTCGCCTTCTTGATCGCGAAGGCGAAGCCGACGCGGGTCGTGCTCGGCCAGCAAGTGAGCCTCACCATCTACGCGTACGGCGCGCGCGGCGACTTCCAGGGCCTCGGCTCGACCGAGCCGAGCCGCGAGGGCTTCCTCGCCTACGAGATGAAACCCGACGAGCGCTCGTACCTCGTCCCGATCGACGGCAAGGTCTTCACCGCCAAGCAGGTGCACGCGCTCGCGCTCTTCCCGATCCGCACGGGCACGCTCCGCATCGGTCCGGCAAGCTTCGGCTTCTTGGGCGGCGGCTATCCGCGGTCGCGCCAGGGCATCGGGCTGTTGCGCGAGAGTCAGCCGCTCGAGGTGGTCGTCGTCGAACCCCCGCTCGATGGGCGCCCCCCCGGTTATCGCCTCGGCGACGTCGGGCGCTACACGCTCACCGCGTCCGTCGAGCCGCGGCGCGTGCGCCAGGGCGACGCCGTCTCCGTCGTCGCCAAGCTCGAGGGCACGGGCAACCTCCCGCCGACGCTGGTGCTCCCGCGTCAGCGCGGCGTCGAGTGGCTCGAGCCGTCTACCACGGAGCAAATCGATGCGGAGCGCGGCGCGCTCGGCGGGCAGCGCACGTTCACGTACGTCGTGAAGCTCGATCAACCGGGCAAGCTCGATCTCGGCGAGCTCACCCTCCCCTATTACGATCCGGAGCGCCGCCGCTACGACATCGCGAAAGCCGTGCTCGGCACCGTCGACGTCACCCCGAACCCGCAGGCGAAGAGCAACGAGCCCTCCGCGATCGACCCCCTCGCCGGCCTCTTGCCCCCGCGCGTGACGCCGGGCCCCGAAGCGAGCTCGCGGACGTACTGGGCCGACGCGCGTGCGTTCTGGCTCGCGCTCGTGCTCGCGCCTTTGTCCGTGCTGTCCGCGAGCGGCGTGCGCTCGCTCGCCGGACGCTTCGCCGCGCGGCGGCGTGAGCGCACGAGCTCACCCGAACAGCGGGCCTCGCGCGAGCTCGACCTGGCGCGGCGCGCCCTCGCCCACGATCCGAAGGCCGCGATCGCCTCTGCCGAACGCTCGGTGCTGCTCGCCATCGAGAACGCGACCGGCATCAAAGCGCGGGGCCTGCTCCGGAGCGAGCTCGAGCGCGAGCTGCTCGCCCGTGGACTCCCCGAGGCCCTCGCGCGCGGCATCGTCGCCGTGCTCGATGCCGCGGAGCGCGCCCGCTTCGTGGGCGGGGCGCGTGAAATCGCCCCCGAGCTCGTGCTGCGCGCGCAGCAAATCGTGGCCTACACGCGTCGAGGGCGGCGGCAATGAGCCCCCGCACGCTCTTTGGCCTCGTCTTCTGCCTGCTCATCGCCGGCTCCGGCGAAGCCTTCGCCGAATTCACGAGTGTGGCCACGCCCCTCGAGGAAATCACGCAGGCCGAAGCCGCCCTCGAGCGCGGCGCCTTCGACGAAGCCATCGACCGGCTCGAGCTCGCGGCCGATCGCGGCGTCGTGCATCCGGACGTGAGCTATGCCCGCGCGCGCGCGTACGTCGAGCGCGCTCGTTCCTCCGCGGCCCGCGCGGGCGATCTCGGCCGTGCCGCGGCCGCGCTCGAAGAAACCCTGCATCTTCGACCTTCCGACGACACCGCCGAGAAGGCGCTCGAGAAAATTCGAGCCGAGATCTCGCGACGGCGCGCCCGCACCGGCGCGTCGCCCGTCATTCAACGTCCCGCCATCGGTCGCGCCGTTGCCGATTTGCTACCAGAGAACGTGTGGGCAGGGGTCGCGGCCTTTGGCGCTCTCGTGCTGACACTGGGACTTTCGGCGCGCCACGTGCTCCGGCGTCGAACCATCGAGATCGCGGCCGCGGTCGGTGTCGTTGCCGGGCTCGTGTTCGGAGTCGTCGGCGGTGCGCTCGCCGGCCTCTCGCGGTACTACCGAACCACCTCGCGTCCCGCCGTCGTGGTCGTCGCCGAAGCGCGTTTGCTCGACGCGGACGGCCGCCCGCTCCCCCGCCGCGGTGAAAGCGAGAACGCGGTTCCCGAAGGCGCGCTCGTCCATGTTCGCGGCCAGGCGGACGGATTGTCCGACATCGAGTGGGGAACCGTCCGAGGCTTCGTCAGCAGTGCCCAGGTCCGACTCCTTGCCTCGCCATGACGCCATGACGTTCTGCCGCGGGGGGTCTCGGGGGCCGTGTTCCGGTGAGCCTGAAATCGAAAACCCAGGTGCATCGGGGCGTGCTACAAGTCCTTTACCGTGTGGGTTCGCCGCTCCGCCATCCGTCCCGTCCCATCCTACGCAGCCGTGCCGCTCCATGCGCTCGAGAGCGTTCGGGACGGTCTCGCGGAAGATGATGAAGAAGCGCGCGCGCAGCTCGATGACGCCTTCGAGCGGTTCGAGCGCGCACAGCCGGCGCTCGCCGCGTACGTCGCCGAAGCGCTCGGGCGCCCGCTCGACGAAACGGCGCTCGCGCTCGGCTATTTTCTGGCGCTCACCGTCTGGCTCGCCTTCGATCGCGCGCACGGTCCGCACATCGACGAGGTCACCGAAGAAGAGCTCGTCGCCACCGACGAGCTGCTCACCCTCGACGAGGAGCTGCGCCGCGCCGATCCTGCCGAGTCTCTCGACAGCGACGACGTGATCGCGATGGAGCAACCCCACGTGGTTGCATTCGTACACGAGCACATCGACGGCACCCTCGAGAGCCACGCCGAAGAGATCGACGTGGACGACGTGCACGCCGTCTACCGCGTCGTCCTCGTCGAGATCCTCGCCCTCAGCTACGCGGTGCGCCAGCCCGAAGGCTTCCCCGTAGCCAAGGCCGAGCTCCTCGCCTGATCGGCTGCTGGCTGCCTCGCAGCAGCTCGCCTGCAACGGATGGTCGCGTCCCAAGGCCGCGCACCGCGGCAGCGCGTCCCTCGAACTTCGCGGGCTTGCGAATGGGCGCCCGTTTGGGGTGGTGTGTTTCGAGTGCGGGAGGGGCGCGTTCGTGGCGCTCGACGAGCCGTTCGCGGAGCCCAAAGCACATCACCCGTGAGGGTGCGCGCGCGAGCCCGAGGGCGCGCGCCCGCTTCGTGGCGGTGGGAACAGGCCGCTACGAGCTCAGTAGAACTCGATGTCGTCGATCCAGAAGTCGAAGCTCACGGTTGTCGGATCCGTCGCGTCCCCGAACTTCGCTGCCTGAAACTCGATCTTCGTCACCTTGGTCGGATCGAAGGTGATCGCCGTGCCGTGCCCTTCCTGCTCCAACATGGCGAAGGGAATCTTGCACTCGCTCCACGCGGTGGTGAGCGTGCACCAGAAGCCGAGATCGTCGCCGCCGGAGTTCGACGTCGTCACCACCTTCACGCGGATGGTGTCGTCCGCCTCGGCGTACTCCGCGCCGTGCGTTCCCGTCGTCGTGCCCTTGAGCTGGACGGAAATGCCCGTGAAGATCGAGACGTCCACCGGGCAGAGCGAGCCGCCCGAGCGATTGAGCTCGATGCCGACGCCCGCGCCCCACTCCGCGAACCCTTTCCCCGTGGTGTGGAACGCGCAGTCCATCGCGCCGCCCGTGCCACCGACCTCGCCGGGGAACGCGCTCGACGCGCTCTTCTCCGGCGTGTGGGTCGCGCCCGTGGTCCCGTCGTTGTACGCGTACCAGAAGCCTTGATAGGGCGAATCGATCGCGCTCCTACACGCGCCCGACGAGGCCGGCGTGCCGCCCGAGTACACGACGGTGTCCTCCGCGGTCGGCTTGAAGTCGCAGCCCGCGGCCGTGCTCCCGCCGCCGGTTCCCGAGCTGACCGCGCCGCCCATGGCCGTGGTGCCCGCGGCGCCGATCGTGCCGCCCATGCCGGTGCTGGTCGTTCCACCCGAGGCATTGCCGGTGCCGCCCATCGGCGTGGCCGTGCCGGGAGTGTTGCCCGCTCCGCCGTTGCCCGCTGGCGTGGTGTTCCCGCCAGAGCCGCCCTGGGGCGTACCGGTCACCGCTCCGCCTTGCCCGGGCGTGGTGCCGCCCTGCGCGAAGGATCCACCGTTACCAGTCGATGGCGCGCCGCCCTGGGACGTGCCCGTGGCGCCTCCCTTTCCCGAGCTCGGGTCGCGATCCCGCGGGCTCGTCTCCGGCTGGGCGCTGCACGCCAGACAGAGAACGAGTAGGGGTCGCACAATGCCTCCGGAAACGGTCCAGCTTCTGATCATGGCAACGGCCTCCAAGCGCGAGATCGCAACTACGAGAAGTGTCGTGAGCGGCGCGCGCTCACGGCGTGCGCTCGACTCGACGGCAAAGACACGAGCCGGCGGAGACGGGGGTCCGCCATCGAGCCGGGAGTCTAAACCACTCTTGCTCACAAGCAACGGGCGTCTGTCATACGGGCATGAAAAGGGGGCGCCTCGCCGCCGCTCGCCCCCGCCGTCGCAAGCGCCAAAGCAAGTCTCTTTCCTCGCGCTTCCGCCGCGAATCCCGTTTCCTTGCGGGGCACGAGGATCGGTCGTACGCCCCTCGCAACGAGCGCTCTCGATGACGCTACAAATTCTATATTTCGCGAAAATTCGCGACCTAGTCGGAAAGCCCGAAGAGGAGATTGCCCTCCCGGACACCGCACGCACGCTCGCCGACGTGCTCGAGCATCTGGAACGTCGACATCCGCCGCTCGCCGGCGCGCTCGAGAAGATCCGCGTTGCTCGAAACGAGACGTTCGCGACGCTCACCGACCCCGTCGCCGATGGCGACACGATCGCGTTGATCCCCCCCGTCGCCGGCGGCTGAGCCGCGCCCGCCTCCTCGAAAACCGCGACACCGACCGCGCTGATCCCCGCCTCGACGGAGCCACGTCCGACTCCGCCGACAACCGCGTCATGCCGGTCCGACGCGCGGCGGAGCACCGCGCGTCGCGCCGCGCAGGCTTCCACGACGCGCGTGATTTCAGGGGTTTCGCCCGGCCCGTGCGACAGCGCTCGAAGTCGCGCGCCGACCGTGGCTAGCATCGCGGCCCGTGTCTTCTTGCTTCCGCCTGGGTGTCGACGAGAACGGCCTCGGCGCGCGCCTCGGTCCGCTCGTAGTGACCTCGGTGCTCGCGGAGGTCGACGAGCGCGGGGCCCGTGCTCTTTCCCGCAAGCTCCCGAAATCCATGCGGCAAGACCTCGACGACTCGAAGCGCGTCGTCGCGCACGGCGATGTCGCCCTCGGCGAGGCGTGGGCCCGCACCCTGCTCGGCCTCGACGCGCAGAGCCCCGCGGCCCTGCTCGAGCGGCTCCTGGCCGACGGCGCCGCCGAGCTCCGTGCCCCCTGCCCCCGACACGTCGAGGCTCAGTGCTGGAGCACGAGCGGCGAAGCCTTCGGTGCCGAGCCGGAGGTGCTAAAGCGGGTGATCGCGCACCGCGGGGCGCTCGAGCGGCGCGGCATTCGCTTCGTCTCGGTCCGCTCGAGCGTGGTCTGTACGAACCGCCTCAACGCGCTCCGCGCGCGTGGTATCAACCGCTTCGTTGCGGACTTGCACGCCATGGAATCGCTCGTGCTCGCGCAGCGCGCCCTCGCCGGGGCCGACCTCCAGGCCGTTTGCGGGAAAGTGGGCGGCATCGGCGCGTACTCGCGGTTCTTCGGACCGCTCGCCGGGCGCTTGCACGTGACGCTCCAGGAGAAGCCGGCAAAGAGCGCCTATCACTTCCCGGGGATCGGCGAGGTGTGCTTCGTGCGCGACGCCGATGGGCGCGACGTGCTCGTGATGCTCGCCTCGCTCGTCGGCAAGTACGTGCGCGAGCTGTTCATGGCGCGCATCGCTCGCTTTCACCCGAGCCCGTCCCCGGCGAACGCGCCGAGCGGCTATCACGACCCCGTGAGCGCGGCCTTCGTCGAACGAACGGCGCTGTCGCGGCGCGCGCGCCGCATCCCCGACGCGTGCTTCGAGCGCGCTCGCGACGAAATCGGCAGCGACCCGAAGCCTGCGTCCGCCCCCGCGCGCCGAAGGCGTTCGACGGACACGAAGCGGCGCGCGAGCGCGACGCTCGAGCTCTTCAGTGACGGCCGCGCCGCGGCCCGACGGGCGTGAACGGGAGTCCATGCGCCGCTCGAAAGAAACGCTCTCGCGCCGGATCCTGGTGGGCCCGTTGGGCTTCGAAATCATGCGCTTCGGCGTCCCGCTCGCGCTCGGGATGGGCCTGCAAACGGCCTTCAACCTCGTCGATGCCTACTTGATTGGACAGCTCGATCCGGAGGTCGCCGGACCCGCGCTCGGTGCGATCGGGATCTGCGACCAGCTCGCCGCGCTCGGGACGATCATCGCCTATGGCCTGACCATCGCGACGGGCGCGCTGCTCAGCCGCTCTTCAGGGCGGGGCGACGGTGATGCCGTGCGGCGCGTGGCGTGGCAGTCGATGCTCCTCGTGTTCGCCCTCTCCTCCGTGTTCGGCCTGGGCGGGGTCTTCGGCGCGCGCTGGCTGCTCGCCGATCTGGTCGGCGCGAAGGGCAAGGTCGCCGAGCTCGGCGAGGACTACCTCGCCGTGATGATGGGCGGGAGCTTCACGATCTTCTTCCTGCTCCACCTCGCGAGCGTCGCGCGATCGCTCGGCAGCAGCAAGACACCGGTCGCGCTGCTCGTGCTCGCGAACGTCCTGAACCTCGTGCTCGCGGCGCTGTTCGTGTACGGCCCCGGGCCGGCGCCGCCGCTGTTTTCGTGGGCGCCGCCCATCGCGAGCGCGCTCGGGATTCCGCGGCTCGAGCTCTTGGGCGCGGCGTGGGCCACGCTCGTCGCGCGCGGCATCGCGCTCGTGCCGATGGTGGTGCTGCTCGCGCGTCGATTCGGGCTGTTCTCGCGCAGCGCGCTCGCGCTGCCCGACATGGCCGTCCTGCGGCAGCTCGTCGCGCTCGGCTGGCCGTCGAGCGCTCAGCTCGTGGTCCGCATCCTCGCGATGTTGCTCGTCCACGCGCTCGTCGCGCGCCTGTTCACGACCGATGCCGATCAAACGGCAACGACGGCGCTCGGCATCGTCTTCCGCCTGGAGACGATGGCGCTCTTCGTGGCGCTCGGCTGGGGCAGCGCCGCGCAGACCTTCGTCGGTCAGAACCTGGGCGCCGCGAACCTCTTGCGCGCCAAGCGCAGCGGCTGGCTCACCGCCCTCTACACCGCCGGGACGATGGCGGTGCTCGCGCTCGTCTACCGCGCGTTCGGCGCGAGCCTGGTCGGCTTCTTCGACTCGGATCCGGACGTCATCGAGGTCGCGCTCCAGTACTTCTCCTGGGTGGGGGCGAGCTACGTCGCGCTCGGCGTCGGCATCGCGCTCGGCTCGGCGATCCAAGGCGCCGGCGCAACGTTGCAAGCGCTCTGGCTCGATGCCGCCGTGGTGCTCTTGTTCCAGCTCCCGGCGAGCCTGCTCGTCGCGATCACTCCGGGCGCGGGGATGACGTCACTCTGGCAAGTCGTCGCCCTCACCTACTGCGCGTTCGCCCTGGTCTGCGCCTGGAGCTATCACCGCGGGCACTTCTTGCGCACGATGATCGCGTAGCGTTCGCCTCTGCCCCGAACGCGTCCCGGGCAGTCGCGTCACCCGCCGTGGCCGGGGCCGATGATGTGCTTCCACGCGGCGTGGACGTCCCAGTCGGGCTTGACGTGCGGGACGTGGTGGCACTTCGGGCCGCAAAGCGTGACGGGCGGCGTGCGGGTGATGCGAGCGGCGTCGGCGGGGTTCTCGATGTGGCGGGAGCCCGGGCCGTGGCAGACCTCGCACTGCACGCCCTTCAACCCCTCGACGAACGTCACCGTGGAGCCGCCGGGCTCGCCGTAGCCCGTCACGTGGCAGCTCACGCAGTCGAGGTTGAACTCCTTGTGCTGGTGCGCGAGCGCCTCGTACGCGGAGGCGTGTCGCGTCTTCGACCAGAACGCGTGCTCGTCGTAGTGGCACGTCGCGCACTGCTCGGCGCCGACGAAGCCACTCTTCCCCTCGGGAACGGGCGGCGGCTTGCGATCGCGAAACGCCACGCGATTGTGCTCGTTCACGCGCCGGTAATACTCGGAGAGGCGCGCGGCGACCTTCGGATCACTGCCGTGCTTCTCGCGCACTTCGACGAGCGCTGCCTTGTAATAGCTGCCCTCGGGCGGCGCGGCGGGCGCGCGGAGCGCGTTGATTTGCGCGCGTAGGCCAGCGAGATCCCGGCGGCGCGCGTCGAGATCCTCCTTTCGCGCGCCCTCGAGTTTCTCCGCGGTGGCGATGCGCCGGGTGAGCTCGGCGGCGCGCCGTTCGAGCCGGGCGCGCTCGTCGCTCGCGGTGTCGGCGTTCGCGAACTCGAACTTGCCGTCCCGCACGAACAGGTCCACCGTGTAGAACGCCTGCAAGTGATTCGGTGCCTGCACGACCAGCGTGCGGCCCACGGTGGTCGGCGGGATCACGGGATCGTTCGCCTCACCCTGGTCCACCGGCTTGCCCACCAGCATCACGTGGAAGTCGGGCACGAGCTCGGCGACGCGCAGCGCCTCACCCCGCGGCAGAGACACGAGCGCGACGCGCAGCGCGGCCCCTTGCTCCGAGAGCTCGCGCACGGCGACGCGCAGCGCCTCGACCGGATCGCCGACGTGCACCCCGGGCGGCGGATCGCCGGCCAGTGCCGGACGGCTCACGCCGGCCACGCCAACCCGCACGTTGCCCACCGTATAAAGCGCGGTGCGCGCGAGCGGCGTCGCGTCCACGCGCAGGTTTCCGGCGAGCAGCACCGGGTCCTTGCCGGCGAGCGCGAAGAGCTCGCGCGGTGCGAGCGCGAAATCGTTCATGCCCGGCGCCCAGGCGCGCAGCCCGAGATCGCGAAACGACTGGATCAGCGCTTCGGCTTTCCAGCGGTCCTGCGCGGCGCGATCCTCGGGCAGGCGCGGATCCATGAACAGCATGGGTCCGGCACCGAGAACCAACGACGGCGTCTCACCCTGTGCGCGCAAGTAGGCAGCAGCGTGATCGACGCCGCCCAACATGTCCTTCACGCAACCACAGGGCTCGAGCGCACCCGCTACCGACGAGAGCAGCACCAGGCGCAACGAAGGCTGATTCACCGGGCGTTCGGCGGGCGGCGCCGGGCCGCAGCGACAGCCAGCGAGCCCACCGGCGACGAGGAACAGGGCCGCGATCACGCGAAACAGGGCGTTCCGTAGGGGCACCGGCATCCGAACGCGCATGTAGCACGAGGTCATTCGGCGTCGAAACGGACCGCGCATTCTCCCGTCGAATCCGTTGCACCGATCTCGTCCTCGCGCTCCGGAACACGCATAATGCGGGACGTGAGCGAAGAGCAGCCGGGGGAGCGCCCCGAAGCGCAGAAGCCGTTCGGCCCATTCGTTCTCGAGCGTCGCATTGCCGTGGGCGGCAGCGCCGAAGTGTTTCTCGCCCGCCCCAAGGCGGGCACGGCGCCGGCGCCGCGGCTCGTGGTCAAGCGCCTCTTGCCGAGCGCGCGCGACAGCGGGCTCGACGTGCTCGAACGGGAGGCCGAGCTGCATCGCGCGGTGGCGCACCCGCACGTGGTGACGGTGTTCGGCGCCGGCACGGTCGGCCGCGAGCCCTATCTCGCGATGGAATACGTCGAGGGCGTCGACCTCTATCGCCTCCTCCGCCGGTGCGAGGCCGAGCAACGCCGGATCCCGCCCGGGCTCGCGGTGTACGTCGCGCGACGCGTGCTCTCGGCGCTCTCCGCCGTGCACGGCGCGCTGAACGGCGCCGGGATGCCGCTCAACATCGTGCACCGCGACGTCACGCCGTCGAACATCTACCTGTCGATCACGGGCGACGTGAAGCTCGGCGACTTCGGCATCGCGCGGGTCGAGCAACCCGCGCGCCCGGCGGAGCCCGGCCGGTTGAAAGGCAAGTTCGGGTATCTCGCGCCGGAGCAGGTCGCCGGAGAGCCCTTCGATCACCGGACCGATCTGTTCTCGCTCGCGGCACTGCTCGGCGAGATGTTGATCGGCGAGCGCGTCTTCCCCGGCAGCGGTCAGCTCGCCGTCTTGCTCGCGATCCGCGACGCGAACATCGAGCCGCTCCGCAGCAACGCCTCCATGCTCCCCGACGGGATGCTCCCCGTCTGCGAGCGCGCCCTCGCGCGCGACCCGGACGATCGGTATGCGAGCGCCGCCGATTTCTCCAAGGCGCTTGAGCCGTTCGAGCGGCCCTCCGCGGCCGACCTCAAGAAACAGCTCGCCGAATGGGTCTCCTGGGCGCGCGACTCGTCCCAGCTCGCGCGGCGCCTCGAGGGGCAGATTCGCGAGAGCGTGAATCGCATGCAAGCGGTGCGGACATCGAGCAGCCGCCTGCGCGTCGCGCGCCCCGTCGAGTCGACGACCGAGCAAACGGACGCGCGCTCGCGCGTGCGCCGCACCAACGGGCAAGTGCTCGAGCAGGTCTCGTTCGCGAAGCTCATCGAGATGGTCGCGACCGGCGATCTCGGCGGCGAGGACGAGGTCGCGCTGATGGGCCAGGGCTTCCGCAAGATCCGCGACGTGCACGAGCTCGCGCGGCACCTCTTGCCGTCCACCACGGCGACGACGACGCGCGTGTTCGAGCCGGGCGCGCCCGACTACCAGGCGCTCCTCCGCGACACGAACATGATGCAGGTGCTCGCGCACCTCAGGATAAACGCCGAGACGGGCGCGCTCTTCGTGCAGCGCGCTCTCGGCGGTGGCCGCTCGAGCCGCAAAGAGATCTACCTGGACCGTGGCCGGCTCCACCACGTGGCCTCCTCCGAGCGCGAGGAGCTGCTCGGCGAGTACCTCGTGCGCCGCGGGCGCATCACGCGCGAGCAGCTCGACATGGCGCTCGGCGAGCTCGCGACGCACAACGGGCGCCTCGGCGACACGCTGATCACGCTCGGCCTCGTCGACGCCGTCGACGTGTTCCGCGCCATTCGCGACCAGGGTCGCGACCGCGTGGCCGCCCTCTTCCGCTGGGACGACGGCCTCGCGTCGTTCTACCGCGGCACCACCCCGACGCGCGTGGACTTCCCGCTCGACCTCGACCTGGCGAGCCCCATGATGGCCGGCGCCATCCTCGCGTCCCAAGCCGGCCCCCGCGCGCTGCTCCCTCTCGGCACCACACTGATCCTGAAAGGCCCACGCGCCGCGGCAGCAAGCCATGGCAAAGAGCGCGGCACGGCGCCCGCGTCCCTGCACCTCGCCGCCACCTTCGTCAACGAACGCCTCACCATCGACCAGGCCATCGATCGCCTCACCGCTCATCGCCCCCGTCACGACGCCCGCATCATCACCTCCAAAGAAGCCTGCGCCGCCCTCGCCACCGCCCACGCCCTCGGCTGGCTTGCCTGGGAGCACTAG
>Ga0079224_100005309_pt1 | contig 16900 bp, 11 predicted proteins | sample Stecom2015_FD_80414 | JGI IMG/M metagenome (GOLD analysis project Ga0079224, IMG submission 80414) | Agricultural soil microbial communities from Utah to study Nitrogen management - Steer compost 2015 | ecosystem: Environmental > Terrestrial > Soil > Agricultural land | place: USA: Utah... | reverse complement strand
TTGCAGGAGGCGGGCTTTGCAATTGAAAAGCTTCCTTTTTGCATGCGCGTGCTGGCCGAGAATGTCATTCGCAACTACGATGGCTATGTGATTACGCGCAATCACATTGACACCGTGCTGGGATGGAAGCCAAAGCCGGCCGACAAGGAGATTCCCTTCATGCCTGCTCGCGTACTCATGCAGGACTTTACCGGTGTGCCGGCAATTGTCGACATCGCTTCACTTCGCGCAGAAATGGTTCGAAAAGGAAAAGACCCTGCCCGAATCAACCCGCTGATTCCTGTGGACCTGATTATCGATCATTCGGTTCAGGTCGATTACTTTGGAAGTAAGGATGCCTATGTGAGAAACGTAGAACGCGAGTATGAGCGCAATAGCGAACGCTATCGTTTTCTGAAATGGGCTCAGACAGCATTCGATAACTTCTCGGTAGTACCACCTGGAATGGGAATCTGTCACCAGGTGAACCTGGAGTACCTTTCCCAATGTGTGATTGAGCGTGATGGCGTAGCATTTCCCGATTCGCTTGTCGGAACGGATTCACACACGCCCATGGTGAATGGCCTTGGCATTGTTGCATACGGGGTAGGAGGGATTGAGGCTGAAGCCGCATTGCTGGGGCAGCCGCAGTTTTTCGCATTGCCGGAAGTTATCGGACTGAAGTTAACAGGCAAGCTGCCGATTGGAAGTACCGCTACTGACCTGGTACTGACAATTACGGAACTTCTGCGGCGAACAAAGGTCGTGGGAAAATTTGTGGAGGTTTTTGGAGATGGCTTGAAGTCGCTCAGCGTTCCTGACCGCGCAACGATAGGAAACATGTCTCCCGAATTTGGGTGTACGATCACTTACTTCCCCATCGATGAAAAAACACTGCAGTATCTGGAGAAAACGAACCGGCCCGCGGAGTTGATCGATCGTGTGGAACGCTATACACGCGAGAATTTGCTGTGGCGTGAGAACGAAGACGCTATTGAGTATAGCCAGGTGGTGGAACTGGACCTTGCAACCGTTAAACCTACGATCGCAGGTCCAAGCCGCCCGCAGGACAAAATACTTCTGAGCGAATCAAAGGAACGTATCAAGGCCATCCTGGAAGACCGTTATTCGCGGCAGTATGTTGAGCATGCCGACCGGCCGCTCAACCGATGGGCAAATGAAGGGGGAAACGTTGAGCCCGCGGAGGTTGCCGTGAAAACGCATACCCGCATGCGGACCGTCAGCGTAACGATGGACGGACAAACATTCGACCTGAGTGATGGTGATGTAGTCATCGCTGCAATTACCAGTTGTACCAATACGTCCAATCCTGATGTTATGATCGGCGCGGGTCTGTTGGCTCAAAAGGCCGTGGAAAAAGGTCTTGATGTTAAACCCTGGGTCAAGACCAGCCTCGCGCCGGGATCAAAGGTCGTTACTGATTATCTGACTGAAGCAGGCCTGCTGCAAGCTTTAGAGAAGCTGAGATTTAATGTAGTCGGCTATGGATGTACATCATGTATTGGAAACTCGGGACCATTACCAGATGAGATCGCAAAGGCTGTCGTCGATAACGACCTGATTGTTGCCGCCGCGCTTTCAAGCAATAGAAACTTTGAAGCACGCATTCACCCGCAGGTGAAGATGAATTTCCTCATGTCGCCTCTCCTCGTGGTTGCTCATGCGCTCGCGGGAAGAATGGACATCGACATGGCGCGTGAACCACTCGGCATCGGAAAGGATGGAAACCCGGTTTTCCTTAAGGACATATGGCCCTCTGAAAGGGAAATACAGAATGCCGTAGATCAGGTTGTGCGGAAAGAATACTTCAGCAAGAACTACGGTGAAATTTTCGAAGGCAATGAACACTGGCGCAATCTTCAGGCGCCTGCTGACAAAGCTTACAAGTGGGACGAGAAATCCACGTATGTTAAAGAGGCTCCCTTCTTTATCAATATCAGCAAGACGCCTCCACCAATTGCTCCCATCCGCGATGCCCGCGTGCTGTTGATGTTAGGCGACTCTATCACGACTGACCACATATCACCAGCTGGGTCGTTTAGTCCGAATTCACCCGCAGGACAATATCTTCTTGAGCGCGGCGTAAAACCGCACGACTTTAACTCATACGGTTCACGACGCGGAAACGATGAAGTGATGGTGCGTGGAACTTTTGCCAACGTGCGCATCAGGAACAAGCTGGCTACAAAAGAAGGCGGCTTCACAACGTGTTTCCTCAATAATAAGGAGATGACCGTGTACGAGGCGGCGATGGAGTACAAAAATGCAGGTGTCCCATTGCTCGTACTGGCGGGTAAAGAGTATGGAAGCGGATCATCCCGCGACTGGGCGGCAAAGGGCACATATCTCCTTGGCATCAGGGCGGTACTTGCCGAGAGTTTCGAACGCATACACAGGAGCAACCTCGTCGGTATGGGTGTACTTCCGCTGCAGTACAGGGCCGGTGAAAACGCGGAGACGTTCGGCCTTGATGGAACTGAAACGTACCGCCTCGAGGGATTGGATGACAATATCAAGCCCGGACAGGAACTGACGCTTGAAGCCATTCATCCCAATGGAACAAAGAAAGTGTTGAAAGTCATTAGCCGACTAGACAGCATTATCGAGATAGATTACTACCGGCATGGCGGCATCCTCCAGTACATGCTTCGGCGGTTCCTCAACGAGGCCTAGGCGCGTATCGGCGATTGTAGGAGCGAACACAACGGCTATGCGGACGGTCCCCGGGCCGGCGTTTGTTCTATCGCGCGATAATGATTACATTGGTGATGGCTGATTGCCAGACCATTTTTTACCCATTGAGTTGAGCGCCAATGCATAGCAATGAAATCGAAATTCTGATTGTTGAGGACAATCTTTACGATGCTGAGTTAACCATCCGGGCGCTCAGGAAACAAAATCTGGCAAACAAGCTCATTCACCTTCGCGATGGAGCCGAGGCTCTCGACTTTCTGTTTGCAACCGGAAAGTACGCTTCTAGAAATCCGGAATTTGTTCCCCGCGTCGTTTTCCTGGACCTTAAAATGCCTAAGGTCGACGGCATTGAAGTGCTGCGAACAATAAAATCGGATCCCCGAACCCGCTCAATCCCGGTTGTCATTCTCACCTCTTCCGCTGAAGATCCTGATGTTAAGCGGTGCTATGATCTCGGCGCGAACAGCTATATTGTGAAGCCCGTGGAGTTCGAAAACTTTGTGAAGATCGTCAGTGACCTGGGACTGTACTGGATCGTGATTAACAAAACGTCCTGATAATGAAGGATATAGTAGGTGGCCGGTCCTGGCATTATCCTTGTAAAGGTTCCTGGCAAAACAACCCGGCACCAGACCTTCCCCACATTAGTGATTCATAAAATAGCGGCAGTGGCGTGAAACACGGGCTGATGTCTCGGATTCTATGGTTGTGTGGGTTCCTGGCATCCGTGCAGGCACAGGGCTCGCATGCGCCCGTGCAGGTACCGGATGAGTATAAGGTGAAGGCCGTCTTCCTTTTTCATTTCGCCCAATTTGTTGAATGGCCGGGAGAAAGTTTTACCCGCCCGGATGAACCAATGGTCATTGGCGTTCTCGGCGCGGACCCTTTTGGTCAGTACCTCGACGACGTCGTTTCCGGAGAATCAATCAAAGGTCACCCCCTGCAGGTTAAGCGCTTTGGTAGGCTCGAAGAGATCGATAAGTGCCACATTCTTTTTGTTAGCACTGAAGGACTGGGACAACTCAGGACGGTGTTGAGAGAATTGGAACCCCGGGCTACACTCACCGTAGGTGACAATCCCGCGTTCATACGGGCGGGAGGGATGATCAGATTCTTTTCAGAGGACAGCAAGATTCGCTTGCAGATTAATCCGGAGGCTGCACGCTCTTCCGGGCTGATGATAAGTTCAAAGCTTTTGAGACTGGCGGATATTTCAATTCCAAAATCCTGAGGTTATGTGGCTGGCCCCACTTCCAATAAAATGGAAACTGGTTGCGGTAATGCTGCTGACCAGCGGAGTCGTGGTGCTCCTGACGCTCGCTGCTTTCCTCACATATGAATTTTTCACATACCGCAAGACAGCCATCTCTGAATTGCAAGGTATCGGTTCTATTGTTGCCACTAACAGCACCGCCGCGCTGGCTTTTGACAGTCCTGAGGAGGCCGCGGAAATACTCTCCGCGTTGCGATCAGAACCGCACATTGTTCTTGCTGCCTTGTACGACAAGAACGGCGATGTGTTTTCGGTGTATCCCGAAGGGGAAACCTCTGATCTGCCCCAGCTGACTGGTGAAGAAGGTTACTCTCTGAAAGGTCGATATCTCGAAGGGTTTCAGCCTGTCGTTCAGGGCGACGCCCGGTTGGGCACGCTTTTCATTCGTTCGAACATGGCTGAGGCAAGGGAGCGTTTTCAACTATACTTTATTCTCGCCGCAGCGTTAGCAGTGGGTGCGTTGGTCATGGCCTTCATAGTTTCGTTCAGACTTCAGCAGCGCATCTCGCGTCCAATTCTCTCCCTGGCCAGAACGGCAGCAGAAGTTTCTGCAAGTCGCGATTTCTCGTTGCGCGCCACCAAGGAAAACAACGACGAAATCGGATATCTGACGGATGCTTTTAACAACATGCTGTCGGAGATCGAAGCGCAAAACCGTGAACTCCATGCGCGACACGTGCGGCTTGGTAACATGGTTCAGGGAATGAGAGACTCCTATTTGTGCCTTGACGCGCAATGGCGGGTTACGGATGCCAATCACCATGCACTCGAACGGATGCGCCGCACGCGAGAGCAGATCATCGGCAAAGTACTCTGGGAGGAATTTCCCCATCTCGTGGGCAGCATCTTTTGGACTGAATATCACAAGGTGATGCGCGACCGCATTCCAACGAGTTTTGTGACGTACGCTGAAAACTATTCCATTTGGATCGACGCGCGCATTCTGCCGCAGGACGACGGGATAGCCGTTTTCTATTCAGACATTACCAAATACAAACGTGCCGAAGAAGAAGTAAGATCGTTTAATCAGAAACTTGAAGCGATGGTTGCCGAACGTACCAGGGAACTTGAGGCGGCCAACAAGGAACTGGAGTCGTTCTCGTATTCTGTGTCTCACGACTTGCGTGCGCCGTTGCGTTCGATACACGGTTATATGAATATCTTCTCGGAGGAGTACGGAGGCAAACTTGATAGCGAGGCGACCCGGTTGATCAACATCATACAACACAATGCGCGGCGGATGGGTCAGCTGATCGATGACTTGCTTGCATTCTCCAGGCTCGGCCGCAAAGAACTTATGAAGGGGACGATCTCCATGGAAGACATGGTCGATAGTATTTGGGAAGAGTTGCGCCGGGAACAGGATGGTAGAGATATTGAATTCACACGAGCGCCATTGCCGCCGGCATTTGCCGACAGCGTGACCATGAGACATGTATGGACAAACCTTCTGTCCAATGCTTTAAAGTATACCGGCCGCAAGTCGAAGGCAATCATTGAAGTGGGTGGAAGAGTGGAAGGCGAGCGGAATCTATACTTTGTGCGCGACAACGGATCCGGATTTGATATGCAGTACTATGAAAAACTCTTTGGCGTATTTCAGAGACTCCATTCGCAGGAGGAGTTTGAAGGCACTGGTGTAGGGTTGGCAATTGTTCAGCGGATATTGCACCGTCACGGCGGAAGCATTTGGGCCGATGCTCACCCGGATGCCGGGGCCACTTTTTATTTCGCACTTCCACGCCCCCATTAAAAAGACACGGGACACGGCGAAGATTTTGATTACAACGCCAGGGTTTTCCCTGATCCTTCAAAAATCAGAGTTAACCCTGAGAAATTAGCACACGGTTTCTCCGAGCTTTGCGATGGCGCGAGACAAAGCGCCCTTCATGTGGCAGAGATAAAAGCAGGGCAGGGGATAAGGGTGGTTAAAGACGAACTCACCGTTCAAAGCTATTCTGAACTATTGTCGCGGATGACAAGACTGGTCAGGCGCCTGCAGCCGCACCAGCGAAATTATCATCTTTGCCTCCGCGTAAACATTTACTGGTATATCGAGAAGCACAAAGAGATTGAGCTCCTGCTGATGCGCGTTGGCCGTCAATCCAATAGTCAACTCCGCCGCTACCTTGATGACTTGTGTCAGACGATCGGTCAAAAGATCGAGGAAGACGAGAAGGTAGCCGATGAATTCCTTGGCGGAAACACGACGACGAAATAATTGGCGTATGCAATCGGCGAAAAACACCCAAAAAGGTCCGCGTCAGAGCTTATCAACACGACTTATCCTCCTGGGTGTGATCGCATTTATAAGCGTCCTCGTGGTGGTTCGCGCGATAGTTCTGAGGTTGAGAGGCGTATTCCGGGTGCGGTCGGTGTTGAGCTTTTTCTGAAGCTTGTCAGTCGGGAAATTCTGTCCCCACTGTGTAATTGCGACGAGATGGGCAACCCATAGGACGTGGGTGTAATGTTTGCGCCAACATTGAAGAAAACGATCACCGGAATTTCCGTACGTTGCATCTTATCACCTTCAGCATCAGGGCAGGGCGATCCCGGTCTTGGATGGTAAGGTCTATTTTTCTAAATTCAGAACTGCATTTTCAGCAGTTATTTGATTTTATTCAGTCCATTTTGCCCGACGATCGGGTCGCCGGAATTGGTTGAGTCCGCCCGACGCCGCGCGGAAAGTGGGTTAACGACACATATTCGCCATCGACTCATGCCGTATGGATAGGAGACTCAAGATACTCATGCTGGAGGACGTTGAGGAAGACTCGGGATTGATCAGATGGTCTCTGGAGAAAGGCGGTATTAATTTCGAAAGTAAGCGCGTAGACAAGCGGGAAGCCTTCGTTAACGCGCTTCGGGATTATCAACCCGACGTTGTGCTATCTGACCACTCGCTTCCGCAATTCAATTCCATGGAAGCGCTCCGCATCTGCCGCATGATCGACCTCAGGGCGCCCTTTATCCTTGTTACCGGTACTGTCTCTGAAGAATTTGCTGTTGCCTGTCTGAAACAGGGCGCTGACGACTACGTACTTAAGTCGAATCTCACGCGTCTGCCGTCGGCGATTCAGAATGCGCTCTTGCAACGCGAGCTACGAGCCAAACAAAAAGCAACAGAACTCGAACTTCGCCTGCAAAACGACGAGCTCGTGAAGATCAATAACGAGCTCGACAACTTCGTGTACAGCGTTTCCCATAACCTTAGGGCGCCGTTGTCGACTGTCATGGGGCTGCTGAATCTTGCCCGCCAGCAGACACCGGATACCGAGGAGTGGCGACAGTATTGTGATATGATGACGTCAAGCATCCAAAAGCTCGACGATACGCTAAAGGAGATACTGGAATACTCGCGGAATGCACGCAATGAGATCGCCGTTGAAAGAGTCGATTTTGAACGGCTCGCTAAGGTCGCCCTGGATATGCAACGCTATCAGAAGGGTTTTGATCAGGTGGAGAAAACCATAAACATCGATTGTGATCCACCCTTTTATTCCGACTCGTATCGTATCGGTGTTATCATCAACAACCTGATTTCGAATGCTATCCGCTTTTCCGACGAGGAGAAACCCCGGAATCGCATCGAGTTGAGGGTCGATCGTACACAAAAGGGTGTGCGCATCACCATTGAAGACAATGGCGTCGGGATCATGACTGAGATGCAGAAGAAGGTCTTTGATATGTTCTTCCGGGGATCAGTTAAAAGCGAAGGAGCAGGGCTTGGATTGTATATTGTGCGTGAAATGGTATCCAAGCTTAAAGGGACAATTGATCTCACGTCCAACCCCGGTCAAGGTACTCGCGTGAGCATTGAACTTCCTGATCTCGCTGCCGACCGGCAGGAAGTTGTCCGAATGAGAGTCGGAGGATAAAGGCCCGCTTAAATGCCTGAAGAAAATCTTTTTCAGCACATACGAGTGCCGGTGTTCCTGGTGGACTCCCGGCAGCGGATTGTCTACTTCAACGCTGCGGTGGATCGTTACCGTCACCTGGCACGTGCACCCATCGAAAAAGGAGTGATATACCCGGACATCGTATCCAGCGAACGAGAAGAAATAGTCAAAAACCTTTTGGATCAAACCAAGCTGGGTATCACGGAAACCGTAGAGGCAGAATACGGAGACCGCGACGGAAGAAACTACTATTTTGAAGTTACGTATGGACCCTACCAGGCGGAGAACGATGCCATGACCCTCGTCGAGGTGCGCGACATCACGCCGCACCGAACGTTCGAGCGAAAGTCGGTCCGAATGCTTCGGGAATATCGGGGGATTCTCGAAAATGCGAATGCACTCATTTTTTCAATTGACAGCCGTGAATACGTCACCGACTGGAACAAGGAATGCACGAGGGTGACGGGTTTTGAAAAGAACGACATACTGGCGCAACGTGTCTATAGACTCACGGACGATGATGATGGTCGCCAACAACTCAGGCGTCTTAACGCGCGCGTGATGGAAGGGGAAACGATATACGGCTATGAGGTATCCATACGCGGGAAAAACGGCACGCCGGCGACACTGCTCGTGAACGTGACGCCCAAGTTCAACGATCGTGGCGATGTTGTGGGCGCGTTGTTTGTCGGTCAGGATATTACGGAACTGTCAGGATATCGATCTTCTCTGGAGCAACAGGTGCGCGACCGGACAGAGAAACTGCGGCAGGCATTGGAGAAGGAACGCGAGCTGGTAAAACTCAAAGACAGGTTTGTGTCCATGGCATCCCATGAATTTCGAACGCCATTGTCGTCGATCGAAAACGCAGTTCAGGTGCTTCGCTCTGTTCGCGGTGTGACACATCTTGAACAGGAAACACTTGCTCGCATTGAACATCAGGTGGGCATTATGAAGAGCTTGCTTGAAGATATCCTCACCCTCGAATGTGGCGAGCAACATAAGATCAAAGCCAACTTCCAATCGTTCGACCTTGTTGCTTTCCTGGATGAACTCGTGGAAGAGGTCCTCATCAGCAGAAAACATTCACATCGGGTTGAACGCACGATTCGTGAGTCACAAATTCCAATGATTTGCGATAGTAAGCTGCTTAGAAACATCTTCATCAATCTGCTTACCAACGCCATGAAATTCTCGCCCAATAGCAATCGCGTAGAACTCGTGGTCAACAAGATTTCATCGAACATAGCGGAAGTCACAATCGTTGACTACGGCATCGGCATTCCCGCCAACGATCTCACACGGATATTCGAGCCTTTTACGCGGGGTTCAAACACGGGCGCTATTGGAGGTACAGGCCTGGGCATGTCGATCGTGAAGCGCGCAGTAGACACACTGAATGGAAAATTGTATATTGACAGTGCGCCGGGTCGGGGTACAAGAGCCACTGTCGTTTTGCCCTGCTCGCCCGCAGCCGTAGAAGCGCAATGAAAATCACTGTACTGATCGTCGACGATCATACCATACTGCGAGAAGGTATGGCCTCGCTCCTTTCCGGATCTGAAGATATTGAAGTGGTGGGCATGGCATCCAGTGGCGAGGAGGCCGTGAACCTCGTGTCAGACCTGAACCCGGCGGTTGTCCTTATGGACATCGTCATGGCCGGAATGAATGGCCTTGAAGCGACGCGCTGGATCAAGGAACAAAACAGCGATGTAAAGGTGATTATCATCTCCTCGGAAGTTACCCGAGAATACGTCACCCAGGGCATCAAGTGCGGTATTGACGGCTACCTGCCGAAAGATGCAAATCGCGAAGAGGTTGTTCAGGCCATTCGAACCGTTGCCGGAGGTGCCAAATTTTTCGACGACGCCATTACCAGGTTGATATTTGAAGACTACTATTCCCGGGAGAAAGACGGCCGGCGCCGCCCGACCAAATCAGTAACTCCGGGCCTGACCCGCCGCGAATATGAAATCATCGAGCAAGTAGCCTCCGGAAAAAGCAACCAGGAAGTAGCTGATGCCCTTTTCGTTAGCGTCAAAACCGTCGAAACGCACAAGAAGAATATCCTGGACAAACTGGGCTTGAAAAATAGCCTGCAGCTCGTACGGTACGCGATCAAAAACAATATTATCTCACTTGACGAAGAATAGGACCTTGTCAGCAGGCGATCCGGCTCTGCTGTCCTTAGGATCTGGGGTACACCCTGAATGCCTGTGCCCCCTGCTTACCTATGGCGACAAAGTACTTCCTTTGCGCCTCTGCGTTTCTGCGGTGAAGGAACGAAGGCGCCGTCAGGCGACTTCAGGGTATTCCCTGAATTACCAAATTCAGTGATTTCAGTGATGCATGTCGCCGTGAGGGACCCCAATTTTGGCCCGACAAACGGCAAACACCATGTATAGCGAAAGAATCAGAGAAAACGGCGCCAAAGCCATAGTTCTTTCTCTATTTTATATCGTCCTCTCGATTTATACGCTCGTGGCGAAGGCTCAAACTCCTGAAACCCAGGGTAACTATTCGGGAGCAGCTGTGTCCTTCCAAACACGCGCATTCACACTGAGCAGCAACATCGAGGCTCTCGACGGCCTGCATGTCATCCAGGAAGGTGGTCAGGCAGGACTCTTTTTCGGCAACAGCAAAGTGCGTACACACATTGGTCTCGTAGGGCTGTTGTACTCATCTATGCAAGTACCCCGCACCATCAACGTCTTTGAAGCTGAGGCGGGCGTGAATTACTACTTGCTTCCGGGAAGGACATTTGAGCCGTACCTGACAGGTGGCGTAGTAATGGACAATCTCAGATTTCGGGGACACTATCTCAACAGCGAACAAGTAAACATGAGTGAACCCGAGCCCTACCTTGGATCAATTACAGCTGTGGATGCAACGTTTGGAGGTGGCGTCGAAGTGGGATTGCTTAACACCTTTCAGTTTGTCCACCTGTTCACTGAAATTAAATATGGTGTTAAGGTTTTCGGATCGGCGAGCAATGCCGCATTTGAAAATACTACGGTAAGCGATCAATTGATGGTAGGCCTGGGACTTCGTTTCGGAATCCTCAGATAATGCGAAGCCATGAAGGCAATCGTGATTGCAACGAACTTTTTCTTGTTTAGCCTGGTGGCCAGCGGCCAGAATATGGTTGTACAAACGCAATCAGAATGGACGGTGGCAGGCATCCAGCATGGTTTTTCAGTGGGGTATGAAACCAGGTCATCATGGGGGCTGGGTGTCTACTACCAGGCTGAACTTGAAAAGGAAAATGAAGAAAATATCACCCGCGATGACTTTCGCGGGGTATACCTGCAGGCACCAGTGGTGAAGGCCGACAAACTCGCCTTCTTCGCGCTCCTGCGGGCAGGACTTGCAAACAACAACTTTGTAGCTATTGCTCCCGGTCTGGAGACAAGGGTGCACATCAGCAGACGACTTGGTACCGCCTTCGGCATGGGCCTTCGCATGGGGTGTGCATCCGTCTCCGGTAGATTGTTCGTGAAGATGTTCTGATCGATGCTGCGAATACTGATTTACGCGCTTCTCATGCACTTGTTGCTGACGTCCTGCGAACCTCTGCCGGAGGATGCACAGGTGCGGCACTTCGTTGTCAGGAAAGGAGAGCACTACTCGAAGCCCCGGTATGTAGAGACACTTCAAGCCAGGAAACTCGTCTTTGAAGCGACGTTCGATGAGACAGCGATATACGCCTTCGATGACTACTACCAGGATTCAAACAACAAGCTGCTCGGTTTTTCCGACTGCAATTCGGAACACCATGAAAACAGTGCACGGTTTGGCTGGATGTGGCTTAATGACCGACTCGAGATACACGCGTATTGCTATGCAAATGGTGTGCGCAATACGCAGTTCATCGGAATCGCGACTTTGAATGAGCCAGGAAGATACGAGATTGAAATAAAGGACTCTGAATACGTATTCCGTTTCAATGACAATCCCCCGGTGGCGATGAAGAGGGGTGATACGTGTGATAGGGGTGTGTACTATATGCTGTGGCCGTACTTCGGCGGATCGATGCCGGCGCCGCATGATGTGCACGTCGCCATCCGGGTGTTGCATTGACGATCGGGATGTTTGTGTACTGCAAGACGTTGTGGGTGAGCAATCTCTTTTGTTTAGTGATGATACGGGCCACATGTGTGCTTATACTCTCCGGTGAAGTTGGATAGGAGAGTTGCGTTGCGAGGTGAGATATTTGACAGGTGCAGAGGAAACAACGCGTGATGAGGAGAGTATAGCACCATGTTTTTCCGTACAGGCCCGTTACACGGGCATTTTTTTTATCCCGCCCACTGAATATTTCCAATCCCATCAATCCTATCCCACCAATCCCTGCATCCTAGGATTCCTAGTCCATTGTCTTTATATTTTCCCTGATGAATGCGACACAAGATGTGCACATAGCACAGGAGCTGGAGGAAAGACTCCGAGCTGTTATCAGGGGTGACGTACTCACTGACGAGTACTCATTGGGAATGTATTCGACCGATGCGAGCTTCTATCAGATGCTGCCTTTGGCCGTGGTAGTGCCCAGGGACGAAGAGGACGTAAAGGCAGCGGTTTCAATTGCGGCAGAACTTCGCGTGAGCATCCTTCCAAGGGGCGGCGGCACAAGCCTGGCCGGACAAACGGTCGGCAACGCCGTTGTGCTCGACTTCTCCAAATACATGAACCGTATCCTCGAGTTCAACGAGAAAGAACGATGGGTGCGCGTCCAACCCGGTCTCGTACGCGATGAACTCAACGCGGCCCTCGCGCCTTACAACCTCCATTTTTCTCCTGATCCTGCCACCGCCAACCGCGCAAACGTAGGTGGCATGGTGGGTAATAACTCGTCGGGAACCAAGAGCATCCTCTTCGGAAAGACCGTCGATCATATCATGGAAGCAAAGGTGTTGTTGGCCGACGGCACTGAACTATTGCTCAAAGAGTGCTCAGAAGAAGAATACAATAAGAAGGCGGCGCAGCCGGACAGGGAGGGGGAGATTTACAGGTCGTTTCGCGAAATTATCAACCAAAACCGCGAAGAGATCAGACGGCGTTTTCCCAAAGTAATGCGCCGTGTAAGTGGTTATAATCTCGACGAATTTGTCAACACCGATCGATGGAATCTCGCCAAGCTCATAACAGGAAGTGAGGGAACACTAGCTGTTACGCTCGAACTGAAACTTGATCTTGATCCTCTCCCCAAATACACCTCGGTTGTCGTGGTGCATTTTGCAGAGCTTCTGGAGGCAATCCGCGCCGTACAACCCATGCTGAAATATCGTCCGTCAGCAGTAGAGATCCTCGATCGCACCGTATTGCATCTTGCGGCTGAAAATCTCACAGCCCGCCAGCATGCGCACTTCATACAGGGAGATCCCGCCGCTATTCTTATTGTCGAGTTCTACGGAGACACTCCAGAGGATGTGATGGAGCGCCCGAGGGCCATGATAGAAGAACTCAAGCAAAGCAATTTCGGATACGCATACCCTCTTTTCCCCGGGAAGGAATCGGACGATGTATGGATGCTGCGAAAGAAGGGTCTTGGGCTCATGATGGGGATTCGCAGTGAAAAAAAAGCGTTGAGTTTCATTGAGGACTGCGCCATTCCTGTGGAATACCTCCCTGAGTACATTGACCAGGTACTCAAGATTTGTGAGAAGTATGAAACCGAAGTGTCGATGTACGCGCATGCCAGTGTTGGAGTTATCCACGTACAGCCCATGCTGGACCTAAGGCAGCAAGACGACATTGAGAGGTTAAAGAAAATCACCGATGAAACCTTCGAGCTCGTCGTAAAGTACGGTGGTGCATGGAGTGGGGAACATGGTGACGGACTTGTGCGGAGCCCCTACAATGAAAGATTTTTCGGGCCTCAGCTGTACAACGCGTTGCGCCAGGTAAAACGACTGTTCGATCCCGCTAACATCATGAACCCCGGCAAGATCGTCGATTCTCCGCCCATGGATCACAACCTGCGATACGGGGTGCATTATCGCGACCGCGAGGTACAAACCCAATACCTGTATCGTCAGGAGGGCAGCTTCCGCGAGCTCGTCCATATGTGTACCGGGGTGGGTGAATGCAGAAAGACGTTGGGTGGAACCATGTGTCCAAGTTATCGCGCAACGCGCGACGAAGAGCACTCTACAAGAGGCAGGGCCAATGCGTTGCGAATGGCGATGTCGGGACAACTCAACGGAGGCGGACTCACAAGCCAACGGCTGCACGAAGTGCTCGACCTTTGCCTCTCGTGTAAGGCATGCAAGTCGGAATGCCCGAGCAATGTCGACGTGGCTAAAATGAAGAGTGACGTGCTCCAGATGTATTACGATAAGCATGGTACGTCATTGCGTGACCGACTGATACGCGACTCGTCAACGATGGCATCGCGCTTTTCGGGAGCATTGGCGGGCATTGTGAATGCCGTGCAGCGAACAAAGCTGTTCCGCTATGTGGTTGAGCGCCTTGCAGGATTTGATGCACGTCGAACCCTGCCTGAATACGCACGTGAGCCCTTCTACCAGTGGTTTGAGAGACACAGGAGCGGTAAGGTCGGTGCAGGAAAAAAAATAGTACTGTTCGCCGATACATACCTGAACTTCCACGAACCCTCAATTGGAATATCGGCCGTTGAACTTCTTGAAGGTTGTGGCTATGAAGTGATACTGGCGAATGTTGGGTGTTGTCAACGGCCAAGAATATCACATGGATTTCTTCGCGAAGCTAAGAAAGACGGCACGCGCACTGCATTGGGATTGAAGCCCTATTTCGATCAGGGGCTCACGGTTGTTGCATGTGAACCAAGCTGTGCATCGGCGTTAAATGATGACTTGCCTGACCTCGTCGAGGATGCATCATTGGCTGCCAGCCTGAAGGAAAAGGTGTTGCCCATAGACGTTTTCCTGGCCAAGGAGTTAGAGGCAGGACGAATCGATACAAAACTTGAAGCCGTTGCCGATCATCTCCTGGTACATGGACATTGCCATCAAAAGGCATTGTACAGTACATTGCCGATGAAGACTCTGTTATCAAAGACGTCGGCCACTGTTACGGAGATTCCCTCTGGTTGTTGCGGCATGGCAGGATCGTTTGGTTATGAGCGCGAGCACTATACTTTGTCGGAAAAGATAGGAGAGGCTGTCCTCTTTCCTTCTGTGCGCGCACGCAAGGAAGGTACAGTCGTCGTTGCGAATGGATTTAGCTGCCGCCACCAGGTTGAACACTTTACCGGTGTTAAACCGAAACACTGGGTTGAGGTGGTAAGGGCAACACCGACTTCCAGATCGTAATCCATCGATATGCAATGGACCCAAACCATTGATCCTCTCGGCAGCATTCTGCTGTCCGCGCTTGTTGCATCTATACCCGTTGTGTTCATTTTCGTTGCCTTGTACAGGAAAATGAAGGCATACCTGGCGAGTGTATTCACCCTGACGTTGGCCATCGTCCTCGCTGTTGTGGTGTACAAGATGCCGGTGGGATTGGCATTGCTATCGGGTTTTCATGGTGCGCTTTATGGCTTGCTGCCAATATCGTGGATCATTATCAGTGCTGTTTACCTGTTCAATCTTACTGTAGAGAGCGGTCAGTTTGACGTCATACGTAATTTCATGGCATCGATCACGCCGGATCGTCGACTCCAGGCGCTGTTGATAGCCTTTTCATTTGGCGCTTTTCTGGAAGGAGCGGCCGGATTCGGTGCGCCAGTAGCCATCTCAGCAGCGATGCTTGTGGGACTGGGGTTTCACCCGCTGTACGCAGCAGGCATATGCCTAATTGCCAATACCGCACCAGTTGCATTTGGTTCGGTGGGCACGCCGATCATTATGGCGGGCAGGATATCCGATCTTCCTGAAATGGCAATTTCGCAGATGGTGGGACGCACGTTGCCTGTGCTCTCAGTCGTGGTGCCGTTCTATCTCGTCGTCATCATGTCGGGTTTAAAGCGTTCGATGGAAGTGTTGCCGGCGATCCTCGTTTCAGGTGTATCCTTCGCATTCTTCCAGTGGCTTACTGCCAACTACCTTGGACCCATGCTCCCTGATGTACTTGCCGGCATTATGTCGGTTGTGAGCCTGATGATCCTCCTGCGCTTCTGGAAGCCGTCGTCGAACTGGCGATTCACAGAGGAACCTGAACAAGTTATCGATACACAACTACGGCATTCAGCAGGCGCGGTGATTCGAGCTTGTGCTCCATTCCTCGTAATGACCATGATTATAGTAGCGTGGGGACTAGCACCGGTCAAGGCTGCGCTCAATGCGGTGGGACATTTCAGCTTCGAGATTCCCGGACTTACCAATGCCATTCTAAAGCCGGATGGTACGTTGCTTGAGATCAAGCCCTTTGAAGTGAATTATCTCTCGGCGCCTGGTACGGCAGTCCTGTTTGCGGCATTAATCTCAATACCGCTAATCGGTATATCTTATCGGACTGGCGTACAAATCTTCGTGAAAACGCTGAAGCAATTGAAGTTCTCCATCATCACGATTGCGTCGGTAGTGGGCTTCGCTTTTGTAGCCAACAACTCGGGCATGTCGATCACCATGGCTGTTGCGCTGGCGGGCACAGGAGCGATGTTTCCATTCTTTTCTCCGATACTGGGATGGCTGGGAGTTTTCCTGACCGGGTCGGACACATCGTCGAACGCGTTATTTTGTAAGCTGCAGGCATCTGCCGCGGATGCAATTGGTGTTGATCCTGTTGTGACCGTTAGTGCCAATGCGTCAGGAGGGGTTACGGGCAAGATGATTTCACCACAGTCGATTGCCATCGGTGCTGCTGCGGTCGGACTTGTGGGAAAAGAGTCGGACCTGTTTCGCTTCACAGTAAAACATAGCTTTCTGATGTTGTTCGTCGTGTGCCTTCTGACTGTTATGCAGGCGTATTGGATTCCATGGATCATCCCAGCCTACGATCCGGGGGCTACAGCGGCTACGCAGGCTAGTGTGCCCACCGGTTTCGCCTATCTCCTCGTCCTGGCAGCGGCAATCGGTATCGTAATCGCAGCGGTTTGGCTCCTGAA
>Ga0079224_100005307_pt1 | contig 16906 bp, 16 predicted proteins | sample Stecom2015_FD_80414 | JGI IMG/M metagenome (GOLD analysis project Ga0079224, IMG submission 80414) | Agricultural soil microbial communities from Utah to study Nitrogen management - Steer compost 2015 | ecosystem: Environmental > Terrestrial > Soil > Agricultural land | place: USA: Utah... | reverse complement strand
CGCGTCGTGGATCGCGAAGGCGAACATGCCGTTGAAGCGGTCGTAGGCGGCGGTGCCCCACTCGGCGTGCGCCTCCAGCAGCACCTCGGTGTCCGAGTCGGTGCGGAAGGTGTGCCCGAGCTGCTCGAGCTCGGCGCGCAGCTCGAGGTAGTTGTAGGTCTCGCCGTTGTAGACGATGGTGTAGCGGCCGTCGGCGGTGGTCATCGGCTGGGCGCCGTGCTCGCGGTCGATGATGGCCAGGCGCCGGTGGGCCAGCCCGGCCTCGCCGTCGACGAAGAGGCCCTCGCCGTCGGGACCGCGGTGGGCCAGGGCGCCGCTCATCCGGCGGGCGATCCGCTCGGTGTCAGCGCCGTATCCGTAGGTGCCGGCGATTCCGCACATGGGGCGAGTCCTTTCGAGGGGGACGGCTGCGCCCTCGGTCCGGACGCTCGCCGCCGTGGGGCGACGACGTCGGGGACGTCGTCCGCAGGGCGCGGGACGGACCGGTCGGGCCGCCCAAGGGTATCAACGGGGCCGCGGCCGACGGAGCAGGCGCGGCGCGACGGTCAGCTTCCGCGGCGGGCGAGGACGAGGTCCTCGCCCTCGACGCGGACCTCGAGGTCGTCCAGCGAGGTGACCAGGGCGTCCGCGAGCGGGGACAGCTCCCCGGCGGGGGTGGTCGTGGTCACGGCGACGGTGCGGGCGCCGGCGGCGATCCCGGCGCGGAGCCCGCCGACGGAGTCCTCGAGGACGACGGTGCGGGAGGGCTCGACCCCGACCCGCTCGGCGCCCAGGAGGTACGGCTCCGGATCGGGCTTGCCGTGGGTGACCTGGTCCGCGGTGACCAGCCCCTCGGGCACGGGCAGCCCGGTGCGGGACCAGCGGGCCTCGAACAGGGGCCGGGTGCAGGAGGTGACGATGGTCCAGCTCGCGCGGCCCAGGGTCTCGGCGGCGGCGTCGAGCTCGGCGAGCAGCCGTTCGGTGCCGGGCAGGACGACGATCCCCTCCACGTCCTGCATCTCGAGCTCCTCGATGCGGCGGTGGGCCGCGTCGAGCTCGGCCTCGCTCGCCTCGGGCAGGATCTGGGCGAGGATGCGGCGGGCGGGCATGCCGTGATGGGCGTGGCCGAATCGGAGGTCGGTGCCCAGCTCGCGCAGGAGCGTGTTCCAGGACCGCTCGACGGCGGGGCCCGAGTCGATCAGGGTCCCGTCCATGTCCAGCAGCAGGGCGCCGGTGCACAGCGGCAGGGCGGTGTCGGGGGCGGGATCCTGGGAGACCGTCATGCCGTCAGAATCTCATATCCCCTGGCGGACGCGCGGAGGATGTCCGGGCAGGTGATCGTAGAGTGTCGAGCATCATGACCGCCGCCGTCCCCGCCCCGTCTCCGCGCCCCGACGCCCCTGGTGCGTCCCTGCGCACGATCCGTCGCACCGGCTTCTCGATCGGGCTGGCGACGGGGCTGTACGGGATCAGCTTCGGCGCGCTCGCGACCGCCTCCGGGCTCGACCTGTGGCAGGCGATGGTGCTCTCCGCGGTGATGTTCACCGGCGGCAGCCAGTTCGCCTTCGTGGGCGTGGTCGGCGGGGGCGGCTCCGCCCTCGGCGCGGCGCTCGCCTCGCTGCTGCTGGGGATCCGCAACACGCTGTACGGGCTGATCCTCGCCCCCTCCCTGCCGCGCGGCGGGGCGAGGGGCGCGGCCCGCGCGCAGCTGACGATCGACGAGTCCGCGGCGCTGGCGGCGACGGGCACGACCGAGGCGGAGCGTCGGGCGGGGTTCTGGTCCGCCGGGGTGTGGGTGTACGTCTTCTGGAACCTGTTCACCCTCGCGGGCGCGCTGGCCGGTCAGCACATCGCCGATCCCGCGGCCTGGGGGCTCGACGCCGCCGCGGCCGGGGCGTTCATCGCGCTGCTGTGGCCGCGGCTGCGCAGCGGGGACGCGGTCACTATCGCGGTGGCCGCGGCGTTCGTGGCGCTGCTGACCACGCCGGTGCTGCCCGCCGGGCTGCCGGTGCTCGCCGCGGCGCTGGTCGCGGTGGTGGCCGGTCTGCTGCCGTCCCGTCGCGGGGCGACGGGGCACGCAGCGCCCGAGGTCGATGCGTCGGACGACGAGCCCGCGACGGACGAGGAGGAGCGGCGATGAGCCTGCTGTGGATCGCGGTGATCGCCGCGTCGGTGCTGTCCTTCGTGCAGAAGTGGATCGGCTACCAGGCGCCGCAGGACGTGCTCGAGCGCCCCCGGATCGCGCGGATCACGCGCCTGCTGCCGATCGCGCTGCTGGGGGCGCTGGTGGCGACCCAGACCGCGGCCGACGGGACGGAGGTCGTGCTGGACGCGCGGCTGGCCGGGCTGGGCGTCGCGGTGGTGCTGCTCCTGGTGCGGGCGCCGTTCCTGGTGGTCGTGGTCGGCGCCGCCGCGGCCGCGGCCGCGCTGCGGGCGCTCGGCTGGGCCTGAGCCCGGGGTCCTGCTTGTCGCGCCGCTCGGCGCACCGCTCGCCATCGCGCTCGCCCGGGCTCTCGGCGCGAGGACGCCCGACGGGTCAGCGGCGCGCGGTCTCGATCGCGCGACGGGTCGCCATGCGCGCCCCCTTGCGGTCGCGCAGCGCGTCGTAGGCCAGGGCGAGGCGGAACCAGGCGCTCCACTCCCCCTCGCCACCGTCCTGGACCGCGGTGCGCGCGGCCTCGAACTCGGCCCTGGGGTCCTCCGCCTCGGCGTCGGCCGGGGGCTCGTACCGGGCGGAGAGGTCGCCGGCGGCCATGCCGAAGAGCACCTCGCGCCAGGTCACCCACACGGTCAGCACCAGCAGCACCACGATGCCGATGGCCAGCCCGTACCCGAGCCCTCCCCCGGCGCGCACGAAGCCCCAGGCGATCCAGCCCAGGCCCCACGCATAAGCCGCGGTGACCAGAAGGAGCCCTGCGACCATCAGCTTCTCTCGCATCCCGGTCCTCGTCCCGGGCCTCAGCCGAGGTCCATGTAGCCGTCCAGGCCCACGGTGAGGCCCGGGTGCGAGGCGACCTCGCGCACGCCCAGCAGCACGCCGGGCATGAAGCTGATGCGATCGAAGGAGTCGTGACGCAGCACGAACTGCTCCCCCACCCCGCCGAACTGCACGACCTCGTGGGCGACGAGGCCCCGCTGGCGCACCGCGTGGACGTGGATGCCGTCGACGACCGCGCCGCGGGCGCCGTCCGGGTCCTTCTCGGTGGCGTCCGGGACCGGTCCGAGACCTGCCGCGGCTCGGCCGCGGGCGATCGCGGCGGCGGTGTGGCGGGCGGTGCCGGAGGGGGCGTCGAGCTTGTTCTCGTGGTGCATCTCGATGATCTCGGCGCTGTCGTAGTAGCGCGCGGCGACCTCGGCGAAGCGCATGGCGAGCACGGCGCCGATCGCGAAGTTCGGGGCGATCAGCACGCCCACGCCCTCGGCGCCCGCGAGCCGCTCCCGCAGCCCCTCGAGCGACTCCTCGGTCCAGCCGGTGGTGCCGACCACGGCGTGGATGCCGTGGTCGATCAGCCAGGCGACGTTGTCGGCGGTGGCGGAGGGGACGGTGAGGTCGATCGCGACCTCGGCCCCGGCCTCGGCCACGGCGGTCAGGTCGTCGCCGCGGCCGATCCGGGCGACGAGCTCGAGGTCGTCGGCGTCCTCGACGGCGCGGCAGGCGGCGGCGCCCATGCGGCCGGCGGCGCCGAGCACGGCGACGCGGGTGGGGCGTGCGGCGGACGGGGTCGAGGCGGAAGCGGGGGTCATGGCGGCTCCTGAGGTCGTGGCGGTGCAGGGTGGGACGGGAACGGGGACGGTGCGCGAGGCGGGGTCAGCTCTCGGGGCCGACCTCGACCCGGGTGCTGTACGAGCGGGACAGGCGCGCGGCGAGGTCCCGCACGTCGGCGACGTCGACCTCCCCGATGCGGGCGAGGGTCTCGTCGACGCTGGTGTAGCGGCCGTGGACCAGCTCGATGGTCCCGAGTCGGCCCATCCGGGAGCTGGTGTCCTCGAGGCCGAGCGCGAAGGAGCCGGTGATCTGGCCCTTCGCCCGGGTCAGCTCGAGCTCCTCGATACCCGCCTCGCCCATGCGGCCGAGCTCCTCGGCCAGCAGCTCGACGACCTGGCCCGTGCGGCCGGGACGGCAGGCGGCGTACATGCCGAACAGTCCCGCATCGCGGTAGCCGGCGCTGAAGGAGTAGACGGTGTAGGCCAGCCCCCGCTCCTCGCGGACGGACTGGAACAGGCGCGAGGACATGCCGCCGCCGAGCACGGACATGAGCACCGAGAGGGTGTGGCGGTCCTCGCTGAGCGCGGTGAGACCCTGCCCGCCGAGGTAGATGTGGTTCTGCTCGGTGGGGCGGGCGAGACGGTGCGGGGCGAGCGCGGCGATGTCGGTGGCGGTCCCCGTGCTCGGCACGGCGGTCGCGGCGCGCCGCCCGCGGGAGGGCAGCGCCCCCTCCTCCAGGCTCCAGCCGCCGCGGCGCAGGCCCGCGGCCAGGAGGCCGGCCAGCTCGTCGTGGTCGATGTCGCCGACGGCGGTGACCACGAGGTTGTCGGGCCGGTAGTGCTCGCGGTAGTGGGCGCGGACGTCCTCGATGGTCAGCGCCTCGACGCTCGCGGCGGTGCCGCCGACGGGGCGTCCGAGCGCCGTGTCCGGGCCGAGCACCTGGGCGAGGAAGGTCTCGTAGCCGACGTCGTTCGGGTCGTCCTCCGCCATCGCGAGCTCCTCGAGGATGACCTCGCGCTCGGTGGCCAGGGCGTCCTGCTCGAGGACGGAGGCGGTGATCATGTCGGTGAGGACGTCCACGGCCATCGGCACGTCGGCCGAGCGCACTCGTCCGTAGTAGAGGGTGTGCTCCTTGGCGGTGACGGCGTTGGAGTCGCCGCCCACCTCGTCGAAGGCGGTGGCGATGTCCATCGCGCTGCGGCGCCGGGTGCCCTTGAACAGCAGGTGCTCGAGCACATGGGTCGATCCCGCATGGGCGGGCGCCTCGTCGCGGGAGCCGACGGGCAGCCACAGCCCGATGCTCGCGCTGCGCACGCTGCGGTCGGTCTGGGTGAGCAGCCGCACCCCGCCGGGCAGGATGCTGCGCCGCACGCCGGTCGCGGCGTCGAGGATGACGTCGGAGGCAGGATCGTCGTAGAGGAGGTCGGAAGGCATCGCTCGATTGTTCCACGGGTGGCGCGCCGCTCCGAGAGACCTCACTCACCTCACTCGTGGCCGGGAGGAGGGCGCTCCCGCAGCAGCTCGAACCATATTCGGGCGCCCTCGTCGAGGGTGACCACGTCGAACACCGCGTCGGAGGTCCGGGACAGCTGCTGGGCGCGCACGGTGCGCCCAGCGCTCTCCAGCAGGTCGTACTCGTCCTGCACGCGGAGCACCGCTATCGGATCCTCCGCGCTCCCGGTCCCGCTGGCACGCAGACCGGCGAGCGCGAGCCGCGCGAGCCGGCGGTGCCTCTCGGTCCCGGCGACGTGCCCGATCCGTTCCATCGCCCGGGCGAGCTCGAGGGGGAGGCGTGGGCTCAGCAGGGCGGCGGGCAGCTCACCCTCGAGCGCACGGACCCGCTCCTCGGCGCTGTGCGCGGCGACGTCCGGCAGCATGAGATGCGGGTTGTAGCGAGGATGGCGCAGGATCCACTGCTGGATCTCCTCGAGCCCTGCCTCTGACGGCTCCCCGGGGTACTCCTCGAACGCCTCGCTGAAGGTCCTGCTCATCGCCTCCGCCTCTCGTGCCCTCCGCCCGTCGCGCAGAACGGCATGCTCTGCGTCCACCTGCCCGCCGGCCGCCTCACGGTATCTCCAGCGGCGACCACTCCTGGCCGTCCCACTTGATCACGCCCCACCATCGGGTCACGGCATAGAGGGTGCCGTCGGGGGCCCATGCGGTGCGCCCCAGCTCTCCGGGGGCTCCGATGTCGGGGACGGACTTCGGCAGGTCGATGCGCTCGTGTCCCGCGAGGCCGGCGCTCCAGATCTCGAGAGCCTCGGACTCTCCGCCGGAAACGGCGAGGCGACCGTCCGGCCCCACGGCGAGGTACTCGGGCACGGGGATTCCCGATTCGACGTCCCTGCCGCATCCGGAGTCGGGGGAAGCCGGCTGGAGCCGGGCCTCCTCGGCGATGCCCAGGACGAAGCGTCCCTGGTCGTCGGCGGCGATCCCCACCGCATCCTGCGAGCAGCCCTCCAGGGCCGTGGCCCTCTCGCCGGTGCGGGCATCCCAGTGCTCGGCGCCGCGTCCCTGGACAGCGACGGCGATCTGCGAGCCGTCCCGCGAGTAGGCGAGGGCCATCGGGGTCCCGTACGAGACGCGCAGGACCGGCTGGGTCGCGCACGTGCCCCCGGCGAGCGACCAGAGCCGGATCGTCCCGTCCGTGCTCAGGGAGGCGAGCTGGTCGCCATCGGGGCTGAAGGCGAGATCCCGGATGACCCGGGAGCGTCGGGAATCAGACTCCTCGTGGCCGCCGAGTGTCCACAGCACCTCGCCATCGGGTCGCGCCAGGTGGATCGCGAGCTCTCCGGCCGTCGCGATCAGGTCCTCCTGAGGATGCCAGACGATGGCCCCGGTCATGGTGTCGTCGAAGCGGGCGACGATCTCCTCGGTGGCGGTGTCCCAGATCGTCGTGCCGGCCGTCTCGCTCTCCGACAGCGCCTGCCGGTGCCACCACTCATGGGCGGCGACGCGGGCGCCGTCCGGTGACACGGCAAGGCCGAGGAGTCCGAGCTGCGGCTCCTTGCGAAGGTGGGTCTCCGCTCCGAGCGAGGGGAGGGAGAGCCGTGCTCCGGACTCGACCGGCTGATCACCCTCCAGGCAGATGCTGTCCGGAGGCCCGCCGCAGCCACTGAGCGTCCCCGCCCCGAGGAGGAGCCCGGCGCCCAGCAGGGCTCGTCGGGTGGTGTCGCTCATCCCTGGCTCACCGGGACACCGGCATCGCGCTGCGCCTGCTGCAGGTCCTCGAAGCTGAACTCGTCGGCGAACTCGTCCTCGCGCTCCCGAGCATTGACCTCCACCTCCTGGTCCAGGTAGTCCTGCATCTGCTCCTGATACTCGGGCGTCGACGGATCACCGATGGGCGGGAACTCGTAGTTCCACGGCCGGAACTCGTGGCGCCACTGCTCGATCTCCCCGCGCGTGAAGCCGTACGCCCGCTCGACCTCGGCGTACTCCTCGCTGTTGTCGTCGCCCGTGCCCCAGTCCCAAGGATCGGCTTCGGTGCGGCGGATCATCTCGTACTGCACCTGGTGCCTGGCCTCATGGGCGGCGATCTGCAGGCCATAGGGGCTGTCCAGCAGCTCGCTGCTGAGGTAGATGGCCCCGCCCTCCAGCGAGATCGCCCCGCTGCTGACCCAGCTGGGGTGGAAGCGGACGTCGACGTCCGGCAGCAGGCCCTCGTTCATCCCGTAGACCGTGACCTCGTCATCGACGATCTGCCTGAGCACGGCCTTGCGGTCGGCCTCGGACATGTCCTCCCACGCCGCCTGGATCGCGGGGTCGGTGGTCGTGGTGACCCCGTCACCGGGGTTGAAGGCGACGCCCGGAAGGGACGAGAGGAAGGCCAGCGGGTCTACATCCCCGGTCTCTCCGCCCTTCGACTGCGCCGCACCGGACCTTCCGCCGTCAGCCGCAGAGGCACTCTCCTGTTCCTCGACGTGCCGCGAGAGCTCATCAGCGGCATGCCGCAGTCGTTCCAGGAGCGACGCGGCGGCCTCATGACGCACCGTGGACCATGCGGAGCGGAACGCGTCCGCATCCTGCCCTCGCCAGAACGCGTCCAGCCCCGAGATCGTACGATCCACCTGTTCGATCCGTGCCCGTAGCGTCCCGTCCGCGGGCCGGACGGCATCGGAGCACCGCAGGGCCTCCTCGGTGTCCATCCCCAGCATGCCGTTCCTCCCCGCCCCCGGCGCCCGAACGCCCGTGATCGGGCTCACCGCGATCACCTTATGCGACGGCACCGGCCCCACCCAAGCACGGCTCGTCGCCTGTGGACGGCCGGCGCATGATGCGCATGGACCGGCTCATGGCGGGGCCGGGAACGGGGCGAGGGCGGCACCCCGAGTGGGGTGCCGCCCTCGCACGAGCGCTCAGCGGGTGAGCGACGGGATCACTCGGCGGTGGTCTCCTCGGCGGCGACGGACGCCTGCGACTCGACAGCCTCGGCAGACTCGGCCTCGTCCTCGATCACGGCGAGGGAGATCTTGCCGCGGGCGTCGATCTCGCGGATCTCCACCTCGATCTTCTGGCCGACCTTGGCGACGTCCTCGACGTTCTCGACCCGCTTGCCGCCGTTGAGCTTGCGCAGCTGGGTGACGTGGAGCAGGCCGTCCTTGCCCGGGGTGAGCGAGACGAAGGTGCCGAAGTCGACCACGCGCACGACGGTGCCGAGATAGCGCTCGCCGACCTCGGGGACCATCGGGTTGGCGATGGCGTTGACCGCGGAGCGGGCCGCCTCGGCCGAGGGGCCGTCGGTCGCGCCGATGTAGACGGTGCCGTCGTCCTCGATGGTGATGTCGGCGCCGGTGTCGTCCTGGATCTGGTTGATCATCTGGCCCTTCGGGCCGATGACCGCGCCGATCTTGTCGACCGGGATGGTCACCGCGAGCACGCGCGGGGCGTGCGGGCTCATCTCGTCGGGCGCGTCGATCGCCTCGCCCAGCACGGAGAGGATCGCCAGACGCGCCTCGTGGGCCTGCGACAGGGCGCCGGTGAGCACCGAGGCGGGCAGGCCGTCGAGCTTGGTGTCCAGCTGGATGGCGGTGACGAACTCGGAGGTGCCGGCGACCTTGAAGTCCATGTCGCCGAAGGCGTCCTCGGCCCCGAGGATGTCGGTGAGGGCCGCGTAGCGGGTCTCGCCGTCCACCGTGTCGGAGATCAGTCCCATCGCGATGCCGGCGACCGGGGCGCGCAGCGGCACGCCGGCGTTCAGCAGCGAGAGGGTCGAGGCGCAGACGGAGCCCATCGAGGTCGAGCCGTTGGAGCCGAGGGCCTCGGACACCTGACGGATCGCGTAGGGGAACTCCTCGCGGCTGGGCAGCACCGGCACGATGGCGCGCTCGGCGAGCATGCCGTGGCCCACCTCGCGGCGCTTCGGGGAGCCGACGCGGCCGGTCTCACCGGTGGAGTACGGCGGGAAGTTGTAGTGGTGGATGTAGCGCTTGCGGTCGACGGGCCCGAGGGAGTCGATCTGCTGCTCCATCTTGAGCATGTTCAGCGTGGAGACGCCCAGGATCTGGGTCTCGCCGCGCTGGAACAGGGCCGAGCCGTGCACGCGCGGGAGCACCTCGACCTCGGCGGAGAGAGCGCGGATGTCGCGCAGGCCGCGGCCGTCGATGCGGACGCCCTCGGTGAGGACCTTCTTGCGCACGACCTGCTTGGTCAGCGCGCGGAAGGCGCCGGAGACCTCGGACTCGCGACCCTCGAGCTGCGCACCCTCGGCGGACAGCTCGGCGATGACCTCACCGAGCAGCTGCTCGGTGCGCTCCTCGCGCTCGGTCTTCGCGGCGATGGACATGACCTCGGCCAGGCGCTCGGTCGCGGCGGCCTCGACGATGCCGTAGGCGTCCTCCTGGTAGTCCAGGAAGAGCGGGAACTCGCGCACGGGCTTCGCGGCCTTCGCGGCGAGCTCTTGCTGCGCCACGCACAGGCTGCGGATGAAGACCTTGGCGGCCTCGAGGCCCTCGGCGACGACGGACTCCGTCGGGGCGATCGCGCCCTGCTCCTTGATGAGCGTCCAGGAGTTGTCGGTGGCCTCGGCCTCGACCATCATGATCGCCACATCGTCCTCGACGATGCGACCGGCCACGACCATCGAGAAGACGGCCTCGTCCAGCTGGGCGAAGGTCGGAAAGGCGACCCACTGGCCGCCGCCCTGCGCGTCGGGCATGAGCGCGATGCGCACGCCGCCGATCGGGCCCGAGAAGGGCAGACCGGAGATCTGGGTGGAGGCGGAGGCGCCGTTGATGCCGACGACGTCGTAGGCGTCCTCGGGGTTGCAGGCCATGACGGTCAGCACGACCTGGACCTCGTTGCGCAGGCCCTTGACGAAGGCGGGGCGCAGCGGGCGGTCGGTGAGGCGGGCGGCGAGGATCGCATCGGTGCCCGGGCGGCCCTCGCGACGGAAGAACGAGCCGGGGATGCGGCCCGCGGCGTACATCCGCTCCTCGACGTCGATGGTGAGGGGGAAGAAGTCGAAGTGCTCCTTCGGCTTGTTCGACACGGCGGTCGCCGAGAACACCATGGTGTCGTCGTCGAGGTAGACGGACACGGCGCCGGCGGCCTGCTGGGCGAGGCGGCCGGTCTCGAAGCGGACCTCGCGACGACCGTAGGCGCCGTTGTCGATGACGGCGGTGGTGGCGGTGATTTCAGGGCCTTCCATGGCCATGGGGGATCTCCTTGGTTGAAGGGGTGCCCCTGCCGGTGCGGCCTTCGTCAGTCGCCCGCGGCGTCCGGGTGACCGGGGTCTCCGGTCGCCCGATCCGCAGGCCACTGCCGAGGACCGAACCTGGTCGGGGCGGACATACGACACCGCCGCCCGCCCTGGGGGCGAGCGGCGGAGGGGATCAACGGCGGATGCCGAGGCGCTTGATCAGCGCACGGTAACGCTCGATGTCGTTCTCCTGCAGGTACTTCAGGAGGCGCTTGCGCTGACCGACCAGCAGCATCAGACCACGGCGCGTGTGGTGATCGTGCTTGTGGGTCTTGAGGTGCTCGGTCAGGTAGGTGATGCGGTGGGTGAGCAGCGCGGTCTGGACCTCGGGCGAACCGGTGTCGCCCTCGCCGGTCGCGTACTCCGAGATGATCGCCTGCTTGGTGGCGGAATCGAAGGCCATACTGGTTCTCCTCAGGTCGTTGCGCGGCGCGCCGGGGCCTTCTGCCCCGGGCTCTTCCGACGAGCGGCCCCCGAGCGCACCTCACCCTTGCGGGTGGACAGTGGCTGGGGGCGGGATCGCTCTCCGCGGCCGATATGACGGCTCGGGAAGGATATCAGGAGCCCAGGTCGCTCCGGGAGCGCTCCGTCTCGAGAGTGCGGCGGGTCACCTCGACGTCCTCGGCCATCTGCTCCACGAGCGCGTCGATCGAGTCGAACTTCAGCGTGGGGCGCTGGAACTCGACGAACTCCAGGCGCACGGTGTCGCCGTAGAGGTGGAGGTCGTGGTCGCCCAGCACGTAGGCCTCGACGGTGCGGCGGGGCGCGCCATCGGCCTCGAAGGTGGGGTTGGTGCCGATGGAGATCGTCGCCGGGGCGCCGGCCAGCGGCTCGTCGCCCGCGTGCGAGGGGTCCTGGGCGGTGACCGTCGCATAGCCGGCGTAGACGCCGTCGGCGGGGATCAGGCCCTGCGGCCGCGGGCCCAGGTTCGCCGTGGGGAAGCCGAGCTCGCGCCCGCGGCGGAAGCCGTGGTGGATCTCGTCGGTGACGGTGTGCAGCCTGCCCAGCGCCTCGTTCGCGGCGCGCACGTCGCCGGCGAGGAGGTCGCGACGGATCCCGGAGGAGGAGATCCGGCCGGTGCCCGTCCCCTCGGGCCCGAGGTCCGGGGCGGTGACGACCTCGAAGCCGTACTTCTCCCCCAGCTCGCGCATGGTGTCGATGTTCCCCGCGTTCGCGCGGCCGAACAGGGCGTCCTCCCCCAGCACCACGCACTTCGCACGCAGCCCCTCGACCAGGAAGATCCGCACGAACTCCTCCGGGGAGTGCTGGGCGAAGTCGAGCGTGAACTCGAGGTCGAGCACGCCGTGCAGGCCGGCGAGCAGGAGCAGGCGGTCGCGATCTTCGTGCCCGGTCAGCAGCGGCGTCGCCTCGGGCGAGCCCATGACGTGGCGCGGATGCGGCCAGAAGGTGAGGGCGACGGGGCTCAGTGAGCGCGCCTCGGCGTGGCGGCGCAGCTGGTCCAGCACGAAGCGGTGCCCCCGGTGGACGCCGTCGTAGTTCCCGATCGAGACCGCGGTCTCGCCGAGCTCGGCGGGCACCTCCAGGGCGGAGTGCCAGATGGGGAGGCGGGTCACGACGCGCTCAGGTCCTTCCGATGCCGGGTGCGGTCCGCGCACCCGTGCTCCGCCGCCCCGGCGGGCGGGCTGCGACGGCGGGTTCGCCGGAGGACACTGTAGCGCCCACGGCGGAGAGGACGGCCCCGCGCCCCCGACGCTCGCGCGCCCGGCGTCCCGCAGCGTTGCGCACCTGTGACGAACCTCGGGCGGGGGATCGTGGTAGGGAGGGGGCCGCTCCGTTATTCTCGGACGGAAGGCGGCGCCGGGGAGGGACCCCTGTGCCCTGCGGCGCGAGCCGAGGGCGGGCACGACGGCCGCCGAGAACGGATCTGGATCCATGACGAACGTGACCGATACGGCCCCGGGTGGCCGCAGCCGTCGCCGGGTCGCGCTGATCCTCGTGGCGATCGTCGCCGTCCTCGCCGTGATCCTCACCGGCGGGGCGCTGGCCTACGCCAAGCAGTTCGAGGGCCGCGCGCTGCCGGGCACCATGGTGCTCGGCCAGGACGTCTCCGGGAAGAGCCCCGAGGAGATCGCCGCCCTGGTGACCGAGCACGGCGAGTCCGTGAAGGTCTCGGTGACCGCCGGCGATCAGCAGCTCGAGGTGCCGCTGGCGGACCTCGGCGTGAGCGTCGACCCCGCCGCGACCGCCGCCGCGGCGCTCGAGCGCGACGACTCCCTGCCCGCGGTCATCTCCTCGACCTGGTCCGGCGAGCACAGCGTCGAGCCCGTCGTCGAGGTTGACGAGGCCGCCGTGGCCGAGTTCGCGAAGGGCCTGGTCCCCGAGGACATGACCACCCCGGTCGATGCGCAGGTCGTCTTCGACGAGGAGGCGCAGGCCTGGAACGTCGAGCCCGGCCGCAACGGCCAGGGCGTGGACCCGCAGACCCTCGTCGAGGCCGTGAAGACCAAGGCCCCCGCCCTCGAGAGCTTCTCCGTGGAGCAGCCGATCGAGGAGATCGCCCCCGCGATCAGCACCGAGGAGGCCGAGGAGGTCGTCGGCACGATCTCCTCGCTGCTCGAGCAGCCCATGTCGATCTCCGGCGCCGACGGCGAGACCCACGAGGTCTCCGCCGAGCGCCGCAGCGACTGGATCTCTGTGACACCGGACGAGTCCGGCGAGAACCTCACCATCGCGGTGGACGAGGACGCGGTGCGCGAGTGGGTCGCCACCCGCGCCGACAAGGACGCCGTCGAGCCGGAGAACGGCATCGAGCAGGTCGACGAGGCCGGCGAGGTCGTCAAGGTCGTCTCCGAGAAGAAGGACGGCCTGGAGATCACCAACACCGACGCCGTCGCCGACGAGCTGATCACCGCGCTGAAGGGCACCACTCCCCTGGAGGCCGCCTTCGAGACCAAGAAGCTCGAGGCCGAGGTCGACAAGGTCGACGCGCCGAAGGACGAGGAGGAGAAGGACGAGGAGAAGTCCTCGGACGACGAGAAGAAGGACGAGGAGACGAAGGACGAGGAGCCCGCCGCCGAGCCGACCGGCGAGAAGTGGATCGACGTCGACCTCACCAACAAGACAGTCACCGCCTACGTGGGCGACACCCCCGTCTGGGGCCCGCGCTCGATGGTCGACGGCAAGGAGGGCAACGAGACCCCCACCGGCACCTACGAGATCTACCTGCGCTACGACCGCCAGGACATGACCAACGCGGCGTACTACGACGAGGGCCATCCGAAGTACTACTACACCCCGGACGTCCCCTGGGTGCAGTACTTCCACCACGGGTACGGGTTCCACGGCGCGCCGTGGCGCTCCTCCTTCGGGTACTCCGGCTCGCACGGCTGCATCAACCTGCCGGTCTCCGATGCGAAGTGGCTGTACGACTGGGCCAGCATGGGCACCAAGACGGTGGTGCACCGCTGAGCGGTCCCCGCTCCCCCGCACGGCAGTGAGAGAGGGCCCCTCCCGGGAACGGGAGGGGCCCTCTCTCCGTGCGAGCCCCGGCGCGGCGATCCTGCCCGCGGGGAGCACGGGCGGCTCAGCGGCGGGCGTCCTCGGGCACGACGAGCCGGGGGTGCCAGTCCCGTCCCTCGCGCTGCAGGACGGCCACCAGGCGGCCGGCCGTATCGAGGGCCGCGACCGCGGCGTCCTCCGGGCCGGCGTGCGCGGGATGGGGCCGGGAGGGCGCTCGCAGCTCCTGCGCGGAGCGGATCCGCTTCCCCGTCCCGAGCGCCGCGGCCTCGTCCTCCGAGACGTCCAGGACCGGCAGCACGCGCGCGGCGATCTCGCCGAGCCCGTGCAGGGGCAGGTCCACGTCGTCGCCCTCGCCGCGGGCGGGGACCTGCACCCCGTCCTCGACCGCGAAGGGGCCGACGGCGGTGCGGCGCAGCGCGGTGAGGTGCCCGCCGACGCCGAGGGCGGCGCCGAGGTCGCGGGCGAGGGCGCGGACGTAGGTGCCCGAGGAGCAGTCGACCACGGCCTCGAGGTCGAGGTGCCCGTCCCGCTCGGTGCGGGAGAGGATCTCGAAGCGCGGCACGCGCACGGGCCGGGCGGCGAGCTGGACGTCCTCCCCCGCGCGGGCGCGGGCGTAGGCGCGCTTCCCGTCCACCTTGATCGCGCTGACCGTCGAGGGGACCTGCTGGATGTCGCCGCGGAGCCCGTCGAGGGCCTCCTCGAGACGGGCGTCCTCGATCACGGTGGCATCGACCCGCTCGCCCAACGGCTCGCCCTCGCGGTCGTCGGTCGTGGTGGCGCTGCCCAGCCGGATCGTGGCGAGGTAGGTCTTGTCCAGGCCGACGAGATGGGTGAGCAGCCGGGTGCCCTGCCCGACGCCCAGCACGAGCAGGCCGGTGGCCATCGGATCGAGGGTGCCGGCGTGGCCGACCTTCTTGGTCCCCAGCAGCCAGCGCACGCGGGCGACCACGTCGTGGCTGGTGCGGTCCTCGGCCTTGTCGACGAGCAGGATGCCGTGGGGTGCGGAGGTCACGCCCGCTCGTGCCCCGGGGCGGTGCCCTCGTCGTCGTCAAGATCTTCGTCGTCGAGGTCCTCGTCGTCGAGGTCCTCGTCCTCCTCGTCGCGCGGCTTGCGGTAGGGATCGGCCTCGCCGGCGTAGGCGGCGCCCTCCTTGGAGCGGGCGAGCTCCGCGTCGCGGCCGCGGGCCTCGCTGAGGAGGTCCTCGATGACGCGCGCGTTCTCGGGCACCGCATCGGCGATGAACTCGAGGGTGGGGGTCAGGCGCACGCCGGTCTGTCGGCCGACCTCGCGGCGGAGCATGCCGGTGGCGCTGTGCAGCGCGGCGGCGGTGCCCTCGCGCTCCTCGTCGGTGCCGAAGACGGTGTAGAAGACGGTGGCGTGCTGGAGGTCGCCGCTGACGCGCACGTCGGTGATGGTCACGAAGCCGAGCCGCGGGTCCTTGACCCGGGTGTCGAGCATGGTGGCGACGATGACCTTGATGCGGTCGGCGAGCTTGAGCGCGCGGGGGTTGTCGTTCATGGGATGGGATCCTCCTGGTCGGCGCCGAGAGCGGCGAGCTCCTCGGCGCGGGGATGGTCGAAGGGGACCGCGAGCAGGATGTCACGGTCGATGGCCTGGTCGACGCGGTGGCGGAAGGCGCCGTCGGCGCTGAGCACGCGCAGCCCGGCGTCCGCGAGCACCGCGCTCGCCTCGGCGTGGTCGAGGGTGCGGCGGTTGACCGCGAGCGCGACCCCGGCGCCGTCGCGCAGCAGCGAGCGCCAGCCGGGCGCCGCCTCGCGCAGCACCTCGAGCGGGGAGCGCTGCTAGGCGCCGCTGGCCCGGGAGCCGTGCTGGACCCCGTAGGGCAGGTCCCCGACGAGCGCGTCGACGGAGCCGCCGGGCAGCACCTCGCCCAGTCGGGTGGTGTCGCAGCCGAGCAGGGTCAGGCGCTGCCCTCCGCCGGCGCGCAGGGTCTGCTTGTCGGGCGCGAGCTCCGCCTCGGTCCGGCTGCCCAGCTGCTCGCCGTGCACGGTGAGCCGCGTGGTCTCCAGGGTGTGCTTGAAGCGGTGGGTGCGCAGCCAGGTGCCGAGGAACGCCCGGTAGGCCTCCACGTCCTTGCGGTCGATCTCCGCGCCGACGGGGCTGAGCCCGAGGCGCAGCGCCCGGTTCAGCGTGGTGCCGCGTCCGCACAGCGGATCGAGCAGGTCGAGGGTCCCGTCGAGGATCCCTGCGCGGCGGGCGGACAGGGCCGCGGCGAGGTTCACCAGCAGGGCCGTGAACTGCTCGTTGGTCTTGCCGGTGTAGCGCAGGGTGGTCTCGAGGTCGGAGGGGTGGCGCAGCACGGCGGGCAGGGGCCGGGGGCGCAGCAGCGGCCGGTCCGGGTCCTGGGGGTCCTCCTGCTGCACGTCGAGCACGCCGAGGGTGCCCGAGAGCATCGCCAGCAGCGCCTCGGAGCGCGGCCCGCCCGTCGCGCCGCGCACCTCGAGCCCCGCCATCCCCCCGACCTCCCGGTCCCGCAGAGAGGGCACCGCGCCGAGATGAGCGCCGAGCACCCAGTGCGCCTCGGCGCGCGAGAGCGCCCCCGCGGCCTGCGCGTAGACGCGATTGGCCGAGGGGGCGCGGAGCAGGAGGGACACCTCGCTCATCGTGGTCTCCTCCCCCGCCGGCGCGGCCGGGCACCCCGGCGAAGGGGTGCCCGGCCGTCGCAGGATCAGCTGCGGGGCTTCTCCTGCATCTCGTAGGTGGTGATGAGGTCCTCGAGCTGGAGGTCGTTGAAGGACCCCAGGTTGATGCCGCACTCGTAGCCCTCGCGGACCTCGGTGACATCGTCCTTGTAGCGTCGCAGACCGGCGATCTCGATGTTCTCCGCGATGACCTTGCCGCCGCGGGTGATGCGCGCCTTGGCGCCGCGCTTGATGAGGCCGCCGCGCACGATCGAGCCGGCGATGTTGCCGAACTTGGAGGAGCGGAAGATCTCGCGGATCTCCGCCGAGCCGAGCTCGACCTCCTCGTACTCCGGCTTGAGCATGCCCTTGAGGGCCTGCTCGACCTCGTCGATGGCG
>Ga0079224_100005305_pt1 | contig 16908 bp, 15 predicted proteins | sample Stecom2015_FD_80414 | JGI IMG/M metagenome (GOLD analysis project Ga0079224, IMG submission 80414) | Agricultural soil microbial communities from Utah to study Nitrogen management - Steer compost 2015 | ecosystem: Environmental > Terrestrial > Soil > Agricultural land | place: USA: Utah... | reverse complement strand
GACGACGTGCTCGTGTCGTGCATCGTCTGCCCCGGCTTCGATTTCGCCGACTTCACCCTGCTCCCCGGCGACTGACGCGCACACCGCGACGCCGGGTGAGCGTGTGCGCGGACACACGGCCGGCCGGGATACAGTCCGAGGAATGATCCAGCGGTTCGTCGCACTGGGAGACTCGTTCACGGAAGGGGTCGGGGACGACGATCCCGCCTACCCCAACGGCGTCCGAGGCTGGGCCGATCGCGTCGCCGAGGCACTCGCCGCCGCCGACCCCTCGGTGACCTACGCCAATCTGGCGGTCCGTGGCCGCCTGCTCGACCGCATCGTCGCCGAACAGATCGATCCCGCCCTCACGATGCGACCCGACCTCGTGACGCTGTACGCAGGCGGGAACGACCTGATGCGCCCGCGGCCGGACATCGACCGGCTCGCCGAGACCTACGACGTGGCCGTCGGCAAACTCGCCGCATCCGGCGCCACCGTCGTGCTGTTCACCGGCGTCGACGGCATCGAGGACCCGGTGTTCCGCAAGATGCGCGGGCGGACGGCCGTCTACAACGAACACGTACGCCTCATCGCGGCCCGGCACGGCGCGCTGGTCGTGGACATGTGGGCGATGCGGGCGCTGCGCGACCGTCGCATGTGGTCCGCGGACCGGATCCATCTCGGACCCGACGGGCACACGACCGTCGCCAAGGCGGTACTCGACACGCTCGGCGTGCCGCACCGCGTGCCGCCGGTCGAGCTCGGCCCGCCGCCTGCCACGACCGCGGCACAACGCCGTGCCGAGAACCTGCACTGGGCGCGCACCCACGTCGTGCCCTGGATCGGCAGGCGGCTGCGTGGCACGTCCTCCGGCGACGCCGTGACGGCGAAACGCCCCGAGCCGGCCCCGGTCGTCTCCCGGCCATGAACGTCCCGGGGCCGCGGCGTGCCTCGCCGCGTCTCCCGGTGCTCGCCCTGCACTACCGCCTGACCCCACGCCGCTGAGCGGGCCCCGAACAGCCGGAAGGGCCGGTTCCCACGGCGCAGGCAAGTGGGAACCGGCCCTTCCGGTGTTACGAGTTACCGCTGCAGATGCTCACTGCTGCCGCGGCGGGCCACCGAAAGGCGGGCCCTGCGGCGGGAACTGCCCACCCTGCGGAGGCTGCGGCGGCTGCTGGGGCGGCTGCTGACCCGGGTTACCGCCGTACGGCCCCGCCTGCGGCGGCTGCTGCTGCGGCGGCTGCTGGGGCTGTGCCTGCTGGGGCGGCGGGGTCTGCGGGGCGGACGGCTGCGCGGGCGGCACCGGCGGGAGCTCCGGCGACGACTCGGCCTCCTCCTCCTTCTCCTTCTCCTGCGACGAGCCCGTCTGCACGGGCTGGCCGCCACCGAGCGCCTGCAGCGCGGCAGGCGGCGGGGGCGGCGCGGACGGCGTGCCGTGCAGCGGGCCGACCTCCTGGCGGGCGACCTTCTCGGCCTCGCGCACGGCCTCGGCGACGCTCGGGTCCGACTTGGTGTCGAACCACGCGGCAACCTCCTCGTCCTCGAGCGGCGGCATCTCGGTCTGGTCGTCCTTCGGCGGCTCGTACCGGAACACGCCGTCCTCGCCGGGAGCGCCGAGCTGGCGGGCGAAGCCCTCGAGGGCCTTGCCGTACTCGCTCGGGATCATCCACACCTTGTTCGCGTCGCCCTGGGCCATCTGCGGCAGCGTCTGCAGGTACTGGTAGGCCAGCACCTCCGGCGTCGGCTTGCCGGCCTTGATCGCGGCGAACACCTTCTCGATGGCCTTGGCCTGGCCCTGAGCCTGCAGGTACCGGGCGGCACGTTCACCCTGCGCGCGCAGGATGCGGGACTGGCGCTCGGCCTCCGCGGACAGGATCGCAGCCTGCTTCGAACCCTCTGCGGCGAGGATCTGGCTCTGCTTCTGGCCTTCGGCCGTCTTGATGGCCGACTCCCGCTCACCTTCGGCGGTCAGCACCATGGCGCGCTTCTCCCGGTCGGCGCGCATCTGCTTCTCCATCGAGTCCTGAATGGAGGGAGGCGGGTCGATGGCCTTCAGCTCGACCCGCGCCACGCGGATACCCCAGCGGCCGGTCGCCTCGTCGAGCACGCCCCGCAGCTGCTGGTTGATGTTGTCGCGAGAGGTCAGCGCGTCCTCGAGGCTCATGCCACCGACGAGGTTGCGCAGTGTCGTCGTGGTCAGCTGTTCCACACCGACGATGTAGTTCGAGATCTCGTACACCGCGGCGCGGGAGTCGGTGACCTGGAAGTACACGACCGTGTCGATCGAGACCGTCAGGTTGTCCTGGGTGATCACCGGCTGCGGCGGGAACGAGACGACCTGTTCCCGCAGGTCGACCTTCGCGCGCACCTTGTCCAGGAACGGCACGAGGAAGTTCAGGCCGGGACCCGCCACGACCTTGAACCGCCCGAGCCGCTCGATGACGGCCGATTGTGATTGTGGCACCACCATGAGCGCTTTCGAGATCGTGACGACCACGAGAAGCGCGATGACGGCGACAACAATGATTCCTGCTGTCGACACGTGTTCCTCTCCCCTTCACTGTGCGGACCGGTTGTCCTTCTGGTGCGATCACGCGCCCGCGTGGCCGCTCCGGTCAGCGTCTGTTGGATGTGCACGCGGCGCCGGTCGTTCCGCGTGCTCTGGTTGCGGCGCATCCGCCGGCGTCACGTCGACCTCGCCGATCCGCACGCCCCACGGGGCGCACTCCCGGTCCGCCCGGTCGCGCAGGTGCGGAGCCAGTACCGCGCCGCCCTGCACCGACCGCAGCTGTTCGGCCGCCGTCCTGCCTCCGAGCTCCCGCAGCGCCGTGGTGACGACGCGTTCGACACTCTCCATGTGGCTCGGCTCCCGCCTGGCGGTCGTGCCGTCCGGCGCCGGACGGTCGTAGACCGCGGCACGCGCGTCCGTCACCCGGAACCGCACAGTCACCACGACGCCGACGGCGGCGCCGTCGGCCGTGACCACCGGCTGGGCCGGCATGCGCAGGATCTGCTCCCGCAGATCGACCCTCGCGCGCACCCGGTCGACGAACGGGACGAGCAGCCGCAGGCCGGTGCCGGCCACGGTGCGGAACCGGCCGCCCCGCTCCACCACCACCGCCTGCTCGGGCCGCACGCGCAGCAGCGCCTTCGGCGCGACCACGAGGGCGGCCAGAACCACCACGACGGTCACGACCGCGACGACGGTGGCGTTGTCCACTCCTGCTCCTTCTCGACGTGGACGGTGGATGCGACTCGGAAAATTCCGCCCGAGGGAACGCGGGCGTCAGATCTCCGCCGCCACCACCGCGGTGGCGCCTTCGATCTCCACGACGGTGACCTGCGTGCCCGGATCGATGACGTAGCCGTCGGCCATGGCGCGCGCCGACCAGGTGTCACCGGCCAGCTTGACCTGGCCGCCGTGCACGTCCACCCGCGAGAGCGTGACCGCGTGGGTGCCCACGAGGGCCTCGGAGTTGGTCTTCACACCGGGTCCGGCCAGGAACCGGCGCTTGAGTGCGGGTCTGGCCAGGAACAACAGTCCCGACGAGGCGATCGCGAACACGGCCACGTCCACGTAGGGGTTGCCGGTGATCGCCTCTGACGCCGCCCCGGCCAGCGCGCCGAGTCCGAGCATCAGCAGCACGAAGTCGCCGGACAACACCTCGGCCACGATCAAGACGATGCCGACGATGAGCCAGATGAGCGCCGCTGTCATGGACACATGCTCCCAGATCGATGATGTCGGGATGAACCGGATCACACGCCGTGACCCACGCGTGATCTCGGGTGCCCGCCGTGCGGCGTGCGGTCACTCCGACGGTTCGGTGACGAAGTCGATCAACCGTTCGACCGCTCCGATGAGCGGCGTCTCGACGTCGCGGAAACTGCCGACCGCGGCCAGCACGCGCTGCCAACCCTCGTAGGTCTCGCCCCAGCCGAGCGCATCGCACACCCCGCGCTTCCACTCGGTGCCCTTCGGAACGCGCGGCCAGGCCTCGATGCCGAGCGCGTCGGGTTTGACGGCCTCCCAGATGTCGACGTACGGGTGCCCGGTGATCATCACGTCGGGGTCGGTGATGCCCTCGACGATCCGCGACTCCTTACTTCCGGGCACGAGGTGGTCGACCAGCACACCGAGCCTGCGCCCCGGCCCGGTGCCGAACTCGGCGATCGCGTCGGCCAGCACGTCCACGCCGTCCAGCGGCTCCACGACGACGCCCTCCACGCGCAGGTCGTGTCCCCAGATCCGCTCCACGAGCTCGGCGTCGTGCTTGCCTTCGACCCAGATGCGCGAGTCGCGGGCCACCCTGGCGCGCAGGCCGTCCACGTGCACCGAGCCCGACGCCGAGCGCGCCGGTGCCTGCCGTGGCTGTTGCGCGCCGCGGGCCGGCACGAGCGTCACCGGCTTGCCCTCGAGCAGGAAGGCGGCGGGGCCGAGCGGGAACACCCGGTGTGTGCCGTGCCGGTCCTCAAGGACGGCGTTGCCGTGCTCCAGACGGACCAGGGCGCCGCAGAACCCGCTCGCCGGGTCCTCCACGACGAGCCCGGGTTCCGCCGGGACCTCGGGCACCTTGCGCTTGCGAGCGCCGGACAGGATGTCGCCATACGCGTGGGATCGCACGACCCGAGAACCTAGCGGCACGGCCCGGCGCAGTCCGGGAGCGCCACGCGCGGCAGACCTCAGAACAGGGGCCAGGGAACGGCCTGCCACTCCCCGCTCGGCGCCGGGTGCACGCCCGTGGCGATGAGCGCGTCCGTGCGGGCGGCGAGTGCGGCGATTTCGGCGGCCGTCAGGTGGGCCGACAGCGTCTGTCCGAGCTCGCGGTCCAGCGTCCACCGGAGCTTGCGGAGCTTGTCGAGTGCCTCGTCGGGAAGCGGCTCGCCGGTCCACCCCCAGAGCACGGTGCGCAACTTGGGGTCGCTGTGCAGGCAGATGCCGTGGTCGATGCCGTAGATGCGCCCGTCGGCACCGGGCAGGATGTGCCCGCCCTTGCGGTCGGTGTTGTTGACCACGACGTCGAGGATCGCGAGGTCGCGCAACCCCGGCCGGTCGGCGTGGGCGACCACGAGCGGGTCACCGTCCTCGTCGGCGGCCCGCAGCACCACGCGCCAGCCGGCGGGCAGGTCCTCGGGTGCGACGACGTCGACGAGTTCGTCGGTGTCGTCGGTGTCGATCCACAGCTGCACCATGCCGTCGCCGAACGGGCCCTCCCGCAGCACCGTGGGTGGCACGTGGCCGATCTCGGCGGCCTGGGCGATCAGCGCCGTGGCGACCTCGCGCCCTGCGAGGGTGCCGTCGGGGAAGTCCCACAGCGGCCGTTCCCCCGCCACCGGCTTGTACACGACCTCGGCCTGCAGCCCGTCGAGCTCCACGGAGCCGAACAACGTCACGTTGGAGGCGTCGACGAGCCTGCCCTCGACCTCGATCCGCCCACGCGTGATCAGTTCGGCCACGGCGGGATCCGCCGGGTCGACGGGCCGGTCACGGTCGTTGGGGGCCTCGGACACCTCGCCTCAGCCCTCGTCGGTGAGTTCCGAGTCGCGCCGGTACCCGTTCTGGCGTGGGCAGATGTGCCCTGCCGCATCGAGTGGTTCGCCGCACAGCGGGCACGGCTTCCTCCCGGCACCGACGACCCGGTCGGCGCGCGAGGCGAACGCACGGGCCGCCGCGGGGCTGAGGAACACCCGCACCGCGTCGGGACCCTCCTCGGTGTCGTCGAGCACGACCGTCTCGTCGACCTCGCCCTCGGTGACGGCGAGCAGTTCGATCACGACGGCCTGGGTCTCGGCGTCCCAGCCCAGCCCCATGGTGCCGACGCGGAACTCCTCCTCGACCGGCACGGAGAGCGGGTCGTTGTCGAGGAGTTCGTCCGGCGCCTCGTCGGGGACTTCGGCGTCGAACCTGCTGGCGATCTCCTCGAGCAGCGAGCTCAGACGTTCGGCGAGCACGGAGACCTGCTGCTTCTCGATGGTCACGCTGATGGTGCGCGTGTCCTCGGTGGCCTGCAGGTAGAACGTGCGATCACCGGGTTCCCCGACGGTTCCCGCGACGAACCGGTCGGGCTGGCGGAAGACGTGGATGACACGAGCCATGGCCCTTACGACCCTAAGCCAACTTCCCCGCCGGGTCTCGTCCGGGTGCGGCGCGTCTCGTGATCTTGTCGATGCGCCGCGGCCCGTGCCTCTAGGCTGGCGCGCATGCCTGCGATCGCACCCTTCGGAACCTGGTCCTCCCCGATCGAGGCCGCGGACGTGGCCGCGGCGGGAGTGACCCCACAGTGGCTCGACGTCGTGTCCGGCGGTCCCGGAACCGAAGGCGGGAGCGTGTGGTGGGCCGAGTCGAGGCCCGCGGAGGGCGGCCGCGTCGCGCTGGTGCGGCTCGGTGCGAGCGGTGCGGTCGAGGACGTACTGCCCGCACCGTGGAACGTCCGCAACCGGCTCCACGAGTACGGCGGCAGGCCGTGGCAGGTGGTCGGCGACACCGCAGGCACGGGAGGCGCAGTCGACACCGGCGGGACCGGCGGGACCATCGTCTTCACGCACTGGGCCGACCAGCGCATCCACGCGCGCGACGTCGCGGGCGGACCGGTGCGCGCGCTGACGCCGGAACCCGACCAGCCGCACGGCGTGCGGTACGGCGATCTGCGCCCCGGCCTCCGAGGCGAGGTGGGCGAGGTGTGGGCGGTCCGGGAGACCGTCGTGGGCTCCCGGCGAACCGACATCGCACGTGACCTGGTCGCGGTGGGCCTCGACGGTGCGATCCGGTCGCTGGCGGCCACCCATCACTTCATGACGGCCCCGCAGATCTCGCCCGACGGCACGCGGGCGGCCTGGCTCGGCTGGAACCACCCGGCCATGCCCTGGGACGAGACCGAGGTGTGCGTGGCCGAGATCGATGCCTCCGGCACGTTCGGCCCGCACCGCGTCGTGCTGGGAGGCCGCGGAGTGTCGGTCTGCCAGCTCGACTGGGAGAGCGCGACGACGCTGCTCGCACTCGCCGACCCCGGCGGATGGTGGAACCTCCACCGGGTCGACCTCCAGCACGCCGAGGGCGCGGCCGGCTCGCCCGTCCCGGTGGTCCCGGTCGAGGCGGAACTCGGTGGGCCGATGTGGAAGGTCGGTTCCCGGTGGAGCGCCCAGCTCGGCGACGGCCGCCACGCGGTGCTCGCCTCGAGCAGGCTGGCCGTGCTCGACGAGGCCGACGGTTCGTGCACGCCGCTGGCTCCCGAGCTCACGGCCTGGTCCCCGACCGTGGCGGTCCACGACGGCGCCATGGTGGGGGTCGCCGCGGGCCCGCGGTCCGAACTCGCGGTGGTCCGTGTCGACCCCGCCGACGGGACGGTCACGCATCTGACACCGCAGCCGCCGCTGCCGCCCGCCGAGTACCTCTCGGTGCCGGAGGAACGCACGTTCCGCACCTCCGGCGGCGAGGACGTGCCCGCCTACGTCTATGCGCCGCGCAACCCGGACTTCGCCGCCCCGGAGGGTGAGCTGCCGCCGTACCTGGTGCACGTCCACGGCGGGCCGACCGGACGCAACCATCCGGTGCTCGACCTGGACTTCTCGTACTTCACCAGCCGGGGCATCGGTGTCGTGGCGGTCGACTACGGCGGGTCGACCGGATACGGGCGGCGTTACCGGGAACGGCTGCGCGAGCAGTGGGGCGTCGTGGACGTCGCGGACTGCGCCGCGGTCGCCGGGGCGCTGGCCGCGGAAGGGACGCTCGATCCCGAGCGGGTCGGCATCCGTGGCGGCAGCGCGGGCGGGTTCACGTCGGCGGCGTCGGTGACGACGGCCGACACGGCAGGCACCTACCGGGCCGCGACCGTCAAGTTCCCGATCCTGGACCTGTCGCAGTGGACGGGCGAGGGCGGCGAGACCCACGACTTCGAGTCGCGTTACGTCGACGGGCTCGTCGGACCGCTGCCGGAGACGGCGCAGCGGTACCGCGCCCGCTCCCCCATGCACAACCTGGACAACCTCGCAGCGGCCGTGCTGATGCTCCAGGGACTCGAGGACGAGATCTGCCCGCCCGAGCAGGCGCAGCGGTTCGTCGACGCGTTGGAGGGCAGCGGCATCCCGCACGCGTTCCTCACGTTCGAGGGCGAACAGCACGGATTCCGCCGCGCCGCGACCATCGTCACCGCGCTCGAAGCGGAACTCGCGTTCTACGGGCAGGTGTTCGGTTTCGCCACCCCGGGTGTCGCGGCCCTGGAGCTGCGCCGATGACGCAGCGCGTGCCGGGCGCGGCGGGCATGCGTGGTCTGCGCCGCGGGGACACCGTCGCGCTGATCGCCCCGTCCGGGCCGGTGCCCGAGCATCTGGTGACCCAGGCCGTCGACGCGTTCACCTCGTGGGGACTGACGGTGCAGGTGTTCGACAGCGTGCGGGCGCGGCATCCGCGGCGTGGGTACCTCGCCGGCACCGACGAGCAGCGGGCGGCCGACTTCGAGGCGGCATGGACACGCGACGACGTCGCGGCGGTCGTGGCGGCCAGGGGCGGCTACGGTGCGCAGCGCATGATCGATCTGGTCGACTGGGACGCCGTGGCCGCCGCGGGCCCGAAGCCGTTCGCGGGATCGAGCGACATCACGGCGTTGCACGCCGCGATCGCGAGCCGGCTCGGCCTGCCGACGGTGTTCGCCACGATGCCTGCCTCCACCCACTTCGACGCCACCGCGGCCGAGAGCCTGCGCACGGCGCTGTTCGAGCCCGCGGCGACCCGCACGGTGCAGGGGCCGCACGCGAGGACGCTGGTGAAGGGCGCGGCGCAGGGCCCGACGATCGGCGGCAACCTGTGCCTGCTGGCGGCGAGCGCGGGCACCCCCGAGGCGCAGTCGGCCGCGGGAGCCATCGCTCTGCTCGAGGACGTCGGGGAGGACACCTACCGCATCGATCGGATGCTCACGCAGCTGCTGCGGTCGGGCTGGTTCGACGGGGTGGCCGGTATCGCTCTCGGGTCGTGGAGCGGATGCGGCGAGCCCGCCGAGATCGAGGAACTGGTGCTGGAACGACTCGGCCCGCTCGAGGTGCCGATGGTGTGGGAACTCGGCTTCGGCCACCACGTGGGTGCGCTCACCGTGCCACTCGGGGTGCCGTGCGAGCTCGACGCCGACGCCGCACGGCTGGTGATCAATCCCGCGCCCGCCCGCACGGACGGCACCTAAGCTCGGGGTATGCAGCTCGATGAGGCCGAGGCGCGTGCTCGGTTCGCCGACGCCCGCTCGGCGACGTTGGCCACGGCCGGCGCCGACGGCGTCCCCCATCTGGTTCCGATCACGTTCGCCCTCGCCGGCAGCGCAGGCCACGGTGCCGCTGCCGGCGACGACGGAACGCCCGTCAAGGACGTCGTCGTGTTCGCCGTCGACGACAAGCCGAAGTCGACGACGAACCTGCGTCGACTGCGCAACATCGCCGCCAACCCGCACGTGTCGCTGCTGGTCGACCACTACGAGGACGACTGGCGCCGGCTCTGGTGGGTACGGGCGGACGGCACGGCCACCATCCACGAGGAGGGCTCCGCGCGCATGTCGGCGGTGCGTGCGCTGATCATGCGCTACCCGCAGTACGAGGATCTGCCCCCGCGCGGGCCGGTGGTGTCGATCGGGGTCAGCGTGTGGCGTGGCTGGTCGGCGAGTTGAGCGGAAGCTCCGGGTCGCGCACGTCCAGCTTCCGCCACGCGGCGACCAGACCCAGCGGATCGGGCTTGAGCAACGACGCCGACGCGTACACGCTCGCCGCGACCACGCCGAGGATGAACAGCCAGTGGTACAGGCTCTGTTCGCCGGTCGGGTAGTACACGAGCACGAGGAACACCGAGATCCCGACGACGGCGGCGAGGTGCTCGCGCTTCCAACGGAACAGCGACAGGATGACGAAGCCCCACGTCAGGTACCACGGCAACGTCGGCGGCGCGAAGATCGCCACGGTCAGCAGCGCGATTCCCATGCGGAAGATCGTGGTGTTCTCCGTGCCGTTGCGGGCCAGCCACCACTGCCGCACCACGATGGCGGCCAGCACCAGCCAGCCGAGGCCCCTGGCCACGTCGATGAACGGTGCGGGCGGCACGTCGACGACGGTCTTGACGAGGGTGTGCACGGCCTCGCCGACGCCGCTGGGGAAGTTCAGCCAGTTGACGATGATCTGCGGCGCCGACAGTCCGGCGAACCAGCCCAGGTTGAACGAGCCCAGTGAGGCCCAGGTGCCGAGGACGAACACGGCGCCGAAGATGCCGACCGACGGCGTCACGGCCGTGAGGAAACGGCGGAACAGGTTCTTGTCCGCCGGAAGGTGGTTCGCCCAGATCCACACCAGGAACGGCAGGGCGATCGCGGCGGTCGGCTTGATCAGCATGCCGATGGTGACCAGCACGATCGCCACGGCGTGTTTGCGCTCGAGTGCCGCCAGCACGCCGACCGTGAGGAAACCGAGCATCAGCAGGTCGTTGTGCGGGCCGCCGACGAGGTGGATGACCATCATCGGGCTGGCGACCGCGAGCCACATCGTCACCGGCAGGTTGCCGCCGAGCCTGCGTACGAGCCGCGGCAGGGCCCACAGCACGGCGGCCAGGCCTGCCAGCAGGACGAGGCGGGTGACGATCACGCCCGCGATGACGTTGTCGCCCGTGATGCCGACGATGCTCTTGGACACCCACAGGAACAGCGGCCCGTAGGGCGCGGGCGTGGTCTGCCACAGCGGGTGGACGTTCTCCACCACGGTCGGCAGGGTCTGCAGGGCCGAGGGACCGTAGGCGTACGGGTCGAGACCGTGCAGCAGCTGTGCGCCCTGGCCGAGGTAGGAGTAGACGTCGCGGGTGAACAGCGGCGGCGCCGCCAGCAGCGGTGCCATCCACGACAGCGCGGCGATGACGACCGGCCGGGTGCCGACGCGACCGGCGAGCACGTATCGGCCGAGGCGGATCCACGCCCACACGACGAGGCCGAAGCCGACGTACAGCAGCCCCGTCATCAGCACCTTGCCGTGGCCGAACCGGATCCACGACAACGGACCGTCGCTGAGGATCGGGTCGTGCACGAGCACGCCCGCGGCTCCGAACGACGCGATGAGCACCAGGACGCTGCCGACGATGCCCATCACCGTCGTGCGCAGCGGGTACCGCGGTGCGGCGCCGTCGGCGTCGCCCGGCAGGAACGTGTCAGCGATGCCCTTGCCGGTCCGGGTGCCGGCACCGGGCACAGGGTCTGTGGTGGTCGCCATACTGGGGTTTGAGGTTACACACCGCGTTCGGCGGGCCCGGTATCACCCGGCGCACGGTCGCTCACCGGGTGCCGCACCGCGGGCGCACCGGCCTGCGGCGTGCGGTCGGCGTTCACCGGTCGTCCGCCGTCGCCGCGGGCAGCGCGTCGAGCAGCGAACGCGTGTAGTCGTGCTGCGGTCGCAGCAGCACCTGTTCGACGTCGCCGACCTCCACCAGCTCGCCGCGGTACATCACGGCGACCCGGTCGGCGATGTTCCAGGCCAGGCCGAGATCGTGGGTGATGACCAGCGCCGCGAGGCCGAGCCGGGCGCGCAGCCGCAGCAGCAGCCCGAGGATCTCCCCGCGCACCGAGGCGTCCAGGGACGCGACCGGTTCGTCGGCGACGAGCACGTCCGGTTCCAGGGCCAGGGCGCCGGCGATGACCACACGCTGGCGCTGCCCGCCGGACAATTCGTGCGGAAGGCGCGGTAGGAAGTCCTCGGCAGGCCGGAGCTCGGCCGCCTCGAGTGCGGCGACCACCCGCTCGCGTTCGTCGCCGTCGAGGCCGTGGATGCGGGGCCCTTCGGCGACGGACTCGTACACGGTGTGCCGCGGGTTCAGCGCACTGCTCGGATCCTGCAAGACCAGCTGCACGCGCCGCCGGTAGGCCCGTAGCGCCGACGTCGAGGTCGGCAGCGGCTCGCCGTCGTGGCGCACACTGCCCGACGTCGGGCGCTGCAGTCCCAGCAGTGTCCGCGCGAGCGTGGTCTTGCCGGAGCCGGACTGGCCCACGAGCGCCACGATCTCCCCCGCGCGCACGTCCAGGTCGACACCGGCCACCGCGGGCACCGTCGCGCCCGTGCGATCGCGGAAGTGCACCCGCAGGTCGCGGGCCGACAGCAGCACGGGCGCTTCGGGATCGGGCCCGGTGGTCTCCGGCAGCGGCGCGGTCGTCGCCGGTGCGTAGCGCGACAGTGGATCGCCCACGGTGGGAAAGGCACCCGCCAGCGCCTTGGTGTGCTCGTGCCCGGGTGCGGCGATGACGTCCTTGGCCGCACCGGATTCGACCACCTCCCCGCGGTACATGACCGCGATCCGGCGGCACGTCGAGGCCAGCACCGACAGGTCGTGGGTGATGAACATGAGTCCGATGCCCTGCTCGGCGACGAGCCCGCCGAGCAGGTCGAGCACCTGCGCCTGGACGACGACGTCGAGCGCGGTCGTCGGTTCGTCGGCGATGAGCAGCCGTGGCCGGCACGCCAGGGCCATCGCGATCATCACCCGCTGCTTCTGCCCTCCCGAGAGCTCGTGCGGGTACGAACGCGCCTTCGACGGCGGCAGGTCGACCTGGGCGAGCAGCTCGCGGACGCGGGCGTCGACCTCCGCCTCGGACGGCGCGGTGTGCCCGGCCGGCGCCCCGGACTCCCCTGGCGCCTCCGACGGGTCGGCGGCGTCTCCGGCGACCGTGCCGTGTAGGCGGATCGGCTCGGCGATCTGCCGTCCGATGCGCTGCACCGGGTTCAGCGCGTGCATGGCGCCCTGGAAGACCACCGCAGCCTCGGACCACCGGACCGCGCGCAGCCGGCCCCACCGCATGTCGGCGACGTTCTCGCCGTCGAGCAGCACCTCGCCGGTGACGGTCGCCGACTTCGGCAGCAGGCGCAGCACGCTCGCCGCGACGGTGGACTTGCCCGACCCCGACTCCCCCGCGATCCCCAGTGTCTCGCCCTTGTCGAGGGTCAGGTCGACGCCGCGGACGGCGTGCACGTCGCCGGCGGCGGAGCGGTAGGTGACGCCGAGGTTCCTCAGCTCGAGCAGTGGTGGCGGCGAGGTCACCGGTCCCCCTTCAGACGCGGGTTCAGCACGGTCTCCAGCGCGCGCCCAACGAGCGTGAACGACAGCACGACGAGCACGATCATCACGCCGGGCGGCAGCAGGTACCACCACGCTCCGGCGGTGACCGCACCCGACGAGTTGGCTCGGTCGAGCATCGAGCCCCAGGAGATCTCGGGGCCGGCCATGCCGAGGAAGGCCAATGTGGACTCGGCGATGATCGACCCGCCGACGACGAGTGTGGTGTTGGCGAACACCAGTGGCAGCACCGACGGCAGGACGTGTTTGCCGATCACGTGTGCGTGCCCGCCGCCGAGTGCCTTGGACCGCTCGATGTAGGGACGTCCTTCGACGGCGAGGGTCTGCGCACGCACCAGCCGTGCCGTGGTGGGCCACGAGGTCGCTCCGATCGCGAGGATCAGCGTCCACATCGACTTCGGAAGCACGGCCATCAGCACCGCGGCGAGCACGAGCGCGGGAAGCACCAGGAAGAAGTCGGTGACACGCATCAGCACCGCCGACACCCAGCCGCCGAAATGCGCCGAGACCACGCCCACGAGCGTGCCGACGAGCACGGACAACAGGGTCGCGGCGAAACCGACGAGCAGCGACACCCGGGCGCCCCAGAACGTCAGCAGCAGGATCGACCGGCCCGATTCGTCGGTGCCGAGCCAGAACCGGCCGCTCGGCGGTTCCAGCGGCGAGCCGGTGGCGGTGACGACGTCCAGGCCCGCCTGGTCGACCACCAGCGGGGCGACGAGCGAGGCCACGACGAGGGCCACGATGAACGCCGCGCCGACGAGTCCGCCGGTGTTGCCGCGGAACTCCTGCCAGACCTGCACGGCGGCCGCTCGCCGTCGCTGCCACACCGGGGCGCTCACGACGCACGCACCCGCGGGTCGACGACCCGGTACAGCAGATCGGCCAGCAGATTCATCACGATCACCGAACCGGCCAGGATCACGAACACCCCCTGCAGGACCGGAAGGTCCGGACCACGTAGCGCCTCGTAGGTCAGCAGGCCGAGACCCGGCCACGAGAACACCGCCTCGACCGTGACGGTGCCGGACACGACCATGCCGAACTGGAGGAAGATCAGCGTCATCGTCGGCAGCAACGCGTTCGGCACGGCGTGGCGCCTGCGCACGAGATCGTCCCGCAGTCCTTTCGCCCTCGCGGTCTGCAGATAGTCGGCACCCATCTCTTCGAGCAGGGACGAACGCATGACGAGCATGTACTGCGCGTAGATCACCAGCAGCAACGTCAGACAGGGCAGCGTGAGGTGCCACGCGACGTCGAGGATCTGCGCGGCCGCCCCGTCGGGGGTGTCGACCGAGCTCATGCCCCTGCTCGGGAACACCCCCTGCGTGGCGATGAGCAGCAGCAGGCCGAGCCAGAACTGCGGCATCGACCACAGGGCCAGTGCGATGCCCGTCTGGGTGCGGTCGAACATCCCTCCCCTGCGCCATGCGGCACGCACGCCGAGCCACATACCCAGCAGCACCGCCAGCACGGTCGCGGTTCCCACCAGCAGCAGCGTGGGCCACACGCGCTCACCGATCATGTCCGCGACCGGCCGCCGGTACATGTACGAGGTGCCGAAGTCACCGCGGAGCAGGCCGCCGACGTAGTCGAGGAACTGCTGCCACAGCGGCTGGTCGAGTCCGAGACGTTCCCGCAGGTGCGCGAGCTGCTCGGCGCCCGTGGGGCGTTCCCTGGTCATGGTGGCCAGCGGATCGCCGGGGATCATCCGGAACAGGAAGAACCCGAGGGCCACCACGAAGACAAGGCTGACGAGTGCGCCGCCGATCTTGCCCGCGACGTAGCGCACCGTGGAGGTGCCTGCGCGCCGCTCGTCGGGGTCGATGGCGGGCTCGCCGGTCGTGCTGACGGTCACGCGTCGTCCCTACTCCCGATCGTCGGCGGAGCCCTTGCGGCGCGCCAGCATCGTGCCTCCGCCCGCGACGACCACGAGCGCGACCGCGCCGATGGCCACCCACGCGCCCGTCGGCATGCCGCCCTCACCGCCACCGTTCACGGGCTTGGCGCCCGCGAAACCCCAGTAGCCGGTCTGCTCCATGATCACCCCGTCGCCCCGTGGCTGGCGGGGAAAGCCGGTCCACCGGTCCGAGCGGTACGCCTCGAGCGTCTGCTCGTAGGTCAGCACGAAGCTCGGGGCGTCCTTGTAGTACACCGCCTGGGCCCGTTTGACGATCTCGGCGCGCTTGGCGGGATCCATCTCGGCCAGCTGCTGCTTGTACAGCCGGTCGTAGGCGGGGTTGCAGTAGAAGGCGTTGCTGCGGCTGCTGCCCTCCGACGTCGGCAGAGCGCCGCACGTCTGCTTGGCGAGGATGTAGTCCGGGTCCGGGTTGGTGCCGTATCCGGAGAGCGCGAGGTCGTACTCGCCTGCGGTGGTCTTCTCGTCCATCTCGTTGTCGGACACCATGTCCTTGGTGACCTTGATGCCGATGTCGCCGAGCCAGCCGACGATGTAGTCGGCCGTGCGGACGTCGAACTCCTCGCTCGAGCGCGCCGTGAGGGTGAACTCGAGGGGCCTGCCGTCCGGGGTGCGGCGAACGCCGTCCCCGCCCTTCTCGTAGCCGGCCTCGTCCAGCATGGTGTTGGCTCGCTGCGGATCGAACGTGAACTTCTCGTCGCCGCTGGGCTGGTAGTGGTAGTCGTCGTAGATCTCCGGCACGAGCCCACCCGGCTGCTGGCCGTATCCGCCGAGCGCCTTGTCCACGAGCGTCTCGGTGTCGATGGCGCGGGCGATGGCCTGCCGAACCGTGACGTCCTCGAGCGCGGGGTGCCCGCTGCCGATGCTGCGACCGGCCTGGTTCTTCGCACCCGGGTTCATCAGCAGGTCGCTGTAGCGGCGTCCGTTGGCCTGGCTGGTGGTGATGCCGTCGGTGTTCTTGAGTGCGTCGAACTGTGCGGGGGTCAGCCGGTTGACGAAGTCGACCTCACCGCTCTGCAGGGCCGAGACCGCGGCGTCGGCGTTCTCGAACTGGATGAACTGCAGCTCCTCGACGTCCACCTTGCCGCGCCAGAAGTGCTCGTTGGCCTCCAGCTTGACGATCCGGTTGGGCTGGTAGTCGGTGATCACGAACGGGCCGCTGCCCACGCCGACCATGTCGAGGGTGTCGGTCTCGCCGGCCGAGTAGTCGTCGACCTTCGACCAGATGTGCTTCGGGACGATCGGAATGTCCAGTGCCGTCATGCTGGCCTGCGGTTCCGATGTGGTGACCTTGACGGTGCGCTCGTCGGGTGCGGTGACCTTCTCGAAGTTCTCCACGTAACTTCCGTTGGCCTCGGCGGCCACCGGATCGTTCATGATCTTGTCGAAGGTGAACTTGACGTCCTCGGACGTCAAGTCCTGCCCGTCCGACCACTTCATGCCGTCGCGGATGGTGAACGTCCACGTCAGACCGTCGTCGGAGGGCTCCCACTTCTCCGCGACCCCGCCCGTGGGTGTCGCGTCCTCGGCCGAAGGCGGGGTCATGAACTCCCACGCCATCCGCCCGATCATCGTGCTCGAGGCGAAGCTGGCCGTGAACGGGTTGAGATGGTCGATCTCCTGGACGAGCGCGACACGCAGCACCGAGCGGTCGCCGTCCTCACCGTCCTGCGCACTCGCGGCGGGGGTGAACGGCCCCGCGACCAGAACGGGAACAGCCAGTGTGGCCAGCAGCGCTCTGCTGCGCCGGAATCGACGGAAACGCACGGTTACACCTCGTTGTCTCCAGGAGAGGACCCGAAGCGCAAAAAGTAACCACCTGCACGAACGCACTGTCAACGATTTGCCCAACGGTTTCCAAGCCGTAACCGACGGAAGTAGCAACCGGCGTCCACACCCGGCGCGCGCCGCACCCCGACGGCGTTCCCGGTGTCGT
>Ga0079224_100005304_pt1 | contig 16911 bp, 30 predicted proteins | sample Stecom2015_FD_80414 | JGI IMG/M metagenome (GOLD analysis project Ga0079224, IMG submission 80414) | Agricultural soil microbial communities from Utah to study Nitrogen management - Steer compost 2015 | ecosystem: Environmental > Terrestrial > Soil > Agricultural land | place: USA: Utah... | reverse complement strand
TACAATGTGACATGACCTGATTCTCCAATTGATTCAATAACTTAACCTAAATTTATTATATCAAATTGGAACCAGAATCAGGTCTTTCTTTTCAGGTTATTCCAGTTAACGGGACAGTAGTGATATTATATCTATTACCGGGAGTTCCATTTTCAATATAGAAAAAATCTGGCACAGATGATGGCTCCCGAAAGCCCATTAAGTATAAATCTAAAGGACTGAGTGAGTTTCTTACCGCTGTTGTTTGGAATTGATTACCACCTAAATCATTCCACAAAGAGCCATACATAACTGAGGCATTTGAATTAAGAAAATAATTCCAATGAGCACCATCTCTACCAAGGGTCAAATCACTGATTAGCCCACTCTTATCCTGAAACTTAGCGCGGACGCCCCATCGATGCATCATTTCATGCAACAAGACTCCAGTTGTAAAATTAAATTGTATGTTGCCAGGGTTAAATTCCCAGTCGCTAAGTTCTGTCATATCAATGGTAGCTTGCAAACGTTCGCTTCTCATATCCAAACTGTTATCAAACAATGGTAAACCTATTCCTTCTACATCGTTCTCGTAACTGATATTGAATGCTGCAGCATCGCCTGAATCAACTGGAAATTTTGTAAAAATAACTAAAAAGTCATATTGATCAGGTTGAACTCGATAAAATTCTTGAGTAACAGCCTGTCTGGCCTCAACATTCACGGAACCATTGACATTTTTGTCATAATTTCCTGCAAAATTAATGATTGAGATATTTGAGCTCTCACCAAAATAACTAACTGAAAAGTCACCTAGGTCTTTGTTTTTATTTACATTATTATTAGGCTTTAGATGTAAATAAGTATCGGATTCTTCAGCAAGTATCTGAGTGGAAAACAAGAATAAAACTGCTAAGAAAAGTAAAAATATTCCATTTTGAGGCATATAAACTCCCTTTAATTTCTTCTTTAATTATTATAATAGTTTTAAATATAGCACAATAAATGATTAATGAGCTATTGCTTTTAATGTTATTTGTGTTATAGGCACCTTAAAATTAGTAAATTAAACAATTACAAGTAGATGAAAAATTAGAAATAAGTGCAAAATTCTTAATTAGATTGATTTGATAATATTAAATGAACTCATTACGCAATCGTATCTATATTTTTATCTTTCTATAAGTCAATAAGATATTCAGGGATGAAACAATCTTTACTTTTTAAAAAAATAAATTGACGCATTTATAATATAAACAATCTAATTCCATATAACGTAATACTTACTAAATAATAACCGTAGTAATGTATTTAAATGGTAGATATTTGAACTTGTCGTTAATGACAATTAATACGAAGTAAATTACTTTAGGTAGGATATAATGAAGCCGTTGCTGGTTACCAACAACGGCTCATTTCATTCATTGATGATAAAAATCTTTTATCGAGAAGGCCAGTTCCAGGGCTTGTTCGTAGTTGAGTCTTGGGTCCACTTGGGTGGTGTAGGCGCGGCTGAGGTCGGCTTCTTGGAGGGCGCGGGCACCGCCGAGGCATTCGGTGACGTTTTCGCCGGTGAGTTCGAGGTGGACGCCGCCTAAGTGTGAACCGTTTTGTTTGTGCACGCGGAATGATTCTTCGACTTCTTTTGAGATGTTTTCGAATCTTCGGGTTTTATAGCCGTTTGAGGTCGATTCAGTATTTCCGTGCATCGGATCAGCACACCAGACAACATTTAGACCAGCTTTTTGCACGGTTTTAATAAGTCTGGGTAAATTATCTTCGATATTACCAGCACCAAAACGGTGCACCAGGGTTAATTTCCCAGGTTCATTGTTTGGGTTGAGGATATGACATAAGTCGATAAGGTGGTCGCTTTCGGTTTCTTTGCCTATTTTTACACCAATCGGGTTTTCGATCCCACGTAATAATTCCACATGGGCACTGTCAATCTGGTTGGTTCTGAGGCCAATCCAAGGAAAATGGGTGCCAAGGTTAAAGTAACCGGTTTGGCGAGGCACCTGGCGGGTGAGGGCCTGTTCATAGTTTAAATGCAGGGCTTCATGAGCGGTAAAAAACTCGACGCTTGATAGGTTGTTGACTTCGCGGCCAACCAAGACTTCGGCAAAACGCACTGAATCAGTAATTTTGCTGACTAAATCTTTGAATTTTTCAGCATTTTTAGAATGTTGTACCCACGCAATGTCCCAATATTCAGGGTGACGAATGTCTGCAAACCCCCCATCAACCAAAGCTCGAATAAAATTTAACGTCATAGCAGAATAGTGATAGGCCTTTAGCATGTTATCCGGATTGGGAATTCGGGAGGCTTCATCAAAGCTGTTTTGGTTAATGATATCGCCACGAAAAGAGGGTAAAGATTGGCCGTCACGGGTTTCCATATCGGCACTACGGGGTTTGGCATACTGACCGGCAAAACGCCCGACTCTAACTACTGGTGTTCGGCAGCCATGGATAATAACCAAGCTCATTTGAATTAAAACTTTTAAGCGGTTTGAAATTACCGTTGAATGACAATCATCAAAGGTTTCAGCACAATCACCACCCTGAATGAGGAAACGTTTACCGGCGGCGACTTCACTTAAATACTTTTTTAAACGAATGATTTCCCATGAAGTCACTAAGGGCGGCAATGTGCCTAAAGTTTTTAAAGCACTATCTAAAGCGGAATGATCCGGGTAAGTGGGTTGTTGACGAATCGCTTTATTTTTCCAACTATCAACAGTCCAGCTGCTTGTGGGTGAGGTTTTAGTTTGTGTTGTCATAAGATTTAACTCGGATAAACATCCATATTAGGGTAAAAATAAATAGGCCAATAAACATAATAAGTGACCAAGTGGGCATACTAAGACCTACAAACTGCCACTGAATCTCAGCACAATTGCCAGAGCCGGTCAGAACACTTTTTAAAACCTCAAACAAAGGTGACGAATCCAACATCATCTCCATACTGGGACCACAATCAGGCACCTGATCAGCCGGTAAACCCTGCATCCAGACATGCCGAGAACTGATGGCAATTCCAATACCAGAAATTATAATAGCGAGTACCCCAATTAATTTACGCCCCCAATAAATAGTTGGTTTAAGCGATGCTATTAAAAAAAGTACACCAATGGTCATATAAACCACACGTTGCAAAATGCAAAGGTTACATGGCATTAAATATTGGACATGCTCAACGTATAAAGCATAACCAATTAAACCCGCACATAATAAAAAGGGTAATAAGGTAACTAGCCGAAATAATTTCTTGCTCACAAACTGACTCTTTGGGTAAAGTTGATAGATTAGCAAAATAGGCGACAGAATGTTACCTTTTTACGTTTTCTGATATAAAAAAACCCGCAAAGAGCGGGTTTTTTTATTAATATGAATAAACGTATTTATTCGTCATCATCTGCCACTTCGACCACAGCGGATTTAACCGGGCGATCAACCAGTTCAACATAAGCCATCGGGGCATTGTCACCGGCACGGAAACCACATTTTAAAATTCTTAAGTATCCACCGGGACGCTCTTGGTAACGTGGGCCTAGTTCGGTAAATAATTTAGCGACTATTTCTTTGTTACGTAATCGAGCAAATGCTAATCGACGATTGGCTACGTTGTCTACTTTAGATAATGTGATTAACTTCTCAGCGACACTACGCAGTTCTTTAGCTTTAGGAACTGTGGTTTTAATGAGCTCATGCTCAAACAGTGATGCCGACATGTTTTTAAACATCGCTTTACGGTGCGATGCGTTTCTATTTAATTTTCTACCTGATTTTCTATGACGCATGATACTGTCCTTATCCGATAAGACGCTCAGCAGTTCGAATCGCTGCCGGCGGCCAGTTGTCTAATCGCACTCCGAGGGTTAAACCCATTTCGGATAGTACACTTTTAATTTCATTGAGTGATTTTTTACCCAAATTCGGGGTTTTTAATAATTCAACTTCGGTCCGTTGAATTAGATCACCAATGTATTGGATGTTTTCAGCTTTTAAGCAGTTAGCTGAACGCACTGTTAATTCCAACTCATCGATTGGTTTTAGTAGAATCGGATTCAGTTTTTCTTCTTCCTCTTCTTTTTCAACCGTTGCTTCAATTTTGAAATCAATAAAGATGGCCATTTGTTCAACCAGAATTCGCGCTGCCGTACGGACCGCATCTTCTGCAGTGATTGAGCCATCGGTATCAATATCCAAAATTAACTTATCTAAGTTGGTTTTTTGGTGTAAACGAGCATTATCGACCGTATAGGCTACACGTTTAACAGGACAAAAGCTGGCATCCAATAACAATTGACCAATCGGTCGTGACTCTTCGTTATTAAGACGATTGGCTGCCGGTTCATAGCCCACACCTTTCTCCACTTTCATGGTCATGTTGAGTTTAGTTTTCTTGTCTAATTGACAAATCACAACATCAGGATTTGCGATGGTTACACCGTCAGGCAATTGAATGTCACCGGCTGTAACGGTTTTTTTGGAAACCGATAAAGTTAATTCAGCTTCATCTCGATCCGGCATGGAAAAAGCCAGGGTTTTTAAGTTTAACAGAATATCTACCACATCTTCGCTAACGCCTTCGATGGTAGAAAATTCATGTTGAACGCCGTCAATATTAACTTCGGTAATGGCACAACCAGGAATTGACGATAATAAAATACGTCGAAATGCATTCCCTAAAGTATGGCCAAAACCGCGTTCTAACGGCTCAATTGTAATTGTTGCGCTGTAGTCGGAACGTTCATCGACGTCCACAACTTTTGGTCGCAATAATTTAGCAAGTATGTCAGACATGATAAATCTCTCGTTAATAGGTTATTTAGAATACAGCTCTACAATCAGGTTTTCATTAATGTCTACAGGCAAATCATCTCGGTTTGGTACCGATTTGAATTGTCCCAGCATTTTTTTGACATCAACAGAAACCCAATCAGCGAACAAGTTCATTTCAGTCCATAGCTCTAATGCTTGCTTGATGCGAAGTTGTTTTTTCGATTTTTCACGAACTTCAATTTCATCACCTGCTTTCACATCATATGAAGGAATGTTACAAACTTGACCATTAACCAAGATGGATTTATGGCTGACCAATTGGCGTGCTTCACTTCGTGTTACCGCAAATCCCATGCGATATACCACGTTGTCAAGACGGGTTTCCAGCAGTTTTAACAGGTTTTCACCGGTTGCACCTTTTTGGCGCACTGCTTTTTTATAGTAGTTAACAAACTGCTTCTCTAATACACCGTAAGTTCTACGAACTTTTTGTTTTTCGCGTAACTGAAGAGCGTAATCAGATGGTTTGTTACGTTTTGCAGACAGGCCGTGTTGACCCGGTGCAACGTCTAATTTACATTTGGTTTCCATCGCGCGTGCTGGACTTTTGGTCATCAAGTCAACACCTTCACGACGGGCTAATTTACATTTTGGACCTAAATATCTTGCCATGTTATTCTCCTAAACCCTACGTTTTTTCGGGGGTCTGCAACCGTTGTGAGGAATGGGTGTAATATCAACGATGTTGGTGACACGAAATCCGAGGGCATTAAGCGCTCTTACAGATGATTCTCGACCTGGACCTGGACCTTTTATACGAACTTCAATGTTTTTCATTCCGTATTCCTTAGCCACTTGACCGGCTTTATCTGCAGCAACCTGTGCTGCGAACGGAGTGCTTTTTCTTGAACCTCTAAATCCAGACCCACCAGCCGTTGCCCACGACAAACCATTACCTTGTCTGTCAGTGATCGTGATGATGGTATTGTTGAAAGACGCGTGTACATGCGCGATTCCATCAACAACAGTTCTTTTTACTTTCTTTTTAGTTTTTTGTGGTCTTGCCATTACTATTCTCTATCTGATATCGCAAAGATATTCAATAAATTAACGCCTAATTGGTTTCTTAGGACCTTTTCTGGTGCGGCTGTTGTTTTTGGTCTTTTGACCACGAACCGGTAACCCGCGACGGTGTCTAAGACCACGGTAACAACCTAAGTCCATCAAACGTTTGATGTCCATGGCTACTTCACGTCGTAAATCACCTTCAACAGTTAAATTACCTACTTCAGCACGCAATTTGTCCAAATCAACTTCTTCAAGTTGACCTACTTTTTGAGCAGGGTTTACACCTGCTTTTTCACAGATTTCATAAGCTTTGGTCCGGCCAACACCATAAATACTGGTAAGACCGATCCAGGTATGCTTAGTATCCGGAATGTTTACACCCGCTATACGAGCCATTGTCTACTCCTGTTCCTCTAAACATGTAATTAACACATGCTTTTATTACACAAAATAGGTTTTTAACCTTCACTTTTGCCCGAAAAAGGGCGCAAATTATAATACAACACAAAGCCTATTGCTATTACTTTCTAAGTAAAAACAATAAGCTCTGCGAGGTGTACAAATATTAACGACGGATTTTTGATGAGCGTCGGTAATTTTTAATATTTGATTTCTTTAAAACAGAATCATACTGCTGCGAAACCAAGTGGTTTTGTAGCTGAGCCATAGAGTCCATGGCAACCACAACTACAATTAACAAACCGGTACCACCTAAGGCGAATGGAACCGCCATAAATGAATTAAGTAAATCCGGTAACAAACAGACACCCAATAAATACATGGATCCCCATAAGGTAAGTCGATTTAAAACACCATCCAAATAATGAGCCGTTTGTTTACCCGGTCTAATGCCCGGAATAACGGCACTCTGGCGCTTTAAATTATCCGCTGTTTCATCTGAGTTAAACGTTAACGCGGTATAAAAATATGTAAAGAATACAATTAATGCACCATAAAAGAGTAAATACAAAGTATTACCCGGTGATAATTGTTGTGATAAATCCGTTAACCATTCGAAGCCTTCGTTTTGACCTGCAAAACTGGCAATGGTGCCTGGAAACAATACCAATGAGGAGGCAAAAATAGGCGGAATTACACCGGCCATATTAACTTTCATTGGTAAATAAGATGTTTGTGCTTGGGTAGCTTGGCGACCACCACGACGAGCAAACTGCATGGTAACACGCCGTTGACCACGCTCAACAAATACGATAAAGGTGGTTATACCCAAAGCCAGAACCAATAAGAATACCGCTGCTAAAGCATTCAACTGGCCTTCACTAACCATTTGAAATACCGAATATATCGCACTAGGTAAATTCACCACAATGCCGGCAAAAATGATTAACGAAATACCGTTACCAATACCACGTTCAGTAATCTGCTCACCCAACCACATCAAAAACATGGTACCACCAGTTAATGAAATAGTGGCAGTAAACAAGAAACCAAAACCAGGCACCGGAACCACTGGCGAGGATCCAACAAAACCAAGCTTTTGCAAAGAGAAAGAAATACTGTATGACTGAAAAGCAGCCAAAGCAATGGTGAAATAACGGGTGTATTGGGTAATCTTACGTTTACCGGTTTCACCGTCTTTTTTCAATTCACGCAAAGTCGGCATGGTATGACCGAGTATTTGCATAATAATAGAAGCCGTAATATAGGGCATAACACCCAGGGCAAATATCGAGTATCGACCTAATGCCCCACCGGAAAACATGTTAAACATATCCAGTAGGCCGCCCGAGTTTTGACCGACCAAGTCAGCCAAAACTTTCGGATTTACGCCAGGTACCGGTAAAAAGGTACCCATTCGATATATAATTAGAGCGCCGATAACAAATAACAATCGACTTTTCAGTTCACCCAGGCCTTTTTTATTGCCTAATAATTTTTCAACTTGATCTTGTCTGCTTGACATAGTTACGCTACTTTTCCGCCGGCTTTTTCAATGGCTTCTTGAGCCCCTTTTGTAACTTGTAAACCGGATAAGTTTACGGCTTTATCTATTTGACCCGTATTAATAACTTTAACTTTAGTTACACCGCGTTTTACAACACCGGCTTCAATCAATGATTCTAAAGTCACATCTTCAACTTTTAAGTTATTCAACTGGTACAAACATACTTCACCACGAGTGGCTGCCATTCTGGAAGTAAATCCAAATTTAGGCAAGCGTTTATGAATCGGTAACTGACCGCCTTCAAAACCCACTTTGTGAAATCCGCCAGAACGTGATTTTTGACCTTTATGGCCGCGTCCACAGGTTTTTCCTGAACCAGAACCGATACCGCGTCCTACGCGTTTAGCTGCTTTACTTGAGCCTTCAGCTGGTTTGATAGTATTTAATTTCATAATGAATAAACCTCAATTATTTGACTTCTTCAACCGCAAGCAGGTGATTAGCGGCACGAATCATACCCATATTTTCTGGTGTCGCATCAATAACTCGTGATTGGCGAATTTTACGCAATCCAAGTCCACGCACACAGGCTTTATGGCTAGCCAATGAATTATTTGTACTTTTAATTTGGGTCACTTTAACTTGACCGACTTTTTTCTTATTAGCCATGATTTTCCATTACCTCCTCAACAGTTTTGCCACGTTTTGCAGCAATCGAATCCGGAGAAGTGATTTGTTGCAAACCTTTAATAGTGGCACGAACCAAGTTAATTGGGTTATTTGAACCTTGTGACTTGGCCAGTACGTTTTCCACACCAACCACATCAAATACAGCACGCATCGCACCACCGGCAATGACACCTGTACCTTCTAATGCAGGCTTCATGAAGATTCGTGATCCCGCATGTTTTGCTTTTGTTTGGTGCCATAAGGTATTACCGTGTAAATCCACTTGAATGGTGTTTTTACGAGCTTGGTCCATTGCTTTTTGAATAGCCATGGGCACTTCTTTGGCTTTACCGTAACCGAAGCCGATTTTGCCTTTACCGTCACCAACAACTGTCAACGCGGTAAAACCAAATTGACGGCCGCCTTTAACAACTTTTGCGACTCGATTAACAGTGACTAATCTTTCCAGTAAGTTATCGCCTTGATCTTTATCTGCCATAATTCTTCTCTAATTGTATTTTTAAAATTTCAAGCCAGCTTCACGAGCTGCTTCTGCCAAGGCTTTAATTTTGCCGTGGTAGCGATAGCCCGATCGGTCGAAACCAACACTTTCTATACCGGCTTTTTTAGCTTTCTCAGCAATAACTTTACCGACCGCTGCAGCGGCATCGATATTTTTACCCGTTATACCATCGGTAAGTACACCTTTTTCTTTCGTAGAGGCGGAAACCAATGTTGTTTGTGTGTCGCTTGAAAAAATCTGCGCATAAATATGCTGGTTGCTTTTATGCACACTCAATGAGGGCACGCCCAACTGACGCAATTTCATACGTGTTTTAGTTGCTTTCTTTAATCTTTTAGTGTTTTTCTGATGCATGGTTATCTCAAGTAAGCATTACGCTTTCTTGGCCTCTTTTCTGTAAATACGTTCATCAGCATATTTAACACCTTTACCTTTATAAGGCTCAGGTGGTCTGATGGCTCTAATTTCTGCCGCCACTTGTCCCACTTGCTGCTTATCGATACCAGTAACAATAATTTCTGTTTGGCTAGGAACTTCAAAAGAAATACCTTCACGGGCACTGTAAATTACCGGATGTGAAAAACCTAAACTCAAATCAAGGTCATTACCTTTTAGGCTGGCTCGATAACCAACACCGGTTAATGCCAATTTTTTTGTAAATCCATTACTGACGCCTTCAATCATGTTGGCAACCATTGAACGCATAGTACCAGCCATCGCCATATTTGAATCATTGGCTGTGACTACTAATTCATTGTCTTTTTGTTCAATCGTGACAGTAGGGTGTAAATCAAATGACAATTCACCTTTAGGGCCTTTCACTTTAACGGTCTGTTCTTTAATTTGAACATCGACTTTATCGGCCATTGGGATCGGTTTGTTAGCTATTCTTGACATATAAAGCTCCCGATTATTTAATCACACACAGCACTTCACCACCGATAGCAGCTTCACGAGCGGCCTTATCGGACATGATGCCATGCGATGTGGAAATAATGGCTGTACCAAACCCGGAATCAACACGCGGTAAATCAAATTTACCTCGATACTGACGTAAGCCTGGTTTGCTGGCTCGTTTAATTTCTTCGATTACAGGTTGGTCACGGTAGTATTTGATGTTTATTTGCAAATACGGATGTCCGTTTTTTTCTACTGTTTCGAATGAACGAATATAGCCTTCTTGTTGCATCACTGACAACATCCCTTTCTTAATTTTTGAAGCGGGTGTCAGGGTGCTTTTTTTATTGACAGCTTGGGCATTTTTAATGCTACAAATCATGTCTGAAATAGGATCACTTAAACTCATTATTATCTCCTTACCAACTGGCTTTCTTTAAGCCGGGAATGTCGCCGCGCATTGCCGCTTCACGCAATTGCAATTTGCTCAATCCGAACTTTTTGTAATAGCCGCGTGGTCTACCGGAAATCTGACAACGATTACGCATTCTTACCGGAGATGAATCTCTGGGTAACTTTTGCAATGCTTCTTGGGCTGCCATCATTTCTTCAAAAGATGTATTTGGATCAGCGATTATTATTTTCAATGCGGCACGTTTTTCAGCATACTTCGCAACGATTTTTTTTCTTCTCAGGTCACGTTCGACCATAGATTTCTTTGCCATATCTTATTACCTGCCTTTAAATGGAAAATCAAATTGATCAAGCAATAACCGTGCATGTTCATCGGTTTTTGCATCCGTGGTAATGGTAATATCCATACCGCGAATTTCATCAATTTTGTCGTATTCAATTTCAGGAAAAATGATTTGCTCTTTAACGCCCATGGAGTAATTACCACGACCATCAAAAGATTTTGGATTTAATCCTCGAAAGTCACGTACACGAGGCATTGATACATTCACTAAACGATCCAAAAATTCATACATTTTTTTCCGTCTTAATGTCACTTTGCAACCGATTGGCCAACCATCACGAATTTTGAATCCGGCTACGGATTTCTTCGCTTCTGTAATAACTGGTTTTTGACCGGCAATCTTTGCCATGTCTTCCGTTGCGTGCGTTAGCACTTTTTTGTTCCCTACAGCTTCACCAACACCCATGTTGAGGGTGATTTTGGTGATTCTTGGCACGTCCATAACATTTACGAACTTGCCGGTTTCCATTAGCTTAGGAACCACTTCATCTTTATAATATTTCTGTAATCTGGCCATAATTATTCTCTGTTATGCGTCAACCTGTTCGCCGTTAGACTTAAAAACACGAACTTTTCGGCCGTCTTCTGTCACTTTGAAACCAACGCGTTCACCTTTTCCGGAGGCGGCATTATACAGCATAACGTTAGAAGCATGAATAGGTGCTTCCATTGTTTTTATGCCACCCTTTTCCTCTAACTGAGGATTAGGTTTTACATGTTTTTTGACTGTATTGACGTTATTTACCAACAATCGGCCGTCTTTTTTAATTTTTAGTACATTGCCCTTTTGACCTTTACTGCGTCCGGCAATGACGATGACTTCGTCACCTTGTTTAATTCTTTGCATAATCGTTTCCTTATAATACTTCCGGTGCCAATGAAATAATTTTCATAAAGTTACCGGATCTGAGTTCACGAGTTACAGGGCCGAAAATACGGGTGCCGATTGGCTCTAATTTAGAGTTCAAAATAACAACTGCATTACCATCAAACCGAATTAAAGAACCGTCGCCACGGCGAACGCCTTTTCTGGTTCGAACAATAACTGCGTTATAGACTTCACCTTTTTTCACTTTGCCGCGTGGAATGGCTTGCTTAATGGACACTTTAATAATGTCACCAATTCCAGCATAACGTCGTTTTGAGCCACCCAACACTTTAATACACTGTACCTGTTTGGCACCTGAATTATCGGCGGCTGACAATTTACTTTGCATTTGTATCATAATCAGTACCTCTTAGCTTGTGGACTTAACAATTTCAACCACTTTCCAAGATTTTGTTTTGGAAATAGGCCGACATTCAGCAATTTTCACCAAGTCACCTTCTTTGCACTGATTGTCTGCATCATGTGCGTGAATTTTGGTGGACTTTTTGACATACTTTTTATATAGCGGATGCTTAATAGTTCGCTCAAGCATGACAGTCACTGTCTGATTCATCTTGTTGCTGGTAACCACACCGCTTTTTGTTCTGATATTTTTGTTTTCTGTTGCCATGGGATTATCCTTTTACCTGATTCATGAAGGTTCTCACACGCGCAATATCGCGACGCACTTCACGCAATAAATGAATCTTGTTAAGCTGACCGTTACCGCGAGCCATACGCAAATCAAATTGTTTTTGTAAGAGCTCGTTGAGCTGTTCCTGCAACTGTGCAAGATCTTTTGTTTTTAATTCTTTCGCTTGCATTTACATCACCGTACGTTTAACGAATGTTGTTTGCACAGGAAACTTAGCACCTGCTTTCTCAAAAGCTGCCTTAGCCACGTCCTCAGAGACACCTTGAATTTCATAGATGACTCGGCCCGGCTTAATGGCAGCCGCCCAGAATTCGATATTACCCTTACCTTTACCCATACGAACCTCAATTGGTTTCGCGGTGACCGGCTTATCAGGAAAAACCCGAATCCATAATTTACCGCCACGTTTAACGTGTCGGGTGATGGCTCGACGACCGGCTTCGATTTGACGTGCTGTCAATAAACCCCGAGTCGTTGCCTTCAATCCAAAATCCCCAAAACTCACTTTGTTGCCATTTAATGACAAACCGCGATTTCGGCCTTTTTGTTGTTTTCTGTATTTAGTTCTTTTCGGCTGTAACATTATTTTTTACCCCGAGACTTCTTGTTACTGGTATTGTCAGTTTCTTGAGCGTGCTGTTCTAAATCAAACACTTCGCCCTTATAAATCCATACTTTAACGCCAATAATGCCGTAAGTCGTCTGCGCTTTGGCAGTGGCATAATCGATATCAGCGCGTAATGTATGCAAAGGAACCTGACCTTCTCTGTACCATTCTGTACGTGCGATGTCGGCACCGTTCAAACGACCGGCAACGGCAACTCGAACACCAAGAGCACCTAGGCGCATGGCGCTGCTTACAGCTCGTTTCATAGCACGACGAAACATGATACGACGTTCTAATTGTGACGCAATACCTTGGGCTACCAAGAACGCGTCTAATTCAGGCTTACGAATTTCATTGACGCTAACATGTGTGGGTAAACCCATCATTTTAGTCAGCTCATTTTTTAACTTTTCAATGTCTTCACCTTTTTTACCAATCACAATACCAGGTCTGGCAGAGTGAATCGTAATTCTGGCGTTTTTCGCCGGTCTTTCAATTTCAATTTTACTAATCGATGCATGCGCTAATTTCTCATGCAGATAATTACGGACTTTGATGTCTTTAATTAACTGATCAGCAAACTGTTGTTTCTCAGCATACCATTTAGAGTTATGCTGTTTTGAAATGCCTAATCGGAAACCTATTGGATGTACTTTTTGACCCATAATATTGCCCTTATGATGCTTCAGCCACTTTTACAGTGATGTGGCTGGTTCTTTTTAAAATTTGAGTGCCTCTGCCTTTGGCACGTGCACGACCTCTTTTTAAAGTCGGACCCTCATCAACGTATATGGCGCTGATGTATAACTCATCAACATCCAAGCCGTTGTTGTGCTCGGCATTAGCAACCGCTGACATCAAAGCTTTTTTGACAATTTGGGCGGCCTTTTTAGGACTAAATGTTAATAGCTGTTCAGCTTTTTCAACATTCATACCGCGTACCTGATTAGCAACCAATCTGACTTTCTGTGCCGAGATATTGGCTCGGTTAAGTTTAGCTTGAATCTCCATCATCATTTACCTTTTTGCCTTTTTGTCAGCCACATGTGATCTGAACGTACGGGTTGGGGAAAACTCACCGAGTTTGTGACCTACCATTTCTTCAGAAATCAACACGGGAATATGTTGTCTACCATTATGAACAGCCAAAGTTAAGCCCACCATGTCTGGTAATATCATGGAACGACGTGACCATGTTTTAATGGGTCTTTTACTGTTCTCTGCAACGGCCTTCTCAACTTTTTTTAATAAGCTGACATCAACGAAAGGGCCTTTTTTAAGCGATCTTGCCATATTGTTACCTTATTTTTTATTTCTGTTGCGCACAATGAACTTATCAGTTCGCTTGTTTTTACGCGTTTTATGTCCTTTAGTGGAGACACCCCAAGGCGTTACAGGGTGACGACCACCAGAGGTCTTTCCTTCACCACCGCCGTGCGGATGGTCAACTGGATTCATGGCTGCACCGCGCACTGTTGGTCTAATACCACGCCAACGGGATGCACCGGCTTTACCGATTTTTTCTAAGTTATGCTCACTGTTAGAAACGACACCTAAAGTGGCACGACATTGAGCCGGCACTTTACGGGTTTCGCCAGAACGTAAACGCAACGTAGCATAAATACCTTCTTTTGCAACAAGTCGAACTGAGGTACCGGCACTGCGCGCCATTTGGCCGCCTTTACCTGGTTTCATTTCAACATTATGAACAATGCTACCCACTGGAATGTTGTCAAGCGGTAAGCAGTTGCCCACTTTGATACCCACAGATGTTCCTGAGACGACTTCCATGCCAGGCGTTAAATCTTTGGGTGCGAGAATATAACGCTTTTCTCCGTCTTTGTAAACCAATAATGCAATATGTGCATTACGATTTGGATCGTATTCGATGCGATCGACAGTTGCCGGAACGTCATCTTTATTACGACGGAAATCGATAATGCGGTATTTTTGCTTATGGCCACCGCCGATATGTCTGGTAGTAATGCGTCCATTATTATTACGACCGCCTGTTTTTGATTTCTTTTCGGTCAAACTGGCTTCGGGACGGCCTTTATAAAGCCCTTCACGACTGACAGTAATCATGCCGCGACGTCCCGGAGAAGTTGGTTTATGTTTAATTAATGCCACTTTTACTCTCCTAATTATTCAGCTTTGCTGCCAAAGTCGATCATTTGATCTTTATCAATGCGAACGTAAGCTTTTTTCCAGTCAGGACGTTTACCTGCTTTCTGGCGAAAACTTTTAGTTTTACCTTTTACGTTTAAAACAGATACATCTAAAACATCGACTTTGAATAACTTTTCAACAGCTGATTTAATTTGTTCTTTATTCGCAGACTTTGCGACTTTAAAGACGTATTGATTTGCCAATTCGCCAACTCGGTTTGATTTCTCTGAAATAACCGGGGCTAAAATTGTTGTATATAAATTATTTAAGCTCATGCTAACCACTCCTCAATTTGTTTAATCGCATCAACGGTGATCAACACTTTCTCAGCAGCTACCAGTGAAACCGGGTCAATTCCAAGTGCATTGGAAATATAGACATAAGGTATGTTGTTGGTTGATCGCACCAAATTATCACTCGGCTCTGCGGTCACTAACAATACTTTACGGGCATCATATTTTGCTAATAATTCAACACCTTCTTTGGTTTTACCGTTGGCTGTATCTAATTCTGAAACAACCACCAATCTATCATTACGGTACAATTCCGATAGAATTGTTTTTAACGCCGCACGATACATTTTTGTGTTTACTTTTTTAGTAAAATCACGTGGTGCTGCGGCAAATGTTTTACCACCACCGACCCAAATTGGACTACGAATAGTGCCGGCACGGGCTCGACCTGTACCTTTTTGTTTCCAAGGTTTTACACCGCCACCACTGACCGCGGCACGGTTTTTCTGCGCCTTAGTTCCTGAACGACCGGTGGCTAAATAAGAGGTAACCACTTGGTGAACCAATGCTTCAGAGTACTCTCTGTTAAAAACAGATTCTGAAACATCTAATTTTTGTTTTTTTCCTGATACTGCCAGTTCCACAATATTTCTCCAAATCTGTTTATGCTAAAGGGCTGACCACAACGGTACCATTCTTAGCACCTGGTACGGCACCACGAATAAGTAACAAGCCTTTTTCTGCGTCAACACGCACCAGCTCTAAATTACGAGTTGTTACCTGCTCAGCACCCATATGTCCGGCCATTTTTTTGCCTTTAAAAACACGTCCTGGTGTTTGACATTGACCTATTGAACCCGGCGCTCTATGAGCTAGTGAGTTACCATGGGTCGCGTCTTGCATTTGAAAGTTGTAACGCTTAATAACACCCTGATAACCTTTACCTTTGCTGACTCCGGTTACATTGACTTTTTGTCCGACTTCAAAAATGGAAAGCTCGATGGTATCACCAGCTTTAAATTCTTGATTAGTACGAAACTCTTTACAAATTGAGCCGGCTTCAACACCTGCTTTTTTGTAATGTCCTGCGGTTGGCGCGTTTACTTTAGACTGCTTGCGGCTACCGGTAGTAATTTGTACGGCTTGGTAACCATCTGAATCTTCGGTTTTGACTTGAGCCACTACATTCGGCTCAACATTGATAACTGTGACTGGTACAGACTCACCATTATCGTTGAAAACACGCGTCATTCCGACTTTTTTACCTATGATTCCTAATGACATTTTTCAACTCCTAATTCAGTTGGATTTGCACATCAACACCAGCAGACAAGTCAAGCTTCATTAAAGCATCAACTGTTTTGTCATTGGGATCGACAATATCCACTAAGCGCTTATGCGTACGAATTTCATATTGGTCCCGCGCATCTTTATTCACGTGGGGCGATGTTAATACAGTGTACCGTTCAATTTTAGTTGGTAACGGAATCGGGCCACGAACTTGGGCACCGGTTCTTTTCGCTGTATCGACAATTCTTCCTGCTGATTGATCTATAAGTTTATGATCAAACGCTTTGAGTCTAATTCTGATTTTTTGACCAGCCATGTTAATTTGCCTCTGTTTTAAGACAGCGGCTTTTCGCCGCTGCCATTTTGTTTAAATTATGCGATAATTTTAGCTACAACACCCGCACCAACGGTACGGCCACCTTCACGAATAGCGAAGCGTAAGCCTTCATCCATCGCAATCGGTGCAATCAGTTCAACAACCATCTTAACGTTATCACCAGGC
>Ga0079224_100005303_pt1 | contig 16911 bp, 16 predicted proteins | sample Stecom2015_FD_80414 | JGI IMG/M metagenome (GOLD analysis project Ga0079224, IMG submission 80414) | Agricultural soil microbial communities from Utah to study Nitrogen management - Steer compost 2015 | ecosystem: Environmental > Terrestrial > Soil > Agricultural land | place: USA: Utah... | reverse complement strand
TTGGAATTGCCCCGGTGGTTATCGGGAAAGGACAACCTCTTTTTCAACCCGGAACCGAAATAAATAAACTACAGTTGATTTCCACCTGGTCTTTGGAAAATGGGGGTGTAGTCCTCACCTACCGACCTGGTAATCCAGTACAATCTTAAATCCTGCCTTATGATCACCGCACTCCACCCCAAGCTCCCTATGCGGAATAAAGAAATCACCCGCAGTTATTACACTGATCAGTTGGGTTTTACAACGATTGGAGATCAGGAATATGAAGAATACCTGATGGTGGAGAGAGATGGTCAACAGATGCATTTTTTCCTATTCAAGGAACTCGATCCTCTGGAAAATTATGGTCAGGTATATTTCCGAACCGACCGGATCGACGACCTGTATCGATCCTTCCTGGATCGGGGGATAAAAATTCACCCTCAGGGTCATTTGAGCGACCGGCCCGGGGGCCAACGTGAATTCCATCTTCTGGATCCCGATCACAACCTGCTGACGTTTGGGCAGCGGATATGCTAAAATCTTAAAATATTCAATTTCAATCCTATGAAACACCTACTGATTTTGATATTACTTAGTGGGGCGATGAATAGTTTTGGGCAACCTGAGTTTCCGGAATTTTTGAACGGCACATGGAAAGTGGATGGTAGTGAAATATATGAGCACTGGGATCAGCTCAATGAATATTCGTTCAAGGGATTATCCTACAGGAAAGTGAATGATGAGATGAAGGTGACGGAGTACCTGGAAATAACAGGAAAAGGCCATGAAATTATTTACAAGGCCACTGTATTGAATCAGAACAATGGCAGCAGCATACCTTTCAGGATGACTCGATCGGACAGTATCTGGGTTTTTGAAAACCCTACTCATGATTTTCCCCGATTGATCGAATACCGCATGCAGGACGATTCCACCTTACAGGTCCGGATCTCCGACGGAAAGGTCCGGGAATTTTCTTACACATTGAATAAACAGATCATTCCGGCGCAGGAAGTGGACAGCACCACATCCAATCCCCAATACGATGTGGCCCTGGCCCGCCGCCTCGGCGCAGACGATTACGGTATGAAGGGTTATGTCCTCGTATTGCTAACTACAGGGCCCTCTCGGACCGATGATCAGGAACTCATCGGCTAAAGTTTCAGGGGGCATCTTGACAATATCAATCGGCTCGTGGAACAAGGTAAGTTGATCGTAGCTGGCCCAATGGGTAGTATCCAAACACCTGTCCATATTATATGAATGTGAATTGGTCGAAGCTAGCCGGGAGGGAAGAGAAATCTATTACACCCTACAAATGGAAAAAATGAAAGAAATCGACCTGTGGCTGGATCAATTCCGCAAAATATGGCAGGACCGCTATGAACAGCTCGATGATGTATTATCTAATTTACAAAACCAACACGATGAAAAGTAATCTGTTTTTTGACTTTACCGTGGACAAAGAAGCGGCAAAAGCTTATGTGACCAGAGAATTCAATGCTCCGTTAATCCTGGTATGGAAAGCCTGGACCGACCCTGCCATACTCGATCAATGGTGGGCGCCCAAACCCTATAAAACCGTTACGAAATCCCAGAAATTTGAAGAGGGAGGTACCTGGCTATATTCCATGGTAGGTCCATCTGGTGACAAACATTGGTGCAAATCGGAATATATCACCATAGATATTGAAAATCTGATCGAATGGCTCGATGCCTTCTGCGATGAAAACGGAAAGACCAATTCCAGTGCAGCTAGCACCCACTGGAACATCGACTTTCAGCAGACGGATGATAAAACCCGGGTCAACGTTACATTGAATTTCGATCGGCTGGAAGATCTGGAACAAATACTAAAAATGGGCTTCCGTGAAGGTTTCACAGCGGCATTGGGTAATCTCGACGAAGTAGTAGAAAACTTGCAATAATCCTCCTGCTGGGGTGGATAAATTGAAACCGCGTGGGTGTCGCGGACTCCAGGTATTGATGACCATGGAGCCCGCGGAACCTTACGCGCGATGAGTTTTTTCTACACCGAAGTCACCTACAGGCAATCGCCATCTGCGGAGCACGAGGGTCCTTCCTCAAACATAATGGGTTGCTTACTTTTGCTGTATTCTTCATAACTCTGCTGGAGAGCACCCAGGAAAGTTTCGACAGGCTGTGCACCAGACAATCCATATTTGTCATTAAAAATAAAGAAGGGAACTCCGCGAATGCCCATCGCCCTGGCTTCCGCCTGGTCTCTCTGAACCTCTTCGACAAACTTTTTGGACTGTAAAACTTCCCGAACTTCATCTGCCTCCAGACCAGCATCTTGTCCAATCCGGACCAGTACCTCGATGTCGTCCACATCCAATCCATCGGTGAAATGGGCCTTAAACAAGGCTTCTTCTACTTCATTGGCCATTCCTTTGGTTTTGGCAAACTGGATCAATCTATGCGCCTGAAACGAATTGGATAAAATGGATTTTTCAATATTCAACTCCAACCCGACCGCATTCCCGGCCTGGAAAGTATACTGTGTCATCTCCTCTACCTGACTACGGTCGAGTCCTTTTATCCGCGCCAGATAATCAAGGGTACTTACATTGGGATCGGTCTTGAGGCCTGGATCGAGTTCAAAACTTTTCCATTCCACTTTGATTTCATCTTTGTGCGGAAACTTTTCCAAAGCCGCTTCAAATTTATGTTTTCCTATATAACAAAAAGGGCATCTGATGTCTGACCAAATTGTGATCGTCATATTGTATTGAATTTATGGTTTAGAATTTACTATTTCTGATGTGTGAGTATGTAATGGGAGTCCAGGTTTAGTAATAATGAATCCAGGCATTAATAGGATAAAAGGACTGGGAGAATTAAAAGTTTAAAAGCACATGATTCTATTCTCAGCTGGCTCCCGATTAGTTATCGGCCCTTCCTGTGTAGGCGAATGGAAAATCGTGATGTATTGCCGCGAATCAAATGACCCGAAATATCATCAATTCCACACTTTCAGTTATTCGCCAGGTACATTCGTATTTCGCAAATTTCTCCAAATTCTGTAATTTCAACCTATGCAAATCAATAGTGGTACGACATATCGGGTATTCAGACCGGACCCGGATCTAAGGGATTATATTCGATTCTACTGGGCACTGGAAGGCAAAGCATCTCCTGAATCCCCTTATATCCACAGGACCTTAGCCAATGCATTTCCCGAATTAATCTTTCACTATAAAGGGCCCTTCGAAGAAAGAATATCCACTCACCATATTGAGAAGACTTTTACCACGGGGATACATGGTCATACCGACCGACTCAGGCTTTTTCAAGCCACCTCCGATTACGGAATCTTCGGGATATTTTTACAACCGTATTCCGTTCCGGCCATTTTCGGCATTCCTTCCGTTGATTTGATCAACGAACTGCCCGATCTGGCTTCTGTGCTTGGACAGGAAGGGTCGGACCTGTCAGATCGGATTATGGAAGCGGAATCCAATGTCCACCGGATACAAATAATGAATCAATTCTTCAGACGGAGGATCACCGATTTGGATTATCCCGACATTTCGCGAATCACGAACTATCTGACGGAACAAAATGGCAATATCACCATCCCCGATCTCGCAGCTAAAGCCTTCCGCTCTCAGCGTCAACTGGAACGGGTTTTTCACACCTATATAGGTTTCTCCCCCAAAACTTATGCCCGGATTATCCGCTTCAACTCTATTCTTTGGAACTACGATTTCAAGAACAAGAGCATGACTCAAATTGCCCATGATTTTGGGTACTTTGATCAGGCTCATTTCAGCCATGACTTTAAAAACTTTTCGGGATATAGTCCCGGTGAATATTTTTCGGGGAAAGCGACAGACGTATTTTATGCCCCAGGCCATGATGATGTCGAAAATTTACAATACCGGCGAATATGGACGACATAACTTAGCCCCCAAAACAATCAACATCATGGAAGAAATTAAATTGAATCATGACATCAGAGTCCTATGTGTGAAAGCCCCTTCTTTTCCGGAGGGCATCCAGGAGGCTTTCGATCGGCTCCACGCCCTGATTCCCTTCACTACCAATCAGAATTTTTTTGGCATCTCCCGGCCCGAACCCTCTGAAAATGGGGCGATTGTTTACCGGGCGGGCATCGAAGAAAAAGAAGAGGACCAGGCAAAGAGGTTGGGTACTGAAGTGATTCTCCTTCGAAAAGGAAAGTATATTACCCAAAAGGTAACTGACTACCAGGATGATCCGACCCTAATAGCCAGAGCATTTGAAGAATTGCTCCAATACCCTGATCTGGATCCGGATGGTTACTGCGTCGAGTGGTATACCCAGGGAGAAAAATCTGTCAAATGTATGGTTCGGTTGCATTCTTGATCAAGGTAGGATTATACCTGAATATCCACAGACAGGGTGAAGCATCCCATCCATGTTTTAAGATGTACTTTATAAGCGATCATGATGTCCTCAAGGGGTTTCCGCCTGGATATCTATCATTGAGCGACACAGCCCGTATTGCATATCCTCATCTTCTGAAGACCATTTATGGCGACAGGTATTGAAAGTTATCGAAGAAGAGGACGAGTATCGATAAGGTCTTGTCTTTAAACTGAAACCCATTCATTTTTAATATCTTTAATCAATTGAAACGCTATATCAGGCTGTATATAAACCAAAATCAAGTTCGACTATGACCAAAATTATCGTTAGTCCGGATTGTGGTAATTCACCGAAACTGACTTTTGTAAAGGACTTTAACGTAGCATTCGCCCAGGGAGATATTGGCACCCTCCTTGAGCGCGTGACGGATGATGTCACCTGGGAATTGGTGGGAGATTGGAAACTCGAAGGAATCGATGCTTTTCGAGATGAACTAAACAAAATGAAAGATTTCAAAGTAGCCGAAGCGCATATCCAGCATGTCGTTACGCATGGAAAAGAAGGCGCCGCCAGTGGGATCATGATCGGAGAAAACGGGAAAAAATTCGCCTTTGCCGAATTCTATGAATTCAACAGCGCCAAGGTATCTAAAATGAAAAGTATCCAGTCGTTTTTGGTGGAATTGTAGCAGAATTACCGGACTAAATGTAGTGTTGTTGTAAAGCGACCACTATAGGCGGATCATTGTCCCTCTATCCACGCTACTAGAGGTTTCACAATATATCCGGGTTCCATGTAATTTCCATCGGTTACAATAATTCGATTCCGAGGAGTTTGGCTTCCTGATATGCCTGTTCAGGCCACACACTGACCTGCACTTCACCGATGTGCCGCTTGTGGAGCAAGAACATACATACCCTCGACTGACCTATCCCTCCTCCTATACTTTGGGGTAATTCATCGTCCAACAACAATCGATGAAAGTATAGTTCTCTACGATGTTGTTCCCCCCGTTGTTCTAACTGACGTATTAAAGCCTCCTTATCTACCCGTATCCCCATGGAAGATAATTCAAAGGCCGAACCAAGAACAGGATTCCATACCAACAAATCACCATTGAGTCCATGGAAACCATCTTCATTGGGGGTACTCCAATCATCGTAATCCGGTGCCCGGCCATCATGTGGCTTCCCATCACCCAAATCTCCTCCAATGCCGATTAAAAATACAGCACCGTGTTCTTCGGTGATTATGTTCTCTCGCTCCTTGGGCGTCAGATCAGGATAAATACGGCGGAGTTCTTCGGCATGGATAAACGTAATATCGTCGGGAAGCCTGGACTCAAGCTCCTCAAATTTACTTACCAACAGGTCTTCTGTATGCTTCAAAGCTTTGAATATATTGCGCACCTCCGATTTCAATAATTCAAGGTTTCGACAGGCATATGAAATACATTTTTCCCAATCCCACTGATCCACGTATACCGAATGGATGGGGCTGTAATCTTCATCAGGTCGGATGGCCCTCATATCGGTCAAAATACCCTGGTTCTCTTCAATTCCATAATCTTTCAACCGGATGCGTTTCCACTTTGCAAGCGAATTTACCACAACTGCGCTTTGGTCATCCATTTGTTTGATCGCAAATCGAACACATCGCTCTATACCATTCAAGTCATCATTTACTCCGGTCCCATCCATCACCATAATCGGCGCAGAAACCCTGGTCAGATTCAAAGTTTTGCACAGATTGGCACTAAAGGTATCCTTCACCAACTGAATAGCCGCCTCCGTTTTTAATCTGTCTTGTTTCAATATTTTGCTTTCTAATTCAGACATAATTGATTTTTTCACAGGAAGGGCAAAGATAGACCTAGATTTCAATATATTCAAAATATTCCCCTATAAACTTTATAATGTAAATATACAGGGCATAATAATTAACAGATTGAAAATTTTTCCCTGTTTTTAATAGATATTTTGTAAATACAGATTGAATAAAAGGGTGTACATTAATAGAATTAAAATGGGCTCATACCCTTCACTTTCATCGGCAGTGCGTACAATCCCGAGGAAGCCGTGATGAAGAGCGTGTCCCGTTCAGAACCTCCAAAGGTGACATTTGCCGTCCATCCCTCAGGTACTGGAATGTGACCGATCTTCTCTCCCTGGGGATTGAAAATAGTGACCCCCTGACCGGTAAGGTAAATGTTTCCATGCTCATCGATAGTCATCCCATCCGATCCCATATTGGCGAACAACTTCTTTTTTTTGAGCTTCCCGTTCTTCTTCATTTTATAGGAATAAATCTTGCTATCCCCGATATCAGCCACATATAACATCTTGGTTTGGGGATTTCCGATTAGACCATTGGGCTTCACAAAATCCGTTTCTACCGGCATGGGAGCCTTTCCGGAATGCGGTTTGAAAAAATAAACGTATTGACCTTCTACCTCCATTTGTGGATCTCTTGTCCAATATTTTCGTGCATAAAGAGGATCTGTAAAATAGAGGTTGCCGTCTGATCTTATCCACAAATCGTTGGGTCCGTTCAGTCTTTTATTCTCATAGCCTGAAAGGAGTACTTCCGTATTCCCATCAGCATCAAATCGCCACAATTCATTGTCCATATCGGCGCAAGCGATCAACCGATCCAGGGAATCAAAGTACAATCCATTGGATCGTCCGCTTTGGTCAGAGAATAATTTGAGCTCACCTTCCAGCGTCCATATCCAGATTTTATCGTTGGGTTGGTCAGTGAAGTATACATTTCCCTTGCTATCTGCAGCGGGACCTTCGGTAAAAGCAAAATCACCTGCTAATTTAATCAACGGTTGTTGGGGATCAAAAAGACTTGCCTCCTGTTGTCCCCAAAGCTTTGTGTATGGAAAAATCCCAAGCGTCAGAATCAGAAAGGAAATAATATTTACTACTTTCATCGTGGTTTTAAAGTTTCAGTGATTTCCAAATATACGTAATAACGCAGTCCTAGTATGAAAATTGAACATTTTGCCCTCCAGGTCCCGGATCCTGTCTCTATGGCCCGGTGGTATGTGGAGCACCTGGGTATGAAGATCATCCGGCAACAACACGAACCTCCCTACATGACTTTTCTCTCTGACTCTACCGGGAGCATCATGATCGAGATCTATAACAATCCACAGGCAGATGTTCCGGATTACGAAAACCAGAACACCCTCATCGTCCATTTAGCCTTTGTTACTGAGAATCCCAAAGCGGACAAAATCAGACTTCAGAAAGCAGGTGCTCGGGAAGATAGCGATGATATCACCGAAGCCGGTGATCACCTCGTTATGATGCGTGATCCTTGGGGGATCCCCATACAACTTTGTAAACGGGCAAAGCCGTGGTAGCCGATTTCTGACCTGATCCGGCACCTGCCTCAATTTTTCATTCGATAATAATTCACCACCTGCTGATCCCTCAAGTCTAAGGGAATTCCATACGGCCTAATGGCTCGTCGCCATTCCTCCAGATGATTGTGGGTGACACTGCCAAATGGGTACTCCATTCCGGGGCATCCCATGCTTCACACCTCCGCAAGGCGGATACCCTTTCGTTAACCTCAACCTCACCTTTAGCCTCAGTTTCTCACCAGCCAAGCCTCATTCAACCTGGAATGCAATCGCCAATTGAGGTGGCTTTCATCAATTTCCCGAAACCGGATCGATATATGACCCTTCCGTGTTAGTTCCTTTGGAATGGGGAATATTTTGATTTTGCCGGTCTCCTTACTGTATTGGGTAGGCTTTAGTTCCTGGCCATCGACCAGAGGAAATGCATCACCTACCCCGCTGAGCCTCAATGAATAAGAAGCCTCCGGATCGAGATTGGGATATTCCAGGATTGGCCATCCCATAGAACTCATCCAGGAGAGCCGAGCGCGATGATAACCACTTTCCCACCAATCAAAACCCGGATTATCGGTAATTGTAAACAAGGGATCGGTGTCCGGAGCATGCAGCTTGACCACATGGGGGCTTTTATAGATATTTCCGATATCATCGTAATAACCCCCGGGCCCTGGATCTTCCCATTTGCCCATTTCGATGAGTCTATCTACTTTCTTATCCTCTTCCCAGGACTGAATCCGTTCAAATTCGGCCAGAATCCACCATTCATTGTTCAACGGACGATCAATAAAATCGATGATGGCCCCTCTTTCGGGATTACGTGCCTGATATAAAGGTACACTGGGTTGAAAACCGATCACTTCAAAAAGATCGTCCGCCAGGTGAAAAATACGATCTCGATCAGCATGGCTTGAAAAGTGTATCGACGATCTTCCCAATATCTGACGGACAGAATCCATGACCGCAGATGAACCCAGAATATCTGCCTGAACCATCACCTTGTTGGCTTCTGTTTCGAGTCGTTCCTCAAATCGAAACCGCTCCTGTACCAGACCATCATACAATGCTCTAAGCAAGTACATTTTCCATCTCCAGTGCGTCCACTGCTTGTCCAATTGATGCGTTTCATTGATCTCGGTCCAAAGTTTTTTTGTTGCCTGTATCGAGCCATTGGTCTTCACTGCACCGTCCCAGTTTCGTTCCAGTGCAAACAACCCATCGGCGATTTCGTCCGCTGCGGGCGAGTAAAGAAAGAAATTGGCGTATTCCCAAACAACCTGATAAATATCTATATCCCCTTTCCATCCAAGCATAGACCAAACCATTTTATTGAGGTCATCATGCATACCATCTGAATAAGTTATAAACCCGTCGGTATATGGCGCTGTATGCCGAAAGACATTCTGATATCGCAGTGGCTGCGGATTAATGGGTTCACGGCCCAGTGTAAAATTAAATGCCGGATCCCACCACCAATTGGGATACTGGCAACGCACCGTATGAGTGATGTCAGGATAATGTCGGAGTTGGTAGCGAGCCGGTAAAGCCTCGCGGGTTCCGTCCATGGGGGGGCTGCTTGGACCAGCAACCAGACCGCCCATCCAATCGGGGGATTCTTTTTGCATATACTCATATACAAATCGGGTTTCTACATCATCAAAACCCTGCATAGACAACCACATTGTAGCATGAGGATGGTGTTTTTGCAGCAATGCTGCCATCTTTTCCATCATCGGAAGCACCAATTCTGGGGGATTGTTTCCCGGATCTCCACCTGGTACGAACACGGCATCCAGGCGAGGTGATTGGCGGTACAAATCGGCACACTGTTCCAGATAAGCCCGAGATTGGACATCATCATTCAGATCAAACTCGATCGGGGTCCAAACCCAATAATCCACATCGTATTTATTGCATAGATTACCCAGTACCACGTTCATCGAATCCGCTGAAATAGAAAAATGGATCGGCACCGGATCAGCAAAGGGTATATTTTCAATACAATTGGTCCCGAAAATTAACATATCCCGAATATACTGTTCGTAGATTTCTGGTGTCCATGCGTCATAACTATTTGCCGTATTACGGTATCCGATTTGATGCCCACGGATTTCCTTTTCGGGAATATGAACGGCTGAGACCCCATTCCACTCAGCTCCTTTTTCGTAACGTGATTCTCTTAAAATTTGACCGATTCCAAATTGCAACCCCCGCTGACCCACGCTTTGTACAAAAACATGACTTTCTGAGCGCAAAATTCGATAACCTTCTTCCTTAGCTGGTAAAGGATACTGGACATCCAGCTGCTTATCCAACAAATCAGGCCATGCATCATCATCGGATAGGAGCACGATTTGGTTGCCGTTCTCTTCCACCTGGCTGGCTATTTCAATGGAACCGGATATTCGTTTGTTCATTTCTTCCACCAACAATTCCATAGGTGTCGAGCCAAATTTTTGCATTACGCCGGGTGATACCACAACAGATTCGAATCGTATGGAATTTTGAGCAAAAACTCCACCTATCCAAACGATAAAAATTGATACTGAAATTATTCGATAAAGCACAATAAAAGGGTTTTGATTTATTCCTGAAATATACCTAATGAACGGAAACCTAAATACATACCATGTTTATTCTCATGACATATGATCCCCACTTGAAACTGGAAATACCATGATCTACCCCCTACGAAGTTGGGACAAAAAAACATGGATAGCTGCTTGAATCTCCAGGTATTAGGTTAATAAAATATCGAGTTCAATGATCCCATGCACGAGTGCTCAATTTCATAAGATCCTCCTTATGACGGCTTCTTTTTCGCCGTACCTTTATCACCAAAAGCCTCACACAGGCCTGTCATACACTCGATTTCGTTTCTTCGGTCCGACAAAAAACAATCGCGTCGTCAGTATAAATACTCATGAAACACTAGATCTTCAAAAAACTTTTTCTCCTAATTACGGATAATATACTCCAACTTACTGGTAAAAAAAAGCCGGTATTCCCTTATACAGGAATACCGGACATGATCACTATAAGCATTTATTTGAAATAGGGTCAATAAGGTTTACCAGTGCCAGCTACCACCCACGGTTTGGACCATTCGCTGTCTTTTTGATCCTGAGAGAATGGCGACAAAGTCAACCTGTCAATGGCTGCTCCGACATTGGTCTGATTAAAATTCAATTCATTGCTGCCATATGTAAACCGCAGAGGCAAGGCGTTTCGAGGTGTAAGTTCACCTGTTTTCAGATCGGGCAACCCTGTGCGACGATAATCAAACCACGCTTCCTGAGCAGCAGTCCAGCTTGCTATCCATTTTTGGGTGATCAACTGCTCCAGTGTCCCATCATACTTCACGTTATCCTGGGCCAAATAGGCATCAGCCTCTCCACCTACAGTCCACTCTTGTAAAGAAGCACGGACCGCTTTATTATAATGTTCATCTGCACCGCTGATCCAACCCTTCTGAGCGGCTTCAGCAAGTAAAAACTCAACTTCAGCGTAGGACATGAGGCGTGCATTGAGTAAGGGGCCACCTGCCTCAGCATAACGTTCGTGCAGATAAGAAGTAACTTGCGTCTGTGATGTTTGACCTGGTGTAGGATTGAGATTGTAACCTGAAGGGATGGGAAGTTGAGTAGGCAAACCCACATAATCCGGGTTGGTGTTCAGGTTGAATGCTTCAATACTTTGTGGTGTAAAATATCGCACCCCACCTACCACGGTATTATCCGGATAATCCGTGCTGGCCGCAGTGGGTAATTCAACTGGCTTAAACCAGATTTTCATCCGTGGATCATTGCGTTCCCGCATGACCTCTACCAGGGTTGCTGCAGGGTGAATCCTTCGGTAATTACTACCACTACCACCGTCAAAAACGGCATTGGATGGCCATGCAGTTGCTTCGCTGGAGCCGGTAAAATTTAAATATGCGTTGTCGTCATTGCTCGTAAATATGGGTTGTTGTGCCACGCTGGCAAACTGACTGCCCACATCTTTCTTATTGGAGATTCGCATCAGGTATCGCAGACGAAGTGAATTGGCAAATTTTCTCCATTTAGCCGGGCTGCCTTCATATATGGCATCTGCAGTGGGAAAAATCTCCTTGTAGGAATCTGGGCTACCTGCGAGAAGTTCGGAAGCTGTCGCCAGGTCAGCCAAAATTCCATCATAAATCGCTTCCTGGCTGTCGTAAGTGGGCAATAAGTTTTCAGGTTCCCCCTGATCCCCCTTAAGTGCCGTAGTATAAGGAGCATCACCCCACAGGTCGGCGATTTGCCCAAAAAGAAAAGCTTTCATGACCAAAGCCACACCCTGGTGGAATTTCAGATCGTTATCTACGGCTTTCTTATACACTGCTTCGTTGTTGCGAAGCATATTGTACCAGTGACCCCAATCTTTGGGACCCCAATCGTAGCTGTTGTGCCCGTCAAACCAGGCATCCTTCTGAGTGTGCTGCATCACACCAGATGCATCACCATATCCGAAATCGTTATATGCCACACCGGCCTGTGTCAGCACGGTAGTCATAATGAGATTGGCATTGGCTTTTTCGATATCCACCCCGTTGGGGTTGATATTCAATTCGGTCAGGTCTTTACATGACTGGGTTCCCCATACCATGATGCCTGCCAGTAATATTATCGTTATTTGATTTATATATTTCATAATAGCTTGTGATTAAAAGTTAGCAGATAATCGGATACCAATCGGCAGGACAAATGGTGTCACGTTGTATCGCTCAATTCCCTGCCTAAATCCATTTGCTTCAGGCTGGAAAGCCCTTTCAGGGTCGATTCCTATATCAGCCTTAGTCCACAAAATAAGATTACGGCTGTACACGGACAAAGTTAGGTTGTCCATTTTGACTGATTGCGTCCAGGAAGAAGGGAGCATATAGGACAGACTGATTTCCCGCAATTTGATAAATGAGGCATCGAAAGTGGCAGCCTTCATGAACTCCCAAGGATAGTTATCGGCCAGAGGGATATAACGAGTTCCTTCATCACCCAGGTTTTCGATATAACGGATCAGATTGCCATTGGCATCGTATTCTGCAATCACACCGGGGTTGAAAGTTCCACTTCCCACCGGCAATCCATCATACACGATTTCGTAACCGCCCCATGCAGGAATCGGACCTCCTACGACGGGGGTATTGTTGACGATAATTTTGTCCGCATTCGCTTTGAGGTAATCAGAAATGCTACCGTCGATTTCTTTGGGATTGATGACATTGTCCAATTGTCGCTGTGTAGAGAAATCGGACTCTCCGTAGCGATAAGTCTGGGATACAAAATCACCTCCTTGTCTCCAATCGAATACGGCGTTCAATCGGAAGTTTTTGTACCGAAGACCGGTGCTCATACCCAGTGTGAAGTCAGGATTGAAATTACCTATTTTTACCAGGTTATTGATTCCACTCAGGTTGTTCCAGCTACCGGAATTATCGAGTATCGGCCAACCGTAATATTCAGAATTCGGGTCTTCAACCGTCAGCAATTTTTGATCATATAAATTTCCAATGTCTTCCCCTACCCAGGTATAGGCACCCCCTTTGGCATCGGACCAGAAATTGATAAATTCAATCCCATCAGCTAACTCCTCGATTCTTGTTCTGTTGAAGGTGTAATTGAAATCAAGGTCCCAGGAGAAATCGTTGGTGGTAATTACTGTAGATCCCACAGACAATTCCACACCACGGCTACTGACAAGACCCGCGTTGATCAGCTTACTTCCATAGCCTGAAGATTGAGGAAGATCCAGGGACAGAATCTGGTTTTTATTGTCAGAAGTATAGTAGGTTGCTTCAAAGCGGAACTTGTCCTGGAACAAAATCCATTCAGTTCCTACTTCGATTGAGGTAATAATCTCGGGTTTGAGGTCTGGTGACAACAAAGTACCGGAAGTTGATAATCGGGTTACACCATTCCATGCTCCTGCATTACCCAGGGTGGATTGTAATCGATACGGGCCCGTGTCATTACCCACTTGTGCCCATCCACCTCGGAGTTTGATCATATCGATCTGGTCACCCATCTGGAGAATATTGTTCACCAGAGCACTCAAAGTCACACTGGGATAAAAATAGGATCGGTTGGCTTCAGGCAGTGTACTGGACCAGTCGTTACGAGCGGTGACGTCGAGATAAAGCATATCCTTGAATCCAAGACTTGCCATTCCATACACACTGTAAATGGCCTTTTCACTTCGATAATTGCTATACTCTAGGTTGGCCGGAGTAATATTGGACAACGTAAACAATCCAGGAATGACCAATCCACCTCGGCTGGAGGCTGCGATATTGCTGTTGTACGTCTGGTACATCGTGTTTCCCCCCACTGAAGCCCGTAAAGAAAAGTCCTGGAAATACTTATTGTAAGCCAAATTGACAGAAGTATTCCCTTCCATTCGATTCATATTCTCTACACCGTAAATTCCGTTGGCGTTTCTATTTTCACTAAAAGGAATCTGGTTGGTTCGGTGTTCATTGTACCGATCCATAGCATAAGTAAAATTGGCTGTCAGCTCAGGAGTCAACTTATAGTCCAATGACAGGTTTCCAAATACCCGGTCTCTGGTGAATGCATTTTTCACTTCGTTAGCGAGAAACCATGGGTTGTTGTGATCGGGTACATTTCGTTGTTTGATATCTACCTGACCCTCTTCCCAATAATCTTTGAGGTCAAGAATATTGATATGAGGAGCTACCGCATATGCCCATTGCAGTGGATTGGTTCCGCGGTTATTCGCAGGGACGCTATTGGAATTGGAACGCCCCACATTGACATTGGTACTAAAGCTCAGTTTTGGAGTCACTTCATAGGTTCCACTGATGTTAAGGGAATTACGGAACATATCTGAGCTGGGTACAATGCCACGGTTGTTCATGTTCGTATAGGATACCCGGAACGAACTGTTGGCTCCACCCCCGCTAATTGCGATATTGTTGGTGTTGGTAATCCCTGTTTGTACAAAATTTTTCACATTGTCAGGATAGGAAACCAGGGGAGTGGGAATCGGATTGCCATTGGCATCCAGAGGGCTGCTCCACTGGATGGCCAGTTGTCCGATATCCAATTGCGGGCCCAGGCGTGCAGCACTACCCTCATCGATGACCAATGGACCACCAGTCAGTTGCATCCATTGTTCGGAAGTAAATGGCGTAACACCCGTTGCAAATGAACTGTGAGTTTTCAGGAATTTGTACGGCCGGTCAAAAACCGTACTCGTGTTCACGGAGACCTTCATTTTTTGATTTTTCTGGCCTGTTTTGGTGGTAATCAACACCACACCATTTCCTGCACGTGATCCATAGAGAGCGGCTGCACCAGCACCTTTCAGGATGGATACGTTCTCAATATCGGCCGGATTCAAATCTGAAATGGCATTTCCGTAATCAACCACGTTTCGATCCCCCACCTGGTTGGTGTTCCCGGACAAGGAGTTGTTCACCGGAACTCCATCAATCACAAACAGCGGCTGATTGTCACCCGTCAAGGAAGAAGCACCCCGAATGATCATACTGACTGAAGAAGTAGCTGCACCCCCGGTGGAGTTGATCGCGACTCCGGATACCTTTCCTGAAAGTCCGTTGAGTACATTCTCCTGGACTACCTCATTCAAGGCACTTCCATCGATTTCCTGAACCGCGTATCCCAGGGATTTTTTCTCCCTCGAAACGCCGAGAGCTGTAACCACGACCTGATCGAGGGTTTGGGAACTCGGTTCTAGAACCACATTGATGGTCGAGCGACCATTGACGCTCACCTCCTGGGTGGTAAAACCCACATAAGTGATCACCAGTACGGCATCATCGTCCACATCATTGAGCGTGTACATTCCGTCAAAATCCGTGGAGGTTCCTTTGGATGTACCTTTGACGAGCACGTTCACCCCGATCAGTGGTTCATTATTTTGATCGGTAATCTGACCTTTTATCTGGTCTACTGGAAGATCCCGGCTTTGCATTACAAGCGGAATCCACAACATCAATGTCAGAATCAAAAGTGAACTCCGACAAAATTTTAGTCTGTGTTTCATCATAATTGGTTTTTTATATTTGTACTAATTTGGCGCTGAAACTGTTTCCCCATACCCAATAAGGTTCGGTAGTCACATAAGCCCTGGGGTTAGCTTGTTGACCAATTTTATCTCTGATCATAATTTTTTCGCAACAGATGGTCCAATCTTTCTATATACCCGATCAGACCGCAAAAATGAAGTTATACCTATTAACTGAGTATTAAATCACAGACAAGATATTACCAACATCCACTGTGTTAAGACAAACATAAGGAGGAATTTTCCACTGATTTGTGTATATTTTATCCATAATTCATATTATATTGGCTTCCCATAAGGGATTTTAGAACAACTCCGTGTACCTGGCATAAAATGGTATAGCACGCCGTCAAAAAGTAGGTTAATAGGATATTAAACGAACTAATATTCTGACAAGGCGAATTTCCATCGGTGACATCCTATTTTACCGGATATCCCGTTGTCAGGTTGTAGGGTATGTTGATTTTTGAAGAAATTATTCCCGCGCAGGTTTTAAAATTAAATATATTTTACAATGAAACCCATATTGAGGAAGGTAGATTCCAATGCCGAACATTCATTCAGCGTTCGAGAAAACATCTATCCCTTTCTGTACAATTATTGGCATTACCATCCTGAAATTGAGCTGACCTACATCCGAAAGAGTTCTGGAACAAGGTTAGCCGGTGACAGCATCGAACGTTTTACTGACGGTGATCTGATTTTATTGGGCCCCAATCTACCTCATATGTGGCGCAACGATGATATTTATTTTGAACAGGATAGTAACCATCACATTGAATCGATTGCCATTCATTTTCTCGAGGATTTCTGGGGAAAGGATTTTTTAAACATTCCCGAACATCGACATATTCGCCAGCTACTCTCCATGGCTACACGGGGATTTCAGATCCTGGGAAAAACCCACGATCAAATCGTGGAGATGATGGAAGAAATCCTTCATTTAAAAAAGGCGCAAAGAGTGATTCATTTAATTTCGATGCTCGATATTATCGCTGAGTCCGGAGATATCCGTTATCTCGCCAGCCAGGGATTTGTGGACCAGTACAAAATTGACCCCAATGACAAGATCAACGAAATATATCAATACACCCTGAGTAATTTTAAAAATG
>Ga0079224_100005302_pt1 | contig 16913 bp, 17 predicted proteins | sample Stecom2015_FD_80414 | JGI IMG/M metagenome (GOLD analysis project Ga0079224, IMG submission 80414) | Agricultural soil microbial communities from Utah to study Nitrogen management - Steer compost 2015 | ecosystem: Environmental > Terrestrial > Soil > Agricultural land | place: USA: Utah... | reverse complement strand
GGATGCGGCGGCGAAGCAAGCCGCCGCGCTCGCGGTCGAGCACCTGAACGAGCTGCTGCGTGCCGCGGAGCGGCGCGTGCGCTTCCAGATCGACGAGGAGAGCGGCAAGACGTTGATCTTCGTGGTCGATGCGGCCACCGGAGAGATCGTGCGCCAGATTCCGCCGAATCAGCTCCTCACGCTCGCACGCCGGGTCGGCGTGCCGGGCGCGATCCTCGACGCGCAGGTGTGACCTGGCATGCCTATTGCTGTTGCAAGCCCGATGAATTTCCTGATGCTCAAGTGATTTGATCGATGGGCTCCCTGATCAGCAGCGGTATCGGCTCCGGCCTCGATATCGCCGGGCTCGTGCGCCGGCTCGTCGAGGCCGAGGGGGCGCCGCAGACCGCGCGGCTTGATCTGCGCGAAGCGGAGGCGCAGGCGAAGCTGTCCGCGCTCGCAACGATCCGCTCGGCGCTCGCCGAGTTCCGCTCCGCGCTCGACGCGATCTCGGACATCGATTCGTTCCGCGGCAGGACGGCGACCGTCAACGGCAGCGAGCATCTGAAGCTTACGGCGACGAGCTCGGCCGTGCCTTCCGCGTACGAGCTCGAGGTCGAGGCTTTCGCGAGCGCGCAGAAGCTCGCTACGGCGGCGTATCCGACGGCGGACGAGACGATCGGCACGGGCACGCTGACGATCATGCTCGGCGACTCGATGATGAACGTCGAGATCGACGCGGAGAGCGCGACGCTCGGCGGGATCGCTGCAGCGATCAACCAGGCGCCGGATAACGTCGGCGTCGTCGCGACGGTCGTGAACGGCGTCGACGGCGCGCAGCTCGTGCTGAGCGCCGTGGAACCGGGTGCCGAGAATTCGCTGGTCGTGACCCAATCCGGGGGCGACGGCGGTCTCGCCGCTCTGGTCCATGACCCGTTGAACGGCACCTCGGCACTGACCGAGCTGCGTTCCGCGGCGAACGCCCGCGTCCTCATCGACGGCATCGTCGTCGAGAGCAACGGCAACCGCATAGACCACGCAATCGAAGGCCTCTCTATCGAGCTGCTGTCGGAAGACGCGGTGGGCGAGCAGGCCCGGCTTACGGTCGCGTACGACCGCGAAGGCGCGCGCACCGCGATCAACAAGCTCGTCACGGCCTACAACTCCCTCGTCGACGCCGTCGGCACCGTCGCGAGCTACAACCCCGAATCGTCGAGGAGCGGCCCGCTGTTCGGTGACGGGGGTCTTAGGAATCTCGTCGCGCAGCTTCGCCGCGAGCTCTCGTCGTCGCTCGATGCTGCGGACGCTCGGTTCTCGCTGCTGGTCGAGATCGGCATCGAGACCGAGCTCAACGGCAAGCTGAAGCTCGATGCGGCCAAGCTCGACGCGGCGTTCAACAGCGACTTCGATGCCGTCGGCCGGCTCTTCGCCGAGCAGGATATCGGCCTCGCCGCGCGGATGGAGAATCTGCTCGAGCCCTACCTCACGAGCGGCGGCGTGCTCGACAGCCGAACGGACGGCTACAAGAAGACGATCGAGCGGATCGGCGAGGGACGCGAAGCGCTGAATCAGCGTCTCTCTCGTCTCGAGGAGCGCCTGTTCCGCCAGTTCAATGCGCTCGATACCCTGCTCGCGCAGTTGAACAGCACCAGTAACTATCTCGCTCAGCAGCTCGACAACCTGCCGGGCTTCGGCAACCTGCTCGAGCGCGATTGACGATTGAACCGATCGGGAGGCACGCAGAAGAATGAACGGTCTCGACAGCTATCGCGACGTGAATCGTTACGCGAGCGTTGGTGAGGCAACCCCGCACGAGCTCGTCAGGCTGATGTTCGACGGCCTGCTCACTCGAGTGAACGAGGCGCGCGGGCACATCGAGCGCGGGGAGATCGCCGCGAAGGGCGAGCGGATCGGTAAGGCGCTCGGCATCGTCGAGGGGCTGCACATGAGCCTCGACAAGGAGCGGGGCGGCGAGATCGCGGCGAATCTCGAGCAGCTCTACGAATACATGTCCCGGGTGCTTCTGCGGGCGAACTTCGAGAACGACGTCGCGGCGCTCGACGAGGTCGCGTCGCTCGTGCGCGAGATCAAGGCGGGCTGGGAGAGCATCGGGAGCGCCGGCACGTGAGCAGCACGGCGTCCGATCGAGTCCTTGGAGCGGCGGCAGGCGGCGAGATCGATCTTGCGTACGTGCTTGCGATGACCGAGCAGGTCGAGGCCGCGATCTCGGCGGGCGATTGGCAGCACGCCGCCGACCTCGAGGAACAGCGGCGCGGCGCGCTCTTCGCGCTGCTCGAGCAGACCGGCGCGGAAATCGAGCCGTCGCTGCGCGACGCGCTGGCCGGCGTCGTCGCGCGGACGCATCGGATGATCGGCGAAGCGCACCATCACCGACGGGCGCTCCTGAGGGAAGCGTCGATGGTGCAGATCGGCCGCAAGGCCGCGGACGAGTACGACCGCAACTCGACGTGACGTCAGGAAATGGTGCCCACGGAAAATTGGTGTCTGACACGAATTTCGCGGAAACGGGTGTCTGACACGAATTTTCTGGAAAAGCGTGTCTGACACCATTTTCTTCGGCTGACGCCAAAAGGCGACATTTCGCCGAGAAAAACCGTCCGCAATACAATGGGTTTGCCGGACGGGATTCAGGGTATTGACTAAAGTCTCGTGCGGCTATTCCCTAGCGCATTGAGTGATATCTGCAATGCAGAATCAGCACTCGCCCGATAACATCCCGTCGCGCATCGCTTCTAGACTCCCGCCCGAGCAATATTTCCGATGCGCGTCATATGCTTATCTCGGAAAACTCGATAGCGAATAAAAAGAGACCCGTATCGACGCGTACCGCATCGTTGCACCACAAGGGGGCGCAAGGATGACGGATGCGGCAGAGCCCTTGCCGGCCGGCGCGTCGAGCGCTCCGGCGAGCACCCGTCGGTTTCCCGTCGGCGGCTCGGCGGCGATTGCGTCGCTCGAGCGCTACATTCAGCAGGTCGCGAAGTACGACAGCACCGTGCTGATCCAGGGTGAGTCGGGCTGCGGCAAGGAGCTCGTCGCGCGGCGAATTCATGAGCTTTCCGGGCGGCGCGATGCCGCGTTCGTTCCCGTCAACTGCGGCGCGATCCCGCGCGAGCTGCTCGAGAGCGAGCTGTTCGGTCACGAGAAGGGCGCCTTCACCGGAGCGATCAGCACTCGGATCGGGCGCTTCGAGCTAGCCGAAGGCGGCACTCTCTTTCTCGACGAGGTCGGGGACATGAGCCTCGACATGCAGGTCAAGCTGCTGCGCGTTCTCCAAGAGCGGATCTACGAGCGGGTCGGGAGCCACGATCCTCGCCGTGCGAACGTGCGCATCGTCGCCGCGACGCACCGGGACCTCGAGGCGCGCGTCGCTGAGGGGCAGTTCAGAGAGGACCTTTATTTCCGCCTCAACGTCTTCCCGATTCGCGTTCCGCCGCTCCGGGAGCGGCTCGACGATCTGCCGGAGCTGATTCGCGACCTGATCGACGAGGGCGTCGAGCAGGGGCGCCCGCGAATCGCCTTCACGGACGAGGCCCTCGCACGCCTCGCGCACTATGACTGGCCGGGCAACGTCCGCGAGCTCGAGAACCTCGTCGAGCGGCTGTCCATCCTGTGCCCGGACCAGCGCATCGGCGTGCACGATCTGCCTGCTCCGTTCAAGGCCGCCGACAAGACGCCGCGCGCGCCATTGCCGCCCGGCTGCATGATTCCGACATCGATGCCGACGGGCGCGATCGACCTCAAGGAGCACCTCGGAACCATCGAGAAGCAGCTCATCCGGTGGGCGCTCGAGCAGACCGAGGGCACCGTCGCGAGCGCCGCCCGGCTGCTCAGCCTCCGCCGCACGACGCTCGTCGAGAAGCTGCGCAAGTACGAGCTGCAGTGCCCGTAGCGCGGCGTCGGCAAACCGTGCCCCGCGCTTAGCTCCAGCGTCAAAGATTTGACGTTCTCGACGTTCCCGAACCCAGAAAAGCGCGAAATCACAGGGCTTTAGAGGCAAGGCATGGAACTTGCTTAGCTTGTCGAAAGAGGTGCACGACGTGACGTCAACCGCAGACATCGACAAGCGTGGGCTCGAGCAGGCCTTCCTCGCGTTCAACCGGCTCTCCGGGCAGCTCGAGGAGGCGTATCGCGCCCTCGAGCGGCGCGTTGCCGCGCTGACCGCCGAGCTCGAGGAGGCAAGAAGGGCGCACGACCGGGAAGAGCGCAACGCGCGCCGTCTCGCCGGGCGGCTGAAGCTGCTGCTCGATACCCTTCCGGCCGGAGTCGTCGTCGTCGACGCGAGTGGGCTGATTCGGGAGAGCAACGACGCGGCGGCCGAGATCCTCGGTCCCGGTCTCGTCGGCAACACATGGCAGAGCGTCGCGAACGCGGCGTTCGTCAAGGAGACGACGCCGAGCGGCGAGTGGCTGACGGCCGACGGGCGCCGCATCGGCGTGCTGACGAAGACGCTGCCGGAGGATTCGAGCCGCATCGTTCTCTTGACGGACGTCACGACGACGCGCGCGCTCGAGGATCTCGCGAACCGCAACCGGCGGCTCAGCGCGATGGGCAAGATGGCGGCGAGCCTTGCGCATCAGATCAGAACACCGCTGGCGGGCGCGCTGCTGTATCTGTCGCAGTGCCGAACGTGCGACGAGGCGCGGCGGCCGGACCTGCTGAATCGCGGCATCGAGCGGCTTCGCGATCTCGACCGGCTCGTGCAGGACATGCTCGTCTTCGCGCGCGGCACGGGGCCGGGCGAGCGGCTGCGAATCGCGGATCTCTTCCGCGCGGTGCACGACGCCGCGCAGGGCATCAAGCCGCCGAACGCGCATCTCGTGATCGACGGCGCGAACACGCTGATCGAGCTCGACGGCAACCGCACCGCGCTGACGGCGGCGCTGACGAATCTGGTCGCGAACGCGTTCGAGGCTTCGCCCGACGTCGTCGTCACGTTGAAGGCGGAGCTGCGCGGCCAGCGCGTCGCGTTCACCGTGCACGACAACGGGCCGGGGATCGCGCGCGAGATCCAGTCGCGGATCTTCGAGCCGTTCTTCTCGACGCGTGCGGCCGGCACAGGCCTCGGGCTCGCGGTCGTGAAGAGCGTGGCCGAAGCGCATGGGGGCGGGCTCGAGCTCGCGTCGACGCCGGAGCGCGGCACGACGATCGGCATCGCGTTGCCGTGCGTGCGCGGCGAGCTCGACCGTGACGTCGCGTGATGCGCTCGATCGAGGCGCGCGAGCCGAGGCCGGAAAATCCAACGAGAAGCAACTGCGGAAGAGCACGTGAGCGATAGCACGATTCTGGTCGTCGAGGACGATCCGCATCTGAAGGACGCGCTGGTCTCCGCGCTCGAGTCGGCCGGGCACGCCGTGCTCGCGGCCGGCGACGGGGGAGAGGCGCTGCAGCTGCTCGAGGCGTCGAGCGTCGATCTCGTCGTGACGGACGTGCAGATGGAGCCCGTCGACGGACGCGAGCTGCTGCGCTCGCTGCGCCGGAGCCACCCGAATCTGCCGGTCGTGATGATGACGGCATACGGAACGATCGAGCAGGCCGTCGGTGCGATGCGCGACGGCGCCGTCGATTACCTCGTGAAGCCGTTCGAGGCGGATGAGCTCGAGCGGCGCGTCGCGCGCTATCTCGAGCCTCGAGACGCCGCTCGCGCTCTATCGGGCGCGGGCGACCTTTCGACGCTCGAGTCCGAGGAACTTCGCCGCGGCGCCGACGCGCCGGACGCGCGCACCCGCACGCGCCCGTCCGCGCCGACGTCCGCCGACGACGAAGGCCCTGTCGCGCTCGATCCCCGCAGCCGCCGCCTGCTCGAGCTCGCGGAGAAGGTCGCGGCGAGCGACGTTACCGTGCTCTTGACCGGCGAGAGCGGCACCGGCAAGGAAGTGCTCGCGCGCTTCATCCATCGGCGCTCGTCGCGGGCGGCGAAGCCGTTCGTCGCCGTGAACTGCGCGGCGCTGCCGGCGTCGATGCTCGAGGCGCTGCTCTTCGGGCACGAGAAGGGTGCGTTCACCGGTGCGCAACAGCGCGCGGACGGAAAGTTCGTGCAGGCCGACGGCGGCACGCTGCTGCTCGACGAGATCACCGAGATGGAGCTCGGGCTGCAGGCGAAGCTGTTGCGCGTGCTGCAGGAGCGCGAGGTCGAGCCGCTCGGCGCGCGCACGCCGATTCCGCTCGACGTGCGCGTGCTCGCGACGAGCAACCGCGATCTCGACGAGGCCGTGCGCGAAGGCAGCTTCCGCGAGGACCTCTACTATCGGCTCAGCGTTTTTCCGCTCGAGATTCCGCCGCTGCGCGAGCGGCGGGCGGACGTCGTGCCGCTCGCCGAGCGGTTCCTCGCGCGCCATGCGCGTGGCCCCGCGCCGCGGCTTTCGCCCGAGGCGGCCGACGCGCTCGAGCGCTACGGCTGGCCCGGCAACGTCCGCGAGCTCGACAACGTGATTCAGCGCGCGCTCGTGCTCGCCGACGGCGGAGCGCGGATCGACGCGTCGCACCTCGTGCTCGACGAGCTCGACAAGGAGCAGGCGTCGGGTCTCGCCGCCGAGCTTTGGGAGGAGGAGGCGCGGCGCATCGTCGGCGCGCTTCGTGACAGCGCCGGCAGCCGCAAGCAGGCGGCGGCGCGGCTCGGAATCAGCGATCGGACATTGCGCTACAAGCTCGCGAAGCTGCGCGCTTCCGGCTTCGCGGTGCCCGGCGATCGGGGAGTGAGCGCGGCATGAGCGATTTCGGCATAGAAAGCGTGCTCGCCGAGATGCGCCGCCTCGCGGCGCAGGCGGATCCGGCGGGCGCCCGCGAGACGGCGGCCGCGGGAGACAACCGCTCGTTCGCGGAGCTGCTCGAAGCGTCGATCGAGCAGGTCAACGCCGCGCAGGCGAGCGCGGCGGAGATGGCGGCCGCGTTCGAGCGCGGCGACGAGAGCGTATCGCTCCCCGAGGTCATGATCGCGCTGCAGAAGGCGAGCCTCTCGTTTCAGGCGATGACCGAGGTGCGTAATCGGCTCGTCACCGCGTATCAAGAAGTCATGAACATGCCGGTCTGATGGCGGACGTCGAAAGAACATTGCCGGCGCTGCCCTCGCTTGCCGCGTTGCCGGCGCCGGTGCGCCAGGTGGCGCTGCTGGTCGGCCTCGCGGCGTCCGTCGCGATCGGGGTCGCGATCGTGCTGTGGTCGCAGAGCGCGCCGATGACGGCGCTCTACACCGGTCTCGCCGACCGGGATGCCGCGGACATCGTCGCGCTGCTCGACGGCTCGGGCATCGAGTACGAGCTCGACCCCGGGAGCGGCAGCATCATGGTGCCGTCCGATCGCAAATACGACGTGCGGATGCAGCTCGCGTCGGCGGGGCTTCCGCGCGGCGAGGGCTTCGGCGTCGAGCAGATGCCGGAGCACACGAGCTTCGGCCAGACGCCGTTCATGGAGAGCGCGCTCTACGCGCACGCGATCGAGAACGAGCTCGCGCGCACGATCTCGAGCCTGCAGCCCGTCGACGCGGCGCGCGTGCATCTCGCGCTGCCGCCGCGCTCGGCGTTCGTGCGGCAGCGGCGGGAGCCGAGCGCGTCCGTGATGCTGCGCCTGTTCCCCGGCCGGCGGCTCGAGCGCGGGCAGATCGAGGCCGTCGTGCATCTCGTCGCGTCGAGCGTGCCGGAGCTCGATCCGCAGAACGTGACGGTCGTCGATCAGTACGGGACTTTGCTGACCGCGCCGGACGGCGATGCGCCGGTCGCGCTGACGCGGACGCAGTTCGAGTATCGCCAGGCGATCGAGCAGCGCTATGCGCAAAGGATCATCGAGCTGCTCGAGCCGACGGTCGGCGTCGGCCGCGTGCGCGCGACCGTGTCGGCCGATCTCGACTTCACCGTCAGCGAGGAGACGCGCGAGACGTTCGATCCGGAGACGACGCTGCGCAGCGAGCAGGTCAGCGAGGAATCGCGCACCGGCGAGCAGCTCGCGCAGGGCGTGCCCGGCGCGCTCAGCAATCAGCCGCCGCAGGCCGAGCCCGCTGCGGGCGGCGACGCGGCGCCGACGAGCACGTCGCGCTCGACGATACGCAACTACGAGGTCGGCAAGACCGTCAGCCACACGCGGCAGGCGGTCGGTGCGGTCGAGCGGCTGTCGATCGCGGTGCTGATCGATCATCGTCCCGCGGCCGAGGGCGAGGGCGAGCCGCTGTCGGAGGCCGAGATTGCGTCGCTGACGGAGCTTGCGAAGCAGGCCGTCGGTTTCGACGAGGCGCGCGGCGACTCGATCTCGGTGCTGAACTCGCCCTTTCAGCCCGGGCCCGAGCTCGTCGAGCCCGAGCCGCCCGGGCTTCTCGAGCAGCCGTGGATGCTCGCCGCGTTGCGGCAAGGGCTCGCCGCCGTGCTCGTGCTCGCGCTCGCGTTCGTGATCGTGCGGCCGATCATGCGCGCGCTGATCCGGCCCGCAACGCCCGCGCTGATCCCGGCCGGCGATGTCGAGGGCTCGGTCGTGCCGGCCCATCCCGGGCTTCCGGCCGGTCATCGCGCGCTGCCGCTCGGCTACGACGATCGCATAGCCGCAGCGCGCAGCCTCGCGGGGCAGGATCCGCGCCAGGTCGCCCAGGTCGTTCGCAACTGGGTGTCGGAAGACAATGGCTGAGGGCGGCGCGTCCGCGATCAGCGGCACCGAACGGGCCGCGATCCTGCTCCTCACGCTCGGCGAGCAGGCGGCGGCGTCGATCCTGAAGCACATGGACGTCGACGAGGTGCATCGGGTCGGCGCGGCGATGGCCGCGATGAACGACGTGCCGCGCGACCGCGTCGTCGAGGTGCTCGGCGAGCTCCTGACCGCGGTCGAGACGAAGACGCCGTTCGGCATCGGCACGGCCGAATACCTGCGCAACGTGCTGACCGAGTCGCTCGGCGAGCGGCGCGCGGCGAGCCTGCTCGAGCGGATCATCGACGGCCGCGAGTCGAAGGGCATCGACGCGCTGCGGTGGATGGATCCGCGGACCGTCGCGAGCGTGCTGCGCAACGAGCACCCGCAGATCGTCGCGACGATTCTCGCGCACTTCGCCGCGCGCCAGGCCGCCGACGTGCTCGCGCGGCTGCCCGCGCCGATGCAGGCCGAGGTCGCGATCCGGCTCGCGCGTCTCGAGGAGGTGCCCGAGTCCGCGCTCGCCGAGCTCGACGAGCTCGTCGAGCGTCAGGCCCGCGAGAGCGCGGCGCTGCGCACGGCGCGGCTCGGCGGCGTGCGTGCCGCGGCCGACATCATCAATCTGCTGCCTCCGGATGCGGAGGCCGCCCTGCTCGAGGCGATCAAAGCGGAGGACGGTGCGCTCGGCGAGGAGATCCAGGATGCGCTCTTCCTGTTCGAGAACCTGCTGAAGGTCGACGATCGCGCGATGCAGCTCATTCTGCGGGACGTGCAGTCCGATACGCTGGTCGTCGCGCTGAAGGGCGCCGACGAAGCGATGCGCACGAAGGTGTTCTCGAATATGTCGAAGCGCGCCGCGGACATCCTTCGCGACGATCTCCAGGCGAAGGGACCGGTCAAGCTCGCCGACGTCGAGGCCGCGCAGAAGGAAATCCTGTCGATCGCGCAGCGCCTCTCCGAGGAAGGCAAGATCATGCTCGGCGGCGCGGGGGAGTTCGTCTGATGCGCGCCCCGAAAATTGGTGTCAGACACCCTTTTTCCGAAAATTCGTGCCTGACACCAATTTCCCGGAACGGGGTGCCCGAGCGAAAAGTGTGGCAGGCACGAATTTTCGGAAAAAGGGTGTCTGACACCAATTTTCGGTGGAGCGCGGCGGCGTGAGCTTGCGCATCATCGAGAAGGAGCACGCGGGGGCGGTCGACCGCTGGGAGTCGCCGCCGGTCGATCGCTCGGCGGCCGAAGCCGCGCGCGGCGCGCCGGGCAGCGCCGCGCATCTCCTGACGGCGAAGCAGCTCGAGGCGCTGCAGCAGCAGGTCCACGACGAGGCGTACGCGCGCGGCTTCGCGCAGGGGCTCGCCGAGGGGCGCGCCGAGGCCGAGGCGCGCGCGAAGCGGCTTGCCGCGCTGATCGACAAGCTCGCGCGTCCGTTCGACGATCTCGACAGGGCGGTCGAGCAGGAGCTTGCCGCGCTCGTCGAGACGATCGCCGTGCAGCTGCTGCGCCGCGAGCTTTCGACGGACGGCGCGACGCTCGTCGCGACGGCTCGGGAAGCGATCGCCGGGCTGCCGACCGCGACGAGCGAGATCACCGTGAAGCTGCACCCGGACGACGCCCGGCTCGTCGCCGAGCACGTCGACGGCGACGATGCGCGGCACTTTCGGATCGAGGCGGACGTCCGGCTCGCGCGCGGCGACGTCGTCGTCGCCGCGGAGCGCTCCGAGGTGGACGGGCGCATCGAGACCCGGGTCCGCGCGCTCCTCGCCGCGGCGGACGAGACGGGCAGCGCGGCGCAGCCCGATCCGAGCCTGCCGCCCGCTGCGGACGGTGCCGAGGCGCCGGCCGCTCACGGCGACGCCGAGCCGCGCCCATGACGGCTGCGGCGAGCGTCGAGCGCGCCGTCGCCGAGCGAGGCCGGCGCTGGAGCGGGCGCCTCGCGCGGCTGCGAGGCGGGATCGGGGCCGGGAACGGCCTCGTCACGCACGGCGTGCTGACGCGCATGGTCGGCATGACGCTCGAGGCCGTCGGCTGCGAAGCCGCCGTCGGCGCGCGCTGTCTCGTCGTCGGCCACGACGGGCGCGCGGCCGAGACCGAGGTCGTCGGCTTCGCGAACGACGCGCTGCTCCTGATGCCGATCGGCGCGCTGCACGGCGTCAGGCCCGGCGCGCGCGTCGTGCCGGCCGCCGGCGTGTTCGAGGCGCGCGTCGGCGACGGGCTCCTCGGGCGCGTGATCGACGGCGCCGGCGATCCGCTCGATGGACGCGGCCCGCTCGACTGCGAGCACCGCGCGCGGCTCGTCGCCGAGACCATCAACCCGCTCGAGCGGGAGCCGGTCCGGGAGCCGCTCGACGTCGGCGTGCGCTCGATCAACGCGCTCCTCACGATCGGCCGCGGGCAGCGCATCGGACTCTTCGCCGGCAGCGGCGTCGGCAAGAGCATGCTGCTCGGCATGCTGACCCGCTTCACCGCGGCCGACGTCATCGTCGTCGGCCTGATCGGCGAGCGCGGCCGCGAGGTGCAGGAGTTCGTGTCCGAGACGCTCGACGAGACCGCGCGCCGCCGCGCGGTCGTCGTCGCCGCGCCGGCCGACTACCCGCCGCTGCTGCGCGTGCACGGCGCGCTGCTCGCGACATCGATCGCCGAGCACTTTCGCGCGCGCGGCCGTCACGTGCTGCTGCTGATGGACTCGCTGACGCGCGTCTCGCAGGCTCAGCGCGAGATTGCGCTCGCGACCGGCGAGCCGCCGGTCACGAAGGGCTATCCGGTCTCCGTGTTCGCGAAGCTGCCGCAGCTCGTCGAGCGTGCGGGCAACGCTTTCGGCGGCTCGATCACGGCGCTCTATACGGTGCTCGTCGAAGGCGACGACCAAAATGATCCGATCGCCGATGCCGCGCGCGCCGTGCTCGACGGGCACATCGTCCTGTCGCGGGCGCTTGCCGAGACGGGCCTGTATCCCGCGATCGACGTCGAGGCGTCGATCAGCCGCACGATGCAGTCGGTCGCCGCGCCTCGCCATCTCGCGCTTGCGCGCCGCTTCCGGCAGCTCAACGCGATCTACGCGCAGAACCGCGACCTCGTCGCGGTCGGCGCGTATGCACGGGGGCGCGATCCGCGCATCGACGACGCGATCGACCACTGGCCGCGTCTGCAGGAATTCCTTCGCCAGGACGCGGACCGCGCCGTTCCGTTCGACGAGAGTCTCGCGGCGCTCAACGCGCTCTTCGCCGAAGGCGCGAGCGAGCGGCCCGGAGACTCGGCGCCCGGCCGCGGCCGTCCGGCGCCGGCGGCGGCTGCGCGATCATGAGCCGGATCGACCGCATCGGTCGCCTGCTGCGCATCGCGGGTCTCGCCGAGACCGAGGCCGGGCGCAGGCTCGCCGAAAGCGCGGCGGCCCTCGCCGCGAAGCAGGCCGAGGTCGCCCGGCTGAAGCACTTCCTCGACGAGTACCGCTCGCCGGAGCCGAACCGCGACGGGACGATCGACGCCGCGCGGTGGTCGAACGCGCGCGCCTTTGCCGAGCGCTTGCAGGCCGCGATCGAGGCGGGCGAAAGCGAGGCGGCGTCGCTCGAGGAGCGCCACCGCGAGGATGTCGACCGATGGCGCATCGCTCATCGCCGGCATACGGCGCTCCGGGAGCTCGCCGGCCGGCATGCGGCCGAAGCGCGGCGCGACGACGCGCGGCGCGAGCAGATCGAGGTGGACGATCGCTTCGCGCGCCGCGGCTGATGCGGCGGCACGCGTCTCCGCGCCCGATGCGGCGGCGCGCGCGCCGTAGTAGATGCGGTGGCATGGGAATTGCTGAGAGCGTTCAAACGGACTTTTCCCGATTCGGCAACTTCTTCGGATGCAGCATTCCCCCGTCCTGCTCTCTTCGTTGACGACCCTGCTCGGTCTCGATCCGTCGGCCGCAGCGGGCGCGCACGTTCGCGAGCAGCAGGGCGCCGGCGGCACGGCCGAGGACGCGTTCGCGGTCTTGCTCGCGGCCATCGGCGCGCCGGCGAACGGCGAGGTTCTGCCGGCGGGCGGCAAAACCTTGCCGCCCGGAGGCGCGGCCGCGCCTATGCCCGCGGTCGTCGACGTCGGCATCGCGGCGGGGACGCTCCCCGCGGCCGCGCCGGTTCCCGTCGCCGGAGAGGTGCCCGCGACGTTGCAGCACACGATTGCCGAGCAGGCGCGTCGGGCCGCGGAAGCGCCGATGCCGGACGACGCTCTTCATGTCGCCGACATGGCACGCGCCCCGACGCTGGAGCCTTCAAGCCGAGCTGCGGAAGTCGCCGCGAGTGCTCTCTCGCCGCTTCGATCGGCGCCGTCGCAAGCGAGCGCGGCCGCGATCGATCTCGAGGGCTCGCCCGCCGCCCCGATGCCGAATGCCGCATCGAGCGCTGCGCCGGCCGATTCGTCCGCGTCGGACCCGTCGGCGGCGGATTCGTCGTCGCCGGATCCGCTATCGGGGCGGGGGCCCGCGCCGGCCGACGCGCCGGCCGTGCGGCTGCGCGCATCGACGGGCGAGGCAGCGTCGCTCGGGCTCGAAGCCGCGCACGATCCGGCCGGCGGCCGAACGGAGCAGGGCACTGCCGTGAAGCGGACCGAGGCCGAGTCGCATGCAGCGGGCGAAGCGCTGCGCACACTGTCGCGAAGCACGGCCGCGTCGGCCGGGAGCGAGGCCGGCGCGTCGACGAATGCGTCTGCGGCGACTCCCGGAATCGCCGCGCCGTCGAGCGTGCCGGTCGACTCCGGTGCGGACGTCCAGCCGTCCGCGCGCGCCGTGCATGACGGCGGCGGCGAAGCGCGCGGCGCATCGGCGGACGTTGGCGACTCGGTCGCGAGCCGTATCCGCGTGATGATCGATCACGGCGCCGGCGAGGCCCGGCTCAAGCTCAATCCTCCGGAGCTCGGCACGATCGACGTGCGCATTTCGATGGTCGACGACAAGACCTTCGTGCAGATGACGGCGAGCCATGCCGCCGGGCGCGACGCGCTCGAGCAATCGCTGCCGCGGCTGCGCGATCTGCTCGCGGCGGGCGGGCTCGACCTCGGCGGAGCGTCGGTCGACGGCGGCGGGCGGGACGCACGCTCCGAATCGGGCGCCGGTCGTCCGGATGCGCCCTATACCTTCGTGCCCGAAGCGGCCGCCGATGCCGCGTCCCCGGCCGCCGGCGCGGCCGCTTCGGCAGCGGCCCGCGCCTCGGGCCGCATCGATCTTTTCGCCTGACCGCCTTCCGCATCGCAGCGCCGGTTCGCCGTCGCCCGCCGCCCCCGAGCGCCAAAAAACCGACACTCGGAACATTCCTGCTCCGCAAGCTGTTGTTTTCAGTCGCTAACTAAGCGGTCGAGCGCGTGGCACGGTTCTTGAACCCGTGTCCGATGCCGGGCCGACTGCCGGCGATGACTCGAGGCGATTAGGGGGCTTTCGCTCGATGAAGCAGAGTTTGATGACCGGCGCGATCGTGTTCGTCGCCGTGATGCTCGCGCAGATTGCGGCGCCGTTCGTCCTGCCGCTGATCCATGGCGAACAGCCGACGGCGCTGAGCGTCGACGGCGACGTCGATCCCGCGTTGCTGGGGCCGGCGCTCTATACGCCGCTCGACCCGCCGCTCCTCGCGAACTTCGTCGACGAGACCGGCGCGACCCGGTTCCTCCAGCTCGGCGTGCAGGCGATGGCCCGCGAGCAGAAGGTCATCGACGCGATCCAGGTGCACGCGCCCGCATTGCGCAATGCGTTCCTGCTGCTGATCACGAACCAGAGCTACGAAGACATCGTTACGCGCGAAGGCAAGGAGGAGCTCCGGGAAGCGATGCTCGCCGAGGCTCGCGCAACGCTGAAGCGCAACACGGGGCTCGACGGCATCGAGGCGATCTACTTCACGAGCTTCGTCATCCAGTAAGCCATGTCGGATCCGACCCTCACTCCCGAGAACGACTCGGAAGCGGCCGCGAGCCCGAAGGGCGCGGGCGGCGGCCTCGACGTCTCCGAGGAGGAGGTCGATGCGCTGCTCGCCGAGCGCGTCGCGAGCCAAAGGCCCGATGTGCCGCGCCCGTACAACCTGGTTGCCGGAGCGTCGGCGCGATATCGCGCGCCGGTCCTTGACAGCATCCACGAGCGATGGATCGGCGTGTTCGGGCAGCGGCTCGGCGCGCTCGTACGGCAGGAGCTCGAGCTCACGCTCGCCGGCGTCAAGCTGATGCCGTACGCGGACTGGCAGGCGGCGCTGCCGGCGCCGAGCAGCGTCGACGTCTACACGATCGCGCCGTGGGCGAAGAGCGCGATCGTCGCGCTCGAGGGCGAGCTGCTGTTCGTGCTCGTCGATGCGAGCTACGGCGGCTCCGGACGCCCGGCGCGAAGCGCGCGCACCGAGCTGACGCCGGCCGAGCTGCACATCAAGGGCGTCGCGCTGCGAGCGCTGATCGAGGAGATCAAACGCGCGTTCGAGCCGATCGCAGCGCTCGACTTTCGCCACGAGAAGAGCGAGATCGGCGCGCGGCACGTCGCGATCGCGACGCCGAGCGAGACCGTCGTCGTCACGCGCGTCGACATGCGTCTCAAGGATACGGGCGGCGCGCTGCACGTCGTGATTCCGCTCTCCGCGTTCGACTCCGTCGCGGACGAGCTCGCCGAGGGCCTCAAAGGGGTGTCCGCGGAGTCGCGCAAGCGGTGGCGCAGCACGCTCGAGGTTCGGCTCGACGAGACCGAGCTCGAGCTCGCATGCGTGTTCCTCACGACACAGCTGACGGTACGCGAGCTTCTGAAGCTCCGGCCGGGCGACATCCTGCCGATCGAGATGCCGAAGACCGCGTCGCTCAACGCGGGTTCGAAGCCGCTCTTGGTCGGCAAGTTCGGTCAATCACGCGGCTACAACGCGGTGCGCATCATCGAGGCCGTCAAGCAGAGGCCGAAGGCCGGGGCAGATCAGGGGAAGCAGACATGAGCCAGGATCAACAGGTGGCGGCAGCCGCGCGCGCGGAATTCGGCGAGCTTTCGGCCGCGGCGACGGGCGGTGACGGCCAGCTCAATCTGGATCTCATCATGGACGTGCGTCTCGACGTTACGCTCGAAGTGGGCCGCACGCGGATCAGCGTGCGGAACCTGCTCGGCCTGACGCAGGGCTCCGTCGTCGAGCTCGACAAGCTCGCCGGCGAGCCGCTCGACGTGCTGGTGAACGGCACGCTCGTCGCGCACGGCGAGGTCGTCGTCGTCAACGAGCGATTCGGGGTCCGGCTGCTCGACGTCGTGAGCCGCGAGAAGCGCGTGGAGTCGCTGAAGGAGTGAGCGGCATGGGCGCGGCGGACGTTTCGGCGATGGCGGTGAGCCTCCTTGCCGTCATCGGCCTGATCATCGCGGGCGGCTACCTGCTGAAGCGCACGCCGCTCGGCGCGGTCGCGCGCCAGAACGGCCCGCTCAAGGTCGTCGCGACGCTGCCGCTCGGCGCCCGCGAGCGGCTCGTGCTCGTCGAGGCGCGGGGCGCAGAACTGCTGCTCGCGATCAGCCCGGCCGGCGTGTTCAACGTCGGGCAGGCGTCGCCCGGCGCCGGACAGGGCAGAGCGGACGTCCGGCTCCTCGACCGCGGCGCCGATCGCTCCGCGGAGGCGCAGCGGTGAGCAGGCGGGACGCGGTCCTGCGCGTCCTCGCGGTCGCGGCGCCCGCGTGCGTCGTGCTCCTTTCGGCCGAGCCTGCGCTCGGGCAGAGCCTGCCGGCGGTCACGGTCGCGGAGCAGGACGGCGTCGAAACCTATTCGCTGAGCATCCAGGTGCTCGCGCTGATGACGGCGCTCACGCTGCTGCCGGCGCTGCTGCTTTCGATGACCGCGTTCACGCGGATCATCATCGTGCTCGCGATTCTGCGGCAGGCGCTCGGCACGCCGCAGACGCCGCCGAATCAAGTGCTGATCGGTCTCGGCCTCTTCCTCACGCTGTTCGTGATGAGCCCCGTGATGACGCAGGCCTACGACGACGCGGTCGTGCCGTATCTCGCCGGCGAGGAGTCGGCCGAGAGCGCCGCGCGCCTCGCCCTCGATCCGCTCAAGGACTTCATGCTGAATCAGGTCCGCGAGTCCGACCTTGCGCTCTTCGCGGAGCTCGCGGGCGACGCCGAGTACGACTCGACGGAGGACGTGCCGCTGTCAGTGCTGATTCCAAGCTTCATCACGAGCGAGCTGAAAACGGCATTTCAGATCGGCTTCCTGATCTTCATACCGTTCCTGATCATCGATCTCGTCGTCGCGAGCGTGCTGATGTCGATGGGCATGATGATGCTGTCGCCGATGCTGATCTCGCTGCCGTTCAAGATCATGTTGTTCGTGCTCGTCGACGGCTGG